>JACCEA010045685.1_pt1 | contig 18574 bp, 17 predicted proteins | sample 7449851 | NCBI WGS metagenome assembly JACCEA01 (sample SAMN15323453, study PRJNA562643) | freshwater metagenome | isolation source: river surface water | place: USA:Blue River Watershed | collected 2017-08-18
CGACCATGTTTCGACATTACTTTAACAAGGTCTCGTATAAAACATTTTTCGTAAGCTGGCGAGAATAATTCGGCAAAAGACTCGACCGGCCCATGTGAATAACTCAGGAAAATAAAATAAGAGTCGGGGGTATTTGATTTTTTAGCACAACAGCACCCACCCATTTGCTATATTACAGAACAGACAACAACTATTATTTTTCAAATTTTATCTAATGAGACTTAGATTTATCCAACAAAAAACAACTAAATATAAAACACGCACTTAATATAGGACACCATGGCAAAAGTCATACAAACAGACAAAATTCGGGCATTGACCGAAAAGAAAACAAAAAATCTTTTTGCAAAACTTGAACTGAAACATGTCACTCTGAAAAAGTTGAGCGCGCCCCAACAACAAAAATTGACAGAAAGTAAAACACTCAATGAAACCTTACAGCCAATTCAATTAGACAAAAAAATCGAGAATTATGAAATCAAAGGACAAACTTCTGTTTATAAGCATCGCGATGAATTTTGGATTGAAATTGACGCTGGTAGATTGTTGGAAAATGCAGTGATCGAGGCTTACACGGTGCATCTTGCCGAACTCAAACGTAGGCTTGATTGCGAGATTAAAGTTATAGCGAGAGATAACTTTTCATTTTATGGTTATCGAACAGAAGGAAAAACCAAAGAACAGATCACAAAAGACCTAGACGCAATTTATGCTGCAACAAAGTAATTCCATATTTGAATGTTCTTTTTTGCAAAAAATTGAATTTTCAGCATTATTATATTAAGGATCAGCATATTAAGGATCTTGTTGTCTACCATGAGCAAGATAACTTTGGTCGAAGAACTAGAAAACTTTAGAAAATCACAAAAAAGAAAAATCGTGGAAGATTTATATGATGTTACTTGTCAAACGGTCATTTTGTATGAAAAAACAGAAAAACTTTCACGAACGGTATCAGATCTAGATATGTGCAAAAAACAAATCAAAATTTTGGAAGAAGAAAAAGCCAACCTCCTGAAGTTTATCGCAAATTCACGCATAGAAAGAAACGCAAAATGTGAGACAAACTCAAACACCGAAACAAAAAAAGATACAAACACCGAAACAAAAAAAGATAACATGCCGCAAACCGAGGAAGAAATTAAAAAGGTAGAAGAGATGGTAAACCAATTCAAAAAGATGCAATTAATGCCAAAACTTAAGCCTCTTAGTTGCAACAAACAAGACGAAGATGATTCGTCTAATCGATATGTCGATGATGACGATGATGATATCGAAGAACTTAGTTTGGAAAATTGTAAAATTTTGACGGAGTTAAATAAACTCTACGAAAAAACTGACAAAAGTTTGTTTTTCGGAAAGTTTATCTGTGCTCCAAATGCAGTGCGTCGTGCAATGTATCGCAACAATTACATACTTAGATTGAGCTGTTTTAATATCGATTCCATCTGTGAATTACGTGGAAATGAATTGTATAACTATTTGGAAAAACTATCCGTTGGATCTTATGCTTATTTGGTAAAAATATTGAGATCCATTATGCAACAAAACGCAGAATTAAACGGCAGTTCGGCCGGCGAATTAAACGGCAGTTCATCACAAGAACAACTAAACGGCAAAATCAAATACAATTTAACATATGACAATCTTAAAATGCGTTTCAAAGAATATCCAAATATTATTCGTGCGTATTTTGAAATCATAAAATGTTCAAATCAGGATTTTTGCGATTTTGTCAAGACGCACCCAACAGAGATCAAAAATTTACCACTCGATATGAATTTGGTTGAGTGTGTAATTCGCAATCCTACAATTTTCCGTCCCGAATATTTCGAACCAAAATTTGCTAGAGTCGACGAAGATATTTTACCAATGCTAATTTTTCACGATGATGAATTTGTAAAAATGTTGGATTTCTATTACCAGGACCAGCAAGAAAAATATTTTACCGTTTTTGTATTCTTTAAAAAACTTTGTAGCTTCTTAGATGCATCTCAGTTAGATCAGAAAGATAAAACAGAGATCGAAAAACTCATGTCCATGGAACATAAAGAAATTAAAACGAAAAATTTCCGACTTAATCCACTCCTTGTTCGTCAACTCAGAAAAAAAATCAAACGATTGTCTTATTTAGATAGCATTAAACTTCAAAAAATGTTCGTATTAAGACACACACCAGACAAAATCACAGATTATGACGAACTAAACAAACGTTACAACTTGATAGTTGAACGAGTAAAAATCATCAAATCGAAAGGCCCGCATATCCAACCACTGGAACTTATTCCGCAATCAGACGAGGAACCACAATCAGACGAGGAATCAAACGATGACAAATCAACCCTCCGTCCTTTGTATTATTGCGAAGAAGAATTTTAGTCGTAAATTGCCATGTCGTTCATGACAACTAATGTTTTCCCATGCCGATAATCAGGGTTAATGGCTCTTTTTTTCATATGAAACAATTTGTTAATTATATCTACAGGTAACTTTGTGCAGTTATATGTGACTGTGTGATAAAAAGAATGGATTCCTCTTAAATTCCAAATTTTACCTTCATATCGTAAAACTTTGTCAAATGCAGCACTTTCTAATTCGTGACCATAATCAATTTTGTCACGAATATCATATATATAAAAAATCCTGCATGTTTCCGTTATAGATTTGATTTTCAATTCGGCATTACTCAATGGCACCTCTGCCGCTTTTGTTGTTTTACGTATCGCATAAGGAGCCATAAAAACTTTCACGCTGATTGATTCTTTTCCGTCTGTTACGATGATAGGCTTATCAAAATCGGGAGAATTTACAAAGTCTGTGTCGTAATATTCTTCATTATCATATAGGATATTTTGACAAATATATTCCATACGTTGGTCAAACTTGACTTTATTAAGACATATGTCGTAAAGTATTCTCATGACACAAACAAAACGAATATCGTTTAAAATCGCTGTATAATATGCCGGGAATCTAAAACTATGCTTATGCATAAACTTTGTTATTTCGTCAGCAATTTGTTCATCTCCTTGAAAAATTAATAGCAGATGTTTTTCCCTACAAAATAAAGACATAAAGAACAAAACCAAACTTTGCGAATAAAAATCTACCCGTCTTTTCACGCTATTTTTTACACATAATACTGCTCGTTTTTCATACTCTTCACTGTGAAGAAATAGAGGAAGAAACGCACCACATCCGGCAATATATTCAATTTCATTAAATCTCAATGATTCTACTGTCTTTTCCCAATTATCGATGTCGCCCAAATAAGCCAATCTTGCCAAATCAAATTGCCATTTTATGTATGCAGGATATCCAAAAGTAAAAGTTAAAATATGGAGCCATAACCGAGGATCACCGACCTTACGAAAATCACCATTGAAAGTTTCCTGAAAAGGGGTGTTGTGTTTTGTTGGCGTTGAATGTGCAATCAGGGTCATTGCAGTCGTAAATTCATTTTGCCTAAGCATCATAAAAAAGTAAAAAAATCAATTTTTATGGCTGGTTATATATTTTATGTATCTCATGTTTGTCTTTTGCATGAAATAGTTTTTTCACTGTCTCAAAGGGTATAGTAGTTGATCTTAATGTTAATACGTAAAAAGCATCGACTAAAATATCCAAACTATTACGCAAATCAGAATAATTTAGCAAAGTTCTCAACAAAGTTCGAATATTTTCTTCATCATAAACCAAATGTTCATAAAATTCCGGATTGTTTATATTTTGATAGATTTGTTGACATATCTTTTCGTCTTCTGACAGAACTATGTCTTTTAGCTCATCTGGGTCTTTCGACTCGCCTGCGTTTTGTGTTTTACGGATATGTTTGGCGAGATTAGTTTGGAAAACTCCAACATGAATTGTTTGTGTTTCGTTCGAAATTTCTATTGGATCAAGAAATTCCCTAGACTTAATGAATTCTACGTCATAATGAGACGGTATTTTAATTGACTTCAATGATATCAAAAGTTCAAGCTTTGGATCATATGGGGTAAATTGCAAACTACTTTTATAAATACGTTCCAACACTTGAATAAACCGAACATTATCAATAAATGGCTTATAAAAATCGACAATGTTATACCATTGTCCTTGTATCCATTGTTCAGTGTAGTTGTGAAAGTCTTTTTCATTTCCATCGAAAATAAATTTGAGTGATTCTTCTGAACAAAACAACGCCATATAAAACAATACGAGATAATTGTATGGCATTTCTGATTCGATATTGTTCTCTTTTACTATCTGAATCATAATTTTTTCATAAGCAGGATTATGAGTAAATAATGGAATAAACGCATTACTACCCACAATTCTTGCAATATTATTACGCCTAATTAGATTTTTCCACCATCTGAATTTTCCCAAATAAGCAGCTATTGTCAAATTAAAAGGATCGTCATATTTATCACGTTTAAAAGCAAAAGACAGCACGTGCAACCACAACCGAGGATCACCAACGCCGGGCCCTCCACTGAATGTTTTATGAAAAGTTGTGATTTGGGTCCCTGTCGAATGTGTCCCGGTCGAATGTGTCCCTGTCGAATGTGTCCCTGTCGAATGTGCGACGATAGTTAAAGCATTCGAAAGCTGTTCGCTTTGTGGATTCATGTTAATAATCTAATGAAAATCATTTTTTTTGAAAAGTTGAATTTTATATTCGATATAATGGCGAGTGAAAATCCTCTCAGAGTTACCGAAGTGTCCGATTTTGAATTCACCGATGAACAACTCGAAGAATTAAGACAGGCGACCGATGCAACATTCGAACATGTTATTGAAGAAGTAGAAGAAACAAAAAAACAATCGACCGGTTTTAAAAGGGCTTTTCGTTTTGTTTCATACTGTAAGCCCATGGCATTAGTCTGTGAGACACTTCGAAAACACGGTTATGATGTTCTAGATATTACATCAGAACTTATAAAAGGAATTAGAATAAATGGAACAAATCGCATAACCATTTTCGAACATCATATTTATACACAAACCAAAACAGATGAAGAACCTATAACTTTTCTTTTCGATCAGCATCGTGACAATGATAACGATATTTTAGTTCATACATTACTTTATTATTCCAAATGCACTTTTCCAAAAGGTGGCCGGCTATTTTATGATTTGACGCCTCATGAAGAAACTCCGCTGACTATTTTCGACCCTCGTGAATGCAAATGTATTTGTTTGTCAGGTAATGTTTCACACGTCATGGAACCATGCGAAGGGGTCGGCAAAAGAGAAGTTTTTGTTTTCCAAGTGCCAGTAAGAGACTATGAAACAGCGGCTGAAAACCCTGCTGACAAGCCCACGGACAAGACCGCTGAAAACCCTGCGGAGACTCAACCATCATCGGAATAAATCTTATTTTTTGTTTCGGAAAAATCCCCTATTTATATAAGCTGACAAATGTCTTCGGAAGGTCTGACAGCACCTATTGCGGCAACTCTACCTGGTGATTTTACTGTCGAAACAGGAAATAAATCATTTACTTTTAATATTAGTGGCCTGTCAGATTCAATACTACGGACTTGTTTTGTGCCAAATGCCGATTCACGCCTACTTGCTATAAATTCGACTTCTATCGCAACAGCGGCTTCTTTACCTTCTGGTGCAAATAATACGTTTTATGGAATTGGCGCAGGTTCAGACGTAACAACGGGAACCTCCAATACTGTTATAGGTCAAGGCTCGCAAGCCGGCTCAGCCACAGCCACTGGTCGTTTTGTTCTTGGTGGAACTGGTCTTTATAATAATTCGACGCATATCAACACGGTGGGAATTGATGCACCGAACCTCGAAAGTGCGACAAGTGCCAAAATGTTATATTTTGATCCAGTCACAGGAAAAATTACACAAGGTGATGCTCCAAGTGGTGAAGCCGCGAGTGAAATGACGGACGGTTCAGCTGAAGAACCAGCTCTTAAATTTCTTTCGGCACCCACCACTGGAATTTATAAACATTCGGACGGTATCGGTATGTCAGTCAGTGAAGTCGCAAAATTCAAATTGTCTTCAGTAAATCTTACATTGGAAACTAATCTTGCCATTGATATGGGAGACGCACGCTGTCTCCTGGCAAATAATAATTCAGATTCCTTACCTACCGCTCAAATAGGAAATGGTGCGACAACAGGCAACGTGTTAGATGTTCTTCAGCCCAACACAGTAAACGGCACAAAAACGGCGCAAATTCTTTTCGGTCGAACACAAGATGCTGCTGATTTTGCTTATATGGCATTTATCCCCGGAGCAACCCAATATATTAATTTTGGTATGGCAGCAAAAGTATTGGCAATAAGTTCGGCTGGTCAAATTTTGCCTGGCGTAGGAAGTGCAGCAGCCCCATCTTATTCGTTCGAAACTGATCCAGACACTGGTCTTTATCGTTCCGCCGCTGATACATTATCAATCGCTACTGCAGGTGTTATAAGAGTATCTTTTGGCTCGAGTTCTTTCCGGCCTGATAGTGTGAGCTATACGCTTGGAAGTGCTGGATTTCCATTTGGCACAGTTAACGCAGGCACATATGTCCCATATCTCGACGACAATTTCACTTGCGGCACAAATACTAATCGTTTTTCGGCAGTTTGGGCAACAAATGGAACTATCCAAACTAGTGACAGAAATCAAAAAGAACTTATCGAAGAATGTCCCTTGGGGCTGGACTTTATTAAGCGACTGGCGCCTAAACGTTACAAATGGAAAGACAAAATTGCACTTGTGAAACAATGGAGCGAAGAAAAACAACAAGATGTCCTTGTAGAAACTAAAGTCCAACACAAGAGAAAAAATTACGGTTTGATTGCACAAGACGTAAAACAAGTCCTCGACGAACTCCAGATTACGGCACAAGATGCGGCATTCTACATAGACACTAGCGTAAATGATCCCGACAATCCACAACAATTTGGTCTCAATTATATTCAATTTATTGCGCCTATCATCAAAGCAATTCAAGAACTTGCCGAACAAGTTGCAGCTTTACAGGAATAACGAACGATTCAGTGTTAAACAATGAATGATCAACAACTCAACACAAACAACTCAACACAAACAAATCAACACAAACAATTTAAAAATTGAATACCATAGAAGTAAAAAATGGAAGGACAAATAAAACAAAAAATTAAAAAACTTTACGAAAAGTTATCGAAGGACACTTTGTTTGCTATTGAAGTAAACAAGGAAAATTTCCAATGGGTAACACTTGATACGAAAATAAAATCTACATTCGATTTTTATTTGGATGATCACAAAGAAAATTTTTGGCAGTTCAAAGACATTGTTTTCGATAAAACGATGATTTCGTCTAAATTAACTTTTCGCCACGTAGGTATGGTTCCTTCTTTCTTTAAAGGCGAAACATCAATTGAGATTAAGCCAGCCGATACTAAATTTGAAATAAGAGTTGCCATTCATAAAACGACAGAATCAAAATCAGATTTTGACATATGTTTTAGCGCCGAACTTCACCCTATTTTGACAACCAGCACAACTATAGAAAATTTAGTTTTGCAAAAATTATCGGAAATTTTTCAACGCCCTAACTATAAAGTGGCAAAAGTGACCTTCGATGACGGAAAAGAATGGGATTCAGAAACGCTAAATCATCTTAAAATTTGGGACAAATCGAGAGTAATTTATGTGTCGGTTGTTGCAAAACTTCAAAGTCCTTTATCACTTAAAAGGAAAAATGACCCCAAATCAATGTTAATATTTGTTAAGGATTTGCAAGGCAAGTATAACAGTTTTTATGTTTTACCTAACGATACGATCGATATTTTACAACAAATGATCGAGTATGAACTTGATATCCCAATTTTTAAGCAGCGTATGATTTACGGCGGAAGAGAATTAAGGCCAGAAGAGACCATGAAATATTACAACATTCAAACGGAATCGACTTTACACTTGGTTCTTTCGTTGAGAGGGGGAATGTATCATATGACATCCGGTCGTAATGGATTTGAACTTTTAAGTCCATATGTTTATTTAGAAAATGCAGTCCATATGACAATGTCATATGATGATTTGGTAGAATTAGAAAAATTATATCCCCAACTCGAAGAAGGTTCCGTAGAAAAAAATATGGTTGATTCTTTACTTAAATTGCAATTAAATCCGTAAATTTTCTTTTGAAGTAAAAACATTAATCTTTTTTAGCTGGGGTTCTATTCATAGAATCAGAAGCAACCACGACATAAGTCAAAAGTGATGTAACCGCACCGAGACCCATGATGCCCGTTTTTGCAGCATTTGGAGGATCTCTTCTTTGTTCTTGCACAGTTTGCCACAAAAGATAACTAGCACCAACAACTCCAAATACCATAATTGCCAACATGTTTAGAAGAGCTCAATAATTGACCATGAAATTCAATTTTTGATTTCTGGCAGATGAGTAATAGCGCGAGAAATATCGCCCAAATAACAAGAACACGTAAAAGAGCTGATAGCAGCAGCACCAGTAAGTGCAATAATTCCACTATTCTCTTTATTTTTTCTCATTTCAATAATAGTTACTGCGCCCAAACCTACCAAAATTGCAATCTTCCAAACAGCTGTAAGCATCTCCGGAATGACTTTGAGTTCTCTTTAATAGTTTAAATAACGAAATTCAATTTTTTCAATACGGCCATTTAAATTAAAAAAATGAAATATCGGACTTAAAATGTAAGCTAAACTATCAGGGACAACTAAATGTCTCGCTGGAAAGCACTCGCAGAAAGCATAAAGGGAGGAGCAGAAGAGAAAAAACAGCCATCTAAATTGCCACCAAACAAACCTAGACAAACTAGAACTCATCAGAAACACAAGATTCGTCATTCGCAATCATATACAGAAGCGAATTTTCCCTTTCATAAATTTGACGGATCCGATGCAAAAGTGCTTTTTGACAATATATGTAACAAGCCGTGTGTTAGTGTCGAAACCGATCCTCAAAATCACAAACAACTCCGCACACTAAAGTTATGCCGAGATGCTTATGAATCGGGCGACAAACTTATTTATTTTTACACAGAACATGCATTAATTCATGCCACTATAAAAGGTAAAAAAACTCCTCTACATCATTGGTTGCGTCGTAATAATTCTTCGATGCCTTTTCCAAAGTCAAAATCACAATTGAGAGAAGCTCGCGACGCAATTTGGCGATTGGGCGAGCCTTCGGTATTTTCGGCGTTTTGGTCCAAGGTCATTTTTGATCATTTTAAACCTCGAACAGTTTTTGATCCATGTGCCGGCTGGGGCGCACGAGCGATAGGTGCATTGGCATCCAAACATGTAGAAAGATATGTCGCCAGCGATATAAACGATCGTCTTTTTGAAGAAAAGCCAGATGGTTTTGGCTATCCAGCATTAAAGAAAGATTTAGATTTAAATGACAAACTCATCTTCTTTAATTGTTCCATATTGGATTTAGAAGTGGAAAAAACAAAACCGAAAGTTCCGCCGAGACAAGGAAATATCCCAAAAGAGTATGATCTTATTTTTACATCTCCACCTTTCTATGAATATGAAATTTATAATACTAAATATTCATATAAAGACGAAAGAGATGAATCGGAACTTATCTATCCAACTTATGAAGATTGGCAAGTAAAATTTTACTTACCATTTTGCAAAAAACTAAGATCATTAATAAAACCGAACGGTGTTGTTGCTTTACATGTCGGTTCAACATGGATTTCGCCTGGTCTACCAGAAGTAACGCAAACCATAATGCAAGAAGCTGGATTTATATTTGATTATCAGTTTATTTTCGATTCGACAAAACAAATCCCAGTTCTAATTTTTAAGCCCAAATAGTCCAATCAATCCGATGTTGAAATATGAAATTTATTTTTTCTTAAATAAGAACATATTGTTATGATATCTCACAATGAGTAAAAACAACACAAAGGTTCCGTGTAATAAACAACCAACTATCGAACCACAAGTCGTAGAACCACAAGCAGTCCTACCAGCAAAGCCACACAGAACAACAGTAAAAATTATAAAACACGCAAAAAAGTATATCGAACATCATGAAAATAACACAAATAATATTCTTGTCGATATCGAACATAACGAATCCGTAAGAATTGGGACTTTTGGCCTAAATTTTGATTGTGATTATGTGTATGATATTCCGAAAACGACCCTCAAATTAACCGAAGTTTTCTTACCCGCAGTTCGCTCGTTAGCAGAAAGTTATCCAAAACATAGATTCTGTATTAAAACAGAATGGCTAAGTGAAGATGCTAAATTCTATAACGATATTCCACCAAATGTTTTAGTAGAAAACGCAAAAATAGATTTCCGCTTTTTTAAAGCGACGCGTTATGTTTGCTATAATAGTGGCTTTTCACTAAATAAACCAGACTATGCACCAAAAGACATAATCATTTATATAATGGGGATAGAAGGGTTTGTAATGCATTTGGAAATCGACGAGATACCAGAGATATCGCAAAATCGGCCGAGAGACAAACAGCAAGCAAGAATGGCCGACAGAATAAAAGAAAAGCGAAATCATATGTATTTGTTGGCCAATGCTATTAAACTGTATGAAAAAAGCAATTTCATTCTTAAAAACCTGTGCGACAAAAGCCCGCCTTCCACTTTCGAAACCAATTTCTATACTCCCGATATCGAATACTATTTTGGCGTCTACTCCAATTTGCGCGAAATCCTGGTTTTGGGCCTCGCCGCAGCTTCCGCGCTGTGGCCCGATTTTCTGAGGCGTGGTTTGTATGATCCGCGGCTTTTCGTGCTGATTTTCGAGTTCTGCTGATCCGGACCAGGGGGGCGGGGGCAGGACATTTCTTAACGTTTAACTTCAAAAAAGAACCATTTAGAAAAGCAAAGCCCAAATTGAAATGTTTTTTTAAGTAATACTACTAAATAGATAAATATCAGGATTCTGGGAGCCATTGGCGACCAAACTTTATAATTAAGAAGTATCATATTTTTTGTCATTCTAATAAAAATTTTGCTTTTCTAAATGGTTCTTTTTTGAAGTTAAATTGCCCAAAATGTCCTTCGTCGTCGCAAACTTTCCTCCATAACAGACATCAGAAAGCTATCTTGACATTTAGCCTTCTAAAATACAAACGACCCAAAAATGATTCCTATCATATAACAAATGCCAATTACTTTAGACGCATACATTAATAATCTCACGACATATGCCGAAAAAATTATCAAGAATAGTTCAAGCAGAGTTATAGTATTCGAAATAGAATATCGTTTTAGGCGTTTATACGTCTACATTGATGTTATAGATTCCAATAATTTTCATTCAGGACTAGAGGATATTTGCAGAAATAACCCCGCAGGAACTAAAGGTTTCATAGAAACTATATTGATTTTATCAAAGAAATATCCCAAATGTTTGTTTTGTATAAGCACGGCTTTCTTACAAAGAAGTCCCGAATTTCAGGATATAGAATTACCATTGAATGTTTTAATCTATAACGATCAAAATGAGAAGTATTTCTCAAAAGCACATAGCTTTGTGAAAATTACAAAAGACTTAACATTAAAAAGTTCTAAACCACATTACCTCTACATTTATATGATCAATAAATGGTTAGATGTCCCTAATGAAAAAAACGTAAAAATCTTGATACAATCGATGTTTCAATCTAGTTGTTTGTTAAAACACTTGTGTCCAGATTTATTGCCGTATTATCAAGACAAACTCCAATGTTATTTTATGACTTGTTGTAATTTAACCGAAATTATTGCGCTGGGATTGATTCAAAATTCAAAATGGTCACAGTTTCTAAAGGTAGGTCTTTATGATCCACGACTTTTCCTTTATATTTCCGAAATGCTATCTTGTGCCGGACGCGACTGAAAATTTCGCTTTTTTTGGGCTTCTCGACCCCTTTCGGCAAAATTTTTGGGCTTCTCGACCCCTCCCGATGCATCTTACAACCATTCCAAAGCCTTCTCAATTTGATGTAAACTTTACATAAAAATGATAATGTTCTGCTTCTGTCGAAATTTGATTTACTATTAAAAATAAAATGCTGAAGAAAACGGGAGAAATTTTGAGCAAATTGCCACCGCGCCATAGATTGACTCCTGCGCGTTATATTTTGAAACTTTTTGTAAAAAAAGGCGATATATACCTAAAAACATACACACATGATATGTTTCTATATTATTTACAATTTATCAGTAGAGACTTATTTCGCAAGATTTTTATATTTGTAACTACTGAAAAAGGATTCGAAGATGTTCAGTGGTCAATGTCATTTTTAGCACCCATTATTCGGATGCTGTTTAATTTTGTAAAGTTAAAGCCTCTAGAGCAAAAATTTAGCACTTTTTATTCTTGTGTGATAGATTCGCCATTTTATGGAATAAAAAATGAAGAGTATCGATTTGAAAAGTGTTATCCAATGTCTGACAATTTAACGTTCAAACTCCTAAATCGTTATCTGTTCGGTATTGAATCGAGAGAACAACCTTCGCGAGATGTGTTGTTACTTTTTATTGTAGCAGTCAGATGTTTAAAATATAAATATCATAATGTATTCGAATCGGGTAATCGTTTTAGTCCTAAAATTCATTTTGCATTGGACATAGAAATACCATTGAAACATGTCATACAACTCATTATCGACAACAGTGGTAGCTTTGAGAAGTTTTCAGAGGCATTTGACCAATTTGAATTTAAAATTTACTATGATTGCATTGTGCATTCTAATCACATGCTTACGGGTAAGTTAAAAGATATCATAGACAAAATTCGCAATTATGATATCATAGGTTTTGATTCGTTAAATAAAGAGCAAAAACCGATTTTTATCAAAGCTGTTTTTGATATGTCACTAGCCGGGGATATGGATCAATTATGCAAAAAATACAACAAAAAACAAATGTTCTTTTCTCTCGAACAAGAGCATTCTAGTGAAAAAAATTTGGGTGATTTGAATGATGCGCATTATATCATAACTAAAAGATTTTCGGATTTTATAGCTAAAAAACCAACATCGTTAGAAGATCAAATAGTAAAAATAGCACATATCGATCCTGGAACCTTAATGATCTTTCATATGTTCGAAAGTGTAATTAAAAATCAGCCAACTACTTGTCCCATGTATTGGTTTAAAAATTACGAAAATTATAAGCATGCCGAGTTATTTAAAGTCTGTGATGTAAAAATTCAGCCAATAAACGATTATAACAAATTTATGATAGATATACAAATGGAAAGTTTTGCATCGGGATTTATCTCACGGCATCTCCCTCAACACTTTAAACGATTAAAATCAGCATTGCAAAATATTCCACCACTGCCATACTCTAGTTATTCGAAGAATCAAAACACAACACAAACTAAAATTTGAATGCCATAAATCGCTATATTTGTAAAGAAAGTTATCGGTATTGGTTCCAAAAGTTTTTGGACATCTACCGTCACAAATTGATAATCAACTGGATCAAATTTATCATAAACTGCATAAATTTTCGAATGGAAACCTAAAATGGCCGTTGTTAAAAAGAAAGTAAGACCTAATACAGAATTGACATTGATACCTTTATTGATGTAGTATTTGTTTTTCCAATGCAGACATAATTCCACAAGATATAAAGCAAAGATATAAGATTGTAGAACAGCGAATATACAAATTGCATACATGCACAAACCAACTGGTTCAATCGTGATCGGGTCAGAATAATCTTCATTTTCGTCAGTGGCCTCGTAAATTTGTCTGGCAATAGGAGAAATATAATAAATGATTAAAATGTTACCGCCTAGACCCAGCACAGCACAAAACAAAAGAATATATCCGAGTTTGATACGTCTTGTTTTTTTATCAAATTTACCAAAACTTTTGTGATAATCATCTGGGTCTTCATAAAGCATATGCTGTTCAGTAAAAATGTCGTCTTTTGAGTCGTTTGACTCATCCGCAGAATCTCCTGATAGTTTTTGTTCTTCCATTTTATCTAGTTTCGAAAATTCATTTTTTAAATGGCAAAAAATTACCGTTGTATGCAGCACATAAGTATATTGTAAAATCCTTCACATATGACCCAAATAAAGTTTGCCAACAAGAAAATGACTGAACATATTCCTACCAATACATATGAAATATTCATAATGAAACCACAAAACACATAATAGACATCGATCAATAGTTCTTCGGAATTTTCAAAACGATATGCCAAATTAACAAATCTATAATAATAGATACAGCCCCCCAATATGCACCAACTTAAAAATCCACCAACAAAAAGAGTCAACGCTGCATAACTATACGCAGTATGCATAGATTTGTTTGGCATTGAGGCAATGGTGATACATAAAGTAACGATAGATAAAATAAAAATAGTTCCGCCCCAAATGCTACATATGATATTGATGATTTGCAATTTTGTAAGCAGTTGTTCGAAGTATCGTGTGTCTTTAAATTTACTATAAATGATTTCGGCTTCATCTAGTTTCGATTGGAAACTTAAAACATAATATACCAATAAACTCATCGAGATCAAACTATAATTAAGATGCAAAAGCATAATTTTTTCAAATGGGCAACAATAGAAAGTTGCATAATTATGCCTTATAAATCTCCCAATTATCGGCAATTTCCTCATTACCGACACAAAATTCGAAGGCCTAATGGGTTGTTCGTCCCATTCTTTTTGATCCTCGGCCTTTTGATCTAGTTGTAGTTGTTCGTTCATTTAGATATATGGAACAGTAATTCAGGTCAAAAAATTCAGTTTTTTAGCACGGTGCTGTTTCAACACTATATACTTGTCCGAGATGATTATAGAATATACTCATAAAATATCCCAAAGCTTTGAAATAGTCGATCCCGCCTTCTTTGATTTTGTCGATTTCTTCTTCTGTTAATTTGTAATATGGGATAGAAATTTCGGTCTCTTCAAACGTTTTTTGTATCACTATTTGTTCTTTTCCACGAATAATTTCGTCAAAATACTCTTCTGGTCGCATTATTAAAAACAACATTAGACAATTTTCAAATTGACCACTAGCATAATTTCTTTGTTTGAAATCTTTGTAACAACCCATGTTTGCGTGGTATACGATACGAATATATCGAACATTTTGTGCATTCTGTTGTTTAAATTCATGAATACTCATGATGGGATGAATGTGTATGGATGGAATTATGACTCTTGCTGAGTTTTTTCCCAGGGCCAGTTTGTAAAGTTCTTCTATGTATTTTTGCTGGTGAGGCTTCAAAACAACATGATTAAATGCCACTGGAATTTGATTATACGATTTATCTTGACTATTTTGAGGCATCACCAACATTTGTGATGGTAACTTTTGTGTGATATTTCCCAGATGTGCCTCGTATTTTGATAGGAATAGCCTCAACAATTCTAAAGTTTCGAAATACCAATAAACCAAAAGACGTTTTCTAATACTATTTTTATATGTTATATATTCGGCAAATTCACTTTCCGGATACATACTATATGTTTCGATTAAGCATTCGTAGTAATTTAGATTAGGTTTGTGAATAGTTCTAATTTCATAAAATCCCGTTTGTTTATGGCGCATAATATAAAACCACAAGTCTCTTTTTTTGGATTCCTTATGAAATTTTGCTATATTGTTCAGTAAAATAGCTGGATATCTTTGCGAAGTTATCGTAATTTCAGTTAGTGGCACAACATATCCCTTTGCGAGTTTAGTTTCAGAAATACTATTTTTTCTGTTTTCTTGCGCAACAAAAATAAGATTGGGCATTTCTTTCGGGAGTTCTGTTGCTTTGTTTTCAATCTTACTTTCTACTTTTCTTTCGTTTTCTTCATTTACAACTTCATCAGCTGCAACAACTTCATCTGCTGCAACAACTTCATCAGCTGCAACGACCTCTTCAGCTGCAACAACTTCATTTGTTTGTTCTTTTACATTTGACGTATTAGTGGATTCTGTCTTATTTATTTCGCCTTTTATGCCTTCCTCAGTAATGTTACACTTTGAATCATTATCTTTGGTTAAATCTATTATTGGAGCCAATTCGAATGATTGTCTTATATCCAATTCATTAAAATTGCCTTTCTTTGTTGTTTCGCTTTCAACATGATTTTCAAGGCCATCTTCAGTGTGATCTTCAATATCATCTAGTTTTCTCTTGAAAAATGGTTCACGTTCATTAGAAGCACTATTTGGTGTTTGTTGACTTTCTACTTCCATTATTGGAAAACTACAGCGTTATAATTAAAAAAATAATCAATTTTTTACTCAATTTTACCAACTGGGTTTTGGTCTTCGTTTGTTATTCTATTTACTTCCATTATGAATTGGAAAATTTTTGCCGAATGTGTTTCTATAGAATTGTTTTGATTTTTGCAGAAATCTACCCATTCACTCATATATTGTGAATAATCAAAAGGCCAATTAATTTTGGGTATTGAAGATTGCAACAACTGCATTTTTGTGAGTAATTTATATTTGCCTCGACTTTCTAAATATGCCCTTCGTAGCATTGGCATTGTAACATATTTAACATGCTTTGTCAATTTTTCCACATAATACGAGACATTAGTATTGTGCAAAACTTCTCTCAAATTCAATTTAGGCAAAACCTTCAGACATTCATCTATGCAATAATCAGTTAGTTTATCATACTTGATACTTGTCGCATTGACGAGAAACGCAAGGACATAACAGACAAATATATAACTTTCTGGATATCCATTTTTAAATTCTTCTGTCTGTTTATGGTAACTTTTCAATTCGTCCATAGTAAAACACGAAGAGTCATAAGGATCTTCTAATGGTTTCCGCCATCCATTTGTATGTAAGAACGGCACGACGCTATACTTATCACACTCCTCGTGATTTAAAGTTGAATGCCAAATTTTTAGATTATTGATCCATTCTTTTATCAATACTGACGATTTTGTGGCAAAGATATGTGATGTAGTTATGATTGGCATATACTCTAATATCATTTGTTTATGATAAAGCAGGTTGCTTACGATGTATGTGTATAAACTATAGACAAATCCGTTGTTTTGTTTTAAAACACAATTGGCTACTGCTGGTAAAATTGTGTATAGGTCTTTGTGTGTTATCGTGTATTGGCAAATTGTTTCCGAACGATTCAGTGGATTACCGCTCCAAGGTATTTTTTTACGTGAAATGCAATATAAATGATAAAGTAGTCGTCCGAGTTGTTTATGTTTTGGCTCCTTCTTAAAAATACCAGCAAGTCGTGAAGAAACAGGAAACAATGAAAAATCGACGTTCATATCAAAATGTGTCATGAATATAAACCAAAAACATTTTTTAATAATGATTGTAATCCTACCCTGAAACATCATATTGAAATATGCGTATTCTCGATATGCTTCCACAGTATAAACTAGATTTGTCACTTCTTTTACTTTATTCACTTTGCTGGGATAATAAAGCATTACAAAACGCGCCAAGCCATTCATGTTTGTTACTGTCATGGACAACAGAATTCTTTTTTCGATTAGTGCATCGACAAAAACTCTACCACATAAAATTATTTTTAGATCCAAAGATAATTTGCTGGGCTGTTCATTTGCTCCATTCGAATATTTACCGTTTCCATTTGATTTTGCGCCGTTATGTCCGTTTAAAATTTCTATTTTGTATTCTTCTCCATTCAGACACGGGACATTAAACTTAATGTTGGTTAGGTCAAACGTATCACACATTAAGTTTATATCCAATCGAGTCGTTGGTTTGCACAGTTCCATTAGGTATTTAAAAATACCAAGATCTGCCCGTCCAAATGCGAGTTCCGTAATATGTTTCAAATAATTTGCGTTTTCTTCTCTCAAAAGGAAATCTTTGTAATAATGCATAGTTCCGATATCTCGCGAGTCAAATGCGCGATTTAAAATTGTATGTTTCTCATCTATTTCACGCAATGTCGGCAAATGTTGTATTCGCGACATTACTATATGTGTTATAAAAAATCAATTTTTTAGTTTAGATGTCGAGTAGTATTCGACACAAATTTGAATTTTTACAACACATATAGCTATGTTAAAAAAACAAAACGAAATACTTGCTAATGTCAAACCTCACAAGTTCTTTCGCTTTTTATGGATTCCATTATTGAAAATATGCGATTTTGACACAACAAGCGTTACCTTTAATTTGCTCAAAGAGTATCAAAGAAAACATTTCATACTAAAATTCATATTGTTTGATCTAAAAATGAGTTTATATGATGCTTATTGTGTATTACCATTCTTCGAACATAATTTTGACAGTGGAAATAATATGTATGGAATAAGGCACACAAACCCAAAATGGAAGGAAGCATATTTTGAATGGGTAAAATCCCATAAAAATAACGACAAATTTATTGCGGATATGAATAAGAAATTTCACAAAATAATCTACCGTTACAATTCAGGAAGTGAGAAAATTGAATCTTATGGACGTTTTTTAATGAAGATAACGGCCCGTGATAATTTAATTAAAAATGCGAAGTATCGCTATTTCATTTCGAAATATCGATATGATACTCCTCCAGCAGAACAGGTGCATACTTACGCGGATTTTTCCCATTTTTCCAACGGGCATTTACATATTTTTAACGAATTCGGC
>JACCEA012515655.1_pt1 | contig 18547 bp, 31 predicted proteins | sample 7449851 | NCBI WGS metagenome assembly JACCEA01 (sample SAMN15323453, study PRJNA562643) | freshwater metagenome | isolation source: river surface water | place: USA:Blue River Watershed | collected 2017-08-18
AGATGCTCAAGAGGATGCTCAGGAGGAGTCACAAGAGGATGCTCAAGAGGATGCTCAGGAGGAGTCACAAGAGGATGCTCAAGAGGATGCTCAGGAGGAGTCACAAGAGGATGCTCAAGAGGATGCTCAGGAGGAGTCACAGGAGGATGCTCAGGAGGAAAAGACATCTTAAGCGATATTTCCCCACTCTGTATTTGCCCTATTTAAATTGATGGCACTTTCCATAAGGAGTTTTTTCGTTTTAAGACTATTGCGATTATTTGCAGAGACTTTATTGGGGGTTGCCTCAGCATAATTGGCACGTATACTTGTTTCCCAAAGGGCGTATATCTTTGCGCGATATTTTACCTTTTTCTCAATTTCGGCCTTAAGTTTTGGCGGTGCTTCATTTCGTGATCCCTTATACGCAACTAAAGGACGTTTATTGGTTCTATTGTGACGAACATGATTTCGGACAACTTTTTCCAATAGGGGCGCATTTTCCCATTCCCAATTTAAGGGGTAATGTGAGTATCCTGGAGTTCTTGGTACACCAAGTTTATTTCGACGAGCATCTAAAAATTTTGCTTTAAGAAAATCTACTTCATTATTACGAATTGGTTCATTATTACTACGATTATTCCAATCATTACTATACCCACGTTGACGTCTACTATTTGAATATCGCCCATATTTGCTTTGTTGTGCTCGTTCTAGTTCACGTAATCTACGAGTAAATTTGTTGATTCGTGATTGAATAGCAGAGCTACGTGCTCGTATAGCATTTTCTTGTTGTTGTGTAGGCTTTTTATGTAGTGGAGCTGTTAATATTGACTGTTTCATATTAGCAAGATTTGTATTTGCTTGTTTTAGCTTAGCTCGTTCTTGTTCAAGAAGAAATTTAACTGCACCCTTATTATTCCGCGTAATTCCTGATTCATCTTCTAATAATTTAGATTTAATTACCCTTGTTAACTCATCAATTCTATTTTCGTTTGTGGGGCTTCTAATATACGCTGCCTTGTACCTTCTACAATCGAATAAAGACGAGATATAGGGAGAAGTTCATTCTGATACTGGAGATCTATTCCAAAATAGCCAAGAGTTTTTCTCTTAAGTTCTTCATCAAATTGTTCCATGTAGTCATAATAAGGAGTAGCATCTCTGCTTACAAGTGCGACAGGTATATTATGTATAATATATAATAAAAACCGTAGTTCTTCGGGAGATAATCCGACAGGGACGGCAACTATTCCAGTAGTACCTAGTGTATGAATTAGTATAGCATGTTTAGCAAACTGTCTTGCACGATCTCCTATTAACTGACCATATTCGTATCCAGTTAAATTATCTACAAATTTTATAGCTTGTAAGCTACTCACATTGAAGAATTATTTTGCATTCTAATACGTAGCTCTAAAAAAAGAGGGCGCTATAGTGTAAAAGAATCCTTCACTACTATTCTTTTTTTCTGGGTTGTTTAGAAACTAGCGTAGCCACTGCGCCGCTTGAGCATCTCACGCGTGTGATGGCCACGCCACACCTTCTGGATAATCTTTGCGGCCTCCTTGCGCATCCTGTAGAGGAAGAAGCTGCTCTGAATGATGAGGGCAGCGTAATTCTCCTTCTCACCCGCCTCGCGCACAGTGCGCTCAACGGCCATCTCCTCAAAAGACTGGTTCTGAATGGTAATCTGGAGACGAGACACCCAATTGCCGTTGGGCAGACGCACATAGTCGTTGTCCTCTTCTTCCTCGTCTTCTGACACCTCTAAGACAAGGGGCATCCTCTCCTTCTCTGATGTCTCTTTACGACAGCAAGGGCACGTCTCCACCTCTACGCTGTAGAACCACGTTGCGATACAGCGCAGATGGAACTGGTGGGAGCACGAGAGCACAACTTGCCCAGTCTCCTTCGTAACATCCTCGTGGCAGATAGTGCAAAGGCTGTCCATTTTACTCGTTTGTTAGGGTATTGAATACACTAGCAAAATAAATATTCAATTTTTTTACTACACTTCAATTGAATTTGTGTCAGTATTTACTATACTATTTTCTGAAGGTGACTGTAACTGTAGAGGTGGTTCAGTAAACTTAGTAAACTCCTTATCCTTCTTTGGATCGTATATAATAATATGGGTTAATCCGTCTGCTTCTTCTGGGAAACTGATTTCCTTGAAGGTTTCGTGATTGAATTTATTCTTAAACTGGTCTAAAATAATGGGAGGAATCAGTGGACTGACTTCTGCCAAACGGTCATATTGTTCCTTGACGGATTTCAGGAATTCACGAGGCAGAGCGCGTTCATCGCGGGGTAGACCCATTTCTACCTTGATATAGCGATACAGCTTGGCATACTGTAAACTGCTGATTTTATGCGCTTCGGCACGGCGAGCCCAGCCAAAATAACTGCCAATTGTATTCAGCACAGCTGTAAAAAGTGCCACAATACCGATTCCAACAGACGCATAATTAGAATCACCAAAAAGACTGCTACTTCCAACAGAAGTAGCGCCGTTCAGTACGGACAAAATAATTACAGGTAAATCAATAAACATACTTCTATAGCTGTATAACTGTTCGGCTTGTTTGTGCATCCAAGAGTAGCAATTGGCCTTTTCGCCAGTATCGCTGAAATATTTTTCCAGCAAAGGAGTCCAGTGGACTTCTACGAGTCCTTCGACAGTGCTCATTCTATTGAGGAAAGACAGAAAGACAGTGTGATTCTAGCTGGGTAAGGGTCATTTTTGATTCAGTCGTTCCAAGAACAGTTTGTAGCTCTGTATCTAGAGTTAGCCATTGTTCGTCCCACAACTTTCGGGGAGTCGCGTAATGGAGCACACAGTCGTGAATCATCGTAAGAGTAATCAGCCCCTGTTTATTACAGTATTCCCCTCCGCAAAAGTGTTTGAACGCGGCGGAGGGTTTCAGAAGAACTTCTGATTCAACATAATTATCCGCATAAAGGTATCCGTCTAGAACAGCGTACTCAAGTTCAGCACGACTAAGAAGCTTATTCTTGAATGCGTTATTGACTAATTCGCCAAGATCATCGCTATTGTAATGAAAGTGCTGATAGGAATCAGCATATACTTCATCAAGAGGAAAGTCTGTTTCTAACTTGTGCTCTTTGGCAAACCGAATAAACAGCGCAAGTTCTTCAGCGGTCTTGAAGTTTACAATGGCGGACATTTCTGGTTAGCCAATAAAAAATATTGTGTTTGATTTTTTGTTGTGCTCTTAGGCATCGCTGTACCGTTGAGTTCCAAGATGGAACTCAACACTAGTGCGAAGAACTTAATTAAGTTCTTCGCAGTACTTGGCATAGAGTGAATCGTAATTGGAGATGTAGTTGAGCACAATATCCTCTGCTTCAATGTTCGTCATTCCAAAGTTCTCCTTGAGATAGGTGCCGCTGCCCATCATGTTACAGATGCCGCTCTTTTGGAGGTCAAACATGTAGCTGTAAATCTTCTTGTTCCGCTCTTCTGCGTCATCACTCTCATTCAGTTCAGGAGCTTGAGGCGCGACCTTCTTGGGAAGAATCTTCACCTTTGGCTTGGCCGATGAAGCTAATACAGAGGATGCGCTACTCTTGGGCGCCTCATCCTCTGACGGAGTTTCAGTGTGGGCTTCAGTGTCTGCATCAGAGACACGCTTGAGCGCCTCCTCTTCCGCTGCCTTCTCTGCCTTCTTGCGCTCCATCGTAGCCTTGCGCTTTGCAACAGCAGCCGCCTTTGCCTCAGCAGTCTGAGGACCACGCTTCTTTGGTGTATCAGTAGGAGGATCAGCCGTAAGAATCGCATCGGCTGCCTCTGCAGTAGCAATCTTTGCTGCTTCCACATCCTTCTTAGAAGGGCGACCACGCTTCTTCTTAGGGGCATCAGGAGTATCAGAAGTCTCAACACTCTTGCTAGGAGTTACAGCGCCCTTCTGAATCTCAGCAATGAGTGCATTGACCTGCTTCTGGATTGCGAGGAGCTGCGGAAGATAATCCATTTGTAGCGTATATTTCAGCTAACTCCAACTATGAATCAATTTTTTTGGCAAAAAATTGGAGGAATAGATGTACCCTTAATTATTACAAATGTCTACATACTGTCTCCGTGTTGAACTTCAACAGTTGGAAAAGAAGCGTACTGAGTTGCGGTGTAGACTCGCAGATGAGGAATTAAGCCCTGAGCATCAAGAGCGCCGCAAAGCACGGCGTCTTCTCGAAGCAGAACTTGGGGTTCTGATTCCTCCAGGAGTTTGGGATGAGGACCTTGACCTCTATCCTGATCCTGAATATACCGAAGACTTGGGTGATGGATACACGGCTACTGTTCGGCGGAGCCGTGAGCGTTCGTGGAATTGTTACATTACTCTTCCAGAAGGACATTCAGCAATTGGTGAGCACTATGACCTCTTTAGTGGACACATTACCTCGTCAATTCCTTATTGCCCTTTGAACTTAACTTATTCTAGCGGTGCGACCTTTGGAATTGACCACCTTCATCTACACGATACTCGGCCATTACAACAATCAGAATATACTTGTGAAACCTATTATTCTGGTGTTCCTACGGAAAGGAATCCGTATGTGACCTATGCGATGGCTATGGAGGAATGCCGTCAGCTCAAGGCATACTTTGAGGAGATTAAAGGGATGGCTGACCCTTCACCTCGTGCTACAGAGACAGCACTTCCACCTGACCACGCAGGAAATCCTGTCGTCGTAGAAGACCCTCCTAGCCCCAAGTATATGACAGCAGAAGAAATTGACGCACCTCCTAAATCATGGGCATCAATTGTGCGAGGAGAGAAAAAAAATTGATGGCGTCATGACTGAGTTTGGAACACAACCGAGAAAGATGTCCTTGACCTTTGAGCGCACGGCAACGCACTGGATCATCAAGGGTAAGACCTTTGAGTGGAAGGACAAAATTAAAGCTCTCACAGGGGCAATCTGGAGCCCTGCGGAGAGGGCGTGGCGAGTCCCTGTGACAACGAACATTGAGGACTTTCAGGACGATGTTGCTGTTACAGAGGTGGAGCGTCAACAGGGACTCAAGAAGCTCGCTGCGCGTCCTCCGCCGTACGGACGCTGCTGTGGAAAGGCAGTCGCAAAGGATGTCTATTCACACGGCCCAATGTACTATGAGTGCTCTGAACATGGAAAGCGCTCAGTCACAAAGAAAGTTGGATATACTGGAGACTAATATGCGAAAAAAATTGGAGTTATATATTTTTTCATTGTAAGTATACTGTACGATGTCAAAGGTTGCGCTTATCGGTACTGATCTACAATGGGACTTTTGCAAGGGTGGTGCGGTTGAAGTTACTAAGACTAATGATGTTATTCATTACTTTAACACTATCCGTAAGAAACTTCAGCCAGATATTGTCGTACTCATACAGGATATTCATCCTCGTGACCATCTTAGCTTTATATGTAATAATCCTGGCACAACACTGTATGATGAATATAATGGGCGAACAATGTTGCCAGCACATTGTGTAGAAGGAACTCGTGGTGCAGACTTTCACCCTAAGCTTGAGCGTGATGGTACTGAGATTATTATTCAAAAGGGTAAGAATAAGAATCTAGACAGCTATAGCGGATTTGGTTCAGAAGGTGCTGTATGGGGAACGGCCTCTGGTGAAGTTGAGCTTACATCCTTGAAGGATGAACTTGAGAAGCATGGGATTCAAAAGGTAGTAATTGCGGGGCTTGCGTATGATGAATGTGTGGAATATACCGCAATAGATGCAGCATTTCTTGGATATGATACAAGTGTTGTTATTAAAGGTTGTAGGTCTAGATATTCTCCATATGGTGGACTATTAGCATCTGAATCAATGGGAAAGGCGGGTGTTCGTCTTGTTCATACGTATAAGGATTTGTGATGAGTAGAAAAAAATTGAATCAAACTCTGTGTGGAATCTTTTTCACCTCAGACACCAGATACCATGTCTCAGTTTAGCTACGGAAGCGGCGTTGGCCACAAGACCAGCTTGTTTCGCTCAGCGATGTCCCTTCAGGACATGTACTACCAGCTGGCATCTCATGTCAGCAAGGACCGTATTCAAGGCAACACGCTGGACGATATCTACGCCTACATCACTCCAAAGCCAGCAGTACTGCGTGGCCAGGTGAACTTCACAGAGGCCTCTGGCAAGAAGATGGAGATGTTCAATAACCTCTTCCAGCTCAAGACCATCCTCAAGGAGAACAAGGAGGACATCATCCAGATGGTCTATCTCTACGACAACAAGGGCTTCTTCAATCGGCAGAGCCTCTCCAAGAAGTGAGACGATCAGACTAAATCCTAACCCCACAAAAAAAATCAAACAAAATTTTTGGTTGTACTACACAGTATTGGAATGATTGATGAGAAGTGGACAGTAGAAGAGCTTTCTGAGCAAATTGATGATTGTAGATATGAACGAAAATTGCTTTTACGGAAAATTAGAAAGGAATGTCGTGAATTAACAGGGGATGAAGAAAAAGAACTTGAACAAATGGACCTTTGGCTAGAGGAGACTGTTGAATTGCTGATTAGACTACAAGAATCCAATAAATAGGTAGACAAAAATTGAAGAATAATTTTGTCAGCCTAAGTATAGAGACTCAAATGAGCTGGTTTACCTCCAAGACAAAGGCATTCAATACCTCTAATCTAGGAAAGCGTGGAGCAAAGGCAGTTAATACTGGAACACGGAATGTCAGCCGTATGGGAAAGACCCTCAAGAAGGTGTTTACTGGAGAGGGTGAAATGATGAAGCTCTACAATCAGCTCACTGCGTTCTATGACGCAGGGGATGTTCGTGGACTAGAGTCGTTCAAGAACTACCTTGTCTCTTACCAACCCGGTTTTGGTAGTGGAAAGCAAGAGAAAAAGGCCGAGCTTCTGTCCTTTGCTGAGGTTCTCTTGGCCTCTCTACATGGCAAGAATGTCGGCCAACAAGCAAAGAATCTGATGGCTTCTGTCAATACACGCCATGAGATTGGCCGTCGCATCAAAATGAATCTCTTTGATATGACTCATCCAACAGAAAATACCGAGTCCGTGAACATCAATATGTTTTCAGGACCGATGGGCTTCAACTATGCTGGATACGAGGCGACAAAGGCATCTCGTCGCAAGAACCGTAAGACTCGCCGTCGCAATTAATGGAAAAAGTCTCATGACAGTTCCCTTTTTGTTTTTCTGTTTTCAGGGCTACCTCGCTGACCTCAGGAACCAGCGCACGGCGGCATTGAGTTCAGAGGAAGGAAGGGGGCAACGGCGAGGGCTGACCCACTTGTAGTCGCAGACCTCAGAGTCCTGTAGCTTTACCTCTCGTTCACTGCCCTTGCATAGGTCTCCATAGAAGAAGAGTCCGTCATGTGCTTGGAGAGGACTAGCGTCGCTGATGCTGTAATGAGTGCCCTCAAGAAGCCCAGCTTCCTCACGGCACTCACGGATGGCAGTCTTGATGGGGTCATTGTTGTCAACGGACTCAGGAACACCCTTTGGGAAACTCCACTTGCCACCGATGCCCTTGAGAAGAAGAACCTCATTGCTAGAATTCCGCAGGATGAGACCAGCACGACCATACATAATACACTTAGGGATGTACTTGTAGTTGCGCTGAATATTGTTTCAATTTTTTCATTCAAGGCGTTTCCCCTTTGCCTTTAAAACCAATGGAAAAAGGTCTGTCCCAACACCTTTCTTCTTTTTTCTTCTCTTTTCTATTGTGCTCTGGTTCGTTTCACTTAGGTCCGCTGCCCTTAGCACTCGTCCTCCTCGTCCTCCTCGTCCTCGTCACTGTAGTCCTCGTCGCTGTAGTCCTGGATGCCCTCCTCGATGATGCTCGCCATTGGAGCGCTCTTGAAGCCGAAGTTGCGCCGCGCTGTGGCGTACTTGCGGCCGTTGCGCTTGAGTGTCTCCTTTGCCTTTGTGATGAGGTAGGCCGTGAGCTTGCTGTCGACCTCCACAGGGCGCTTGTTGTAGAGGTCGTCCACGATCTTCAGGAACTGCTGCTTCTTAGTGGCGGCCATCTTATCCTATGCTGTTGGTGAGAAAGAAGACCCAAAAATGGCTTCAATTTTTTTGGTTAGGACAGCCCCTTTGACCTTAAAACCACAATGGAAAAAGGTTGTGCTTTTCCCTCTTTTCTTTTGTTTTGGAGCTGTTTGGTCGCGCGCCTAGTGCTCGTAGGTGCTGGAGGCGCGTAGGCGCAGAGGGAGCTTCTGGTTGAGTTCACGCCCCCTTGCCACTGCATTATCAAAGCGCTTCTGCGCTTCGGCCTTCTTCTCTTCAAGCCGAAGGGTGGCTTCTGGGGAGAAGCTCCCTGAATAGGCGGCCATGTTGCACACCTGGATCAGTGCGGTTACTTCCCCCTGTAGCCGAAAGGCCTCCAAGTAAAGGGCATCGTATTCGGCCTTCATCGGCGCGAAGAGCGTGTTCTCCCGCCTTGTCTCGCTGCCCTTATAGCCACCGAGTACGGCCGTCTCGTGGCGCTTGGCCTCTTTAGCGCGCTTTGCTGCCAGCTCGGCCTCAGTCCGCTCAGTATCGACCTTTGCCGCTGCGATGGCGGCCTCAGTTGTCCTAGCCATCTCGGTTGTGAGCTGAGCCGCATGGGCCGCCAGGTTGATAGGGGAGAAGGTGGCCATTTTGGTCGCTTGGAGGCTGGAAGGCTAGGGCACAACGGAGACTGGTTACTCCGAATTACGTGGTAAGAAATAAGGGAGAAAAAATTCTTTTCAATTTTTTCTATAAGTTGACTATGTACGCCCACAGGGGCCTATAGGGTAGACCAATTTAGTAATAAAATTGAAAGGGGGCAAAGGAGCCATATGGGCGCACGAGTTCAAGTTTAAAAAAAAATTGAACAGGATTTTTCCCCACTTCTTCTTTACACCCTTCCAGCTTATAGAGTCTACCAGGTATCAACCGAAATGGCCTCTTCCAAGATGACCAACGAGCAGCTGATCGAGGCCGTCCTGGCCCGCTCTGAGGATGACCGCAAGGCCATCATGCTGGCCCTCGTCGAGGCCATGCTGATCGGCGGCGAGCTGGAGAAGCCCACCAAGACCCGCAAGCCGAAGGACCCGTCGGCCCCCAAGCGGGAGGCCAACTGGTGGATCAAGGCGACGCAGTACGTCCGCTCCCTCCTGGCCGACCAGATCAAGGCCGACAACGAGGCCCGCGTGGCCGCTGGAGACAAGAAGCTTCCTGGCACCGTCCCCACGACGGTCGCCTCGATGCTGAAGGACGCTGGCAAGCTGTCGGCCGACATCACGCCCTCTGAGGACGAGGTGCTGGAGATGTACGAGTCGTACAAGGAGGCCCCGCCCGCACCCAAGAAGGCCAGCTCAACGGCCTCCAGCGGCTCGTCGGCCAAGTCGTCCAAGTCCAAGTATGCGGGCATGAGTGAGGAGGAGGCGGAGGCAGCCAAGAAGGCTGCCCGCTCTGAGGCCGCCAAGAAGGCCGCCGCCACTCGCGCTGCCAACAAGGCCAAGAAGGCGGCTGAGGAGGCTGGCGATGATGATGCGGACGCCCTGCTGGCTGAGGCTGAGGCCCTCCTCTCTATGGCCAAGCCCTCTGCGACCGCCGCAGCAGCAGCGGCCGCAGAGGCAACCACTGAGGAGAGCGATGAGCTGGAGAAGACACCCATCACCTACAAGGGCAAGAAGTACATGAGCCTCCCCATCGAGCACAATGACAAGGAGATGGTGGGCATCTGGGACCTGAAGGGCAAGTGGATTGGCGCACTGGAGACGGAGGGCAAGAAGCAGACCCTCCACACGGACTGCGAGGACCCCCTCAGCTAAACGACAAACAGGGACAGGGAGTGCGTGGGAAATCCGCACTGGGGGACTTAACAAACCTATCACAAAGGCCGATTCGGTAAATTAAAGGCATCACAAGGGCAGGGAGACTGGAAGAAAGCGCCGCGACACGCGGAGCCGCAAGGCTGGGCTTTTTCCATTGCCCCTCTTTTTCCGTGACCTAAGGGTCGCGGAAAAAATTGAATTAAAAGTTTTTCGTTCTGTAGGTACCCTATGAAACGAGACGAATGGAGTACTCACGCGAGACCGTCGCAGAGATGAACGAGACTGAGTTACTGGCAGCGTGGGAGTCCATTCACGGTGGCTTCCTCGAGTGCAAGTGCCGTTACTGCAACGGCCTTCAGCCTATCTCCAAGTTCAAGGAGCAGATCACCAAGTGGACGCTCAAGAAGAACGGCGGAGGGCTCACTAGTTCTACGCCGAAGCCCAAGACCTGCGACTACATGACGGAGGAGAACAACGCCTTTAACGCCATCAAGAACAAGTACTACTCTGCCAAGCGCAAGCTGGAGGCAAGCGGCCTCCCTGCTGAAGAGATCGAGGCACAGGTCGTCGTGTTGAAGGCAGAGAAGGACAAGGGCTGGGCAGAGGCGCGCGTGAGGCTCAACGCAGCGCGCGAGGCGCGCGTCAAGAAGACCAAGCCGAAGATTCTGCGGAAGACCAAGTAAGCCTTCTGCAGACTCAACACAAAAACAGAAAAAAGAAAAAGAAAAAAGGGCTTTTTGTGTTATACACGCTTTTTGCGTGTTTTCCGTTTCTGTGTCTGGCAAGGTTCAATCAAGTCCTTGTCCTTGAATAATGGCACTGCACATTCGGTACGAAGAAACTCACGCTCTTGCTTTGTCAAGCCCAGCACATTCATCAGTTCTTCTGCTGTGCGCCCTTTGGGAAATTCAGGAACTGCATCAAGCAAATAGGGCAAGTTATTATTTCCTGTTATACGTAGGCCCCAAGCTACACATTGGAAGAGTGGGCTTTCTACAAAGGCAATAACCGCTGGGTTGGGCTTCTCGATTATAACAGGGCTTTGGGAAGGACCATAATTGCCCTTATCGTAATACACATAGGGGATACCCAATCCATTAATCAGAAGCTTTGGAACTCCTTCTAGCGAGTGCTTTTGTTTTGTCTTATACACACGGCGACCTTCCGCAGTAATCAAGTGGAGTAACTTATGGGAACCACATCCAAAGCTGTCTTTTTTGATGGTTGACAGCTCTGTTGTGCGATATCCTTCTACAGGGCCGTGTACATCCACTGCGTCATAGAGCTTTTGGAAAATAGAAAATCCAAAGTTGGGAATGTGGCGTGTAAGGTCTAGGACTTGTGTTATCTTCATATTGTATTCGTCTTGAACAAGTGTCTTTCCAGATACACCCTGTTGGAAGATAAATGCATCTACGCGACCTTGAATACGAAAATGCTTGAAGGTTTCTTTCGCACCATAAATCTTGATAAAGACAAAATGTCCTTTAGCTTCTTGAAAGAGTTTATTCATCGGTGTGTCTGTCTCGCGATAGTTTGGCGGACAAATGTAGGCAAGAAATCCTTTTGGTTCTAGACACCGTAACCCCCTTTGTGTAAAGGCAATGTGAAGGCGCTTCTCTCCCTCTTGCTTTGTTCCACCAGCATTGTACGGAGGATTTCCAACAACAAGAGTATAGGTCTTTGGCCATCCTTTTATGGCGACACCAGAGTCTCCAGAACTGGCAAGAAAATCTGCTTCACGAAGTTGAATGGAACATTTGGGAGCGATACGATGGAAGAGTTTCTTTGTTGTAGCTACATTTTCCTTGTTGAGTTCCACCATAAATATCATATTGCTCAAAATATGTTTGGCTCGTGCTTCAGCATTCGGAATTGCGCTAGACAGACCATCCATAAATTTGTAAAATGCGTAAATCGCAAAATTTCCTGTTCCTGTACACGGATCCAAAAGTGTTGTCTCTTTGGATTTCCAGACGGATGCTGGAAATTCCCCGTATAAATGTTCAATCATTTCAGGAGGAGTAAAGACTTCCCCAAGTGCCTCCTTTTCTGTTGTTCTCACGGCAAGACCCTCTTTGATGACGGCTTCAATGTCGGCCTTGTCCAAGACCATCCTACAAGAGAAAACAAAAATAGGGGGGTTATTCTACTATTTCGTATCCAGCCTCTATCCACTTTTCAACACGGCTGGGATGCCAAGCCGCCGCCATAAGTTCTTCTTTGGATTGTTTCATAAATTCAGCAGCCTTGTATTCATTGTCATACATCATACGAAAGGTATGCCTATATTCAGCAAGTGGCTTTTTCAGTCGTTCGATAAGTTCTTCATCGCCGCTGTAATACACAAAAAAGTCAGGATAAATAAAGAGACTTACAGTAAGTTCATTCCGCTCCTCATCCTCAACAGACTGTACTCTACACTCTAGCCGAGCAATGGCTCGCCCATTTCGTTTTGGGGATGACCATTGCTTTCCTGAAATATTGAAGACTAGAGTAACATTTACAAGTAAAAAGTCATCCCATAGCACACGACCAATTTCTTCACGAATCAAATGATTGCCGTCCATAATATTAGCAAATGTAAGAGGCATTTCTACTTATCTCTGCGCAAATCCTTTACATTACAGTAGACGAATACAGAGGCCAGCGTTGGGAGGGATAGGAATAAAGTGCATTGCCAACCCCTCTAGACCTTTGAGGCTTGAACAGAGTCCCCTAGTTCCCTTGACACGAAGGAACTCATACAGACCCCCCTGTGTTCCCTTTACAGAGCCATTAATCCCCTTTTTGTAGTACCGTGCCCAGCGCTTGGGGTCAATGTGAGCGTACATTTCTTGTCTAAACATACTCGGCACCGACCATCAATTTTTACCGTAGCTCTGGCGCCTCAAGATCCTTGACTGGATGTGCCCTGACATTGTATCGCCGCTGGACGCAGTTCTGGCCGAAGCGGTATGCCGCATCGACGAGAATAGTTCGGTCTCGTACCTCTGTAAGGAAATGTGCATCGAGGGTTACATCAAACTTTGATGTATCGGTGAATACCTGAACCTGACCAGTCTTGGCAAAGAGGGCTACAAGGGCCTTCATGCTATCTCCCTTGACTTGGAGTACACCAGACCCGTGACGAGGCATTGTCTCTGTCCACAGAACAAAGGGATGGAGAACCTCAGGGATATGTGAGCCAATCCTGATGGCATATCCAACGCTGGGTGCCTTTGGTACCTGCTCGGCAATCGTCTTGCCAATGCGGTGGGAAATGATGTAGATTGTCATTGCGATACATGAAAAAATACACACCGAATTTTCCAATTTTTTTCAATGGCCTAAGCCCTCTTCAGTTTAGCAAGTTCCGTTTCCAGCTTCTTGATGTACTCGTCTTTGTTGTTTAGCATTTCAGCAAAGTAGCGCACATCCTTTTTTGCATAGTAGAGTTGTTCTGTAAGATGCTTGAGCGTAGGACTTAATCCATTGGATACGATTCTCTCCGCAGTGTCTACAAAGGCACTTGCTGGAACAATGGGAACGGTGCCTACAGGGAACGGATGAAACGCAGGGTATTGCGTTTTAGGATTTTGGTAGCACTTCTTTGAATACAAGAGAAGAGAGCTCACACACCGTTTAGCCGACATTTCTTGTACTAGTCTACATAGCGCTAGAAATGTCAATTTTTTCAGTGGAAAAAGGTCTTCCCTAACACCTTTCTTCTTTTGTTTTTTTGGTTTGCCTCACGTCTTTCCTGTGATGCGGTTGTACTCGGCGAGCAGGGCGTTGAAGCGCTCCTCGTACTGCTTGTGCCACTCGGTCCAGGTCGTGCGGTCTGACTCACGGCCCTTCTTGGACTCAGTGAGGGCTGCCTCTAGGTCTGCGATGCGTGCCATGTGTGCCGTGCGCTCGTTCTCACAGCCATCCCTAGACCCAGCGAGGGCTGCCTCTAGGTCTGCGATGCGCGCCTTGTCTGTGTCGCATGCCTCAATGGTCGCCTTCTGCCGCTGGATGTGGTCTTCGTACTCCTGCTCCCTGTTTTGGATGTGGAGCGCGTCTACATTCTTCTTGGCTAGCTCCTCTGCGAGGTAGACCACCGTCTCTGGCAGTCCAGTCGTCAGAATCTTGTTTGCCGCCTCCAGGAACACTGTGTTGGGCAGCTCGCCGCAGCACGCGCAGCCCAGATGCTGCACACGCTCAATGAGGGCACTGACACACTGCTGAGACGTCATTTTCTTCTGTTGTGAGTAATTGAACTACCACAGAAATTCTGTTCAATTTTTTTGCCGACGAGTTTTACGACGACGACCCCCTGAAACACTTCCATAAAATTCACTGAATAGATGGAGCAGACCATCTGGTGTATCAACCTGTGTATTTAGTTCTTCGTATATTCCGTTGATATTTCTCAGTAATTCTTCCAGTGGTACATGTAAATTGAGTTGCGATACTCGTTTTAATAAAAGTGTTGACCACATTGGACAAAACCCATGTCTAGTATATTCTGAATCACGTCGCTGTAAATCATAAGAACTTGATTCAGATTGTAGTACAGGACGATATATAGTAATTGGTGGAGCATAGAGTACTGAGCTGCCAAAAGTTAGTTTATCTGTATAGGTCAGTTTTTCTCCGAACTCTGTATATTCACTGTGTTTTGGAATATCTGTTCGTGTGATTAAGTTTAGTCCACGAAGCAATGTGTCAAGATGACCAAGTTTTGCTCCAAAACTATGTTTGTTAAAGGTATCGTTTGTCTCAAGGAGAATTAGTGTGTTATGAATAAGTATATATGGAAATACATGGCTGCCTTCATTCATATCTCCACTAATATGGTCAATTCCTACACAACCAAATATAGGAATGGAATGAAGATATCCTCTGGTAAATATGTTTCTCTCCAGACTATTAAGACTTACGACATACGAAAATTTTCCATCTTCACGAAATATATTAATATCTTCGATGGTTACTGATGAATTATATTGTTTACTCTCATCAAATTCCCAGAAAAATATATACTTTAGTGTAGAATCATCATTCTTATAATACTGTTTTAGAATATTTCCCTGTATAAAATTTACATTTCGACCACATAATGCGGGAAATCTATTTTGTGCTACTATCTTTCGTGGTGGATTATATCTTCTAGAAGGAAGAGGCATACGAGCAATGTATTCGTGGTATTCTTCACTATTCGTAGCGTCCATCTTATCCTATATATGTAAAAATGTTTTTGGTTTCCCTGTCATCTAATCCACTAGTGCTCAAGCTTGTCTAGCCAGTTCTGTAGTGGTGACATGTAGCATCGTGCAGTTCTATCCTTGTCGTCTGAGGGCCACAGAAAGCCATCCTTTTGGATGGTGTAGAAGAGGCACCGATTTACAGGGCTCAGAATAGTCTCCACAATTACAACTTCAATCTCTACAGGAAGGTCAGGGGTCGGTCCAGAACGAATCCACACACTATCAAAGGAAGGCTTGAACTGTGCTCTATGGATGTACTTGGGGATGGCGGTCCTGTACTCCTCCTCTAGAGCAGCCTTGTGGGGCTTGAGGGTGGCAACAGAGAAGAGCATTCTAGGATACAAATCAAAAATTTAGTTTACTAGTTCAATTTTTTCGGTCTATTACATCGCCTCACGAGCGCAGCGAGTATGGTGTGTTCACAATGTCTCGAGTTCCACTCCAGCCTCTACCCACTTTGCCACGCGGTCAGGGTGCCATACGGCAGCAATAAGTTCCTCCTTTGCGGTTTCCCAGAATCGTTTCATCTTGGACTGACCATTCAACTCCCTGTAACAATCCCAGACCCAGTTCTCTACTACTTCAATCAATTCACCATCATTGTATCCCATGCCTCTAGGAAAGTAAAGTTTACCGGTGGTAGTGAGGAAGACCCAAATGGGCTTCTTTGCTAGAGAATAACCTCCAATACTAACATCTAAGCCGAGTTGGCCAATAACAGTCTGATCAAATTCCCTTTTCCAATAGGCACAAACACGGGTTATACTAGGATTATAAACTTGTACCTTAAGCGTAGTAGTTTGTGTCAACATAGCCTTCAGTTGCTTCCGCAAAAGGTGCTTGTTCTTGCTGTAGAACCGAAGTGTGAGGTCCATTTTGGCAGATAGGCAAGTATATGTAAAAATGTTGTTGATTAGTTCAATTTTTTGGTCTATTACATCGCTTCAATATCTACCCCAGCGTCTAACCACTTCCCCACGCGGTCAGGATGCCACGCAGTTGCGACGAGTTCCTCTTTGGATTCCTTCCAGAAGTTCTGGAGCCGTTGGGCAGCGTGGAAATGCTCTAGGACATAGGCTCCCCAGTTTCCAATTAATCTATAGACTGGTAAGTGGTGAGGATACAATTGTCTATACAGTTGATGAACGTATACTTCTCCAGACATTGTTATATGCGCAGCTGCGACCTCTACGAATGGATAAGGAGTAGTGTCCTTAACCCAGACCTGAATACATCCACAATATGTGGCATCCTTAAGGGGGACAAAGTCTAGGTTTACAATTGTCATTGGCTGCTTTGCCAACTCAGCCAAGAGTTCTGCTTCAAACTGCTTGAAGAACTTGAAGACCACTATGCCCTGCTTGAAGATAAAGTCCATTTGATAGGGTAGTTACAATACCAAAAATGGTTGGTTCAATTTTTCGGTTTGTCTATCTTTACATCGCCTCCACATCAATTCCAGCCTCTAACCACTTCCCCACGCGGTCAGGATGCCACGCAGCAGCAGCGAGTTCCTCCTTTGCGGTTTCCCAGAAGTTCTTGATGTGCTCGGCGGCGTGGAGACGATTGCGCACATACTCTCCCCATTGCTGAAGATGATGTTTTAGATAATCGTATTCGTGTATATACAGTTCAATAGTCAAGTGTCCATTATGTCGTACAAATACTTGAGCAGGTAACTCCCTCGCAGAGTAAGTGTGATGTTGTGTCTTAGTGTAAATATTAATACCACAACAATAATATTTATTGTGTACAGGATAAATGTGAAGTCTATCAAGTGTTGGAGTGTTTAGCTCTGTCTCCAGCTCCTTTATGAAGGGTGTATATGATTCAAACGTGAACGTCATACTAGAGGATATATCCAATACCAAAAAATGGTTGATTCAATTTTTCGGTTTACCGCCAAGTTTCCCCAGCGAGTATGGCGATCTACATCGCCTCCGCGTCAATTCCAGCCTCTAGCCACTTGGCCACGCGGTCAGGATGCCACGCAGCAGCAACGAGCTCCTCTTTGGATTCCTTCCAGAAGTTCTTGATGCGCTCGGCAGCGTAGAAGCGGTTGCGCACATACTCTCCCCATTGCTGAAGATGAGGGCATAAGTACCCATATGCTGCGCGTTTGCTTTGAATAAGTGTTTGTCCTTTTTCGTTTACATGCATTGTTATAGCGTGTTGCATAGGACGCGTCTTTGTCTTAACATAAATAAGAATGTATCCACAATACTGTTTATCCTTACTGAAGTAGATTTCAGCAATGTGTGTTGGCGTGTTTAGCTCTGTCTCGAGATCTTTGATGAACTGATTGTAGAACTCATAGGTGAAGGTCATTGTATAGATACTAATTAAACCAAAAAATGGTTGGTTCAATTTTTCGGTTTACCACTCCCCAGCCTCACGAGCGCAGCGAGTATGGCGATCTACATCGCCTCCGCATCAATCCCAGCCTCTAGCCACTTGGCTACGCGTTCAGGGCGCCACGCAGCGGCGACGAGTTCCTCCTTTGCGTCCTCCCAGAAGTACTTGGCACGGTCGGCGGCGTAGAGGCGGCTGCGCACATACTCGCCCCACCGGTGGATACACGGGCGGAGGAAGCCCTTGTCGCCCATCAGATTGCTGCTCGGCCAAATCTGCCCATCGTCGAGTAGGTTAAAGGATGCTCCGTGATAGGTGTGATTGGCACGCTGGAAGCTGATGGCGATGTGGCCAACAGAGCCTTCACCATTCTGGATACAACTGATGAACACGTGGAGAATCTCAGCGACCTTCTGCGTCTTGAGCTCCTCCTTCAGGTCCTCCAGGAACAGCTCGTAGAACTCACGGGTGAAGGTCATTTTTCCGTATTAAGTAGGTACTTACTGCTGGAAAAAAATGTTGTTCAATTTTTTCAGCAGGAAATTATTTTGCGATGAGCAAGGGCTATTCTACTTACATATCCTCCACGTCAATCCCAGTCTCTAACCACTTGTTGACTCTCTCAGGATGCCATACGGTAGCGACGAGTTCCTCTTTCGCCTCCTCCCAGAAGTCCTTGATGCGCTCGGCGGCGTAGAAACGATTGCGCACGTACTCTGCCCAGTCTTCTAGATAACTACGAAAGAACTCTTTATCAATGTTACTCTGAGCATATGTTATAAGTCCATCTTCTGCTTCATGTATACACACACTAGATGGGTGGAATTCTGTTTCACCATCTTCCAGTAGAGTAAAATATACAAAGTGGGTTTTGTCTGAATGCTTAAAGTTGATACCAATTGTTCCTACGGAACTATCATCAAATGCGGGGCTGACACTAACATAAGATATGCTAGCGATACTTTGCTTCTTAAGCACATTCTTGAGATCATCAATGTATGACCGAAAGAACTTGTACGGATTATTCATTGTTGGTTAGGTACTGCTGAAAAAATAGTTAGTTCAATTTTTCTATTAGACCTAGAGGGCCTACATGTCCTCTACAGAGATCCCAGCTTCTAGCCAGTTGGCAACTCACTCAGAACGCTGCGCGGCGGCATTGTACTCCTCCTTTG
>JACCEA010384154.1_pt1 | contig 18542 bp, 15 predicted proteins | sample 7449851 | NCBI WGS metagenome assembly JACCEA01 (sample SAMN15323453, study PRJNA562643) | freshwater metagenome | isolation source: river surface water | place: USA:Blue River Watershed | collected 2017-08-18
GGTTGTTCCTAAGAAAAGAAATGTTCCTAATGGTTTTTTCATGTCTTGTAAACCAGCACGACTTCTTCTAACTGCATCCGAAATCGCTTCAATCGCTTCTTCTTGACCTACTACTCTTTTATGTAATTCGTCTTCTAAATTCAGTAATTTTTCACGTTCACTTTGTAACATTTTCGTTACCGGAATTCCGGTCCATTTGGCTACAACTTCGGCAATATCTTCTTGAGTAACTTCCTCTTTGATTAACGATTTTTCGCTTTGATTCTCCAACAATTCGATTTGTAACTCATCGACTTTCTTTTGTGCTTCGATGATTTTACCGTATCTAATTTCTGCAACTTTTCCGTATTCTGCTTCACGTTCTGCACGTTCTGCTTCTACTTTGAAATCTTCAATTTGTTGTTTGTAATTTTGAATCGCATCAACAATATCTTTTTCTGATTTCCATTTCGCGTAAATTTCATTACGTTGTTCTTTCTGTTCAGACAATTCAATGTTTAAAATTTTTAATTTCGATTCGTCATTCTCACGCTTAATGGCTTCAATTTCGATTTCTAATTGCATAATTTTTCTATCCAAAACATCTAATTCTTCTGGTTTTGAATTGATTTCCATACGTAATTTTGAAGCCGCTTCGTCCATTAAATCAATGGCTTTATCTGGTAAAAATCGATTTGTAATATATCTTTGTGATAATTCAACCGCTGCAATAATCGCATCATCTTTGATTTGAACTTTATGATGTGCTTCATATTTTTCTTTGATTCCACGTAAAATCGATATCGCACTTTCTGTATCAGGTTCATCTACTGTAACTCTCTGAAAACGACGTTCTAAAGCCTTATCTTTTTCAAAATATTTTTGATATTCATCTAAAGTTGTAGCACCAATCGCACGTAATTCGCCTCGAGCTAAAGCTGGTTTTAAAATATTCGCTGCATCCATGGCTCCTTCTCCACCACCAGCACCAACTAACGTATGAATTTCGTCAATAAAAAGAATGATATCCCCTTCCGCAGCGGTTACTTCTTTCACTACGGCTTTTAATCTTTCTTCGAATTCCCCTTTGTATTTCGCACCTGCAATTAAAGCACCCATATCCAAAGAATATACGATTTTATCTTTTAGATTTTCTGGTACATCACCATCTACAATTCTGTGCGCTAATCCTTCAGCAATAGCCGTTTTACCCACACCAGGTTCACCCACTAACATTGGATTGTTTTTAGTTCTACGTGTTAAAATTTGTAACACTCTACGAATTTCTTCATCTCGACCAATTACAGGATCTAACTTCCCATTTTGAGCTAAATCATTTAGATTTTTTCCGTATTTATTTAAAGCATCATACGTTTCTTCGGCTGATGATGAAGTAACACGTTCTCCTTTTCGAAGTTCTGTAATCGCGGTAACTAAATCTTTTTCGGTTACACCTTGATCCTTTAAAATTTGTGCGACTTTACTTTTCGATTTGAAAATTCCTAAGATGATATGTTCGATAGAAACAAAATCATCATTCATTTTTTTGGCTAAAATTGAGGCTTCATTTAAAGTTGAAGAAGCGTCACGAGATAACATAATTTCTCCGCCAGAAACTTTAGGAAAACTCTGAATCGTACTATCTAATACTTTTTGAAACAAATCGATATTAACATTTACTTTTTTCAAAATAAATGGTGTAACTGTCGAATCCACTTCTAAAATAGCTTTAAAAATGTGTTCGTTTTCAAGCTGTTGTTGCCCAAAACTTTGTGCAATTTGCTGTGCTTGTTGCAAAGCTTCTTGCGATTTAATGGTTAAATTATTTAAGTTCATATTTTTTTGTGATTAAACTAACATTACTTTATACAATTGAATAGTATATTTGCAAAGATTTTGGTCAATTTATATTCCAAATTCAATTAAACGACAAAATGTCGGGTTTTTAAAGGTTTTAACCAAATAAAAACGACAAAATGTCTTAAAATATGACGAAATATGAGTTTTTTTAAAAATATCTTTGGAGAAAACAAAACCGAAGAAAAGCAAAATGAGCAGGTAGAAGCCAAATTTTTCACCTTAAACAAAATAGAACAATTTGATGAAATTGACGAAATTTCTCATACCAAACCAGTTGTACTTTTCAAACACAGTACACGTTGTATCATTAGTAGAACCGTATTAAAACAGTTTGACGCTGATTTTCAATTTCCAGAAGAAAAAATAAATTGGTATTTATTAGATTTACTGAACCATAGAGATTTGTCTAACGAAATAGCAAGCAGATATAATGTAATTCATCAATCACCTCAAATTGTTGTAATTAGAAATGGAAAGGCGGTTTTTGATGAATCACATGATGGTATTAACGCAGAAGATTTGAAACAGTTTACGTAAAATCATTTCACACCAAACAAAAAAGCACTTCTGAGAAATCAAAAGTGCTTTTTCTTTTATTTAGTTATTTGTTATTTCTTAACAATCTGTTTTACAAATTCTTGTCCGTCAACTACAACTCTTACAAAATATGTTGCAGCTGGCAATTGAGAAAGATTAATACTTCTTTCTTTTTCTAAATTAGCTTCTTTTACAACTCTTCCATTAGCATCCATAATCATGTAATGAATGTTTTGAACTTCAACTTTAGTCATTTCTAAATTTAAAATTCCATCTGTTGGATTGGGATAAAAAGAAAGTTCGATTGGCTCTTTCACATCGATTCCTTCAGAAATTTTTGCAGTAGCACACTTCGTAGCCGTTACTGATAAAGTTCCGTTAGAATTATTAATCGTACCTGCTGAATTTTTTGCTTTTACATAATAGGTGTAAGTGGCTCCAGCCGTGATTAAATAAGTATTTAAAAACGAAGTTCCAGTTACATCTGAAGCATATAAATTTCCATTTCTATAAATATCATAAGAAGTAGCATTTACAGAAGTTGTCCAAGTCAAATTAATTGCACTACTTGTTCCGCTACAAGTTGGAGTTGCCGTAGCAGTAAACGTTCCTGGTGCACATACTATTGCGGTTGCAGAAACTGTTCCGTTAGAATTCGCTAAAGTTCCAATATTGTTTTTTGCCACCATTGAATAAGTATAAGTTGATCCAACAGTTACATAAGTATTTAAAAATTGTGTTCCTGTTATATCAGAAGCATACAAACTTCCATTTCTATACACATCATAAGAAGTAGCATTTGCAGATGCTGTCCAAGATAAATTCAGACGACTTGTTGTTCCACTGCATTCGGCTGTTGCAGAAATTGTAAAAGCTCCAGGAGCATTACAATTAACCGCTACAACAGTTTGTGTTCCATTAGAATTGGTAGTTTGTGTTGCAGTTGTATTTTTAGCTTTCACGTAATAAGAATAAGATGTTCCAGCTGTTACTGCGGTATTGGTATAAGTTGGCCCAGCGACACTACTTGCATATAAAGAACCGTTTCTATAAATATCATAAGAAGTGGCATTGGCAGAAGTCGTCCAAGTTAATTTATTTCTTGTTGCTGTTCCACTACATTCTGGAGATACTGTTAAAGTAAATGCTCCTGGCGCAGCACAATTTAAAGCGGTAGCGGCAACATTTCCATTAGAATTGGTTGTTTGTGTGGCACCAGTATTCTTAGCTTTTATAGAATATGTATAAGCAGTTCCAGCTGTTACTCCAGTTGTATTGGTATAAGTGGTAGTGGTAATATTTGAGTCCCATAAAGCACCATCTTTATAAATATCATAGCTAGTTGCGTTGGCAGAAGCTGTCCAGCTTAAAGCCATTCTTGAAGTTGTTCCATTGCATTCTGGAGTTACTGTTAAGTTAAATGCTCCAGGTGCTGGAGTAGTTGCACAAGTTAAATTTAAATTAGATTTTAAAGCATTGAAATAAGATAAGGCAAATGCATCTCTCCAAGTAGAACTCGTTAATTTGGTTGCATCGGCTGAATCCACAAAACCAATTTCATTTAAACAGCCTGTTGCAGCAGAGTATCTTAAAACCCCTAAATGATAAGCTAAGAAACTATTGTCTTCCACACATCTTCTGTTATTCCAAGAACCACCGGAAACCATATCTGTTTGAATTTTTTGCGCAAAGGCAATATCTGGAGGCGTATTGGTATCGTCTTGAGTACAATAAAACGTTTCTGTACCAGTTCCACCACCTGCGTTGCAATGGATACTTAATAATCTATCAGCATTCCAGTTATTGGCCATTTGTCCGCGTTGCGTTACTGAAATCCAACTGTTTAAATTGGTAGTTCTAGTCATTTGTACCGTCCAAGTACAGCTATTTTGAATTAAATTTCGAGTTCGTAAACCTACTTCCAAAGAAGTTTCAATTTCAATAGCGGTTCTTCCATCAGGATTATCTGAAGTTGTGGCTCCATAACCATGACCTGGATCAATTACTATAATTTGCGAGTGTACATTTACTGAAAACAAAACAGCTACTAGTATTTTAAATATATTTTTCATGGGAATTACATTTTTAAATTAGCTGTATAAATTGCACCTGTTTTATCATCTGTAAAAAGCACTTTATTTTCACTAATGAAACTCGGAAACATTTCTAATAAAACTTCCGTATTCGTTACTTTTTTCGATTTTAATGTTTGGCTATCGAATAAATATAATTCTGAATTTGTAACATTATGACCGTCTTCACTGGTATCTAAGAAACCTAAAAGATATTGGTTATCCGCAGACCAAGAGGTTGCTAAGCCCGTTCCAATTTTTTGTCCTTTTCCAGTTCCATTCACATCGTAAACATAAATATCAGCACCTTTATGAACGGCTACTTTTTGTCCATTTGGAGATAAAAGTGCATTATAATATTGTCCGTCTTCTGAAGTAATTACCCAACTTTTTTTCGTAATTAAATCTTTGGCTTCAATTTTTAAAGTTGTCATGTTCGTATAAACTACAATTTGATTTTCAGCATTTTTTTCTACGCCATGATAAGAAGACATCATATTAATATCGATATCATTTCTTAAAACAATGTTTTTATCTTTTAAAGAATAACTATACACTTTAGAATCTGAAAAGTACTCTTTTACTTCTTTTTGTTTGAAATACACTATTTCGTTATTGTTATCCCAAGAATACCCATAACCACTTCCGTCTTTATCGGAAATTTGAATAATTTCATTTGTTAGTAAATTTAAAACATAGGCTCCTTTAAAATGATGTCCCGTTAGCAATGCGAATTGACCATTTGGAGAAACAACAGGATTGGTGTAGAATCCATCCACATCTACACGTTCCATTTTTTCAATTTTCTGAGAAAAAACGAAAGAATTGCTTGCCAAAGCAAAGAAGATTAATAATTTTCTTTTCATATTTATTATTTTTTAAAATTAATTCTTACGAAAATAAGATATTTTATTAATAATCAAATTATTATAAAAACAATTTACAAAAAAAAAGCGCATTTGAAATTCAAATACGCTTTTTGATAAAATATAAATTACAGAATACTATCGTCTAAATCTATTCCCAGTAATGATAGCTTTTAATTTTGCTTTTAAGTCTTCTCCAGAATCATAAACCATTTGCTCATTCGTAGGAAATGGAACAGCTCTTCTGTCAAAATATTGAAAATAATCTTGCTCACAAGCACGTTTATCTCCATTATAATTGGCATAAATGTAACTGAAAACAAATTCGCTAGTTAATGGATAAGCATCTATTAATTGTTTTGTATTTAAATCATGATATTCCACTTTTGCAGTAGTTTGAACCGATTTAAATTGGGTAAACTCATAAACACTTGCTGTAATAGTTTTCATATTATCTACCATTACTACATTTCCATTTTCATCTTTTACTTGATTTCCATTGGCATCTATAAGTGGTTTTGTACCGTCTTTAATTTGTTTTTCTTTTACAAATTGTTTTTCACGAACTTGTTCTGGTGCGATTTTAATTTCTCTAAAATTCACAATCATCGCATAATCGTAATTGATATCTTTCTGTTTTTTATTGTGATAAACAGTCCATTTGTCATTGATTCCGTAAGTACTAAAATCTAACATATCATCTTGTAAACGAACAGGAATAACCATTTGCGTATCATTTTTAGTTGAAACTAATACGAAATCTGTTCCTTTAAATTGCGCTTGATCCATTAAATCTCTAACGTCTTTAAAGTTTGGATTCAATTTATCTAAATATGCTAAATCATCATAAGCTTCACGAATGACCAACTTATTTCTTGAAGAAAGTAATTTTTTCGCGTTGTCATATAAATAATTAGACAAATCAGCTTTACTAGCAATTAGTTCGTTAGAATAATCATTAAAAGGAAAAATAGCATTTCTATTTTCTTTGATTAATTTTAAAGGTAAAACACCTCTAATTCTGTCTTGACGATTGTGTAATTGGTTATACAAATTATAGATTTTCTCTAAATTCGCAGGATTTTTCTCCTTGATTAATAACGACAAATCATTTAAATCACGTTCTTTAGCTTTAGCAAAAGCTTCTTCTAAAAGATACACATAATCTTGATTCCCTTTTGAGTTTTTGTTGGTTCTTAATCCGTCTAAAGCTCTGTTGATAGCGCCATCATAATCGCCATTACTTAACATACTCTGTGTATTTCTCACTCCGCAAGAAGACACTATTGTTATCAATAAAATAAGTAGTAATTTCCTCATATTTATAAATTTATGATTATAAAAAGTGCTTAGTAATATTTTACTAAGCACTTTACTTGTAATTAAAATTAAAATTTCAAATCTAATGCTGGTAATAACTTACTAGACACTTCTCCGAAACCAATTCTTACATTGTTATTCTGACAATATCCTCTAATTATAACCGTATCATTATCGTTGATAAACTTACGTTCTGAACCGTCATTCATTTTGATCGGGTTTTGTCCGCCCCAAGTTAATTCTAACATCGAACCGAAAGAATCTGGAGTGGGTCCTGAAATGGTTCCACTTCCCATCATGTCACCAGAATTTACTCTACAACCATTTATCGTATGATGTGCCAATTGCTGACTCATTGTCCAATACATGTATTTAAAGTTTGAATTAGAAACTACAGTTTCTTCTGCATTTTCTGGTTGAATTGCCACTTGTAAATTAATATCATAGGCGTGTTTACCTGTTTGTTGTAAATAAGGTAATGGTGTAGGATTTTGTTCTGGAGATTCACATTTAAAATCTTCTAAAGCATCTAATGTAACAATCCAAGGTGAAATTGATGAAGCAAAATTCTTAGCTAAGAATGGTCCTAGCGGCACATACTCCCATTTCTGAATATCTCTTGCAGACCAATCGTTGAATAAAACCATTCCAAAAATACATTCTTCTGCATCTTTAACAGAAACTGGTTCCCCCATTAAATTAGCATCTGTAGTAATAAAAGCAGTTTCTAATTCGAAATCTACTAACCTTGAAGGTCCAAAAACAGGTTCTGTTGCTCCATTTGGTAAAGTTTGCCCGTAAGGTCTGTGCACAGGAATACCACTTGGTACAATTGTAGAACTTCTTCCATGATATCCAACAGGAATATGTAACCAGTTTGGTAATAAAGCATTTGCAGGATCACGGAACATCATTCCAACATTAGTTGCATGTTCTTTACTTGAATAAAAATCAGTATAATCACCTATTTGAACTGGTAATAACATTTCTACATCTTCAATTTTAAAGATCACAACATTCTTGTGAGAATCATTATCTCTAAGTTTTGGATTAGAATCTAAAAAAATATCAGATAATCTGTTTCGTACTAAACGCCATGTTTTTCTTCCATCTGAAATAAAATCATTTAAAGTATCTTGCATAAACATATCGTCAGTTAATTCGATACCTTCAAAATACCCTAATTGTTGCAAAGCGCCCATATCAATGGCATAATCCCCTATTCTTGTTCCAATCGTAATAACATCTTCTTTGGTAATAAAAACACCAAAAGGAATATTTTGAATTGGGAAATCACTATCTTTTTTAATATCTAACCAAGATTTTCTACTTGGATCATTGGCAAAATTTGGCATATCTATGTGATGTGTTTTTTTGTTATTTTAAAGTAATCAAAATTAAACTATCCATTCAATTTACCAAACATTTTTTGTATTTTTGACGAAATTTAAATTTAACTATACAAATGCAACGCGACGAACTTATTTTTGACCTGATTTTAGACGAGCAAGACAGACAAATTCACGGAATTGAATTAATTGCTTCAGAAAACTTTGTGAGCGACCAAGTAATGGAAGCTGCTGGTTCTTGTTTAACCAATAAATATGCGGAAGGATATCCTGGAAAAAGATATTACGGAGGCTGTGAAGTAGTAGATGTTGTAGAACAAGTGGCTATCGATAGAGTAAAAGAACTATTTGGTGCGGAATATGCAAACGTTCAACCTCACTCGGGTTCACAAGCTAATACGGCTGTTTTTGCAGCGTGCTTAAAACCCGGAGATAAAATTTTAGGATTCGATTTATCTCATGGTGGTCATTTAACTCACGGTTCGCCAGTAAATTTTTCTGGTAAATTATATACACCAAGTTTTTATGGTGTAGATCAAGAAACTGGTTTATTAAACTACGATAAAATTCAAGAAATCGCTACAAAAGAACAACCAAAACTTATTATTGCGGGTGCTTCTGCGTATTCTCGTGATATGGATTTCAAACGTTTCAGAGAAATTGCTGATTCAGTTGGTGCCTTGTTGTTAGCTGATATTTCTCATCCTGCAGGATTAATTGCCAAAGGATTAATGAATGACCCAATTCCACATTGTCATATTGTAACGACAACTACTCATAAAACTTTACGTGGACCACGTGGTGGATTAATTATGATGGGTAAAGATTTCCCAAATCCATGGGGATTAACTACTCCAAAAGGTGAAATCAGAATGATGAGTCATATCTTAGACATGTCTGTTTTCCCTGGAAACCAAGGAGGACCTTTAATGCACATTATTGCAGCTAAAGCAGTAGCATTTGGGGAAGCATTAACAGATGAATTTTTCCGTTATGCGTTACAAGTTCAAAAAAATGCAAAAGCCATGGCTGAAGCATTTAACAAAAGAGGTTATAATTTAATTTCTGGTGGAACAGATAACCACATGATGTTAATTGATTTACGTAACAAAAATATTTCTGGTAAAGAAGCAGAAAATGCTTTAGTTAAGGCTGAGATTACCGTGAATAAAAACATGGTACCATTTGATGACAAATCTCCATTTGTAACTTCAGGAATTCGTGTTGGAACTCCAGCTATCACCACTCGTGGTTTAGTAGAAGAAGACATGGAAACTATTGTAGCTTTAATTGATAAAGTTTTAATGAACCATACAGATGAAGATCTATTAGAACAAGTTGCCGAAGAAGTAAACGAATTAATGGGCGAAAGAGCCATGTTTGTTTTCTAAATTACAGATTTATAAAACAGTATATTAAAATTTAAAAGGTATTATGCAATGTTCATAATACCTTTTTTAGGCTAATAAACTTTATAACCCATATAAAACTTAAGATTATGTCCATTTTACGATTGCAATTACCAACTGATCCACGTTGGGCCAATATAGTAGAAGAAAACTTAGAAGATATTTTAAGCGATCATGCTTGGTGCGAACAAAAAGCTGCAACTAACGCGATCATGCTAATCATCAACAATGCAGAAAAAGAAGATTTAGTAACAGAAATGACAGCAATTTCAATTGAAGAAATGCAACATTTTCAAATGGTTCACGACATTATTAAAGAACGTGGTTATGAATTTTTAAGAGAACGAAAAGATGATTATGTAAACGAATTAGCAAAGTTTATGAAAAAATCATCTGACGGAAGTCGAGAATGTGGCTTAATTGAACGCTTGCTTTTTGCAGCCATGATTGAAGCCAGAAGTTGTGAACGTTTTAAAGTACTTTCTGAAAATTTAAAAGATGAAGAATTAGCCAAATTTTACAGAGATTTGATGGAAAGCGAGGCAGCTCATTACACCACTTTTATCAACTTAGCTCGAAAATATGCTGAAACTATTGATGTGGAAAGTAGATGGAAAGCTTGGTTAGAATATGAAGCAAGTGTAATAGCCAAATATGGTGAAGGAGTTACCGTTCATGGCTAGAAGTTAGAAGTTAGAACAAAAATTAATTTTATAGAAATGAGGTTACATAAAATAATACTTACTTTTTCAGTTATTTTTTCATTAACTGCACAAGCACAAGAAAAAAACTTAAAAAATATTAAAAAACTAACTTTCGGTGGCGATAATGCCGAAGCTTATTTCAGTCCAGACAGCAAAAACTTAACGATGCAAGTGACCAATACCCAATTTGGTGTACCTTGTGATCAAATTTATTCGTTAGATTTAACACAACCTATCACTGATTTCAATAATCTGAAATTAGTTTCAACTGGAAAAGGTCGTACAACGTGTTCCTATTATATGCCTGATGGGAAACATATTATTTATGCTTCTACTCACGCTTCTAACAGTGCTTGTCCTGCTCCTCCAAAACCAAAAGACGGTAAATACCTTTGGGCGATTTATCCAGAATTTGAAATTTACCTAGCAACTAAAGAAGGGCAAATCGTAAAACAATTGACCAATTCTCCTGGTTATGATGCCGAAGCTGTGGTTTCCCCTGATGGAAAAAAAATTGCTTTTACTAGCATTCGTTCAGGTGATTTAGAAATTTACACTATGGACATTGACGGAAGCAATTTAAAACAAGTAACTTCTGGTTTAGGGTATGATGGCGGTTGTTTCTTTTCACACGATAGTAAAAAATTAGTGTTCCGTTCGTCTCGACCAACTTCTGAAAAAGACATCAAAGAATATAAAGATTTATTAGCAGAAAATTTAGTAGCTCCTACCAATATGGAGATTTACACCTGCAATATAGATGGTTCCGACTTAAAACAAATCACTAATTTAGGAAAAGCTAATTGGGCACCATTTTTTCACCCATCAGACAAAAAAATCATTTTTTCATCGAATCATCATGCAACAAAAGGGTATGATTTTCAATTATATATGATTAATATTGACGGAACTGGCTTAAAACAAATTACATACGAAAGTGAATTTAATGCCTTCCCACAATTTTCTCCAGATGGAAAAAAACTAGTATTTTCAAGTAATCGCCAACAAGATAAAGCTCGTGAAACCAATGTATTCATCGCAGATTGGATAGAAACGGAAGAAGTGGAAAATGTAGATGCTAAAAACTTAAAAAAACACATTACTTATTTAGCTTCTGATAAATTAGGAGGACGTTTATCAGGAAGTCCTGCTGAAAAAGTTGCTGCAAAGTATATTGAAAAAGAATTCAAAAAATTAGGCTTAAAACCGTACGATAAAACATTTTTACAACCTTTCTCTTATCGCTATAAAAGCAATCCACATGCTGATTCTACTGTAGTTGGCGATTTAGTCAATGCCAATAATGTAATTGGATTTTTAGATAATGGTGCGAAGAAAACTATTGTTATTGGTGCACATTATGACCACTTAGGAATGAATGAACACAACAATTCAACCAAAGCCTTTTCTAAAGGAATGATTCATAATGGTGCTGATGATAATGCTTCTGGTGTATCTGGAGTGTTAGAATTAGCTCGAATGTATTCGAAAAACAACACCAAAGAAAAAGTAAACTTCATTTTCGCATTATTTTCTGGTGAAGAAGACGGTTTAATCGGATCGAAACACATGACAGAATCTTTAAAAACGTTATATCCTAACGTAATTACCATGATTAATATGGATATGATAGGACGATTAGATGATAAAAAAAATTTAATTATTGGCGGAACAGGTACCTCACCTATTTTCTCAGAATTAGTACAACGAAACAAACCAGCTGGATTCGGAATTACTGAAGAAACTGGTGGAATCGGACCATCAGATCATACCTCATTTTATCTAAAAGATATTCCAGTATTGTTTTTCTTTACAGGAACGCATGAAGATTACCACAAACCAACGGATGATGAAGAAAAAATCAATTATTATGGGGTTACTAATATTGTAAATTTCGTATTTAGAGTAACCAATGAATTAGCAGAAAAAGATAAAATTGAGTTCACTAAAACCAAAATAAATAGTGAAAAAAAGATGGCAAAATACAAAGTAACGCTTGGTATTATGCCTGATTATGCTGAATACGGAGATGGTTTACACGTTGATGGTGTTACGGAAGACCGACCAGCAATTAAAGCCGGAATCAAAGAAGGTGACATCATTACCAAAATTGGTGATTGCGAAATCAAAGAAGTGTACAGCTACATGGAATGTTTAGCCAAAATCAACTCAGGTGAAACCAAAGAAGTAGTGTTTATCCGAGATGGAAAAACAAACAAAGTAAACGTAACATTTTAAAACTATAAAAGCCTACAATTTGTAGGCTTTTTTTTATTATATTTGGTTGAAATATAAATTCAAAAACAACTCAAAAACAACTCATTATACACGCTAATTTAAAAAAACAGCAACATGGTAACGATTGATAATTATTTAGACAGTCATTATATTCACAGAAGTAACTGGCTACGTGCAGCCGTTTTAGGCGCAAATGATGGCATCATCTCAATTTCAAGTTTAGCTATTGGTGTAGCGGCAGCAAGTTCAACCAGAGAACCTATTGTTTTAGCAACCGTAGCAGGTCTTGTAGCTGGAGCATTATCTATGGCAGCGGGCGAATATGTTTCTGTAAGTTCTCAAACCGATATCGAAAAAGCAGATATCGAAAGAGAAAAAAGAGAACTCGAAGAAATGCCAGAAGAAGAATTAAAAATTTTAGCTCAAATCTATGAAAAAAGAGGGTTGAAAAAAGAAACCGCAATGCAAGTCGCTATTGAATTAACCGAAGCGGATGCACTTGGCACACACATTCGTGATGAATTAGGTATTAATGAAATCAGTCAAGCTAATCCAATTCAAGCCGCTTTAGCTTCCGGTGCAGCTTTCACCGTTGGAGGTGTGCTACCTTTATTTGTAGTGCTTTTTGCGCCCATAACTGGAATGGAATATTGGTTATATGGTTTTACCACACTTTTTCTAATTGTATTAGGCGCAACTGCCGCAAAAACTGGAGGCTCAGATATTTTCAAAGCCATTTTAAGAATTACCATTTGGGGAACAATCGCAATGGGACTTTCTGCATTTGTAGGATATTTATTTGGCGTAAATGTGTAACTAATCTAACAAGATGAAAACTAAAAACGGGCTACTTCTCCTAATTTTTACAGTTACATTTTCTTATGCACAAGTTGAAAAAGAAAATTTAGATCCTAACATTCGTAGTATTTTTCAAGATAAAAAGGGCAATTATTGGTTCGGAACAAATGCTGCTGGAGTTTATCGATATGACGGAAAAACGTTAACACAATATACTGTTAAAGATGGACTTTCTGACAATCAAGTGCAAAGCATTCAGGAAGACGAAGTAGGAAATCTTTGGTTTGGAACGGGTTTATTTGGCGTAAGTCGCTTTAACGGAACTATATTTACCACCTTTTCATCAAACGAAATTTTACTCTCAAATAATACCATTAATCATCCGCAAAAGCCTCAACCAAACAGTTTATGGTTTTATGCAGGTGGTGGCGCTTTCTTTTTTCAAGATAATAAAATTATATATTTACCTATCGGAAAAACAGATTCGGACATTCAAAATTCAGTAAATTCAGCAAAAAAATTAAGCCGATTTTCTGTTTATACGTTGTTAAAAGATTCAAAAGGAAACCTCTGGTTTGGAACTCAAGCAGCTGGCGTTTGTTGTTACGATGGAAATTCATTTACTTGGTTTACAGAAAAAGGCTTAGCCGGACCAGCAGTACTGAGTATTTTCGAAGATAAAAAAGGAAATATTTGGATGGGAAATAATGGCGCAGGTTTATTTTGTTACGATGGAAAAACACTAACCAATTTCTCGCAAGAAAAAAAATTAGACAATCCCAATTTTCAAGTATCAGGCGAATCAGTACCAAGAACTTTAGCAAGAATTTATGCAATTAACCAAGACGATAACGGAACGCTTTGGATAGGAACTGTAGATAATGGAGTTTGGATTTACGATGGAAAAAACACAACCAATTACACCACAAATGAAGGATTGCCAAGTAATGCCATCAATACCATTTATAAAGATCATTATGGAACAATTTGGCTAGGAACAGACCAAGATGGTATTTATAAATTTGATGGAAAAACTTTTACAAAATTTCAATTAAAATAAGATTCAGAATCGCAAAATTCTATTTATTTTCTGGCTTCAAGTTTTCGGAACATGGTTTAGTTTTGTACCTTTGAAGCCTTCAATTTAATAGTAACATTCAAAAATGACAAACGAGCAAACCGCCATAAAAGCCACCTACTTTAGTATTATAGGTAACACAAGTTTAGCACTAATAAAAGGTTTAGCTGGTTTTTTTGGAAATTCTTATGCTTTAGTTGCCGATGCAATTGAATCAACCACAGATATTTTTGCTTCATTTTTAGTATTATTCGGAATTAAATATTCGAACCGACCAGCCGATGAAAATCATCCTTATGGACACGGAAGAGCGGAACCTTTAATCACATTTTTAGTAGTTGGATTTTTGATTACTTCAGCCACCATCATTGCGTATGAAAGCATCCAAAACATAGGTACACCACATGATTTACCAAAGGCATGGACATTAATCGTATTAGGTTTAATTATAGGTTGGAAAGAATATTCCTTTCAAACGGTAATGAAAAAAAGCATCATTACCAACAGTTCTTCTCTTAAGGCAGATGCTTGGCATCATAGAAGTGACGCCATTACTTCAGTTGCGGCTTTCGTAGGAATTTCAATTGCCTTAATTTTAGGAAAAGGCTATGAATCTGCCGATGATTGGGCCGCTTTGTTTGCTTCTTTTTTTATTTTATATAACAGTTATCTAATTTTCAGACCAGCACTTGGCGAAATCATGGACGAACATCGTTATGATGATTTAGTAGAAAATATCCGAGAAGAATCCTTAAAAGTAGAAGGAATTATAGGTACAGAAAAATGCTTCATCAGAAAAGCAGGAATGAAATACCACGTAGATTTACATGCTATAGTTGATGCCAATATTTCTGTAAAAGAAGGACATGATTTAGCACACAAATTAAAAGACGCTTTAAGAAGTAAAATTATGGAACTTGGTCATGTACTAATCCACATTGAACCCAACGAATAAATAACAACCTGCCATTCGCAGGTTTTTTTTGTGAGAATTTTAATATCTATTTAAAGATAACCAAAAATAATTGATACATTTGAAAAACGTAACATACTTGCGTGTATAAACAAGTTAGCAGATAGTTTAGAAAACCGCAGTAAAATAAACATATGAAAATAAAATCAACATTAATAATTTTAATTATTTTACTAGTTTCTTGTAGAGAAAGTGAAAGCAACAAAGTTGACGATGAAAATACTCAAATTGAGAATTTTAGAACTAATTCTAATGAATTAAGTGATTATGAAAGTTCAAATGAATTATCTGACGGAACTTACTGTGCAGAAGTTGAATATTATAATCCTTCAACAGGAACTAGAAATACTTACGATTTAGATGTTGAAGTGGAAAGTGGAGAATTAACTGTTATACATTGGCCAAATAGTGGTTGGTTAGACAGTTCGCACTTTTCTCCAGAAGATATAACTGATGGAGAATGTGAATTTGAATCGGACAAAGGATATAGATATACAGTTACACTAGGAGATTTTGGTGGTTGTGGTTATACAGATGAATACAAAATTAGAAGAGACGTAAATAATGAAGTTGAGAAAACTACTTGTCCAAAATGTGGAGATGAAAAGGATAGCTATGATGATATTTGTGACGACTGCAAACGAAAAATTGAACAAACTTGTCCAAAATGTAACGGATACAAATCTAGTAGTTTTGAAAAATACTGTGACGATTGCACTGAAGAATTAGAAAATGAAAATAATGAATAACTAAACCATATTAAATTTATGAAACATCTTTTATTAGCCCTTACATTATTATTAATAAGTAATAGTGTTTTGTCACAAAATTTAACATTAGCTCAAATTTTAGAAGTTAAGAAAAAAGATTTAGGAAATGCTGAAGAATATTTAACTGCTAAAGGTTGGGAATTTCTAGATGCAGAAGAACCTAGTGATGAACAACTTGGCAAAGCGTCTTTCACATATAACAAATCTAGTATGTCCGATTTAGCAGAATCATTTTTAACTTATTTCTACAGTAGTTATTCAGATAAAACAAGAATTTGGATTCAGGTAAATAAAAAAATAAAATATACTGAATACATAAACTCTATAAAGGGTTATGGATGCAAGTTAATTAATTCCAAAGTTGAAAACGGAAAAATTGTAAAAATTTACAGAGGAGCAACTACAACATTTGAAGTTACATCAAGTACTAGTTCAAATACCTATAATGAAGAATCAGCCGTTTGGTTCATTTTTATAGTTTCAAATGAAGATTATGAATTAAATTGGGGTGAATAGTAAAAAAACCATCTGCTAACAGCGGTTTGGCTCAATAGCTATAATATCATAAATATCACGTTCGATTTTCCGCTGGAAAATCTTATCTTAGCAAGAAATAATCGTTTCACGCAGTCGCTACTGCGCCAAGCCGCGGCCCGTTAGCCGTTATATTACCAAAAATCTGCAAAAAATGAAATCTCTGAATATATTCATTTTACTAATTTTTCTTAATTCTTGTGAAATATATTCTCAAGAAAAATATGTTGAAAAACATCCAAACGGTAATTTAAAAGTTGACGGATTTATTGTTGGTAAGACTTTAGACAGTATTTATAAAAATTATTATGAAAACGGAAATATAAAAACTGAAGGTTTTTATAAAAATTGTGATTACAAAACTAATCGTACTTCAATTTATATATTTCTACAAACTTGTGGAAGAATAAATACTAAAGATTCTATTAACGCTGGAAAAAGTCATGGAACTTGGAAAAATTATTATGAAAATGGAAATTTAAAAAGTGTTTTCAATTATCATTGTAATATTTTACAAGGCAATAATTACACATATTACGAAAATGGAAATTTAGAAAGTATTGAATTTTATAATGGTGGAAAATTATTAACGTCAATAGAATATTATGAAAATGGCATTGTAGCTAAAAATTCACTTTATACTTATATTCATAATAAAAAAGAAAGTAGAAACTTAAAAACTACAAGAGAATTGGAATATTATGAAAATGGTAATTTAAAAATTCAAAGAGAAATTATTGAAAAGGAAAAAAACGTGGAAATTGAAACCATAAAAGAATATTATCCAAATGGTTTTCTAAAATCCGAAACAGAATTAATTGACTTTGAAAAAAACGGAATCTACAGAGAATATTATGAGAATGGAAATGTTAAATATGAAGGTGAATTTAAAAATGACAAGCCAATTGAAAAACACTACTTTTACAGAGAAGATGGAAGAATTGACAAAATAGAAACTTGGAAAAAGAATAAATTAATACCATTAAAAGAATATAAATACAACTCATAACAAGCGTTTGGCGCAATTGCGAATTTTGTTTATCTTTAGAAATCTTTATTAAAGAATGCTTTGAAATTAATACTGTTTTTAAAAGGAACAAATTATGAAAAACACACTATTTGTATTGCTTTTTGCATTTAATTGCTTGGCACAACAGAAAGAAAATAATATAATAAAAACGCTTGATAGCATTAGCAAAAGTCAATTTACCTTGTTATATCAAAAAGATATAGATGGTTTTTTAAACGTTTATGCTAAAAATTATTTTGATTTAGGAAGCGACGAATATATAATCCGAAAAGAATGGAAAAAAAGACTAGAACAATTTGTCAACTCAACAGCGTTTCAATACTTACAAGGAAAAAGTGGCGACGAAATTGTAGATAGTTCAAAAACCAAAATTTATAATTATGAAGAAATTAAAAACAGTAAAATAAATATTGATTCATCGAAATTTAAACTGCAAAAAAATGATTATTTAGTTTATATTTATTTCTTACCAGAATATAATATCGGTGAAGACGGTTGGTATGGATTTTTTAGGAAAATTGATGGAAAATGGAAAGTTGTTGCAGGAGATTAAAAAATCAATCTCAACAAACATCAATTAAACCATAAAGTTATATCATTCACACAATGAAATATTTTACCATTATAATTTTAATAATTTTTACTTCTTGTAATTCAAATCAAGAAAACGGAAAACAAATCAATAAATTCAAATCTGTCACTCATAAAAATCATAATTCTTCTGTTTCCAAAAATTCTAAAACAGATAGCCTCTACACCTACACTAGCGAAATATTTATTGATAGTTTGAATATTGGAGAAAAAGGAAATTGCAAAATCGAGTTATTTAAAAATGAGGTTCATAATGACTTTAATGAAATAGTAGTCATCTTTTACGTAAAAAATAAAAAAAAGTATAAAGAAAAAAAAACTTGGATACTTAAGAACAAATATAGTTACGAAACGATTTCATTGATGGGACTTCAACCTAATATTTCCGATTTCAATAACGATAAATTTAACGATATAAATTTCATTTCAGCAAC
>JACCEA010414549.1_pt1 | contig 18542 bp, 13 predicted proteins | sample 7449851 | NCBI WGS metagenome assembly JACCEA01 (sample SAMN15323453, study PRJNA562643) | freshwater metagenome | isolation source: river surface water | place: USA:Blue River Watershed | collected 2017-08-18
AGCAACTGCCTTCTAAGCAGTAGGTCTTTGGTTCGAATCCAAACGGGGTCACAAAAGAAACCTCGACTTTAAAAAAAGTCGAGGTTTTTCATTTTACAGTGTGTTCAAAACGCGTTTTGATAAGCGATGGTAAATGAAAAACCGAGAACTGCGTTAGCGGTTCGGGGTTTTATGCTTGTAATGGACAATTTACAACATGGATATTCAATCCAAACGGGGTCACGGAGAAGCTTCGCATTCATGCGAGGCTTTTTTTTTGACAATACTTTCCAAAAAACATAAATTCTGAATACTTGAATGAAATTAGCCCCAGAAGTTCAGTCCTCCGCTTTGCAAGCAACTGCCTTTACCGAAAGTCTTTGGGTCGAACTTTTTCATGAATTAAGGAGATTCTACTAGACTTTGATATAAAATAAATAACTCCCATACTTAAATTGTTGGAATAGTATAACTGCAATCCTGTGATTTTAGATTTTTCTTTTCAATTGGATTGCTTTATTTATAACAATTGGTATTCTCATTGTTTTTGTATTTAATCTACTCTACCGAATAAACCTTCTTACCTTTGATAAACGTATACGCTGCAAAATTTGGTTGGTATTCTGGTCCAGCACTTACTTTATTTACAAACACTGAAAATGTAGCTTCCTTTCCTTTTTCCAATGTGCCAAGGCGCTCTTCGTCAAAACTAGCAAATGCAGCCCAAATGGTCATTCCTTTGATACATTCTTCCAAACTAATGGATTCATTTGAATAAAATCCAGATACAGGAAAATTGTCTGAGTTTTTACGTTGCACAGCGGCGTGAATGGTTAAAAATGGATCTGTTAATTCGATTGGAAAGTCTGTTCCAATGGCCAACATTCCACATTGTTGCAATAACGATTTGTACGCATAAGCTCCTTTCATGCGTTCTTTTCCGAGACGTGCTTCTGCCCATCGTTGGTCTGAAACAGCATGTGTTGGCTGCACGGAAGCAAATATTCCATATTGACTGAACAGCGAAAAGTCTTTAGGATCGATTACCTGTGCATGTTCAATTCTCCAACGATGATCTTTGTTTACTTCAAAAATCCCCTTGTAAATACTTAATAAAAGGTTATTGGTTGAATCTCCAATTGCATGCGTGTTCATTTGGTAACCCGTCAATTCACAAATCGTTGCAATGCGCTTCATTTCAGCGACAGGTGTTGTGAGAACTCCAAAATGTGCATGATCATCTGAATACGGCTTTTTAAGTAGGGCACCACGAGAACCCAATGCTCCATCACCCATCACTTTAAAGCTGCGTATCGATAAATTTTTATAGTGATAAATTCCATTTTTTCTCGCGAATGCAATGTTCTCTTTCGAAGGCATTAACATGGCATAGGTGTTCAATCTAAAATCATGCTGGTCGATTAATTCTTTGAAAAAGGCGATGTCTTTGTTTTCAATTCCTGCCTCGTGAACGCCTGTAATTCCATATTGAAACAATTCATGTTGAACATCAAGCATGGCCTGAATTAGTTCTTTTTTAGGATATTCTGGAATTAAGGAATAAACAGAATTCATAGCATTGTCAACTAACAACCCTGTACACTTTCCATCTTTTACATGTATGATTCCTCCATCGACAGCTGTTGTCGGTGTGATGTTCGCCAATTTTAATAAGGCATCATTGGCTAATAAAGCATGTCCATCAATTCGAATCAAACAAACTGGTGTTGTTGGAAACAGTTTGTTCAATTGTTCATTTGTCGGAAATTCGGTCGTTCCCCACAATGATTGATCCCAACCTCGACCTAAAATGAACTTTCGATTGTGCTTACTTTGGTATTTTTCCAAGCGCACCAAGACTTCATCAAACGATTTTGAGCCGACCAAATCAGCACTTAAAAGTTGTTTTGCATAAGATAACATGTGTCCGTGGGCATCGGTAAAACCGGGGTAAACATCCTTTCCGGCAGCATCAATTTCTTCGTCAGCAGTGTATTTGTTTAAGATTTGACGTTCGGCACCTAACTCAACAATTTTTCCATCCTTGATCGCCATTGCTTCAAAAACTTCCGCTTTGTCATTCATGGTGTGAATTTGAGCATTATGGATAATTAAATCCACAGATTTTCCTTTGAAACAACTCGTCAAAACAACCAATAATAAAGCAAAGATTCCGCTCTTTTTAACAACACACCAATTACACATAAGCTTGAGTATTTTTTTTCAAAGATATAGATTGATTCAGGAAATTCATGTCTTTTTATTCAATTCATGATTTTTACTTTACGCCAATTCTGAATCAGCAATCTTTCGTATCTTTGCCCCCAAATTTAATGACAAATGGAGACCCCAAAAACGTATGAGCCGTTAAAGGCAGAGGAGAAATGGTATGCACATTGGATGAATAAAGGATATTTTCATTCAGAACCTGATAACCGTGAAGCGTATACGGTCGTCATTCCACCTCCGAATGTCACTGGGGTTTTGCACATGGGGCACATGTTGAACAATACAATTCAAGATGTATTGGTTCGTCGCGCGAGAATGTTGGGTAAAAATGCTTGTTGGGTTCCAGGAACAGATCATGCATCGATTGCAACAGAGGCGAAGGTGGTTCAGAAATTACGTCAAGAAGGAATTAAAAAATCGGATTTAACACGTGAAGAGTTCTTAAAACATGCTTTCGAATGGAAAGATAAGCACGGTGGAATTATCTTGGAACAGTTGAAGAAATTAGGTGCTTCTTGCGATTGGGAACGTACCAACTTCACAATGGATCCAGCTTATTCTGAATCGGTTCTTGATGTGTTTATCGATTTATACAAAAAAGGAAAGATTTACCGTGGAGTGCGAATGGTGAACTGGGATCCAGAAGCTTTAACTGCACTTTCTGATGAAGAAGTATTGCACAAAGAAGTCAATTCTAAGTTGTTTTATGTTCGCTATAAAATCGCGGGAAGTGAAGATCAATGGTTAACAATTGCGACAACACGTCCAGAAACAATTTTGGGTGACTCAGCGATTTGCATCAATCCAAATGATGAGCGCTTTAAGCATTTGCACGGAAAACAAGCGATTGTTCCAATTGCAAATAGAACCATTCCAATTATTCAAGATGAATATGTTGACATGGAATTTGGAACTGGATGTTTGAAAGTAACGCCTGCGCACGATACAAATGACTACGATTTAGGAAAGAAACACAATCTTGAAACAATCGATATTTTCAATGACAACGGAACATTGAACGACCACGGAATGCACTATGTTGGGATGGATCGTTTTGAAGTTCGTAAAGCAATTGAAAAAGAATTATACGACAAAGGTTATTTAGTAAAAACAGAAGATCACATCAATAAAATTGGTTTTTCTGAACGTACAAATGCAGTCATTGAACCTAAATTATCACTTCAATGGTTTGTTGACATGAAAGAATTGTCAGCACCAGCATTGGATAATGTAATGAATGGAAACATTAAATTCCATCCAGAAAAGTTCAAAAACACCTACAAGCATTGGATGGAAAACATCAAAGATTGGTGTATTTCACGTCAGTTGTGGTGGGGACATCAAATTCCGGCTTGGTACTACGGTGCAGGTTCTGAAGAATATGTTGTGGCGAAAACAATTGAAGAAGCTATTGAATTAGCAACTGCTAAAGCAGACAGAACGATTTCAGCTGCCGATTTGAAACAAGACGAAGATGTATTGGATACTTGGTTCTCAAGTTGGTTGTGGCCAATTTCTGTTTTCGACGGTTTGACAAAGCCTGGTAACGAAGAAATTAAATACTATTATCCAACAAATGATTTAGTTACAGCACCAGAAATTATGTTCTTCTGGGTGGCTCGAATGATCATTGCAGGATATGAATACCTTGGTGATTTACCGTTCAAAAATGTGTATTATACGGGAATTGTACGCGATAAATTGGGACGTAAAATGTCGAAATCTTTAGGGAATTCGCCAGATCCAATTGAATTGATTGAGCAATATGGAGCAGATGGCGTTCGAATGGGAATTTTGATTTCTTCACCAGCTGGAAATGATTTACCATTCGATAGCTCTCAATGTGAACAAGGTCGAAATTTCACGAATAAAATTTGGAATGCTTATCGCTTAGTAAGTGCTTGGGAAGTAAGAGAAATCGAACAACCTAAATCATCTGTCAAAGCAATTGAGTGGTTCAATGCGAAATTCAATAAAGAATTAGCAGAAATCAACGACTTGTTCGATAAATTTAGAATTTCTGAAGCCTTAATGACTTTGTATAAATTGGTTTGGGATGATTTCTGTTCTTGGTACTTAGAAATGATTAAACCAGGTTACGAACAACCAATTGATGCAGTAACATTAGAAGCGACAAAAGATTTCTTTGAAAAAATCTTGAAATTGATTCAACCATTTACACCGTTCATTGCTGAAGAACTGTGGCATTTGATCCGTGAGCGTCAAGAAGGAGATGATATCATTATTGCTACATGGCCTATAGTTGAAGCTGTGGATGAAACTGTTTTAGCATCATTCTCGAAAGCAGAAGAAGTGATTACAAACATTCGTAACGTGCGTAAGCAAAATAATATTGCGAATAAGGTAAAAATGGATTTGTTCATCAAGAAAAATGCTGAAATTGATAGTTCATTTGATGCCGTTTTGGTTAAGATGGGAAACCTTTCTCAGTTGGAATATGTAACAGAGAAAGTTGGAAATGCAAACTCATTCTTGGTAAATTCAAATGAATATTACATTCCATTTGGTGATACGATTGATATCGAAGCTGAAAAGAAAAAAATCAACGAAGAATTAGATTATACAAGAGGATTCTTGCAAAGTGTTCAGAAGAAATTACAAAATGAAAAGTTCATGGCTGGAGCGCCAGAACAAGTAGTTGCAATGGAACGCAAAAAAGAAGCAGATGCTTTGAGTACAATTGCAGTTTTAGAAGATAAATTAGCTTCTTTGAAATAAAGATTTATTTAAGCTCTAAGAATCCCTTCAGCAATGGAGGGATTTTTTTAATGCCGTAAAATCAATTACTTCCAATGCTCCTTTTTGCGTAGCAGTCATTGTTGCCCAATCTTCATGGCATGGCTCGTTAATTGAAATTCCCATAGTTTCGATATGTTGGTAAAACGTAAAAATGACTTGATAAGTTGTCTTGACTAGTCAAATTGCATGTTATACGATTGTTTTAACATATTTTTTAAGCTCTTAACATTTCACTTAGGGTGAATAACACATATTTCTCTTATTTTAGCTCAATACTTATTGAAGTTAACCTTGAAAATTACTAATGAACAATTCATCTATTCCACTTTCACCTTTCAGTTGCACTTATTCTTCACACGTCCCTGAAATACTTTTCAAATTAAATTGTTCAATTGCAGTTACTACCTATCAAGCTGGAAAATTAGTTTTTCTTTCAGCCAAGGATGAAGAAAGTATTATTCAATTGCCAAGAACATTTGATAAGCCAATGGGAATAGCGGTTGACTCTGTGAAAGATAAACTTGCATTGGCATGCAAAGAAGAGGTAATGGTATTTGCCAATTCAAAAGACTTAGCAGAGTATTATCCAACTGCTCCACAAAAATACGATGCGTTGTACATGCCGCGTGTGACTTATCATACAGGTCCATTGGATATTCATGATCTATATTTTGGTGAAGGAAATCAATTGTATGCGGTGAATACCTTGTTTTCTTGTGTTATGAAGGTTGATGATGATTATAATTTTACCCCGTATTGGAAACCAAACTTCATTGATAAACTTGTTTCTGAGGACAGATGCCATTTAAACGGTATGGCAATGTTGAATGGAAAACCTAAATATGCGACTGCATTTAACACAGGGAATTCCTTTCAAAGTTGGAGAGAAAATGTAACGACAACGGGAGTAATCATCGATATAGAAACGAATGAACTAATTGTGGAAGGCTTGGGAATGCCGCATTCACCAAGAATTTACAATGGAGAATTGTACTGTTTACTTTCGGCAACAGGCGAATTAATAAAGGTGAATGTTACTGAAAAAAGCTATGAAGTTGTCTTGAAGATACCTGGTTTTGTTCGTGGAATGGATTTGCATAAAGATTATTTGTTCGTCGGACTTTCGAAATTGAGAAAGAATTCATCAACTTTTGCCAAATTAAATTTTGCTGATTCAGCGAATGAAGCAGGAATTGTCATTGTTCATCTTCCAACAGCTAGTATTGCTGGGAAAATTACTTACCAAACATCCTTGGATGAAATTTATGACATTCACATTTTAGCGGATAAAAAACGACCAAATATATTAAACACCTTGAGTCAAGATTATAAAAAAGGACTCATGACGCCTGAAGCAACATTTTGGGCAAAACCTGAATAATTAACTAAGTAATCACTAAATTAAATTGAATGAGAAAGACACATTATTCAAGAAAGACGAGGCAATTGAAACGATTGATTCATGAGTTAAAAGAAGCTCATACGTTGAATCAGACCATTGCGGTAAAACGAATCAAAGCAAAAATTAAAACACTAATTCAACAGTTGGTTGGTGTGTTTTCAAAGTACCAACTTCGCAATGTTCTAGGCTCTGCAGCGCTTGTAATAGGTTTGGCAACAGCGAATTCTACGGCTCAAGCTCAAAATTTTGCAGCACCAATTCAAAATGCGTTTGGTTTAACACCAACTCCAACTCAGTTTGGAGGTTTAACAATGGCCGACATGGATGGCGATGGCGATTTAGATATCCTTCAAGGTCAATACTACGGTGCAATCGATTATTTTGAGAATACTGGAACAGCATCAGCTCCGGTTTTTGGAACTCCTCAAACAAATCCATTTGGATTGGTGAATTCAGCAAATATTTCGATACCAACAGCAGCAGATTTGGATAATGATGGAGATTTCGATTTGTTAGTTGGAGAATTTTACGGTAATATTTTGTATTTCGAAAATAATGGAACGACAATATCACCAAGTTTTGCTTCGCCTGTACAAAATCCTTTTGGGTTAGTTCCTGCTTATTTAGTAGGTGCGCCAACTTGTGCAGATATTGATAATGATGGTGATTTAGATTTATTGGTAGGTGAGTATTATGGAAATTTACAATTTTTCGAAAATACAGGTACCCCAACGTCGCCAAACTTTGCAGCGCCAGTCCAAAATCCATTTGGATTGACTCCGGCATACATGTTAGCTTTCCCAGTTTTTGGGGACCTTGATTTGGATGGCGATTTGGATTTATTGGTTGGAGAATATTATGGGAATAATCAATTTTTTGAAAACACGGGTACTTCGAGTGCGCCATTGTTCGCGGCTCCTGTGGCAAATCCTTTCGGATTGACAGCTGTGGTTCAATTATCTTGTCCAACGCTTGGAGATTTGGATAACGATGGAGATTTGGATTTGTTAGTGAATGAATATTATGAGAATACTCAGTATTTTGAAAATACGCAGTTCAATGCCTCAGTGAAAGAATTGGAACAAACGGCAGCAATTTTTCCGAATCCATTTGTTTCTGAAGTGACAATTGAAAGTAAATCGAACATCGATAAAGTCGAAATATTTAGTATTTCAGGACAATTGGTTAAAACAATAGATAATCCTACTTCAACACTTGATCTTAAAGAGTTAGATCCTGGTATGTATTTATTCAATGCCTATTCGGAGGGTGAAATCGTTGCAACGGAGAAACTGAAAAAACAGTAAATTCTGAAAAGCAAATGAAAGGGTGTTCAAATGAGCGCCCTTTTTTTGTGGCAACTGAAATCATTAATCTTCGTTTGTTATCTATGAAAAGAAAACTGTTTCTTTGTTGTTTGCTGCTCATTGCAACGACTTCCGTTTTTAGTCAAGCTTGCGATTCTTGCAGTGTTTACATACCAAATGCAATAACACCGGATTGTGATGAATTTGAATGCGAATTTTTGGAAATCCGAAGCAATTGTGAAATGAAAGAATTCAAATTGGAAATTTACAACCGTTGGGGTGAATTAGTGTTTGAAAGTTCCGATGAAAAAAAACGATTTGACAGTTCTGATGTCAAAAATGGTGTTTATCTGTTGAAATTTCAATGCTTATTTTGTGAAAGAAACCCTTATTCTTATGAAGGGATTCTACATGTTATTCGTTGAGAAGAATTTAATCTAAAAAACCTTATTTTTTCTTGTACAAAATGCTTTCAACAGTGTTACGAGAAATGTAATGGTAATTCTTTTTTGCTCGTTCAAAGACTTCGCGTGCCCATGCTAGATTTTCTGGAGTTTTAGCTAATTCTTGATAAATAGGAGCAAGGTATTTTCTACGACCAACTTTCATCAAGAATTTCTCCATGCTCGGACGAATATCATCATAGCCTGAGTTGATTCCAAGAACGTACCATTCATTCATAATCTCTGCATTACCCCAGTTCTTGAAGTTCAAATGCTTGTCCAAGTTTCGCATCAATTCTGGATCAATTTTCTTCGGTAAACGACGAATGAACATTTGCCATTCTTGCGCAATGTACTTGTCACGCGTAAGCTGATTGATTTGTTTTTTCTTTCTTTTACGACCTTTTATTTTAATCCATTTAATTTCTTTCTTGAAAATATCTTCACCAGCAGCAAAACGGTCTGCTAACATTTTGATTTGTTCAAAACGAGGAGAAACAATTTTCAAGCAATTACTCGGAAGTCCTTTCTCATAAATCCATTCATCCGTGTTGAAATTTAAATCATTCGGTTCTAACAGATTTGAATTAAGGTATTTTACAAATGATTCAGTATTGATTGTTTTGAACGCATACGTTTTGAAGTAAGATTTTAAAAACGCATCAAATTTTTCTCTACCTGCAGCTTGTTCCAGTGTTTTTAAGAAAAAAGCACCTTTTGTGTAAGCGATATCCGTCATTCCATCATCTGGATTTCTGCCCGATAAAGCTAATTTCAATTTTGTGTCATCCGGAAAATCTCCAGCTTCAATCGCCTTGATTTCATCTTGCAACTCTTGGAATTCAATCAAGGCTAACATGTCCGAAATTTCTTTTCCATAAAGCGATTCCATGATGCGATTTTCAAAGTAAACCGTAAAACCTTCATTTAACCAGAAATCATCCCATGAACTATTGGTAACCAGATTCCCTGACCATGAATGCGCCAATTCGTGGGCAACAACAGAAACCAAACTTCGATCACCTGCTAATAATGTTGGGTTCACAAATGTTAACCTTGGATTTTCCATTCCACCAAAAGGAAACGAATAGGGTAGAACAATCAAATCATATTGTTCCCATTGGTATTTTCCGTACAATTTTTCTGCTGCACGGATCATTTTTGGTAAGTCGCCAAACTCATTTACGCATTGATAAATAAGTTGCGGTTCAGAATAAACACCACACGTAGGTCCTAATTTGCGATAAGTTAAATTTCCAACAGCTAAAGCAATCAAATAACACGGAATTGGCTGACGCATTTGAAATTCGTAAATACCTTGATCGTTCTTTTTCGTTGGATTTTCAGCACTCATTACGGCCATTAAATCACTCGGAACCTTCACTTTCGCTGAGTAGGTAATGCGGTTGGCCGGTGAATCTTGTAAAGGAATCCATGAACGTGTAAGAATTGCTTCGCCTTGCGTGTACATGTAAGGGAATTCCTTTCCTGCAGTCAACTCAGGACTCAACCAATCAATCGCCTCAGTTGCATCAGTCGTTTGATAGTAAATGTTGACATACTTTGTTGTTGGTTCTACTTTCACCAATAATGGTTGACCAAGAATTGAATCTTTGTCCCATTGTCCGATCATGAAACTTGTTTCTTTTTCATTTGTTTTGCCAAGTGTGATTTTTTGAATCTTCAATCCTTTGATGTCAAAAATCGCCGTATCGGTTCCGTTATTGACCATTTCATGTCGCGCAACACCATAAATCGTTTGATTTTTAAAATTTACATCGATGTCCAAATGCAAGTGCTTTGTGTGAATTTGATGCACATTTGAATAACTATGATTGTCGAAAGTTGAATCTGCTAGTATTTCAGTTGGGCTCACATTTTTTTGTTGAGCTTCATCACAAGAGGTTACCGCAAAACATGCGAATAATGAAAGAAATAAGAATTGGAGAAATTTCATGTTATTTTTTGCAGTTGCACAAATTTAATAAATTTTTGGGGATAGGAAATGAGATTTGCAATTCAACTGAATGAAATGCACTAGATTATTTTGTGTCGAATTCAAATGCTCTAAAACCCTGAATATCTAAAATTTTAAAAGACTAGATAATTAGTCTTTTGAATGTTTAATCGAATGAAAACTCGTTGAGAATAATCACTGAATCATTTACTTTATATCCCCATCCATCGTCAAATAGCGAATCACATCCGCTGCGCCAATCAATCCAAACAAGGCAGGCATGTAACTTACTGTTCCGTAAAATGAACGTTTGAAATTCGCTCCATTGGTCATTTTTAGTGATGATTTTTGTTGAATTTCAGAAGAAAATACAGCTCGAACAGATTTAAATCCAATTCCTCTTCTACGCAAACGCTTTTTAACGTGGGCAGCTAGTTTACAATTGTATGAATTTTCCAAACTTGCTACGAGTACTTGACTTGGGTCGGTTTTACCACCGGCTCCGAAGTGTGAAATAATTTTAACTTTCAATCGCTTACAAGCGACAATCCATTCAATTTTTGGCGTAACAGAATCAATGCAATCCATCACGTAATCAGGTTTGTATTCGGACAATAATGTCCAAACACGTTCTGGTAATACGAATTCTTCAACGATGTTTAACTTCAACTCAGGATTAATATCCAATAATCGTTCTCCAAGAACAACTGCTTTGTTTCGACCAATTGTTGAGTCCAATGCTGTTAATTGTCGGTTTTTATTGGTTGGATCAAACACGTCTCCATCAATAATTGTCATTGTCCCAACACCTGAACGTGCAATGAATTCGGCGGCAAATGAACCAATTCCACCCAATCCTACAATTAATACATGAGCGTTTTGTAGCTTTTCCATTTTCTCCGCACTCATGATCAGTTCAGTGCGCTCTAGCCAGTTATTCATTTGGTAAATACGAGTTTAAAATTTTCTTCAAGTTGCTTTTCTAATTCCGACAAAGGTATATTTTTTAGTTCTGAAACTTTCTGATAGATTTCTTCAATTGTACAAGATGCATCATCCGTTTCAAGAAAAAGGCGATCCAAGGGAATGTTTAAAAGTGTATTTTGTAGCGATAGTGATGTTAAAATAGCTTGACCTAGACTTATATAAATTCTTTCATTCAAAACTTCTTTTGTTAAAGCAGCTTTCGAAAATCCATGAAAAATCCAAGGTTGTTTTGGTTTTAATTCACGTTTTAAGTTTTTTAATTCATTCCATGCTTTCACGCAATGAAGGATAACAGGTAGTTTATGTTGTTCTGCCAATTGAATTTGCTGTTTAAAAATAGTCATTTGTCGAACCAAATTTGGACCTTTCAGTTTGTCAAGACCAATTTCACCAACAGCTAAGCAATTCTCTTCTGACAAAACTTGGCTCATTTCATTGATTTTTTCTTCCCATAATTCAATCTCCCAAGGATGAATCCCAAAGGAAAAATACTCAGGCACAAGGTCTTCAAATGTTCGATTAACAACTTCTATTTGTCGACCAGTGCTTCTATGGGTGTGAATGTTTATCAACATTGTTTACTCAGATATCATACAAAGAACGAATATTTAGAATAAATTTTATATTTTCACGGCTTAAACTTTATAAATGAATATGGAAAATTCTGTACAAAAAGGTCATCCAAAAGGATTGTATCTATTGTTCTTTACTGAGATGTGGGAGCGTTTTAGCTATTATGGAATGCGAGCTATTTTTACGCTTTTCATGGTAAATGCTTTGATGTTCGATAAATCACTTTCATCAACAGTTTATGGAAATTACACTGGATTAGTTTATTTGACGCCACTAATTGGAGGATACGTTGCTGACAGATACTGGGGAAATAGAAGATCTATTTTTGTAGGTGGTGTTATGATGGCTATTGGTCAGTTTTTCATGTTCTTGGCTGGTAGTTTTTACACTGAAGTTGGATTTGCAACGACGATGATGTTTACTGGTTTAGGATTTTTAATTTTTGGAAATGGATTCTTCAAACCGAATATTTCTACAATGGTAGGTCAGTTGTATCCAGAAGGTGATAAGCGAGTTGATGCTGCATTTACGATTTTCTACATGGGGATTAACTTAGGAGCGTTTATAGCGCCTCTTGTAACAGGTACTTTGGGTGAGGTCTACGATGCGGAAGGATTAATTGTTCCTGCGGCATTTAAATGGGGATTCTTAGCGGCTTGTATCGGTATGATTATCAGTACAATTTCATTTGAGTTATTAAAAAACAAATATATCGTTTCTCCAACGGGTGAAGCAATTGGTGCTAAACCGAAGAAAATTGAAAAACCTGTTTCTGAGAAAAAATCAATGGATTTTGGTTCAATCATTAAATGGGGAGGAGTTTCACTTTTGATTTTTGTTGTTTTCAAAGGTTTGGTTGGATTTGATTTAATTGGTGCATTCATTTATACCTTGTGTATCGTTGCTCCAGCGTCTATTATTACAGATAAATCGCTAACATCCGTTGAAAAACAAAAGATTTGGGTAATTTTTATCATTGCATTCTTCGTTATTTTCTTCTGGTCTGCATTTGAACAAGCAGGTGCTTCATTGACGTATTTTGCTCAAGAGCAAACAGACAGAACATTATTCGGATGGGCTGTTCCAGCATCCTATTTCCAAAGTATTAATGCAGTGGCGATTGTAATTTTCGCTCCAATTTTTGCAATCATTTGGACAAAATTAGGAAAAGCAAATAGAGAACCTTCTTCTCCTGTTAAACAAGCGATGGGATTGTTCTTGTTAGCTCTTGGTTATTTGATCATTGCCATGGGTGTGAAAGATTTAGATCCAAGTTTGAAAGTTAGCATGTTCTGGCTGGTTACTCTTTACACTGTGCATACGTTTGGTGAGTTATGTTTATCTCCAATTGGATTGTCAATGGTTGTAAAGCTTGCTCCAGTTCGTTTTGCTTCATTATTAATGGGAGTTTGGTTCTTATCGACAGCAACTGCCAATAAATTTGCTGGAGATTTAAGTTCTTTGTATCCTGAAGAAGTGCACTTAGAAACTACAGTTTCTGCAAACAACTTCAAGTTGGTTGGTACTGATACGACCTCGACATTGGTTTTGGACAGTGTTAAAGTTGCTGAGCTAGGAAAGGCAAATGTGAACACAATAGCAAAAATTTCGCTAGTTTCTGATAGCTTCAAAAAAGAAAAGGAGCTTTCATTTGGTGAAAAATTCGTGGTCAATTTATTTGGATCTGATAAAAAAGAAAAAGCAGACTCATTATTAGCAATTTCAACATTAGGAGAATCTAAAAATCAAGTTTCTGAATTCCACATGAAACAAATTGTCGGATCGGAGCCTAAGTTTGCTTTCGCAAAATTCTTGAGTGAGGATGGAAATACACTTTACGTGGTGAAAAACGTAGTAGGTAAAAAAGGTCAAGCAGATACAAATACAATTGAGGTTTGGAATTTGAAACCAGAAAAACCTTCATTCTTAGGAATGAAAATTGAAAACTTGTACAATTTCTTCATGATTTTCGTATTCATGGCAGGTGCAGCTTCAATTATTTTGTTCCTCTTGTCTAAGAAACTTTTGAAAATGATGCACGGTGTGCGTTAATTTAGAAATTATAGTATTTTTGAAACAGTCCTTGAAAAAGGGCTGTTTTTTTTTATCATAAATTGATCTCAAATTAATTAAAATGGCAAACAAACATCCAAAAGCATTACCGTATCTGTTCTTCTCTGAAATGTGGGAACGTTTCGGTTATTATTTAATGATTGGAATTTTTACGTTTTATTTAAAAGATACCGTTGACGGTTTTGCAATGTCTGAAGCAGAAGCATCAGATTTATATGGAACCTTCATTGCATTTGTATTCTTAACTCCATTCATTGGTGGTTTGCTCGCTGACCGCGTTCTTGGTTATCGCAATTCTATTACAATTGGCGGTATTTTGATGGGAGTTGGTTATTGCTTGATGTCGGTTCATGACCTAACAACTTTGTACATCGCAATGTTACTTGTGATTATTGGAAATGGCTTTTTTAAACCAAACATTTCAACCTTACTTGGGAATATCTACAACGACGAAGATTACAAAGCACGCAAAGATGCGGGATACAATATTTTCTACATGGGAATCAACATTGGTGCATTTATCAGTAACTTCTTTGCAGCAGCGTTGTATAATTTATATGGTTGGGGTGCAGCGTTTATAGCAGCTGGAATCGGAATGTTTTTAGGAATTGTGATTTTTTGGTTAGGAACAAAACACTTTAAACATGCGGATGTAATTAAGCCAAAATCTGAATCAGATATGTCCTTGTTGCAAATATTTGGTGTGATTTTGCTTCCCGCTGTTGGATTTGGATTGATAGGCTTTTTCCTTCCTGAGCCACTTGTGGGCAGTAAAACAACAGATGCTTTCTTATTTGGTTGTATTCCAGTTATCTTCTTTTATGGACGTTTGTTGTACAAATCACCACAAGAAGAAAAACGTCCAATTGCAGCGATGTTAGCGATATTTGCTGTTGTAATTGCCTTTTGGGCAGTGTTCAAGCAAAATGGGTCAACCTTGAATACTTGGGCAGATCGCTACACTGATCGCGAAATTCCTGCACCAATGCGTCCAACGTTGAAAGCATTATATTTAGTAGACACCATTGAATACAAAATGGATTCTGTAGTGGTGATGGATCATCAATTCCGAGTGAAGGATAAAAAAATCAAAGAATGGAATTATCCTTCGTATTTCAAAAACATGAAAAAAGAAGATTTGCCGAAAGAGGGTGGAGCTGTTTATGCGTTTAATGCGAATTTATTTCAGTCTGTGAATCCTTTTTGGGTGGTTGCTCTAACACCACTTGTATTAGCTTTCTTTGGATTCTTGCGCAGAAAAGGAAGAGAACCTTCAACGCCAACTAAAATTGCCTTAGGATTATTGATTTCTGCTTTATCGTGTTTTGTAATAGTGGGTGCGGTTTACGCGTCAAATAATGGCGCAATGAAATCTTCAGCATGGTGGTTTATTTCATCGTATGCGGTTATTACAATTGGTGAATTATTCCTTAGTCCAATGGGCCTGTCAATGGTGAGTAAACTAAGTCCGCCACGTTTAACAGCATTGATGATGGGAGGATGGTTCTTAGCTACTTCAATTGGAAATAAATTATCAGGAGTTTTGAGTAGTTTGTGGGATGGCTATGAAAATAAAGCAAACTTCTTCTATGTGAACTTCATTTTGTTGACCTGTGCAGCCTTGTTAATGTTTGGGATGTTGAAATGGTTGAATAAAATATTCAAAGAACACGCTTAAGCGTTATCATTTTTTCGAGATCGGTTCATTGCTTCGGTGATGGACCGATTTTTTTTGTCCTTGCTCAAATCTTCAATGATGCGTTCGTAATCCACAAAGTTTCTGTTTTGTGAAAGTTTGTAGGCTGCTTCGATGCGATAAGATTCAATCTTAAAGCAAATAATTTCATTTTGATAAGATTGTAGCATTTCTGTTGGAAGTGAGCTTAAATCAAAGGAATGCTCACGGTCAGCTTCATGCGTTTCAACCAACTCTTTTAAATGGTTTTCGGTTTCCTTTTCATTTAAGAGTTCAATTGTTCCATAAATGTGAACTGCTTGATAATTCCATGTTGGAACGTTTACATGCGTATAAACTGAACTGGAAATGTAGGCATTTGGCCCTTGAAAAATGACCATTACTTTTCGGCCTTTCTTTAGGATATCAGCTTGTTGATTGTGCTTTGATAAATGGCCTTCTAAAATAAACTGATCCCCATTTTTTTTAATCAAAAAGGGAAGATGTGTTGCAATTGGCTCAAAGTTTCCTTGATTTGAAACCATGACACCAAAGGAATGATAATGAAGAAATAATGCAATTTCGTTCAAATCAGTAACTGAAAATTCTTGCGGAACATACATAAGCTAAAAATAGCTTATTTTCTTTTTAAACGAAAGTCGATTTTCTGTGAACGGCCATTTTCCATACCTTGAACGGTCGCAATTAATGAATCCTTGCCTTTGAATACATAAATGATTTCTTGCGGAAAGTCGTGCGTTTTGTTTGCAAATACCCATTTGTCCTTTGTTGCAGATGATAAAGCAAAACGAACCTCCTCTTGGTCATTTTGATAGGAAACCGTCGGGATGTAGTAAATGCTATCGTTCGTTAAAACAAGTTGTAAATCCTCTGAAAACAATGTTTTTCCGTCCATCGTCATTTTACTCGTTCCTTCAAGTAAGGTATCGTTTACGATTTTCCAAGATTCAATGAATTCAGTAGATCCTTTTTTCATTTCCCAACTTCCTTTCAAGCGCGAAAATTGTTCAAATTCCTTTTGCTTCGCATTGGTGCATGAAAACAGTATTAGTAGAGAAAGTAAAGCGATGTATTTCATTTTGAGTTCTTAGTTTGATTCAACACCTTGCAATTCAACCAAATTGGTGTAAATCCCATTTGATTTTATCAATTCATCGTGTGTGCCTAATTCAACGATATTTCCGTTTTGAATCACCAGGATATTGCTTGCATTTTTAATCGTAGAAAGTCGGTGTGCAATTACAAAAGATGTGCGACCAACCATTAATTTATCCAAGGCATCTTGAACCAAACGTTCAGATTCAGAATCCAACGCAGAAGTCGCTTCATCAAGAATTAAAATGGTTGGATTTTTAATAATTGCACGTGCAATTGCAATGCGTTGCTTTTGTCCACCAGACAATTGAATTCCACGATCTCCAACTTGCGTTTCTAATCCTTCTGGGAACGAATTAATGAATTCCAATGCATTTGCTTGTCGCGCAGCTTCAATGATTTGATCTTCTGTTGCTTCTGGATTTCCGAAGCTAATATTTTCACGAATTGACCCTGCAAACAAAATTACTTCTTGCGGAACAATCGCCATTTTAGTTCTCAAATAATGTAAATCAATGTCTTGAATTTCAACATCGTCGAAGAAAATCTTACCACTGTTAATAGTGTAATAGTTTAGAAGCAAGGCTGAAATAGTCGATTTTCCAGAACCCGAAGAACCAACCAAAGCAATTGTATCATTTGATTTTGCTGCAAATGAAATGTTGTTTAAAACAGTGATATCTTTTCGTTGTGGGTAAGCAAAATGCACTTGTTCAAAACGAACGTTTCCGTTGATTACTGGTTTTTCTTTTCCTTTTTGAAGCTGTTTTTCACTTGGTTCGTTGATGATGTTCATCAAGTTTTCTGTAGCACCAATTGTTTTTTGAATACTTGCATATAGATCAGGCAAAGAACCGATTGATGCTCCCATCATGATCGTATACATGATGAAAGAAAAGAAATCTTTTGATGATAATTCTGGATTTGGTCCTTGGGTCATCAATAATCCTTGCCAGATGATAAAAACAATCGCACCAAATAAACAAAATATGATGAAGGAAACAAATAATCCTCTCCAAACTCCACTTTTCACGTTCAAATTGCGAATTTCTTCAATGTTTTTGCCGTATTTACCCAACAAGAAAACTTCGTTCGTAAATGATTTTACATTGGAAATTCCCATCAAAGATTCTTCAATAATTGAATTCGATTCAGCTGCTTGGTCTTGCGCTTTCTTGGATAGTTTGCGGATGAATCGACCAAAAAATACAGCTACAATTGCCATAACAGGAACAGTTGCAAGCATAATCAAGGCCAATTTCCATGAAAAAACAAAAATGAATGCGATACCTCCAACGATGATCACAATTTGACGGAAAAACTCAGCAATGGTCGTTTTCAACGTTTCTTGCACTTGCGTAATATCCGACGACATGCGACTTGTTAATTCTCCAACTTTGTTTTGATTAAAGAAATCCATTGGCATGTAAATCAACTTGCTGAATGCTGCTTTTCGAATATCGCGTAGTGCATTTTCTGTTACGTTAGTGAATATAACAACTCTGAAATAAGAAAAAAGCGATTGAGCGCCAAACAGGATAAATAGCATTATTGCTACGCTATTGATGTTGTCTAGGTTGATTAATTTCACTGAATCAGCCATGTTTGTAGGAGCGGCTGAACTTCCACCTAACAATTGACCCATCATGAACGGGAAAATCAATCCTGCTGAAGTGGACAGAATTAAGAAAATCCACCCAATCATAAAAGCGCCGCGATAAGGCTTTAAATACGTGAAAATTCCTTTTGCAGTTTGAATGCTCTCTTTGGTGAGTTTGACTTTTTGTTTCTTATCTTTGTTTGGACGTAACATTCTCTTTGTATGTTTTTAGTGTACAAAAATAGCAGTCAAAAGTGTGTTTTGATTCTTTTTTGTATTTTTTATTTGAAAGAGTTTGTTTTATTGAAAATTACTCTATCTTTGCAATCCGAATTTTTGAGAAAAAAAGCTAAAGAATATAAGTCATGAGTAAAAGAACATTTCAGCCGTCAGTAAGAAAAAGAAGAAACAAACATGGTTTCAGAAGCCGTATGGCAACTA
>JACCEA010718282.1_pt1 | contig 18536 bp, 10 predicted proteins | sample 7449851 | NCBI WGS metagenome assembly JACCEA01 (sample SAMN15323453, study PRJNA562643) | freshwater metagenome | isolation source: river surface water | place: USA:Blue River Watershed | collected 2017-08-18
AGAATATCGAAAATTGAACAGGCTTGAATACCGGCACAAAATAATCAGCGATTATAATTTTATAACTACAGGTCTGTCCTTTTTCCAGATTAGGAACTAATTCAATTGGAATCGTCTCAATAGGAACTTCCCTTTCTAATTCATTCATGATCAGCTCCTTGCGTACACTTTCCAAAGCAGATACAAAGAACTGAAGCAAAAAGACATCCGATTTATTCGCCATCATGGTTTGCATACATTTCCAGCAAATATACCCAGTATACATATTGGTTCGTATTTCCATTTTATTTCCGTTGAAATCCATGAAACAACCTGTTGGGATTCCTTCGTGGCGGGCATTTACGACGCTTATTTCATCAACAAAAAACGAACGCAATAGCAAAGAGACAACAATTAAATACGAAACTGCCAGCCATTGAGGAGCATTGGGCATAATGTAATTATGTCTTGACCCGTCCACCATGATATGGTAATTTTCAAAATCAATCTCGCTAAATGGTCGGTTACCGACTCGGCGGGTATTGATGAACACAATATAATCCTCCTCCTTGATACTAGATGCTAGTAACTCTTTGAGTTTCTTCATTTGAGCAAAAAATTCATCTTTGTACACGGCTGTGTTGGGATCACTAGGCAAGTAAGAGGTATCTGGAAGAAGTTGAGGTTTGTGAAATTCGTAGATTCTCCCTCTTATTTTCGATAAAAATGCATGAACGTCCTCAGCTAATTTTTCGGAGTCTGGTTCATAAAAGAGATATACATTTTTCATTTATTCCATTGGTTTAAAGGTTTTGATTGATGTTGGCGATGTAAAAATACCGAAACAAAAACGAATCAGAAAAAAAGTAAGGTTACCAACTATTTAGAGAGCCCACCAAATAGCCGGAACTTGCAATCGAATTTAAAACTATACCTTATGAAAACATTATCTTCTGCCCTATTTAAGCGTTCTATTTTTAATATTGGTGCCGGTTTTGATATAGAAATAATCAAGCGGTTCAGCCATTTAACAGACACATTTATTTACACCAACGTTTATCTAAACTTTACAGATGTACGAAGTGAGTATTTCTCGATGATTGACGACCAAAGCGATTTTGAGCTTCTTCATTATTCATCCGTGAAAGGGGCAGAAAACATTTTTGGAGATGTTGAAAGCAAACCGTGTGTCAGCGACGCTTCTGTACCACCATTCAATGACGATAAGTTTTTAGTACCTTTCTACAATACCTTTCTCATGTCCGATTTTGAACCGCGCTGGCTTCTTTATTTTACCATTCGAATCAAGTCAACGAACCGGGTTGTTCATCTCTACTTTTATTACGGCGAGGGATTATCCACGTACATGTATCTCAGTCGTGCGGGTCAGATTGCTCCTTTGGGGCTAGTTACAATACAGACAGGAATTTTAGAATATCCAGCCCAAGGATTTGATGCTTTCTTTCAAGACAAGACTACACCATTGTTTTGGGTTCGTGGTTTTGATGCAGATATTTTCACTCTCAGAAGATATAAATCTATTGAAAAACAAGGTTTATTTTCTGTTGTTGGTATGAACTTTTTCGATCAATACCGCGTGGGAAATCGCTATATGGATTGTACAAATTCAAGACATTGCCGGGTTTTTATTACGCCAGAAGTAGAAAAACGAGTACGTCTTTCTTCACCAATCGACTTATCGAATAAAGACCAAATGATACATGAATTTTGGTCTGAAGAAACGTGTCATACAAGCATACATGATTGGTCAATTGTTCCGAAAAGACTATTAGGCGATAAAAAAGCGGAACGTGTCATCACTTGGGAAAGTCTTGGCTCTCCCAAAGTAACTCAACTCGCGACTACGATAGAGTCCGTTGGATTACCAAAAGACATTACGCTGCATTTAATACCTAGATGTTTTGAAGATGAAGGCGCCTTACTATTTGCTGAACTAGGCAAATTACCTTTTACTACCAAGACATACGTGCCGTATCCACTAGATTTTTTGGATGTCAAGTTTCCAGAGATAAGCGTATTATTTCAAGATGAGTGTATTCCAGCAGAAATATTTATGAAGCGGAATGCTTTTACTGAAAGCTAAAAAAGTAAGACGTCGATAGACAATGAAACTACGACGTTTCACAACTTCTTTCATCACATATAGCCTTATAAAAAAATAGCCATGAAAACATATAAATAAATGAGCGTGGCATCTTTCTCTACTTACTTCAGGATAGTATCAAACAAACCAATAGCTGCCTTAACTAAGTAGTCATGCCTTCATCGAGTAGAAACTGTTTAATCTAAAAATATCTTTAGGTAGAAGATAGACTCTATTTAAAGACTATTCCGCGACACTTCTACAGTGTTTTATCGTAAATATTTGCCAAATTTGTACTCACTATTTTGTTGCAAATGACTTCCACAGACTCCTTGATTACCTACTTTGACGAAGACGAAATAAAACACATTTACCTTCCCAAGCGGTTTACATTTCCTTTTTATTACGAACCTCACCCACTGACGCGCTTGGCTGTTGAGCAACTGCAAGATTATTTGACACACTCTGCGCCTGAGGGACATAACTTTGGACTCTCTAATGACCAAGAAGGACTGGTTATCGGTAAAATGTTTGGGGTTTTGGTAGTCAAAGATACACACGGAAAAATCGGGTATCTTTCTGCCTTTTCCGGGAAACTAGCAGGCAGCAATCTGCATCCAAAATTTGTTCCTCCCGTTTTTGACTTATTGGTAGAAAATAATTTTTTCCTACAAGAAGAAGAAGTCCTCAATGCATTAACTAGAGAGATTCAAACAAAAGAACAAAACCCTGTCATACATTCATTAACAGCTGATTTACAAGAAATAACAAAAAAATACGAACAAGATTTACTTGAATTAAGAGAAAAAATAAGTCAAAATAAATTCATTCGAAGGCAACGACGAGAGAAAGAAAAAGAGCTACTCTCAGCAGATACCTACGAACAATTGTGCATTGATTTAGGCAAAGAGAGTGTTGCCGACAAACGTAACTTAGCGTACTTTATCCAAGAATGGGAAGCTAGAATAGAACAAATCAAAAAACCGTTGGATATACTTTTGTCCGAAATTCAAGCACTCAAACAGTTGAGAAAAGAAAAATCATCTGCTTTGCAAACAGCTATTTTTGAACGATATACTTTCCTGAATCAGGCGGGAAAAGAAAAGAGTTTGGGTGCGATTTTCCAAGAAACGATTTACCAAAAACCACCCGCAGGCGCGGGAGAATGTGCGACACCTAAGTTACTGCAATATGCTTTCTTGAAAGGATACGAACCTTTGGCTATGGCGGAATTTTGGTGGGGCGCTCCGCCAAAGTCTGAAATACGTTTGCATAAAAACTATTATCCTGCGTGTACGGGCAAATGCAAACCTATTTTACAGCACATGCTTGACGGTATTTTACTTGATGAAAATCCTTTTCAAGCGCAGCAAAACACAGAGATAAAGCTGGATATTTTGTACGAAGATGCTGGTTTTATCGTGGTTTATAAGCCCTCAGAGCTTTTATCTGTACCTGGATTGGTTTCTGAAGACTCCGTTTATAGTCGTTTGCAAAAAGAATTTGGAATAGTAGAACCCCTGATTATCCATCGGCTTGATATGCCGACTTCTGGGGTGATGGTCGTTGCCAAAACCAAACAAGCCCACAAGCATATCCAAAAACAATTCTTAAACCGAACCGTAGAGAAACGCTATACAGCGCTTTTATCCAAACGCATAGATGGAGAAGAAGGAGAAATTACTTTGCCTTTGCGTGGGGATTTCGATGATAGACCGAGGCAATTGGTTTGTTTTGAACACGGAAAACCCGCTCACACCCGTTGGAAAGTCGTGGAAAAAGGGGAACATACAACGCGCGTTCATTTTTGGCCTTTGACAGGGCGCACGCATCAATTGCGTATGCACGCAGCGCATCCACTTGGTTTACATGCCCCAATTGTGGGCGATGATTTATACGGAAAACCAGCCAATCGTCTGCATTTGCACGCTGCTTTTCTGGCAATTACTCACCCTTTTACAAAAGAAAGAATGGTTTTCGAGATTCCAGATCCTTTCTGATGCGTTGCAAAAATCAATATCTATTGAATGAGAAGTAATCATATAATTTTCTTATAATCCATACATTAAGTGAATATATTTATCCATAAAAAAGTCCCAAATTATACAAGATAATTTGGGACTTTTTACTTTGAATAGTCAAGCGATTATTTTACTTGATAGACGCGTACATAGTCTATTTCCATTGTAGAAGAAACGAAAGCAGGGTCTATAGCTCCTCCGAATCCTCCGCCCATCGCGACATTCAGAATGATGAACTGAGGTGCATCGAACGGCCAAGTAGATGGCGTTTTGGCAGATGGTTTGTACGTATAAGTAGGCTGATTATCAATCATGAAGACAATCGACTCCTTCGTCCATTCCATTGAATAAATATGAAATTCTTCGGATACTCCTTCTACTGTTCTTTTGGAAGTGTTTTGTGTATTTCCAAAACTAGAAGGTGTATGGATTGAATTATGCACCATATCTTGCTGATTTCCAACGTGTTCCATGATATCTATTTCGCCACAAGCGGGCCAACCTACAGTAGGAATATTATTTCCTAGCATCCAGATAGCAGGCCAAGTTCCTTTCCCTGTTGGGAGTTTTGCCCGAACCTCTACTCGTCCATACGTAAAGCTATATTTATCTTGTGTTTTCATCCGTGTCGATGTGTAAGCCGAGCCCGAAAAAGCCTCTTTTCTGGCTGTAATTCGGAGAATGCCATCAGATATGGAGACGTTGGTTGGTCTATTGGTATAAAACTGAGATTCGTTATTTCCCCAACCGTTTGAACCCGTACCGATGTCATAATTCCATTTGGAGGCATCGGGTGCTATACCCGAGTTAAATTCGTCAGCCCAAACAAGTACATAATTGGGTTCGACTTTCAACATGATTTCTTTGGATGCACTAGCAGAGAGTCCACCTTCTGAGTAGGCAACGGCTGTGATCGTATATTGGCGAGTTCCTCTTTCTAAGAAAGTATAGGTTGCCTCACCCGTTCTATTTTCAATGACCTCACCTGTTCCAAATCGGAAACTGTAGCGAACAGCATCTTTTGCGGTTAGCTTGCATGTTACTTCTCCACTTCCGTCACCCGTGGGGTTTTCGGGGGTAGCCCCTTTGGGAATTACTTCTAGCACGAGATTTGAGGGTGCGACACGAACAATTTCGTCTTTTGGATCAATACCACTGGTAGCTTTGCACGCGCACAAAAGCACAAACAAAGATATACCTGAAAAAAGGGTTGCAATTGGTCTCATTAGTAGATTAAGTATAAAAATACAGAAGAAACTTACCCGTTTCTTCTGTACTCTTGTTTAAATAAATGGATAAATGAACAAATCTTGTTTTATTGACTCAAAAATAATACAAAACGAAGATTTTATTGACTATAAATCAGAAATTATACAGCAATTAAGGTAATAAACCATGCTCTACCTAAGCTATCGACTGTTTTCAAAACCATTGAATTGGCATTTCTTGATAAAATTTGGTACGAACTTGTTCCCACATAGAAGCCCAAAAATCCTTTGTTCGTGAGCGTAATGGTTTCTACTCCACCAGGTGCACTCAATGACCAATTTGCATTGTAGTTGGCCAATGGGAAGTTTTCAAAGTCGTTATCTGCTTCAGTGGCGATAGCCGGGTTGAAGTCAGCCAAATACTTCTGTTTTCCGAGTACATTTCCATTGGTTGTGTGAGTAAACGTACCATCAGAGACAAATGTATAAATATCATCATACATACCCGTTCCTGCTTTGTCGTTTGCATTCGCTGCATACCAAATAGGACTTGTTGCATCCCCAGGGCCGACGCCAAAATGTCCGCCGATTTCAGCATGAACACGCCATTTTCTTTGCGAGTCGTTAGTGAGCATTTTGAGTAAGTCGGCAGGTGGTTGGTAACTTGCAAATACCTCAAATTGCTTTTGAGAGACTGTCATAGCCCCTGCACGACCAATTGCGATGACTTGCAAGGTGTAAAAATGTGTACCTGTTTTTCCAAAAACATAGGTTTTTGTTCCCGAGGGTACAACTGACTCTTCCCCGTTATAGATAAATTTATAACTAATGGCGTTATCTGCTTTTGCTGTGACGACCACTTTTCCTGATCCGTCACCAAGCGGCGAGGCTGCAGTAGCGCCTACAATTTCAACATTTACCTGTAAATTGGTGGGAGCAGTTAATTCTCCAAATTCATACGTATCTGGTAAGCAACTGGTTAGAAAACTTACGAACGTGAGTAATACAAATTGATATACGGTTTTCATTGGTAATCGATTAATTTTTAATTTCATCAAAATAATACGCAGAGCCATCTCCAGAGACGCCAAAGTCATAGAAAACAACGATTCTCACATAATTGGCAGCAGGTGCTTGACTAAAATCAAACGTAAGTTTTTCCCATGAAGCGCTTTTTGAATTGACCACATCCACTTCGTGCGTGATACTGGCATCCTTATTTTCTATCTTCATTTTTATCACACGACCTGCTTTGGGTGCCCATGACTTCATGGTGATTTTCGGAGAAGCTGCTAAATTAATGGGTTGTGCCAATTCAAAGAACGTACCAGCCCAAACCTCAGAACCTGTTGACTTTGTCAGTTTTGCGACCTTTTCAGTCGTATTCTCACCTGACTTATCTGGATTGGCAAGCACAACTGTTTCCGCTATATTTCCGAATGAAACAAAAGCAGGCACATCTCCTTCAAAATTCTGTAAAATCGTGACCGTGCCCACAGGCGGGTTACGATAGAAATAGATATTATCGACGAATATGGTACCAAAACCAGCTGGTGCAAATGGAGAACCCACCAATTTAATTTGGAAAATATCCGCCATAGAAAGACCCTGAGCCGTGAAATCTTTCAACGGAATATCGATACTATTCCATTCATTTGCTTTTAGATTACGTAATACTAATTTTTCACCTGTTGTTTGACTAATCGGGAAAATCTCGAGGGCTGTAAGATCAGTTGTCCACACATCTAGGTGAAGAAACTCCATATTTGCAGCATTAATCACGCGGTTGAAATCGATTCCTTGGTAATTTAGATTTCCATATTGAATCATCTCTTCGTTCCCAATTTTATATGTTCCGAACGTAGTAGATTGTCCCCAATTTGGGTAATAATTTACGTTGGCAATGGTGTTGTAATGTTGGCTGTAAATAGAGATAACATCGCTTGCATTTCTTGCTACGGCGGTAGGTGCAGGTGCATCAGGCAGAGTACGCCCAGTTACGGTCACGACTTCGCTGTACGAGGTTGTCGCTACGCCTCCACTTTTTGCAGTAACTTTGATGGTGTACGTACCGTCATTTACGTAAGTATGTGCAATTGTTGAACCAATGGTAGCCACTTGAGGTAACGCAGATGGGTCGTCTCCGAAGAGTACTTCAAAAGAAGTAGCAAAGTCCGCTTTTGCTGTTACGAATACCGTTTTGGTTTGTACAGGGTCTTTTTGAATCGATACCACAAGGTTTTCAGGTGCACGGAAAGACACTTTCAATTTTTGTGTTGATTCTGTGCTTAAACCCGTCATACCTATTGCTTTGATACGGACATTGTATTCTCCTTCCTTATATACATGCGCCCAACTTTGTCCTGGTTTTACCGTTTGTGAAATAGTTGAACCATCGCCTGGCAAAACCTCAAAATTTGCGACCCCCTCACCGATTGGCGTAATCGTTACACGTCCTGTATTGTCTTGTGTAATGTCGAAAATGGCTGACACATTTGATGGCGCCTCTGCTGCATCCAGAAATGCTAGCGGATTTCCCTCTTCTTCGCAGCTTACCAAAGCGGTAGAGGCCACGAATAGTCCAAAAAATATTTTTCTGATAGACTGTATCATATACGATTCGTTCTAAATTAAGTGGATGAATTTGAATTAATACCCTGGATTTTGTGTGAGTTGAGAAATATCAATTTCTTGTTGAGGAATCGGGAATACCTCATGTTTTCCCGTCACAAAACCATTGATTTGGCTTGCTGCTTTTTTAGTACGTACCAAATCAAAGAAGCGGTGGCCTTCCATGGCAAGTTCGAGATGTCTTTCTTTCCAGATTAATTCTGTTAATGCCGAACCCGTTGCTGTTACAGGCTGTGCTGCATTACCTAACGCACGACGACGCACTTGGTTGAGGTATTGTTGTGCTTTTGCATCACTTAAACCACCTCTATTTTGTGCTTCTGCCGCCATCAAAAGAACATCTGCGTAGCGAATTGCGCGGTAGTTTGTGCCATAATTCAATTCAATTTGTGCGCCACTTTGTCCGGCTCTCGGCATGTATTTCTGGTTGAAATAGCCTGTATGTTTGTAGCCTTCTGCATACGTTGCACCTGTTTGTTGCACGAAAGCTTTGATATCTAGAATGGTTACCGCCTTTCTTTGGTCACCTTCTTCGTAGCTATCTACTAATTTCTGTGTTGGTACATTGAAACTCCACCCAGAAGCATATTTGGGACCATTAAACGCGCGAATACCATTGTGGATAATACCGAAATTCCCTTCTGTTCCTTGTGGAGTAAAACCCCAATCATACCAATTTGATTTGTTCGTGTATTGTATTTCAAATACCGATTCTGGACCATTTTCTCCTTCTTCTTCAAACAGTTGACCAAAATCATTTACCAAACCATACACTCCAATAACTTCTTCCAACGTATTGGCAGCTTGTGTAAATTTATCTTGATATAAATACACTTTACCCAAAAGCGCTTTGGCAGCAAAACGAGTAACTCGTCCTTTTTGCGACTGATTTCCAGGTAATTTTGCAATGGCTTCTTGCAGATCTTTCTCGATTTGGGCATATACTTCTGCTTTAGCAGTTCGCGTCATTTTTCCAGAATCAGAAGCTGTTAATCGTCTATCTGTGAACAACGGCACATCTCCGAAAAATTTAACCAACTCAAAATAATAGTATGCGCGCAAAAAATGTACCTCACCGTAAAGAGCTTCTTGTGTAGAGAACGTCAGCTTCCCTTTGTTCTCCATGAGGTAATTTGTGCGGTTTACCCCTTCGTATAGCCATCTCCAAATAGCGGTTAGATTGTCGTTATTGGGGTCATGGGTCATATCATCAATTTGTTGAAGCCCAATCACGTCTGTGGCACTTTCACCACCGCTTAAGGAATTATCTGAGGCAATATCACCAATAAGTACATTCAAATAAAGCCATTGGAGCGGGTCATACGCACCAACAACTGCTGCTTCATAATCTTGTGGCGACTGAAAATACGCATCTGCCACGATTTCAAAATTTTCTTTGGGGTCGTACTTCACGTAATCTGCGCAACTTGAGGCAAACAGAAAAGTAGAAGCTAAGACGGAAAATGGAAGTATTTTTTTCATTTCTTTGAATCGAATTATTAACACAATTAACTTAATACCAATTACTTACTAATTAAAAATTAAATTGTAAGCCACCCATCCAAACACGTGGTTGTGGATAATTACCTCTGTCAACTCCTGTATCAAGTACTCCGGAAGAAATCTCTGGGTCGTAGCCACTGTATTTCGTAAAAGTAAACGCATTCTTCACTTGTGCATACACACGGAGATTATTTGCATTTTTCCCGATAGGCAATGTATAACCTACCTGAATGTTTTTGATTTTCACGAATGTACCGTCTTCTACGTATCTGTCTGAAGGGCGACGGTTGTTATTGCTATCAATAAATGTAGCTCTAGGTTCATCGTTGCTTGTACCTTCACCTGTCCAACGTGTCAATGATTTAGCAAAACGATTGGTAAAGTTTAGATTACGCTCGTACGCCCGGTAAATGTCGCCACCAACAGACGCATACGTAAATGCGCTGAAATCAAGATTTTTGTACGAGAAACCAAGGTTCCAACCCAATGTAAAATCTGGGAATGGATCTCCGATTTGCGTTCTATCCGCATCGTTGATTATGCCATCTTGATTGATATCTACGAAACGAATGTCTCCCGGTTGTGCTCCATTTTGAACGGCATGTGCTTCGATTTCCGCTTGATTTTGGAACAATCCGTCTGTTTTATAGCCAAAGAAATAGCCTGGAGAGAAACCTTCTTCAAAACGCGTTAAGTTCGTGAACGGAATACCATAGCCACTTCCCCAAATAAACTTATCGCCATTATTGATACGTTCTACTAAGTTTGTTGCGGCAGTGAAGTTCAACGACGTAGTAAATCCAAGTTTTTCACCGATTGTATCTGAATAGCCAACAGCAATATCAAATCCTTTGGTAGAAGTTTTTCCGATATTGGCTGCCGGATAAACGGGCGTGCCCAAATAAAGAGACAAAGTTGGATTGAAGAGCAAATCATCTACAGATTTGACGAAATAATCGGCTGTTACCGATAGTTTCCGGTTGAAGAAACGTGCATCAAAACCAATATTCATCTGGATTTGGTTTTCCCATGTCACACTCTCATTTGGAATCGAGAAAAGGGAAGAACCACTTACGATATTTCCGTCAAACGTATAGCGAGGGAACGTAGAAATACGTGAGAATTGTGGGCTAATATTGTCATTACCGACAGTTCCGATACTACCTCTGATTTTCAGGTATTCCACAAAATTTGGCTTGAAGAACGATTCATTAGATAAAATCCATCCCGCAGAAGCAGAAGGGAAAAACCCGAACTTATTATTTGCACCAAAACTCGTCGAGCCGTCCACACGACCTGTAAAAGAGAACAAGTACTTATTCTTAAATTCGTAATTCAAACGTGTGAAATACGACAGATTTCTTTTCACGTATTGGAAAGAACCCGAAGTTTGTGATTCTGGGTCACCGGTTGCTGCGCTTACATCTGCGTAATCCCAAGAGTTGAACGGGATACCCTCGGCATTTGCCGTTACGTTATCACCGGTATTTCGGCTGATGGCTGTACCAAATACGGTTTCAAAAGAATGGTTTTCATTAATTTTGAAATCATAATTTGCAAATAATTCGTAATTGAGTGTCAAGTAGTTTGTTCTAGACTCAGATACTCGGTTACGTGTAGAAGTGATTTCACCGAGTGGACTGACGGAAACAATCGGACTCAAATCTGGATTTGCGTTGGTTCTGTTGTGTCCAATTCCATAGAAAGTGAAGGGAGAGAAATTCTTTCCATACACATCCACATAAACATAGCCTAGACGAGAGGTTACTTTCAGATTTTTCAATACGTCGTACTGGAACTCCATTTTCCCGAATAGTTTATTCGTAGAACCCGTATTGTACGTATCGTTTATTTGTGCTAATGGGTTAATGATTTCCTGTGTAATCGTTCTACTGATACCGAAATTTCCATTGGCATCGCGCGGGGCAACGGTAGGATCAAAGTTCAACGCGTTTGAGAGAACACTTCCGATGTTATTTTCCGACAAATTGCTATTTTTTATGCCTGCGTAACTTGTATTCAATAACAACTTCAATTTATTCGTGATGGAGTTAGTGAAGTTTGCAGTAAAGTTTGTTCGATTAAAATACGACTTATCGCCACCACCCACGATTCCTTGTTGCGCCAAATAACCACCTGATAAAAAGAACGAGGAAGTAGCATTACCTCCAGAAATTGTCAAGTTGTTTGAGGAAATAGGTGCTTGCGTAAACACTTCTCGTTGCCAGTCTGTCCCTTCGCCTAAATTAGCCAAAGACGGGAAAACCAAATTGCCACCTGCAGCTACACTTGCTTCGTTCAAGATAGCAGCATATTCTGTGGCATTGAGAACCTCAATGGTTCTTTGTACTTCTTGCACACCATAATACGAATCGTAACTGAACTTCGTTTTGCCATCACGCGTACCCGATTTTGTTTTCACGACAATCACCCCATTGCCACCACTCACACCATAAATTGCTGTTGTTGCTGCATCTTTTAGAACGTGCATGGACTCTATGTCATTGGTATTCAAAGCATTCAAGTCTTGCAATGTTTGAGGAACACCGTCAATGACAACCAATGGATTTGTACCTGTGTAAGAAGGAATACCACGTATCAAGACGGTTGGAGTAGAGCCTGGAGAGCCATTGGCGATGACATTTACCCCAGAGGCTTGCCCTTGTAGTGCTTCTTCGGCACGAACGGGACGAAGTTTTTCAATCGTCTTATTATTGACAGACGAGATAGCCCCTGAAACACTCGTTACTTTCTGTGAGCCATATCCCACGACTACGACTTCCTCCAAAGCTTGTGCGTCCTCTTCCAAACGGACAGAAATCTCGGTTTGATTACCGACCACCACTTCCTTGGTTGTGTATCCTACAAAAGAAAACACCAAACGATCTGTTGCTTTGACAGACGGTAGCGAGAATATCCCTTTGGCGTCTGTGACTGTTCCGGAGGTGCTTCCCTTCAAAGTAACAGAAACTCCTGGAAGAGGGTCTCCAGCTTTGTCTTTCACGTTACCCGTCAGCGAGATGCTTTGCCCATACACACCCCAAGCAGTGAATAAAAGTAGAAAAAGGAAAATTCGTTGTTTCATGTAATGATTCCTAGATTTGTTATAACAATTCATTTATTTCAACAAATGTAGAATCGTTTCTAAGTCAATAAAAACAAATCAACCTATACAAAAAACATACAGGGTTTATAAATTGCTTGTTGTAGTGAAATCAAACAATAATTGCATAATATAGTAGTACTTTTGGCTATAAATAACAATAAGTGTATATAAATACCTTGTATTCTGCGCGTTGATGTTGTGGTAATGTTGTGGTAAATAAATCCGTTAAAGAGATAGAATATAATCTACCAAACTCTTCTCATGTGGTAAATCCATTTTTTTTCGAATACGGTAACGCTTAATTTCCACACTTCTAACAGAGATATTCAGGAGAGGAGCAATTTCTTTCGAGGATAAATTCAAGCGTAAATAGGCACAAAAACGCAAGTCATTGGGAGTTAATTCAGGATGTGTCGTCTTTAATTTACGTAGGAAATCTTTATCAGCATGGTTAAACGCCTCCTCTAAAAATTCCCAGTCTTTGGTGTCGTTTAGGTTTTCGTCGATGACACGAATTACCTTCCCTGCTTCTTTTTGATTGGCAAGTTGCGCCAATTCTCTTTTAATTTCATGCAGAATTTCATTTTTCTTGATGATACTCATCGTAGAGAGAGTAAGCTCCCTATTTTTACTTTCGATTTCATTTACCAGCTGAAGATTCTGTAACTGCATGACCTTCTGTTCAGATTCCAATTGCTTTCTTTCAAATTCTCGTTTATTCTTTTCTATTTCTTTATTTTGTTCTTCAATGTAGTATTTTCTACTCAGACGATTGACTGTAAAAAGAAGAGCAACACCGAGAATGCCGTACATTATTTTTGCCCAACTAGTAGCATACCAAGGATGAGCAATCGTAAAGGAATACGATGCTATATTTTCAGAAAGTTGATTATTTTGTTTTGCACGAACAGAAAAAATATAATCCCCTGGTGGTAAATTATCAAAGTTTACTTCTGCTTGCGAAGACCAATCTGTCCAATCTTCATAAAGTCCATCCAATTTATAACTGTATAAAACAGCTTCATATTTAGAAAATGAAGGAACATAAAACTGAAAGGCAACTTGTCGCTCTTCGGTTGAAAAATAACCAAATTCTGATTTATTTACCCATGCTTTAGGGCTAGTTCTATTGCCTTTGGTAATCGACTGCAAAACAACTGAAATAGTGTTTTCTGTTATTTGTTGTGTTTTTGTGATGATGTAGCCATCGGTTGTACCAAAGAGCAAGGAAGTATTTCCTAAGGGAAGAATACTTTCAAAGCCTGCTATGTCATTTCTTACACCTACCGGAAGGGCGATTTTTTGAAATACAACTCCTTTTTGGAAAGCATTCGGGGAGATAGACACAATATTCTGATTAGTAAAGCCCCATAATTTGCTTGCTGCTGGGTCATGTATCAATTTTCCTGAACGAAAAACATCCCCCTCCAAAATGCCTTTTGTGAATGCTTCATTTAAGACAAAGCCTCGTTTTGAATTATATTCGAAAACACCCTTATCCGAAAAATAATAGACTTTATTTTGATAAGTTGCTAAGCCAGATTTGAGTCCAATAGGTGCTGACTTCATCAATTCTAAATGTATTACTGAAACCCCATCTTCCGCTAGTTTTACTTTAAAAACTCCTTTGTATTCATGATTTACGACTAATTCTCGTGCACTTATCCATTCAAAATAGCGGCACGAAATAGTCGGTAAACCGGTCAACGTATGATGAAATTTCCAACGATTATTTTCTTTGTGGAGGACAGATAGTCCTGAATAATTTCCTTGTAATATCCAATCTCTACGACCTTGAAACGCCTTTAAATCCCATGTACCAGCTTGATTTGAGATAAGTTGTGCTTGGTTATTTTGGATTAAAAAAGTACCTGCATTATGTCCACAGAAAAGCGTATTGTCCATGATTTTCAAACACCAAACTTGCCCATTTGTACCGGGAATTAGTTGAAAATCTTCCGTGCTATTCTTCTTTTTACAAAATAATCCTTGATTTGACCCAATATACAAATAACCATCCTTTTCTTGGGCTGCGTAGACAGTCCCTATTCTTCCGCGTAAATCATGATATACACGAAAAGGGGCATCTACATTTACTACTGATATACCGTTGTCCAAACCTAGCCAGATATTTTTATCTACATCTTCAAACATAGATAAGACCGTATTATTTACTAGACCGTTTGATTGGTTCAAAGATATCTTCCGTTGACCTGTTTCAGTTAAATGATAGATACCATTTGATATCGTCCCGACAACAATGTCACCATTTTCCAATTGAATCGCACTGTATATACTTGTATTTTTCAGATACGGAATAGATTGTGAAGCCCATGGTACTATTTGTTTACCATTTCCAACCCAAATTCCCGCTTGTTGCGTGACATACAAATAATCGCCTTGTTTGGAGCGCATCATTTCTACTACCACTTCATTTGTTAGGGGCGATAAACTCGAAAAAAGTACCGACTTTCCTTCGATTAACGTATAAATTCCTTTTCCAAGAACTTGAAAAAATATCTCTTGACCAACAGCAAATACCTTTGTAATCATCGAATTTGCAGAAATTATCTTTACTTTTTCTGTTACCTCATCATAGATATATAAGCGATTCAATGATTGAAAAACGATGGATTTACCTTGTGTGATAATTCGCCAAAATTGTTCATCCTCAACAAGTTGTATTTTAAGTTTTTTGGTGAGTGACGTGTAAACCAATTGACCCGTTGCCGTTTCTTTCCAATACCCAAATTCCTTGTAGCAACCTGTGTAAATCCGTTCATTATTGACCTTGACAGACCGTATAATCGTCTGATTTACAGAGGGAAACAACTCCCATTGCTCTCCATTAAAACGCAATAGCCCTGCATTATTAGCTACATAAATTCGCTTATCTTTTCCTTGTGAAATAGCCCAATTCTGATTTTCACCTCCGTATTCTTTGGGTGAAAAAGCTACAATAGGCGGCAGTTCTTGCGCTGTTGCTTGAATGAAGAGCACTACAGTAATGACTGAAAGTATATATTTTTGAGGCAATTTCTTCACAAAAAAATAGAATAGATTCATAGGGTTTCAAGGGAAAAAGGCCGTTTAAATCATTGAACAAAAGTGGAAACAGCCTTTCGATACGCAGAAGGGCTACATTTTTTTAAACGCTTGAATGTCAGGCTAAAATAGGGTAAACTATTGTATCCAACCAAAAAAGCGGTATCTGACACAGTTTTTCCTTGCGCAAGTAAACGACAAGCCTGGTTAATACGGTATTCGTTCAAAAAATCGGAAAAACTTTGCTGAAAATTACGCTTGAAATAATGACAAAACGCAGCTAACGACAAATGTGTTATTTCAGCAACATCACTCGTTTGAATTTGTTCGGAAAAATGTGCAGCCACAAAGTCTAAAATGACAGTTGTTCGTTGAAAATCTTTGTTAGATAGAGAAAGAACCCTTTTTTCATTGAGAAGCTCAAATTCAGAAGAGTTTGCCAAAAAGTCTAAAATTTCTAGGAGAGTAAGCAGGCGTTCTAGACCTTTTTTTTGTGCCAATGTAGGAAATAAATGAGCACACATCCTTCTTGTTTGTCCTTTAAACCGAATTCCACAAGCTGCTTTTTTCAACATGGACTGAATGGCATGCATTTCAGGAAGTGTACCTAAAGTTCCATCCGTAAAAATTTCTTTTCTAAATTGGATAACCCATTCTTCGTGAACAGATTGGGAACCGTATCCAAAGCCAGCGTGGGGTACATTTTCACCAATGAGTATAAAATCTCCATCTTCGTAAAAGCTAAGATGGTTCCCTACATAACTACGCCCGTTCCCGTTTGGAACAAACACAAGTTCTATTTCTGGATGGTAGTGATAATCCCAAGTGAAAGAATCCGCGTGTACATTTTGATATAGTACACGAAAACTCGAATTTAGGTCAGGTTGAATTTTCTCAAAACGTATCGACATATAAGTTAATTCGAACAATACAGTATAAATATAGCACAAAGTAGTATAATTAAGTTGACTTATTCTTTGTTTAATTTGCAATTAAGAAAGTTACTTATATTCTATTTACCTATGATGAATACGAGCATTGGGCGCTTCGCGCCCAATGCTTTTTCACGCTCACTCCATTTACTTATGAAAAACTGGTCTATTAAATTCTCTCTCTACCTCAATTATTTTGTCTTTGCCATTCTTCTAAATAGCGTTGGCATTGTCATACTAAAAGCCCAAAAGAACTATCTCGTAGATGAAGTCCAAGCAAGTACCTTAGAGCTTTTCAAGGATATGCCCATTGCTCTGGTCTCATTTGTCATTGCCTCTTTTTTACCTCGAATAGGCTATAAAAAAGCCATGCTTGTCGGTCTTTCTCTTGTAGTAATCGCTTGTTTGGGTATGTATTTGGGGAATTCATTTTTAGCAGCCAAACTTCTTTTTGCTGGAGTTGGTATTGCCTTCGCGCTCATCAAAGTATCTGTGTATTCGTCTATTGGGCTACTTACATCCTCTCCCAAAGAACACAACAGTTTAATGAGTTCCATTGAAGGATTTTTTATGGTAGGTATCGCAGTGGCCTACTTTCTTTTTCCTGCTTTTAACTCATCTGACGCCAATGGATGGCTTCGCGTATATCTTCTTTTAGCTACACTTGCAGCCGCTTCCTTTCTATTTCTTTGGTTTACCCCCTTTTCTGAAAACCATGATATTGACGCAGGGCAATCTGTTTGGCAAGACATGAGTCAAATGAAATTATTACTCGGCAAATTGCTCGTCTTGGTTTTTGTGGCTAGTTCCTTTCTATTCGTGATGGTCGAACAAGGCATCATGACTTGGCTTCCAACTTTTAACAACCGAATCCTTCAATTGAACGAAGATTTAGGTATCATGATGGCAAGCATTTTAGCGATTTCTTTAGCTGCTGGACGACTTATAGCAGGATTTTTAACTAAGTTTATTTCGTGGTTTTGGATTATCTCGGTATGCATCGGGATAGCGATGGCAATGGTTCTTTTTTTATTGCCACAAACACTACAACTCACTATTGGCGAGGTAAATACACTAGCAGATATTCCATTTATTGGTTATACGTTTCCACTGATTGGACTTTTTATTGCACCGATTTATCCGCTCTTGAACTCCGTCGTTTTGAGTGCAACACCGAAAAAATTGCATAGCCCTATGACGGGTCTCATCGTTATTTTCTCAGCGCTTGGTGGAACGTTAGGTTCCAGAATTATCGGCTGGCTTTTTAAAACACAAGGGGGCGAAAATGCTTTCTACTTTACATTAATCCCTATGGCACTTCTACTTGTAGCCTTGATTCTTTTACAAAAATTGACAAAAAAACCATTCTGATTCCACATGAATTCGACTTTTTCTCAGACACTTCTCGATTTCCCTGATCTTTTTCATGCCATCCAAATGGCTGAAGTATTTGAAGATTCAAAAACAGCCACTGACTGTTCTCCGAAACGTGATCTATCTGCTATTTATGCAGATTTTCTAGAATTGGCAGACTTAAATAAAACAACTTTGCAGAAATTTGTTGGTGAAAACTTTGATCTTCCATCAACTGATTTACCTGTTTTCGAAACAACCAAAAAAGGGCAACCACTTGCACATATTCATCAGTTGTGGGATTACCTAACGCGTGAAATCAAAGCACCTGTTTCGGGTTCTACTTATCTTCCTCTTCCCTATCCGTTTGTTGTACCAGGCGGAAGGTTTCAAGAAATTTATTACTGGGACAGCTATTTCACACTCCTTGGACTTAAAAAAGCAGAAAAATGGGAATTAATCGAGCAAATGATAGCCAATTTTGCACATTTGATACGTACGTATGGGTTTATACCCAATGGTAACCGAACCTATTTTTTGAGTCGGTCACAACCACCTTTTTTCAGCTGTATGGTTGATTTACTTCCGATATCTCAACAAAGTATTTACTTACCAGAATTAGAAAAAGAGTATAATTTTTGGATGAAGACAACA
>JACCEA010705565.1_pt1 | contig 18531 bp, 21 predicted proteins | sample 7449851 | NCBI WGS metagenome assembly JACCEA01 (sample SAMN15323453, study PRJNA562643) | freshwater metagenome | isolation source: river surface water | place: USA:Blue River Watershed | collected 2017-08-18
GAATATATTCAAGTTAATTCCATGGATTTACCAAAACACAATGGTTTATATGTGGAATTGAAAAAACACTGATCGTATTATCTATCTTTTCTGGGACTCATGATTCGGGATTCTCCCCAAATCAATGGACTTACTTTTGGGAAACCAGCATTTTTCAGTTTTGCCTGAAACGATTCCATGGCATCGTGATCTCCATGCACCAAAAAAACATGTTTAACTTCAGATGGTTTTTGGCAGCTTAAATATTCCAACATTTCCTTGTAATCGGCATGGGCGCTAAAATTGCTCATTCGGTGTACTTCCGCGTTAACCGCAAAGAAATCCCCAAAAATTCGCACCTCGTTTTTGCCTTGAAGTAATTGACCGGCCAGGGTGTAAGGGGTTGCGTATCCCACAATGAGAATCGCGTTATTGGGATTCTCAATATTGTTAGCGATATGATGTTTAATTCTGCCCGCCTCAGCCATTCCACTCGCAGAGATTATGATTGCTGCAGATTGAATATCGTTGATGGCCTTGGAATCTTCGACTTTACTAACATAGTGCAAACTAGGGAAACCAAATGGATCACCATCTTTGGTAATGTATTCCAATATTTCTGGATTGAACTCATCTCGGTGTTTCGCCATGATGTTTGTGGCTTTCACGCTGAGGGGGGAATCCACAAAAACGGGAATATGCGGCAATCGTTTTTCAAATGCCAATTGATCCAACAAATAAATGATTTCTTGGGTTCGATCTACCGAAAATGCAGGAATGATGATTTTTCCGTTTTTATTAACGCAAATGTCTTGAATCAGTTGATATAGTTGCTCTTTGGCGTCGGAGGCATTGTCGTGCAAACGATTTCCATACGTACTTTCACAAACGATATAATCACTTTGCGGGAATGCGAATGGTCCATCGAAAATGAGGTCCGAATCGCGACCAATATCCCCCGTAAACGTAAAATTAATGGCCGTTCCTTCGATGTCGATTAAGTTTAAATGCACCGCGCAACTTCCCAAAATATGAGCATTGGGGATGAGGGTAACGTAGGTGGATTGTCCCACTTTTACCGGTTTTTGAGTGGGGATGGGTTCGAAGTAATTCAATGCTTCTACTGCATCTTCCATGGTGTACAAGGGGATGAGTGGTTCTTCGTCGCGTTTTTTACGACGGGCGTTGATGCGTTTTAAGTCGGATTCTTGAATATGTGCACCATCGAGCAACATAATTTCGCACAGGTGTTTTGTGGATTCGGAGCAATAAATGGGTCCGGTGAAGCCATCTTTAACCAGTTTGGGAAGGAGTCCGGTGTGGTCGATGTGCGCATGCGACAGAATAACGTAATCGATGCTTTTAGGATCGAATCCCCAGGTGCGATTAAGGGCGTCGCTTTCCTTACCTTCTCCCTGAAACAAACCACAATCGAGAAGAATTCGCTCGTCGTGTACGGTAATTATTAAATGCTTAGAACCGGTAACGGTTTGAGCCGCTCCATAAGAGGTAAGTGTAGGGTACAATCGCATAATTCAAAGATAGTGAAATGTGGTGATTGTATGTTGAATTGGTATTAAGCATTCTGCAATTTAAATTGTTTCAAATATGAATAATTTTTTTAAGCGTTGGGTTTACATTTTTTTTACATATTGTTTAATGATGTGTGATTTTCTCGGTAAAAACTAATATGTGTAATCCTTGAAACTACATGCATAGTATTGAAAACTATTTTTAAAAGATATTTTAAATTTACTGTATCACTGCTTGTTTTATAGCATCTACAAATTCACGGCCTTCTCTTGTTTTAGACATTTCGGCTTTTAATGGTTTTCTGTCTTTACCACCTACGCTAATGTGAATATTATGGTGCCCAATCCAATTTGCAACGCTTGATAAAAAAGCTATTATTATGTATAATAAAATTATTAAAACTTCAGAGCCACCTAGTTTATTTATATTAAAGAAAATTGAAATAATACCAACTAGAAAAACTGCAAAACTAATAATTGCGAAAAAGTAATTCCTTTTGTGTTTGTAACTGATTGAGGTAATCTGTCCAATTGGCAAATCTTCTGTTCCACTCTTGTAATTTAAAATTATTCGTTTATCCGTAACTGAGCCAAATGAATTACTGAATAGTATTTTTTCTTTAGTTTCCATTTCTAAAAGCGAGTTATTTACTGAAGTCATTACAATATTCTTGAATTATGTAAAAAGTTGTTCCGTGAGTGTAGTCAAAATATTTCCCCCCTGGATGCGTTGCAAACCAATCCAAGTTTAACCAGTTATTCCCATGTTTGTCTGTTCTTGTCCAGATTCCGTTTTTGTCATAAACGTTTTTGTAACGTTTTGATATATATTCTTCTATTTGAGTCTTTCCAATATTAACTTCTGTAAAGGCGTGTCCACCATTTTGTCCGTAAGCATAATTTATTCTTGCTTCGCCACCTATTGATAATATCATTGAGCAAACTAAAACTGCAAAATCATCACAATCGCCATTCAAGCCATTTGAAATAGTGTTTGAAGCAAATTCAATAACTTCATTTTTTTTAGGGTCGTTAACGTATTTCCAGTTGTTATAACAGTAGTCAAAAATATCGCAAATTTGCCCAATGTTGTAAGCCCCGGCATTTTGTCCAGCAATTGTTGCAGCATTATTTCTTAAAGTAGAATTCAAATAATTACAGGCTTCAACCAATTGTTTTTTGTCGCCAGATAAATTACAGTCTTTAAACAATTCCTTTAAAAATTTTTTTTCATGTTTAGAAACTGTAAATTCAATAAATGGAGGCGGCGGAATTAATTCTTCTGTTATAACATTAGAAACTGAAGAAGCTGAAGTGCCAAATTTTAAGTTTTGTAGTACAATTACCACTCCAATTAATAAACTAATTGCAAATATAGTCAATAAAGATATTTTTATGACGTGTAGATTCCCTTTAAATACTGTTTTTAATTCTTGTATATATTCAGCTTGAATCCAATTATTATTGCATTCTAGTCTAACAAAAGTTGATTTGCTGATTTTGAGTTTTTTTAGATCATCAACGGTATAAGGACCTTTTTCAGCATAACCTTCTTTGATGTAATATTTCGTCATAAATTTCAACTGCTCTGTTTCCTAGTTAAAATGATATTGTGCGAATTTAATTTAAATGCAATTACAAAACAATTCTAGTTGATTAATATAGAATAAATACAAAGTGCTGCAGCCTTCAAAAAATTTTATTATTGATTTGTGATTTAAATCAATAAATATTATTGGTTTCTTGTATTTGAAAGTTCTACAGAATGCTAAACATGAATTTCAAACAAATTTCATCTTGTAAAGTATTCATTAGTTTAGGAATTAGAAGTCTTAAGTCAAAGAAATTACCCATTTTAGTAAATAAAATTGGGGTAGTTGAGTGTTATGAATTTTTCGGGAAACCCTGGAAATAGACCCTTGATCTAACATAACATCAACCAACACCATCACTATCAATTGAAAATACAACTAATCTTTAATATTATAATGAGATACTTAGTGTATTCTGTAATCTGTAGGCAACTGATAATTTTCTGAAAATCTCGATTTTTTTTTTAATATTTGATTTCCATTGAAAAATGATCTTCATCGACCTAAATATAAAAATCAAATAGTTTCATTTTTTAGAATTAGATTTCAACTTCACCTCCCAATTCATCTCTTAAAATAATTTTAAAAGGAATTTGGATGTAATACTTCGAAAGATGTTCAATTGAATTATAAAGTGTGGCTTTCATATCTGAATCGAATTGATTCGAGTCTTCATAATTTTCCCATATTTGTAATGCACAAAAATGAACGGTCCTTGAGTCTTCAAGTGTTTCTTTGTTTTCATCCAATTCATTTACAAAAAAACTTCCATTGGTAGCGTCTAAATAGAACTCAACGAATTCGCTCTGAAATAAATCTAGTTCTATGATTTTGGCTATTGTTTCGGTTAGCTCTTTTTCTAAATGAGTCAGATCTGATGCTTCAGAAATATAGGTGTAAAATGTGTCGTTTTCTATTTCGAAATTTATCATTAGAGGTATTCTTTAACTTGTTGTTCTGTAATAAAATAATAGTGATGTTTCTTTGGGGAAAGTGGACAATAATTGCTCGTGTTTTTTCAAGAAGATAAACTGATTTTTAATATTGTTCTCTGTAGAATTTATTCGTATCGTTAATTTGAATTTTATTGTCTGAAAACCAAGTGATGAAATTGTCCCATTTTTCTTTATTTGCTGATTTCCATTCATCAAAACCATCTTCATTGCCTTTCATCAAAATCCAATGGTTGTAGGCCTCCATATGACCTGCGTCTTTGATTTGTTTTTGATAGCTGAACAAAACATTCGGATGCGTTTTATCATGTCCGTTTTTAAAATAGTTTTCAACGAAGTTGCTTCTGATTTTGTCGAGTGAATGAATATCGATTGATTTTACTCCCAACATTGAAAACATCAGCGTGGGTTCGTAAATACCAATGCCAAAAGGAAGTTTTAGAACACCCGAATCTAGCAGTAAACGGCTATTTAAATCAGCATTTTTACTGAAACTTACGGTAATGGAAGAGTCACTGGTAAATTTAATTTCACTTTTATAGGTGTTGTAAAGCAAACCGCTCATGTTCGCAGTACGTTTGCTGTTACGTTCCAAATTCATAAAAATTTCGCCATATATCATTCCCCAAACTTCTTCTGGAGAAGATTGATAAATTATAGATGCCCAATAATAGTTAGATGGAAAGCTGGGTTCAACTTCAATGCCTTTTTCAAGATAATACAGAGCGTTGCTGTATTCTTTTTTTCTCATTTGCAAAATGCCCAATTCCAAATAAATGTTGCCTGAATTAGGGAATTGGATTAATCCCGCTTCGTATGATTCAATAGCTTTATCACTTTTGCCAAGATCGTCGTAAGCATTGCCCAGCAATTGAAATACTCTATTATTGACGTCTTTGTGATTCAGTAAACTATTTAGAACTTTGATTGCTTTTTTGTGGTCTTTTTTGGCGTAATACGCATAACCAATTTCATAAGGATAATTGATGTTTTCAGGATCCAATTTTTGAGCTTCTTTAAGCAACTTGATGCTTTCGTCAAAACGACCGTTGTCCATTAGTACAACTGCTTTTTTCCCTTTTTCATGAGCAATTTCTTGGTCTGTTTGACCCAGTGCAATGTTACTAACTGCTAGTAAAAGCAAGAGTCCAATTGTTTTAATTTTGTATGTCATTGTTGTTGATTGAGATTCTTTAATTTGTAAGGGCGATTGGAGAAAGTAGGGGATAGATTAATGTATAAGCATCCCCAAACCTCAATAATCGAAAATACGCAAACTAATTATGACGCATTTTTTATTTAAAATTTTTGTATTCAATAATTGGTTTCTTTGATGTCAATTTAACTACAATAATTTGAGTTATATATAACGAATATACATATTGGAATTGGAGATTACAATTACAGGAACTATAAAAAATACACTTGAATAAGAATACTATTTATTCGTAAAAATCTTAACATAAACATAAACTGAGTTTGGATTTTGCAGATAGGGATTGTCGTAAATTTCCCTCGTATTTATACTTTATTAAAGATCTACGAATGTCAGAAATTATTCTTTCCATAATAGCCGGCTTGGTCTTATTTTTATTTGCCGTTTCAAATTTGTCGGAGACACTAAAAGCAGTATTGGGTGAAAATGCCAGTGTTTGGATAAAAAAGTATACGTCCAATTCTTTTTCGAGTTTATTGGTGGGTGCTGTATTAACCACATTGCTTGATTCTTCTTCAGCAGTGATAATCATCACTATAGTATTGGTAAATTCCAATATTTTGACTTTTAGACAAGCCATGGGTATTGTTTTAGGAGCAAATATTGGAACCACCGTAAGCAGTCAGATTATTGCTATGGACGTTGGAAAGTATTCACCCATTTTATTATTAATCGGATTTTTACTGTTGTTCATTGCCAAGACTGAAAAATTGAACAATCTCGGCAAAACAATATTGTATTTCGGAGTATTGTTCTTTGGATTATTTACTATGGAGAATGCGGTGGAGCCACTCCGGGATGAAGCTTTTTTTAATCGATGGATGCAAAAGACGGAAAATCCCATGATCGGTGCACTTGTAGGTGCATTGGTTACCCTGGTAATTCAATCTTCTTCGGCTACGGTGGGGATGGCAATAATTTTATCTAAAAAAGGTTTGATCAGCTTAACGGGAGGAATAGCGGTTATGCTGGGAGCGGAATTGGGTACTTGCAGCGATACGTTATTGGCTACCATTAAAGGGAGCAGACAAGCCTTGAAGACCGGGTTATTTCATGTTACATTTAATTTATTGTCTATTGTTTTGGGATTGCTGTTGTTCTATCCCTTTGTAAACTTAGTGAAATGGTTAAGTCAAGGCGCCAGTATTGAACGTTCTGTTGCCAATGCCCACATGATTTTTAATATCCTCGGGGTGTTGATTTTTGTGTGGACGATACCTGTATTTGAGAGAATATTCAATCGAATTCTTCCTGACAAGAAAGATTGAAAATAAAATGTTAATTGTTTCAATTAATCGGGATTTTTGAGGATAGTTTATGTAAACCTCATTCAGAAACCGGGTAGAGAAACTGGGCACGAAGGTTAAAATGTGTTGTGCAATGATTTTTACGCAAATTCGAATTATCCAAATGCAATGAAATCAATGACTTTTTATAATTTGTTAATCATGAGTGATTGTTTTAAATACGAATATCATCAAGTTAACAGTCAGCTTAAAAATTGACAAAAAGGAATATATTTAAATGAAGATATTTGCCGAAACGGAAAGACTAATTTTAAGAGAAATTCTTCATTCAGATTTGGACGGAATGTTTGAACTTGACTCCGACCCAGAAGTTCACAAATATTTAGGTAACAAAACAGTATCCGACAAAAATCAAATTACAGAAGTGATAAACTTCATCCGGCAACAGTACATTGATAATGGTATTGGAAGGTGGGCAGTCATTGATAAAAGAACTGACGCTTTTATCGGCTGGTCAGGATTGAAGTTTGTAACTGAATTAACAAATGGTCATAAGAACTACTATGACTTGGGTTACAGACTAATAAGAAAATATTGGGGAAAAGGAATTGCAACCGAAACTGCTTTATTATCTTTGGATTATGCTTTTAATGAACTGAAAATAGACGAAGTTTATGCAGCTGCAAGTTGTGAGAATTTAGCTTCAAACAAAATTCTCCAAAAAATTGGGATGAGCTTCATTGAGACTTTCAATTATGAAGACATAAAGTGTAATTGGTTTAAAATTGAAAGGAAAAATTATGTATGCAAAATGCAGAACCGCTAATATCACCTGCTCAAAAGGCGCGATTTTATGTTCCAAATACAGATTGATGGTTATTCGAAGTTTTAAGAATTTAAACAACAGTTTACGGATTCAAAAGCCAACCATCGCAATTCCAAAAAAGTTAACAATCATTTTACAGACAGCTTAAGAAGAAAAACAATATGGATAAAGCAACACAGACAATGATTGATAACCTGTATAAGAACACAGGTAAAACCTTAGAACAATGGACAGAAATTGTGACTAGTGAGAATTTTGCAAAACACGGAGAAATCATGAAATTTCTTAAAGAATCTCACGGACTAACTCACGGTTTTGCAAACCTGATTGCACATAAATCTAAAGGATCTGACGCAGGTTCGGTAGAAAATTCTGACGAATTAATCACAGTTCAATACAAAGGAAAAGAAGAACTTAGAGCAATCTACGACAAACTTATTACAGACATTCAAGCGTTTGGAAACGATATTGAAATTGCTCCCAAGAATGCATATGTAAGTTTGCGGAGAAAGAAACAGTTTGCAACTTTGAAACCGGCCACTAAAACAAGATTTGAAATTGGAATCAATCTGAAAGGGCAAGAACTAACAGGGAAATTGGAAGCAGAAAAACCCAACTCAATGTGCTCACATTTAATCAAAATTGCCAATATCAACGAAATTGACGCAGAAATAATGACTTGGATAAAAACCGCTTACGAAAACGCAAAATAATTCGAGTCGTAACTGACTTTTCGAGGAGTTAAAGTTAGTGTTGAGTCCGCAAGTCTATTGAAAAAATCGGATTGTCCGAATGAGACTGAAATTGTCGAAAAAAATATTATTATGTTTAAAATGGGTTTTATCATAAAAAACAAAATCTTATGTTAAATCATTTATGTCATCTTGAAAAACAAACTTTCTATGGTAATCTAAATATACTTCACGATTTTCAGGATAAATTCTTAAATTGTTTTTTGCATTTGGATTAATATTTAGCCGTTACCAAGTATATGTTGACAGTAAAGTTCCACATATCAAATCACCGTAATTTTTGAAAGTTATATATCCCTGGTCAAAAAGTTTATCGTAAGTGGGTGTTAATGTAAGTCCGTTTAGATAATCTAAGGCCTGATCTTCTCTGCCTTCCTTTATACAAATTCGATAAGGTTTAATGTGACTTGTAATTAATAGTTTTTCATCAGAAATTTTTGTAAAAGGACATTGAAACATATGCTCAAGTACCTTTTTTCTATAAATATCAGCTCCTTGTCTTCTCGTAGTTTTTGATTTTTGTTGTTTTTTTCAATTATCGAATCAAAAATTTCGATGCTTGAAGAATCAAGTTTAGGATGAACAATTGATCTAAATGGATAATCCATAAAAATTTTAAAATAAAAAAAAGGTTTTTGGTTGGTACTATCCATTTGGGCTGGAATTAATTTTAAAATTGATAAATAGCGTATTTTAGGAAGTGCAATTTTCTCCAAATATCCCAAATCTCATCATCAGACCGGATATATCCTCTACTTAATTTATTTTCAGTAAAATCAGAAACATCATATATAGAAAGAATATTTTATCAGAACCAAGGTTGTTTACTTTATTAATATGATTTTCATAGAATAGAGAAATGACATTATGGTATACCTGTTCCTGTTTTTGATATTCAACACTAGCATCATAAAGATATTTTAACAAATTGGTTTTACTATAAAAACAATTATTTGTTTGAATAATAGGGTATGTAGTTTCTCCACCTACTTTAGTTTCCCCCCATTTGTTGTATTCAAAAAATTACTGTTCATTTAGCTGTGTTTTGAATAAATGAATGAAAATAAAAACTTAAAATTTCAGAAATAAAAACTCGTTTGGAAGCTGTTCTACTGGAAGTGTCTAGCCAATAAAGTTTCAGGCTTTGTATTCGGGCAACAGCATAATGCAAAACTAGTGTAGTACTTTATCTTCTATATCTTATTGTCTATCAAATTAATTTGTATTTTTCAATAGCGTGTGTATAAGTTGATTCAGCACTGTCTTGAAACCTCGTTTTGTTTTTTAAAAAGTCGTTGAACTTGACATAGATGTTATTGTAAATGATATTATGTGCAGGATTTTGAAGTAACTCATCTTTAAAATCGTCCATTTCGAATTCACCTGCTGAAGCAAATTTTATCAATTCCAGTAAATTTTCTTTATTTATTTGGTCAATTTCTGTCCAAACATCTTGATCTGTGTCAAGTCGGTAAAAACCTTTATTGTTTTCAATCTTTAAGAATTTCATATGTCTGAGTTTTTCGTTCTGTGTAAGCATCTTCACCCGCTTCTAAACAGTTAAGTATTGCTTCATAATTTTTAATTTTTGTTCCGTCAGAACTATTTAATTCTTTATCTGATGGATAACCCGTAAATATGCGATATACAAATTCCCCTTCTTCAAGGTTTTTGTGAGTGATAGCAACAAAATTTGGTTTTATTGATGCACCAACTGTGCTATTATGAGTTACTACCACAACAGGCATAAGTTGTGCCATATCTTTAAGTAGTGTATTTATTTCCTTTCGTAGAAATAAATTGTCAAAAGAAGATTCAGGCTCATCAATTAGAAGTATATCGTTTTTAGTAGCATCTTTTATTTCGTGAATTAAGTTGAATTCAGAACGCTCGCCACCTGAAACTTTAAATCCGTCTTTGTTTAGAGTTACCGATTCAATTTTTACGAAGAATTTATAAAGATTTGAATCTTCAACACCTGTCTCTTTTAGTTTTTGAACATAAAGATAAGGGTCATAATATTTGCTTAGAGCTGTGCTGTAAATTTTTTTGTCACGCCCAATCTTTTGTAAATCCGAAGCACTTTCAATTGGCTTTGCAGTTGTAATAATTGAAAACTTGCCTAACTCTTCTCGGTTTATAATTCTCGGATTTGTTAATTCTGAAACTACTTGATTGAATATTGACACTTTCATTTCATCCGTGGCGATTTTATAAAAATCAACGTTTTCGATAAAAGTGCTCGTGGTTTTAACTCTTAATTGACGTTGAACGTCGTTAACGATCGAATTTAACCATTTCTTTTGTTCATTTTCAACTTTTGAAACAATTGCTTTTTGGATTAGCTCTTTTAGTAGCCCTTTCAGGTATTCATGAGAAATGTATTTGGATATTATGTCTTGATACTCGTTGTTTTCAATTAGTGTTGTTACAGATTCAATAAGTTTATCAAGATTTTTGAAATCTTCTAATGAAAATTGTTCTTCACTGAATAACAAGCATTTCGAATACAAATCCTTTTTCTCACTCTCTGATGCAAATTTTTTAAGTGATACTAAATAGCTTTCGATACTTAGGATGTTTTGTTTAAGGTCCACTTGAACAATATCTTCAACAACAGATTTGAATTCAGCTAGATAATTGTTATTTAAAATACTCAGCCTAGAATTGTTTGTCCTATTAAAAGTTTCTTCGTCATTTTGTAGAAGTGAGAATTGTTTGATGTATTTGGCATTTCCCGATGATGCAGCTATTTTATCAAGAGTAACTGTTTTACCAGAAGAGCGACCACCCAAAATAATATTTAAACCTGTTGATAATTCTAAGCCTTCATCGGTAGCTTGAAAAAAATCATTACCACTTTCTTTTGTTAGTGAGATTTTTGATTTGTCAGCAAAACATGATTTAATTCCTGCTATCGAAATTTCTTTGAAGTCAACAAATGTGTGTCTTGTCGGAAAGTCAATTAAACTGCTACTAAAACGAATATCACTAAAAAGAACAGGGGTTAGCCCGTTCTGCTCTTTCATCATTCTTTTGAATTTTGGGATACTAGCTACTTCACCTGATGAAATATAAGGTTGCAAATCTGCAATAGTTGCTTTTCTAATTTCAGGACTTTTGTCGTAATGTGGTATTAGAATATATTTGTGAAGTTCTGTAAAAATGTTTTTGAATTGAGCAATAGTTAGCGTGTCCGTATTTATTTTAATTAGTGCAGAAACTAGCTTGCACTTTTCTTCAAAGTTTGAAATTTCAAATTCGTCTGAATCAGCTATAACCAAAATATGACCGCCTTCTAAGTTGATTTCAATGCCTGGGAAAACTGTGATTGTAAGACTGTTTTTAATTTGTAAATATTGTGCTAAGTCAAAAATGTTGTGATTAGTAATAGCTAGAGCATCTATTCTCAATTTGTCAACATACTCTCTAACTTTTGAAAGATCAAAGTCAAATGGATAGTCGCTTATTGTTGAAATAGTATGTGTATGAAGGTCTATTTTTTTCATTCAATTTCTTTCTTTTTGGGTTATCTTTGAGTTGATTCATAACGCTTTTGGGTTGGCTTCAGAGTACAATGATTCAAGTTTACCAATCACTCTGTCTGACGCCAAACTCATGTTTGGTTTAGTTTTATACTTTTATATTGTCTTTGTATTTTGATGAGTATAATTCGATAAGGTTTTTCACTAAAGCTGGATTTACATTGTATTCTTTCATTAACATATCCTCAATTATTTCTTTAGGTATTCCTTTTAGTACAAAGTCATGAATTACTGATTCAATTTTCTTATTCGTATCATTTCTTGAATTTAGGCTAAGAAAATCTCTTTCATTCTTGTAATTATCTTCACTCTCAATTCGTCTAATCCTTTTATCCATCATTCTTACCGAAGATAAAACTTCTAGTAGAATATCATTTTCACTTCTTGCTTCCTCAAGCTCAGTATCAGGAGTTTCTTTTAGTATTACTTTAAATTTATCTTCAAATTGTTTCCAATATGTTTCAAATACTTTTTCTAAAGTTGTCTCTTTTAGTCCCTTTTCCTTTAAAGATAAATTAATCGTCCTCACCAATTCCCAAACTCCTTCTTTATCTGGTTTTGTGTGGTTGAATTGAGCCAAAGGGTTTTCTATGTCAGTTGGTTTTAAGTCAATTAAAAAAGTACAAACTCTATTGGATGAAATTCCTTTTGCTAAAGCTCCGGATTCAAAAAGAATCCATGGTTTCAGCTTGTTTTCTTTTGTTAAACAGATTATACCAATAGATGTATTTGCTAATTGATCTGAAATTTCTGAAAACCACAATGCTCCACGGTCAATATCTTTGCTTGACATCCATGGGTCAGCTGCTTGGATTACGCATTGAAGCCAATCATCAAGTAATTCAGCAATTCGTCTACTTCTTTCTCCTGACCAACTTATAAATACTCTCATTTTATTAATATTATTTTGCTTTTTTTGAATGCCAAACGCCTCGTGCTGATATCACTCCAAATCAATTAATTTCCCTATGGCTGATAAATGATGTCTCCGAGCTATTGAGCTATTAAAAATTGGTAAGTAATATCTTCGTCATCTTTCATATTTACTTTATTACGTAATTAAACCTTCAATTTCCCTACCACCGCACAGCTTCGCTATTTGAGTTACAGGCAATGCCCGGCTCATGATCGAGGAGAACTTTAAATTGTACAACGAAGTTTTGGGAATGGGTTCCGCGGAAGAATATCCGAAAGTCAATGACTTAAGAGAGTCGACATGGACAAATATAAAGTATAAAAATATAAAATGATATAGTGACATGTCACTATATCGGGACATAATGATCAAATCGAATTTACATCCTACGAAATGGCGGGAAGCCCAATAAATACAAATGTTTACAGAGAATTTGTCAACGATTTCGCGTTAACATCCCCCGAGAAAAATAGAAAAATAAAAATTTGAAAAAGCAGAAAAATCGACTAACCCTCTAAAAAGAATCTCCGAAATCGAAGCCACCTCGCATCCGGACTTTGTTTGCCAAGCTTCATGTGCACGGATAACGTCACCAAACGAATTTAACCAACCCGAAGCTTAAATCTAAGGCACATTTCATCTGGAGTTAATACCTCTATTTCACTGGTTTTGAATTCTTTTATATTGCGTGTGACGATGTAGTTTATGTTTGAAATTGATGAAGCACATAAAATTTGGATCGCATCTTCAAAGTCCTTATGATTGGAAAGTAAACTTTTTTTCGTTATATCAAGATCCACATGAATTACTTGAACTAATTCTAATAGGTTGAGCATGATACTTCGAAGTGTTTTCTCATCGACATATTTCTTTAACAAATAATGTGTGGTTGCAATAGAATGAGAAGATGTAAAAAGTTCCGCTTTTTTCAATTCAGCATTTTTGAAAATTTCAATTGCGTGTTTGCTGAAAGGTTTTCGATCTGCAATTAAATCGACCAAGATGTTGGTGTCAAGAAATATCTTGATCATATTAAATGTTTCTTTTCGATGGCAGATCGTAATTCTTTACTTTCGTCAAAATCTTCAGGAAGGGTTACCGAACCAACTAAATTTTTTAGTTTTGGCGACAATTCTGACTCAGTGCTTTCGTCAGTTAAAGTTTCAAGATAACTTTCAATCAATTCAGAAAGACTTCGGCCAGTGTTTTTTGCATAGGATTTTGCTCTTTCAATAATTGCTTTCTCAACAGTCAAAGTTAGCTTAGTTACCATAATACGTGTCTTTATAACAAAAATACGTATTGGAATACAAATATGCAATTACAAAAGAACTCAAAACAATCGATGTTAAGTTTTCGGAAATTTTTGAGCATTTATTCATGTTTTTAATAGTTTCGTATCTAATTTAGATGTTGAGAAAGTCAGGAGGGATTTCGTAGTGTTGGCTAGCGGCTGCAAGTGTTGTAAGAATCCCTGCGGGATTTCGTAGCATCGGCCGGCTGTTTTGCTGTAATTCTTCCCCTGGGTCAGAACTGCGTGATGCCGCTGCCTGATATCACCAATGATAAAAAACGATGATGAGAAAATTTACAATAATTATTTGTTTTATAATTGTGAAGACAACCTTCGGACAAATGACATCTGAGAAAGAAAAAAGTTTACAAACCGTACTGGATAATACAGTTGATAATAAAAAAGTCTTTGGGACAACTTTTGCCTTAAAAAAAGACACATTAACATGGCAAGGGGCATCAGGTAATTTGAGCATAGAACAACCGTATTTTATTGCAAGTACAACAAAACTTTTTACCACTGCTATAATTCTTCAATTAAGGGCAGAAGGCAAACTGAGTCTTAACGATACAATCAGTAAATACATTGATCAATCCATTTTATCAGGACTGCACATTTACAAAGGGAAAGATTACTCCAATGAACTCACTATTAAACACTTACTTTCTCATACTTCAGGTCTTCCGGACTACTTTCAAGGCAAAGAAAAAAGTGGCAAGAGTTTAGAAAAAGAAATAACAGATGGCAGGGATCAATATTGGACCTTTGAACAAGCAATTGAAAGAACAAAAAGAATGACACCGCTTTTTGCACCTGGAACAAAAGGGAAAGCAAACTATTCGGATGCCAATTTTCAACTTTTAGGGAAAATTATTGAGACAATAACACATAAATCGTATTCGGAAATTTGCAAAGGGAATATCATTGAACCACTTGGTTTGACAAATACGTATCTCTATCAAGACACATCCGACAGAACACCAAAGACTTTATATTACAAGTCCAACGAATTGAACATTCCGCAAGCAATGTCATCGTTTGGGGCTGACGGTGGAATGGTTTCAACGACAAGGGATATGCTTATTTTCATTGAAGCATTTTTTACCGGAAAGATATTTCCGAAGGAGTACATCAGTGAATTGCAAGAATGGAATAGAATTTTTTTTCCTATGATATCAGGCATAGGAATTCACTTGTTTAAACTTCCATGGATTTTTAACCCAACTGGTGCGGTGCCCTACTTTATTGGACATTCAGGACTTTCTGGGGCATTGGCCTTTTACAGTCCAGAAGAGAACATCTTTGTAGTTGGGACAGTTAATCAAGTTGCGCATCCTGATATTTCCTTTAAGACAATGATTAAGCTAACTCAACAAATTGTAGCCCCCTAAATAGTTGGATTAATTTTCAATAAAACAGATTTGGTATGAATAACTTTACCATAAATTGAAAAATAGGCACACCAACGCACACCAACGCGATATAAAAAACACCCACGAAAACATGGGTGTTTTTTTTTGAATTTCAATAACATCTAGTTTGTTCATGTTGTTCTGGTATATGATTTCTGCTTGTTTCTCGACATATTTAAATTGGCAAAAATTACATTTTTATTTTACTTTTTAGTGTGTTTAAACTGCACGATTAAAACAAAATTGGTAAAAATACACGAAGGTATTGTAAATTCTTTGAAATTGATAATACGTAATTTTTATAATGTAAATTCAATGAAATCAGAGTCTTACAGTCAATTTGGAAATCATAGGTAATTGTGCTAGTTTCGTATATAATCAAGTTACAAGCAACCTTAAAGAACGACACAGTAAACAATGGCAACAGACGGAGTAAAAATAATTGACGGAGATTTAGCAAGGGATACTTATGACCAAATTATGGACTTATATGACAGTGACGCAAACATTGCAACCATAAGAAAAGAAGTCCCATTTGTTAAAGACGACTATGGGCCAGACACCGACTTTTACCACGAAATATTTGTAACATCTTATGCCTTGGCTTTTTGGGAAATCGGAGAAATGACGGACGAAATCCTAAATGAAGTCAAACGAGTTATTGATTTAAAGGCGGGAGTTAAAGTTTGGACGGAAGAATGTGACGAAAACGAAGGCAAGAAAAGACAAAAAGAACTTGATAAACTATTAAAAAAAATATCAGAACCCAATCAAAAAATCAGAAAACGAAAAAAGTATAAGCTAATAAAGAACTTTTATTTTCAACCAGACGATGTATTGGCATTTCAACTTTCCGACAAAAACTATTACGCTGTAATTTGTGCTAAAGTAACTCAACAACGTGGACAATGCACTTATGACCTTGTCGCAACAAATTATAAAGGCAAAACAAAGCCAACAATTGACGACCTTAAAAATTGCTTCATAGCTGGTCGTAAAATCGGGTCAGGTTATGACATCAAAACGACTTTATCATATCAACCAAACGTTGATGAAATTTGGCGTTACGCAAAACAAGACAACTTCTTTTTTGGACTTTCTTATCATCTCGTAACACACCGAGATATAATCTCATTCAAAGACAAATTTGAAGTTGTTTGCAAACTAAGAATAAAAGAGAGTTTCAAAAAATTTGGCGGTTATGGTTACGAATCTTCATTTGACAGATTTGAAAGTATTTTCAGCGACCTTGACAACCATATGAAAGTATTTGGCGAACAAAAATATCCAGTAACCTTACTTTGTGAAATATGACGACAGAAGGAAAGGCAGCTGGTAACATCGGTTTGGCAATATGGCGGCTGAAGTGCTTCTATGAAACATTTGTGCAAGGTTCAGCAGTAGTAATTCTATTGAACTTTTTTGATAAAAATCCGCCACATCGCCAAGCTGCAAACCGTTACAAGCAACCCTAAAGACAAACAGGCAACTATGGAACAAACATTAGACATTCAAACACCAACCGAAAAAATTTATAAGGACAAAGCAATTTGGGTAGGGACACTTCTTGGCGGACCTTTAGCAGCAGGATATTTAATTTCCGAAAACTTTAAAGCTTTTAGCGACAAAGACAAAGCAAAGAAAACTTGGATATATGCAATAATTGCTACGGTCGTAGTATTTGGTGGTGTTTTCTTAATTCCAGAAAACGTTAAAATTCCTAATCAAATTATTCCTCTAATTTATTCAGCAATTGCATATTATCTTGTTCAACACTTGCAAGGACAAAATATTTCAGCACATTTAAATTCAGGCGGACTACATTTTGGCTGGTGGAGAACTATAGTAGTTGGATTAATTGGAATTGCAATTACAATTATTCCAATTATTGGCTTTACTCTTATTTCGGACAGCTTAGACAATGCTTCTATTTCGAAAAAGACTTTTGGCATAATGAAACACGAAATTGCATTTGACAAAAATAATATTTCAGAAACGGAAGTAAATAAAATTGCTGACGGTTTAACTAAAACGACATTCTTTGACGACGCAGTCACAAAATATGTTTACGCAAGTAAATTCAATGACAAGTATGAACTTAAAATTTCAGTTATTGACGGAATTGCAAATGACAGCCAAGCCTTGCAACCATTTATTGATCTAAGAATTGACTTACAAACAATGCTTCCAAGTAATAAAATTGTATTCAAGTTAGTAGTAGACAATTTAAACAACGTAGTAAAAACAATAGAATGACAAGAAGGGCAGCCCATAACAAGGAGTTTGCGATAGCGGGAGTTTCGTGCTTTTATGACAATGAAGTGCTAAATTCAAGTTTTGTGCATCTAATAAAGTTTAATGCTAAAAATCCCCCACAATGCAAAGCTCAAAACCGTATTATGGCATTGTAAGGACGACAAAACATTTTTGAATTAAAATGACTACAGTAGCAATAGTACACGAGCCTGCAATTGGAATAAAAACAATTGGAAATCACACTTACAGTACAATTACTGGTCCGATTATAATTCCTGATTTAAAAATGTTTCGATCTACAGGGCCTATCGGGGCTGAAAACTGTTATTGGTATTTCTCAGCCGAAACAATCAAACATCTTCAAAAAACATTAACGGTAATATAAAAATAGGTCATGATAGAGATGAAACCAGTAAAATCGACAACTGAAATATTAGCACTTAAAGCCCTAAACCGAGACATAAACAAGACTTGGGTTGACTGGGCAGTTGAAATGCTTATGACTGGTTTCGACACCGAAAACTTATCAATACTCGCTGGAGAATTTGAGCCTTATAACCAATTTCAATTGCAGAAATTAACAACTAAAGTTCTTGACGAATTGCAACTCGACTATTCCGACAAAGACCAGACAATCAAAAACTATGCTTGCTACCTCATCGACAAATCGCTTAATGGAGAGCTTGACAATTTTAAAGTGCTTCACACTCTGAAAGACGTTTGCATCGAACTTGACTATGAAAAATATTTGTATGACTTCTATTCACTTTATTTCGCCAAAGACGATTTATCTTATTCGGAAAATCAATGGTATTGGGACGGAGCGACTAGAGAGAATATTGATAAAATAATAACGGACTATTTTACAACGTGGAAAACTAACTGTGTGACAGATGAAAGAACAACGACCGCATAACAATAGTTTGCAAAATGGCGGTTCAATGCTCCGTTTCAAAATTTGTTGTGAAAATCGCGAACTTCGCCAAACGCCAAAAACGTTTTACCATTTTA
>JACCEA011214739.1_pt1 | contig 18524 bp, 17 predicted proteins | sample 7449851 | NCBI WGS metagenome assembly JACCEA01 (sample SAMN15323453, study PRJNA562643) | freshwater metagenome | isolation source: river surface water | place: USA:Blue River Watershed | collected 2017-08-18
CCACCGGTGCAAATGCTTCCCTAGGACCGCAAAGAAGAGATGCTTCATATGGGTAATGTTGACGTGTAACAGAATCCCACTTGATTAACTCCTTAGACACTTCGCGTATTCTCTCTGCCAACAAGCTAGGTAAAGAGTTTATTTCTAAAGGGAATTCATTGATAATATCTTGAACGTTGACCATAATATTAAGTACATGATAACGAATATTCAAGGCCGAACGGACATGCTGAGTAATTGGGCAGTACTTCATCTCATTAAATAGAGGTGTCAAAGTTTCAAGGGAAGTGTCATTGGACTCTCGCATGATGTGAAGTATTCCTTGGCACTTTTCATCAGCTTCTCTGCCCTTTGTGATCAGCTCAATAACTTTAATCTCCAGCTCGGTATCAATTATCATGAATTTCATGGCTTGTTCATAAGTTGCAATCAAATCAACTAGGTCCACAAATTCACCACCTTGCAATTTTACGGCGAGAGCTTCTAGGGCATTCCATGCTTTCACCGCATCCTCTTTTAATAAAATGACCTTAGTGATGCATGATCGCAAAGTTCTTTTTCTTTCATTGGTGCAACTTGTCAAGTCATTTAACTGATACGAGAGAGTACATAAAATTTCATTCATCTATAGTTTGATAAACTTACAGATTTTTGCTTCAACGAACGTTCAATCGCTTCACAAACTTCATAAGCACCATTCAAATCATCAACCATCCCGACCAAATAGGCTAGCTCCAGCGGTTCTGATCTGGAAACAACCCCATCAACTTTGAATTGTAACAGGGCGACATCCTAATAAAAACCAATAATTATGATAAAAACTATGTTTGAGAAAAACCAATACTCACTTGCTGCATCGTTAGTAGTTCTTCTTCGATTGTAATGACAGGCAGGTTCTTTAAGTTGATGATTATGTTGTCGTCTTTTTCTTGCCTGGAAAAAGTGATAACAACGAAGTGCAATGAAGCTCAATAAAACAACTGACCCCAACAATAGAGGCTTGGATATAGTCCCCAACACTGTATCAACGTGGTGCAGGGTGGAGCGAATAGAAGAAACAATTTCATTCGTTTTCTCGATCAAATAATGAATCAATGGTGCATCCCCCTCGATAGACTGCAGCAACTTGAGCATATTTGTGCCTTCTTCCAAGAGATTTTTTTCAATGGCGTCTCTTCGCGGTCTAGTGTCTTTAGAAAGAAACATTGAATATGCATTTGACAAAATTCCAAATACCGTGAGAATGTCAAGCAGTTTATCACTGTCTGTTTCGAATGGTATTCCATTTTTCTGCACAATAATGCACAATCAATAATATGTATGACATTGAAAATATCTGTACTTACAGCTTCTTGCAAATCTTTCACGAGTTGTTCATCGTAAAAATTTTGAGACAAAACCTCGTTGACGGATATTGAGAAATTTCTGACTTTGGATTTTAGCTGTTCTAATGCTAGCATTTCTTCATGAAAATGAATAGGATGATCTATGAAATGAAATGAATATAAAAGCAGATAAAAAAGGGATTTGCGACATATTACCTTTCCCAATCGTTAAGAGCCTTTCAAAAACTTCTGCTGTCCAATGTCCTTCAAAGTTCACTAATTTGTGACAGTCATGATACCACTGTTCCATATAATTTATTAAAGTTTTGGCATCCTTGCAAAATTTACTAAAATACTGGTGCCTCGCAGCAAATGGATCATTCTTCAGTTCCCTACCCAACTTGTCTAATCTCAAAGTTTTGGTCCAAGCACCTTCACGAGAAATAGCAAGATGTCGAAATTGTTGGTCGATAGGTGCATCATTATCGACGTACAAAATCTAATTTTAAGGAGTGTCAAGATATATACAGAAGAAGCATGATGCGCAAACTTACACTGAAGAAAAGGCTGATTTGCTGCATGATTTCATATGTGATCAGATATCCCTGTACATCAACTGATATGAAACGAAAATTGTTGCTTCGTGTGAGCTCCAAGTCTTCATACTGTGCGCAAACTCGGATCAAAAGTTCTTTATCGGCAACTGAAAATTTCCCTGAAAAATTTGTAAAAAATGTTTCCAATGCTTCAATTGCTAGAGTATTCCATCTATGGAAAGCAGCTTGAAAATCCTTCAGCTGGCGATCCCATGTCTGCAAAAATGTGTCATCCTTCAAAACCATGGCAACTTTACTTTCTTCCTCAGAAGATGGGAGGCAATCTTGGATAGTGCCGATCGCAGTAATAACTTCTTCCAACGAGGCCCCGCTGTTAGAAGATCGACGGAAAACTCCATCTACCACTGGACAAACATCTTCTACCAGCCTTCTAAGGCACTCCGCTGCAGCATTTCCGTCAATATTAAAACGATATCGTTCATCTTTTGCAGCATTGGCTTCTTTCAAATCGCTAGAAACTGTTTTACCTTTGCTGCCCAAGACACGACAACTCTTGCAGACGTATTCATCATTTTCATTTACTTTTCCCACACCTTCACATTGTTCATGATACCACTCAAGACAACGATCGCATTGAATCATGGGTAGATTTTCATCATATGGCTTTTTGCAGGAGCAAAATGTTACCGGTTCATAATGGTTTTTACATTCACAGGTCAAATTTCCGTTGTCATCCATGTAAAATGACTCGATATTGAGTCCACAATCGAGATGAACATATTTAGAACAAAATTTTCCCTGACGATTATGAGCACATCTAATGTAGATATTCTCCTCGCTCTGGTCTGCACAATATGAACATTGGTATTGCTTGTTCTCCGAAAGAACCCATTTCGGTCCTCCTTTTGCTATCCCAGTTTCAACGTCAGGATGGAAGCCTCCATGACCAATGAGTCCATTGCATGCAACAAGCTTTGAATGAAGCTCATCAATTGCTCGGACATGTGCGGAAGTCATTTTTAATAAATTGATTAAATTAAAAGCAAATGCTTGGTATTGTATATATAAGGCCTAATACGCCAATCAATATGGAATATGGAATAATCAAATAAATTTATTTGACAAAACGCTATCTTCCTGTTCTTTTTATTATTACTCATCAACTATCCTTATAAATGTGTTTCGTATTTTAATTTTTGATAATCTAATACCCTCCTATTGCATTGATTGCATGTATCTTTTTTTGGTGTAATAAACCATATAAGGTAGGTGCACAAGAATTCGATTTGGCATTGCCAACCAGCAAATCAGTTGGGTCTTTTTTGCATGCTTTATGTTCTCTTGATAAATTAATCATAAGGCATTATTAAATGGAGGAAAGATATCAAAAGGATGTTCGTCCACTTTTGGATCTTGTTGACAAGCTGCGAGATATTGGAATAAATCGAGAAGTATCACTCCCACAGATAGTTGTAATGGGTGACCAAAGTAGTGGAAAATCTTCTGTCTTACAATCAATATCAGGTATTCCGTTTCCACGTGGTTCAGGCTTGGTAACACGATGTCCACTGGAATTGATCATGAAAAGGAGTACTGTGTCATCAGTCGAAGATTGGAAAGCAGAAATTTCTCTTCGGTGGGATCGCAATAACCAACCACCAGAAGCAGGGATTGTTGATAATATTCAAGATCTTATGTCAAGAATACAGACAATGTCGGAGATACTCTTGAGGTCAAGCGGTAGCAATGGGTTTTCCCAACATAGCATTGTCATCAAAATTACTTCAAGTCGTTCACCAGATCTTACATTGATTGATTTACCAGGTATTGTTAGAACAACCACCGCTGGGCAAGATAAGGATGTCATCAATCAAGTGAATAATATGATTGACCAATATATATCTCTCCCCAATACAATTATTCTCGCAGTCATTCCGAGCAATCAGGACATAGCAACAGTTGACATCTTAGAACGCGCTCATCAAGTTGATCAACAAGGAGTTCGAACGATTGGAGTTTTGACGAAGCCAGACCTCATTGGTCCTGGATCAGAAGATGAAGTTGTTCAAGTGTTGTTGAATATTCGCAAGCCCCTACGGCTCGGCTATATCATGGTGAAAAACAGCTCCCAAAAGCAACTCAATGACCAGCAACAAATGTCATCATCTTTTGTATTTGATGCTAGAGAAGATGAAAAGAATTTTTTTGCGAATCATCCCGTATTCGGCAAGCTAGAGAAGAATGTTTCTCTCTTTGGAATCGACAGGTTGACAACAGTATTAGCAACATTACTTACTGAACATATCCAACGCACGCTGCCAAGTGTTTTAGAAGAAATGAAAATTCTTCTAAATGGAGCTCAGGATGAGTTAAAATTGTATGGTCAAGTAACACCGTCAGATAATAAAGAGTTAAAATCGATTCTTGTGAAGAAGATAAACAGCTATTGCCATTTGTTGAGACAAAGCAGTCGTGGCGAATATCGCGATAAGCTAGGTATACTTGCAACTTCATTAGATTATCGCTTACATGCACAAAACAGTCAATTGTTTAAGTCCATGCAAGAAAAGATTCTTCAATTGCGACCGCTGTTTGAACCGAACAGCCCTACTTTGCAAATGGTGGAGGATGAACTGGGGTCTCAAAAAGGCAGAGAATTACCAGGATTTCTTAATACTCATGTTTTTGTTTCGTGTGTGATAAGTTTAGTGGAAGAGTGGAGAGTTTTTGTTGAGGAATGTTCCAGTGATATTATTGGAAGTACTATACGGGCATCGGCTGGTTTGTCACAACAAATATTAAAGGATTATCCTATCTTGCGGGACGAGATCGATAGACTAACAGAATCCATGATTATGAGTACGGCTGATAATCTGCGTGAGGAACTGGATAATCTTATTGCTCGCGAGCAAGATCCGTTTACTACTCAAGATGTGTTGCTAGAAGTCGTCAACAGCATTCGCTTCAGGACGTTTGATGCTGTATTGCGACAAATACTGGATAGCACAGATGTGAAGATTCTGAAAGATAAATATATGATTGAAGAAGAAGTTAAGAAAAGACTGGGCAATTGGTATATGAGAAGACATGGTGTGGATTCCCAAGGTAATCAACAAGAGATGACAACATTGATTCAAGCATATTGGGATATTGCAAGTAGGAGATTCATCGATAATGTTTGTATGTGTATTGAAAAAGAGTTTGTCACTTCTCTGGTCAATGAAGTCGAGACTCAAAGTACTTTGTTGGGATTTTCTATGTCAGATGTGGAAGTGAAGCAGCTAATGAGGGAAGATGATCAAGTCGCTTTTCGCCGAAGCGAATTGATTGAAAAGGTGAAAGTTTTAAAATCTTCAATAGAGGTTCTGAGCAAATATATGCACACCATCCATTGATATAAAAATAAAAGCAAATTCTTGATCTGTATTAAATGAAGTTTGAGGTGGAATACATGTTAGAGCAACTGATTAGCATATTATTATGCGACATAAAATTTTCACCACAACAGCAGCGCAGGTGCAGCAGCAGGCAGGCTGCTGCCAGCGCAAATGCCAATAAAATGCTTGTCTGCTGTCTGCTGCATCAAACCTTTTCACTATTTTCGGTCTTCTCTCTTCCTTTCATTGTATTTGTGTTTTGCCGATTGAGGAACGTTGCTACATCTGGGAGAGATTGATGCTCGACAATTGAGAGAAGATGAGCCTGCCCACTCTTTTTACAGTGGACAGCATCGGCTATTTCTTTGACCTAATCATCTTCGGTGGTTTGTCATTGCTGTGCTTCCTATTATTGCTTTACGTTATTATTATGGCTAACGTGAAGAAAGTCTACCACCATATTGTTCCAAAATCGGACGACTTTGAGATGTCATATGGATATACGTATGATTATGTCTTCGTTTTCAAAGTATTTGAAGAGGAAGAAATTGGACAATTGACCGATTATCAACGAAAGTTTTCATTGAAAAACTTCATTGATCGCTGTGAAAAGGCCAAATTACAAATTAAAGCATACTATTCTTGTCAACGTGATGAAGTATATTGTAAAGTTAGAGCAGATCCTGCTAGGTTGTTGCAAGAAGCGGATCGAATCGATTACAAGTTGTTATTGAATCCGACTATCCTGCGCATGATGGGACAGCAGGGTAAAGCTGACACGTGGAAAGGTTTCACAATTACTGATGAATTTCAAATATCAAGTTATGAAGCTTATGAATACATTTACGCGAAATATTGCGATGAAACAGAATTGCAACAGCTCTATCAGACTTATCCAGCAAATTCAGCAAATCCTGCGGTAACCTATCAGTTCTTGAGACCAGTCGATCGGTGAGCCTGTTTTGTTTTGCTTGTGATGTGATTTTCTTGACATCTTTGTTTAGTTTACGGTTGCTGATCTCTATTTTCGAGGCAAATGTTAATGATACACCTGCTGGTTGTGGATTGGAGTTGAGCAACATGGTTGCACAAGAGGCCGCATTAGCACATTTCCCACTACATAACTATGGTGTTCTCCAGAAGCTGGAGTCAAAGTGGCTGCAACCATTTTCTTCATCATATGAGCAACCAATTGGTTAGTTTGAATACTTGATCGTTGATTAACTCTCACGCCCGACTTTAGAAGATATTCGAAATTATTTTGGAGAAAAGATTGGATTATATTTTGCATTTTTAAATTACTTTGCGTTGAAATTGCGATTTCCTTTTCTACTTGGGTTATTGGTATATGGATTGCGGCACTACCAAGGCAGTGCTGAAAGTAATCTTCTCCCCTTTTATGCCGCGGCAGTGTCCATTTGGTCAACGTCAGTTCTCTTATCTATTGTCTATTCGTCGTCTAACTTGATTTGTGTTTATTTAGTGCTATGATTGAAGGATGGAAAAAGCAGCAATCGACGCTCAGCATGAAATGGGGTACAGCAGGTTTCGAAGATGAAGAAACGGAAAGAATTGAATTCCAAGGGGAAACCATTTCTAGTCCCGTTGACGGTCGCCCGATGCTGTATTTTGACTCGAAGCATAAATTTCGAAATGTTTTGATTACTTATGTAAGTATCTCTCTCCCCGAAAACCTACCGAATATTTTAAATTTCAACTCCCATAGGCGGTTTTGTTCTCCTTCGTCATGATTGTTTTTGCTGTTGTGGTATGCTTGACATTATTTCAGTCGTTGCTAAATCAACCAGACATTGCAAGCTCATTGATAGTTGTTGGTAAAAATTATTCGGCATATATAACAGGTCTAGTGACCATCATTTGCATTGATGTAAATAATTACTTCATTCTTCTTGACTAATGGTCTAAACTTGTTTTGTTTAGATACTGGACCGCATTTTCTGGATTGTTGCTGTTAAGTTAAATGACTATGAAAATCATAGAACTGAAACAAACTATGAGGATAGTTTAGTTAGCAAATTGTTTATTTTTCAATTTTTCAATTCGTATTCGTATGTGACGTTCTTGGCCTTCTTTAAGCCATTTTTGGTGGAGTCATGTATAAACAAGGATTGCTTCACCGAACTCTCTGAAGTATTGATAGTTTTAATGGTGGTTCCTATTTTTATTTATTGTGTGGAAGATGCGGTTATTAAGAAGGTAATTTCTAATGAATTTTTTCCTTTTCAGTAATGACATAGTTTTTTGTAGATCCATCAACAGCAAAATTATGCTCGAGAAACAGATAACATCGAACCAGGTCGATCAGTAGGAGTGATTGAGCAACAATATTTCCTACCTGACTATGACATGTTAGAAGGAAGTATTTGGGTAAGAATCATTCCTCTCTAGTGGATCAATTTTCTAAAATATGTTTCATCAGAGTTATTCATCGATTGCGATTCAATTTGGTTATGCGACTATGTTCGTTACAGCTTTTCCGCTTGGTCCAGCATTGATGTACTTATCAACAGTTGTCCGTGTAAGAGTTGATGGTTGGAAGTTTTGTCAAATATTTCGACGTCCAGATCCCAGAATGGCGGAGGACATTGGAGTGTGGTTGACAGTGATGGATATAATTAGTGTCATTTCTGCTATATTTGTGTATGCGCTAGTTTTCTTCACATCATCCTATTTAGAAGATTCTCAATGGTCACAACGATGGCTTTACTTTTTGTTGGTGGAGCATTTCACATTATTTGTGAAGTATTTCGCAGCAACTATTATTGACGATATCCCAGCTGATGTCACTATGCAATTAGAAAGGTGAGAGTGCTGTTAAGTGTTATCTGCTTCATCTAATACAAACTGTAATACAAAATGTAGACAAGAGTTTTTGGTCAGTAAAGTTATCGACAATGAGAAGGATGAAGCAGAAGCAGCTGTTGAGGCAACAGTAAACACTGCCGAGGACAAAGTACCTGTTCAAATCACAGATGACGATTGGAATTATCCTGAAGATTCTGCCATTAAAATTCAGCTGCATATTGAAATGTACCAATCCGTAGATACCTCAGAAGTTGAGTTGGTGGAGAAAAATAACCTGGATGGAACCATTCGAGATACTGTATCTGTAAAGTCTGGGCAGCAACACTTTTAACCCATGCCAATTAGTTCGTGTATATTTGTTTGTATTTGTAGATATAAGCGTAATCGCTTTTATTGAACGCATGTATATATTTTTATTTGTATTGTACTTGCTATATTTTTATTTGTATTGTAGCTTGAAGATTGATTGGTCATCTTTACATTGTTAACATTTACTTGATGCTTAGTAGGATTAATAATCCAGTGTTGTGCGATGATGTGGCAACACAACAAGGTATTTCACTTGCTACTGAGAAGCCATTTCTATCACACTAATATCTATAAATGTTTCCTATATACAATTTGGAGCTAAACATAGGAAAGCTATAATGACTTCGCTAACGTTGTAGAATTAGGCCAATCCGGCAGCTTGTTTAGCAGCACTCGCTGCATCAGCTTGCATTTGTTGCTGAATTTTAGCAATTTCATCACCCACAACACTCTGCTCTTTTTGCTTCGCTTCAATATTAGAATCAATCTTCTTCAACTCGGTCTCAATGAATTGCAAACGTTTATCAACATTGGATTTGGATTCCTCTAATTCTATGCTCATCAAAACCGGGCCTACTAATTTGAATACTTTTGCCTCATCTGGGAGCAAATCTAGCTCCTAAATTAAAACCAAATCAGCACAGATATTAAAATTATCACAATGTATCATCAACTTACACCCTTTACAAGAGTATTCTCGTTGAATTGACTGAGAACTTGCTGCTTCGAGACAAACAATTTTTGAATTTCTTTGCAAATGTAACGGTATGTGAAAAGAATGATGTTATTTTGCAACTGACCTGTTTGCAAAGCACCGTAAACCTTCAACTTTTCGTCAATGAGGGTCGTCATTCTTGTTTAAGAAAAAACACGGACTAATTTTATAAAATTTATTTCACCAAAAGCAGCAAAAGCACCAATTGGCAATCCAATCCCAATTCAATGCAATCGAGCCACGCGTATGATACGGCCTCACAGATAGGGCCTCAGCTTTTTATCGGCTGCTGCTGCGCTGCGCCTGCTCTCTGCTGGTGGACATCATCTACTGCTGCGCTGCTGCTCCATCATGCTGCTGCTGGTACCGACAGAGCTGCCTCTCGCTCTGCGGTCTGCTGGGAAAGCGCGGGTTGGGGACTGGTTGGCTCTTTCACTTTGATTCTGCCATATAATAGCAAATAGTACCTACGATATGGGACACAGTGTATTGTTCTCACTGTATAGTATATCGTCGATTCTGATAAACATAGTAAGTAACAAGCTCAGCTAATAAGAAAGATTCAATACTGTAGTCACATTATTCACAACGAGTACGAGGTGACTAAATGATGTATGTATAGAGTATACATGTAGAAGTATAATGGTATTTAGTTTTATGATATTCCGAATTTTCCATTTTCACTAGGCATTAATTAATCTTTCCAATTTTCCACCAGCCAATGAGGTTTGACAAGAAATTTACGCACTAAATAAATATCAACCCATTAAATAGTAATGGCATGGTGAAAGGGAGCAAACATAAAAACAATAAAAACATCACAACGACAACGCAACCGGGGACCTTAATTAATAACAACTAAAAACTGCAATTTTTTTTTTGAAGGGTGAGAACCTAGCCCTTTTTTCAGCACAAGTTTCGTAGACGGATATGATAAATAAAAGCACAACAAAACACGCAAATGAAAATTTTATTTAGTTCTTTTGCACATAGAAATGAGTATGCGTCTTGTCAATGAACTGTCAAAAAGATGATCTCAAACTCTTCCGTTGAGTCCGCTGTGGTGATTCGTAAGGTTTATTATAGGAGGGATTCAATGATTTCAGTTTTATTGCTTGGGCAGCAGAGAGAATCATTGGAAGCATCGGGATGAAATATTTAGTGGGTTTCCTCCAAATGAAATCAATGTTCGCTTTCTTAGCAGCCTCTTTGTAAGTCTCTTGCTTGCACAATTCCAAGTGCAACTCATGTCCTCGATAATCACCATTACAATCTACAAAATCCTTTCCAAGCACAGACATTGTTTTCGAACCATCCGTGATATCAACTTGATGAATAACAAGTCCGACAACTGCATTATCGCTTGCAGATTTGATATCTAAAATAAGCGTTTTCACATCAGAATCATGCTGATCATCCATCATCTCACATATTGACTGATCAACAATTATGACATCAATCTTATTCACCACATTTGTCGATTTATACAGCAATTCCAATGCCTCAACATCAGAAGAACAATGCTTACAGGATATGACCCATCGCTGATAAGGCAGTAAAACTTCCTTGAGAGCAGTCTTGGTGGCTTCAAAACTGTCCATTGACGAATCAACGATCAGAATATTGAGCCTTTCTTTTGAATCAGAGTACTGTGTCGATGATCCAGCAGGAGAAGAGATTTTTCCGCTCTCAGAAGCGGAAGACAATCTGGAGGAACATTCACTACTTGTCATTCCATTACTTTCTGACAGCCGCATCGAAGAGGACGATTCATCAATCGGAATATTTTTTTCTTCATTTTCATCCGATAGCCTTGGCTGATAAAGAAAGCTGATCGCCATTCGAATAGTCAACGCTGGGTTATGATCCAACAAACCTCTAACTTCTTCGGCGACTTCAGCCTGAGCCACAGATTGTTCAAATTTTGAAATCCATAAATCAATACCTGCATCGATATATTCTTTTCGACTTGGAATCAAAACGACAGAACATCGATTTGAGAAAGAAACGTTTTGTTTTGCCGCTTTAAATTTCACATTACTTTTATCTGAAATCCCCGAGAAGGGTGGCAATTGTCCAGTTTCATCGTGTTCACAATAATTTACTGTGCCTCTTGATGTCATACTCAACTTGGAAAAAATAAATGAACCAGGCAGAATATTTTCATTGCTTAGAGATCGCATCATTAGCTTGCTCGTCACACCATATGACAAATCATTCTCATCATCTGAATGGATAGATATGCTTCCGCCTTCCTCTGATGGTCGTTGTTCCATTCTTCCAGACAGAGCTGAAAAATTACCATCACCACCAAAAGAAGCAGTGTTGTGAAGGCGATCAACACTACTACTTCTTTTTAACTGATTCATCAATGAAACCAAATTGTTGGTTACATTCATTTCACTAGGTGAGATGGAAAATGGGGGGAACATTGAAAATATTACACCAATCACAAAAAAATTCTTTACAAATTCTGCTCGACGAAAGGTAGATCAAGACTAGGAATTTAATACTACATAGAGCTAGCTAGAGACAGCAGGATACAAACCAAATTAAAAATTATATCTAGATATGGAGGATATTTTTTTGAACGCAAAGCACATAATTCCTTGGACCAATAGGACTATGACGCACAGGAAACTTCAACTTGGCATCACGCGCGGAATCCAAGATTGCAAAGATGTCAAATCTCACTGTCAGACTGTCGACAATGAACATAGAAGTAATTTTCAATAGTAGATGAATCGTTGTCCAGAAAAATAAATCTACACCAATGAACTAGAGTCTTCCAGTTCAATATCAAATGCCATTGTAGAGATGATTTTATGATTTTTCTGTTATTAGGTCTTTTGCAATGCATATTCTCGTTCAACCCGTACTCTATTCACATTTTGAATTTGGTTCCCAGGATATTGTATATTGACAAAATGACTTTGTTGAGTCGCACCGACTCTCACCTATTGCACATGAAAACTCCTGCTATTTGGCCAGATCTTCCTTGTTTGTGATTGGTGTGTTATGTGACCAAGGATATGTCTTGATTTTCTGTCCTTGGATTCTTGTCTTTTGCCATTGTAGGGCATCCTTAATCTTCGTTTGGAGAAAACGGAATCATGCGGTTGGAGATCAAGCTGGAATCTTCAAAGGATGCCGGGATGAATGAGGTGCTTGACGTTGAAATTACACAATTCCTCAAATATATTTTGAAGTTGTGTAGTGCTCTCGGCGCGCTAAAATCTCCTGCCTCTTTTTGCTCTCTCTGCTGGCGCCGCTGCTGCTGCTTCCTAGCCGATAGCTCCGCCGGCCGGTAGAGTTTATTGTACAGAGGCGACCATAGCACTTCTAATGTTCTGTCGATAGTCCGTACTCTACTACAATAAGCTACTAAGTGCTGTCAGTTTGTTGGAGAAAGGTTTTGCATTGTACTTCAGTTCCACTTGGCTTTTGAAGTTATTGTCAGTTTGTTAGGGAAAGCAATCACAGTCACTGTTGTAATAATCTAACTGTTCTGCCTTATCAAATTTTCATGAATTATCACCCTCCTTCAGTGTTAAGTCTTTTTTTTCTAATATATCAAGTACTTCATTTTGGGGCAAAACAGACAATGGCATATTCCCTACGCAAATTCATTCAAACTAACCACAACAGGTAGTCATCCATTTGTAACGACAACTATTCATTATTCCAACATTCTCTTTTACCGTAGGCGTACATCCTTTCGTCTGGGCTCAACATCCTTGCAGCAAATTGCTTACCCAAAAGTTGCATTGTGTGGAGGTGGTATCTCGAATTGCGTCGCGGCAAACTACCTTGCAAATCACGGTATCGAATCGCATATATTTGAAGTAGGAAGAGGTGTTGGAGGCCGAACCGCCACTCGCAGAATTGGTGAGTACTTTTTCGACCACGGGTAAGAGGTTCACATATCTAAACCGCCTTTCGATAAGTATTATTTATTGAAACAGAGCGCAAGTTATAGAGCAACCAAGGTCGAAAGACTTTACCGAATTGATTCAATCATGGATTGGAAAGTGTTGGATTGACAAATGGACAGGTTCATTTGGCAGGGGTATCATTGACCATGATGAATTGAAAATAGTACAAGATAGTGCAGTTCGTTATGTTGCTATTCCAGCCATGAGTTCTCTATGTAAACACCTTGCTGAACATGAGAACATTCATTGCCATTTCGAAACCAAAGCAAATCCAATACTAACGGAATTCGGTATTTAACTTGTTTGTCTCTTTTTATTGTTTGGAGTGTGTTCAAAAATTTAAAATTAGACGGATTAAAAAAATGGACCGTTCATGGTCAGGAGTTCGATTGGATCGTTGTCAGTGACAGGTAATGATGTTTTTTAGCATTAACATTCTATTGTTTAAATTATTCATACGATTAAGATCAATCGGTGCTGATATTCTGAAGGGACAGCCTGAAGGTAGATTTGGACTGGAGTCATTAAAAGAGGGGTATGTCGAACCGCTACAAAGTGTGTTCTTGCCAGTTCCCGTGCTTGCTATGATGCTCACTTTACCTGGTCGCTTTCCAAAGTCATTCTTTCCATTCGATTCGGTGACTTTTGCGAATCATCCTTCCATATCTCTTATCAGTCGAGAGACTTCAAAACCTCAGCGGTGCGTTTTAAATTATCACATGGTCATTATATTCTCCTCTCTAATCTCATGCTCAGAGATCGGAATGATTCTAAAGAGTGTTGGGTAATTCATTCTACTTCCGAGTTTGCGCATAAAGTGATGAGGTAGAAGAGTGTATTCTTTTAAATTATTCATACTAATTATCTTGTTTTAGAGAAGTATCTGAATTACCAGATGATCAAACAATATCCTTTGAAGAAAGGAAACGGCGTGTGAATGATAGATCGTTGAGAGAAATCCTTCCAGTATGTGAATATCATCATCACTTATCGTCAAGTGTTTAATGCCAGTTCTGTTAGGAATTTATCGATGTGATGCAAACAGTGGCAGTCTCTTCCACCGTCATTGACGGTCCAAATTCTGATAGAAGTAATATTACTGAAGATATCGTCGAGCGAATTTTAAGTGGAGCGGAAATTATTCGCACTCATCGTTGGAGCGCAGCATTTCCAAGTGTGAGCCGATCATTAGTAGATGTACTTGATAAAAAGAATTATGTTGACCGAGGAGGATGTAACAGCTATGTAGATACGGATCTCCAGTTTGCGGCGTGCGGGGATTATCTTTCTGAAAATCGTCACATCTTCGGAAAAATTGAAGGTGCGACATTATCAGGTTTATTTGCTGCGAAAGGGATTTTGCAAAGTTTACAAAAGTAATGAACAGCTTTAATAAAAATTTCAAATTTCATGTTTGTGATTTTGATTAATGTAAGTTTGTCAGTATTTTAATAACAGTACTGATCATTCATGTTCTAAAAAAATCATCGCTTTTTACTCTGTGACGGCGCACTGGAGAGTTTCTTTGACTCCTCTTCTTTTTTGGGAACAGATAATGCTTCCATCGTTGTTAACGTTTTGATCGCACCATTCAACTTGCGAATTTCTTCTTTCAAAGTTCTCAAATAAGCCATCATATCTCCAACTTCACCATAAAGGTGCAGAATAGAGAGTTCTTCAATATCTTCAGCATATTCCCAATGCTTATAAAGTAATACTCGAGGCAAAGGAATCATCTTGGGTATGGCAATTTGACTTTCTTCTTCATCATTGTCATCTTCTTCCTCATCATCCTCTCCTTTCTCTTCTTCTACCTCGTAGCTCATGATAGAGACATCATCGTCATCTTTATGAGCTCTCAAGAGGTCATTGTCATCAGGTTCTTCATCATACCCTTCACCTTCTTCCGATGGATCTTTATCTTCCAAACGTTGGGCAATTGGATCATCAATTTCAAATTCTACTTGATTACTAAGACAGTGAATGTGAACAGCGTAGTCCATTGCACGATCTAATGCAGCATGAGTATAAGGAATAATAGCATACCTCCCAGGATACAGAGCGAGAAAGTTCGAAGTCGAATGAGAGAACATCACAGCTTCACATGTCCCAGCCATTTTTTTCAATCTAAATTCTGTTAAACGGTGTTTTAGCCCAGATAATCTAACAACCAAAAATCCGATTCCGACAGGATAATGCATCACCGCTTCTAAACGCTCTTTTCTTGATAAAAACGGCAAAGAGACAACTTGGCGAGGGTCATCACCCACTCGACCAACATTCCATCGCTTATCCAATTGATACAAAGTGATTGCTACGCGAGCAGGCTCCGTAACTGCAAAGGGAAACATTGGATTGTCAGTGAAGCTTTCATTAATAGTCGCCGTACGAGTGAATTTCTGGGTTTTATGACTTTTTGTTCCATCTTCATCGTCATCTTCAGTCACCTTACTTCCACCATTTTCTCCATCATCATCGTCATTGTTTTCGTTCGCATCTTCTTCAACAAGTTCTTTCGTTACAATCACTGGAGGCCCACCAGAACCAACAATATAATCTCCTGGTAACCACTTTGACACGTAGCGACGACATGTTCCTTTCTTTTCGAACATGAGGTCATTGACAATATATACGCGATTAAATATATCCACAAAATCTTCAATTTGAATCCAATGAAGGTCATCTGCCATTGGTTGCACAATCTACGATGGTAATTCTGGGTGACTGGCGACGATTCATCGATTCAAAAACATTCCCCTCACCTTAAAAGATGATTGTTTTTCAATATACTGAACATCTAAAGTGTCAGGCTCATCATCAGGATAGTCATCCATTTCTTTGTAACTCAATGGAATGTTACGAGAATCCATTTTTGGATCATCATGTTCAGATGGATGAGGACCCAATCCACGCTTATGCTGAACTTCGCGAGTTCTATTTCGCAATTCAGTGGCTATTTCCTTATAATCAATCCAAAGGCGATGACCGAAAGACCATCTACCGGTAAAGCGACCTTTGTTAGGCTGAGAAAATAATAAAATATGTTTGGATACCAAAGGATAGAAGGCAATATATCACCTGCAAATTTCGGACACAAATCATCCCGACCGTCAATGCATCAAAGTCTTCAGTAGGTTCCGCTGAAGCAACGCATACATCAACGATTTGATATAGTTTACCTGTATCGGAATAGCAAGATCGATCATATCTCCATAGAAATAATCAAGACAGTTAAATGCACTAACCTAATGTAATGCCTTGTTGAAAAGCGGGATTATCTTTCAATGGATCTTCCACAAATCGTCCGCATCCAATTAGGGCTTGAGTTGTTGTGGCTTTTTCTAATTTTTCCCAAACTTCATCACAAATTGTTTGTGATGAAAGGCGTTCAATGCGAATTGTTTGAACCCCTGCAGCGGGTGTTAACTCTTGTAGCACTTTCTCAATCAATCCATAAGATATAGCCTCGTAACAACCATGAAGCTTAGCATATGCTTTCTCATACAACATAGCAAAAGTTTCATTGGGATTTCGATTTCTTGAAAAATGAACCTTTCCACTTTGTCTACAGGGAATGTAGTCATCAATATGGATGTATCGCCATTTCCCTGATTTATAGAACTTGAAGGTATAAAGTCCTTTGGAAGCATACTTAAAGGAAACTAAGGTACGTTCGATGAACTTTGACTGGGTCGCCATAAGTGATAAAGCATTAATAAAATAGCAGTCTCCCAAAGCTCCCTGTCGAATATAAGGAGATGAGACATCCCCCCAGTACGGTTTTGTATAATCATCACAATGCGCTAAAGTTCCTTCTGAAATACTATACCATTTAATACTTTCATTTGGAATCGTCCCTTTAGGTGGATTCAACGGATCAAAGTATAGGCTTCTTGCATTCGGAGGGAAAACCTCATCCAAATATGTGCTAGTCAAGGCCTCACCAAGTTCAAGTTCACGTTGTAAGGCAATATCATCATCAGGATAATCATGATAGTTTCCAGGGAAGGTACTTCGATCGAAAACATTGTCTTTTGACATACCAGAAAAATTGATTTTGGAGAAGTATGACTGTGTTGGAAAACGGTCCTTGGAATTGTCATATAATAGATTCAGACTGAATAGATCAGCGACTAGGGTTGGGTATTTGTATTGCAGAATAAATGCCAAACAATGCCAGAATTTTTGTAGTGTGGTGATGTTTGAGATGCCAGATGTGATGGAGTGCAGAAACGGCTTCTTGGCGGCTTGCTTTTCGAAGGGATAGTAAACCATTAATTTCAATCGATTCTACATCTTTTGTAACTTTAATAAGGGGCCGACTTATTATATGGGTTACATAACAAAAAATCGCTGTGATGGTACCTTCACATGAAAAGACACAACAAACAGTAGTTATCCATGAAAACTCCATCTAGCACTACCCTATTCAAAATGAGCAATGACGCGGGTACCATTACAAAAGTTATGCAAACAATGGGAAAAAATAAATATCAACATACCTTTAATTTTTATGGTCCATACAACAATTCGACACCAATCAATCATCTTAACCATAACTGCAACATAATTACAACACAAAAGCGTAGAAATCAAACGCACGACATGAACAGGGGAAGCAACATAAAACCAACAAATCTACCAGACTTGGAAGCAAAGAAATATAACTTGATGCTAATTGAATAATATCAACAATCACGAGTAAACCATTGCATTCCAATCCAACCCAAAGGATAATTAAAAGCAATAAAATATGTTAAAAAGAAAAGCACATAATCAAAAGTCACAACAACACCGAAAATAAAGCAATTTTAAAAATTTACCATGAAATCTGAAATGTTCACAACATAAAATGTTTTGTCTGTATCTTCCTTCCCATTTGGATGGTTTCCACTAAAAACCTGGCGGTCGACTCCACTACAAGAAGAATAATCGTAAGATGAATCAAGCGCTCAATCAAAAGTCAATACCTGAGATTCCCGAGTTCTTGAGTTGTACCAGTATGGAATACCATCCTCAGTTTTGTGTTCTGACCATTCTGAAACTGCAGGCTTGGGCGGTTGCACAACAGGGGCAACTGGAGCTGGCGCAGGTGGAGCAACCACTACTGGTGCAGGAGCACCGTAACCATATGCAGGGTGATTTGTGGCAGCTCCTGGTGGAGCCGAATAAGTAGCAGGATGAGCGTAAGCTGCAGGGGGTGCGGTAGGGGTAGCGGTAGGAGCAGGTCTGGGATACGATGGTGCCCCGTAACCATCATAGCCACCTGATGCGTAAGGACTTGGATATGGTTGTGGAGGATAACCCCCATAGCCAGGAGCAGGATGATAAGGATCGATTGGGTAATTTGAAGGAGGTGGCATAGATCCATATGGTGCACCGTAAGGATTACCATACGGTGCAGCAGCAGGAGGAGGCGCACCGCCCATACCACCTACAATTGGTGGGGGCAATGACTCACCAATCTTGGATGTGTGCAC
>JACCEA011748811.1_pt1 | contig 18510 bp, 16 predicted proteins | sample 7449851 | NCBI WGS metagenome assembly JACCEA01 (sample SAMN15323453, study PRJNA562643) | freshwater metagenome | isolation source: river surface water | place: USA:Blue River Watershed | collected 2017-08-18
CTGCTGCTGCGGCGCCTGCTGCGCCTGCTGCTGTGCGCCTGCGCGCCTGCTTATTCCATTTTCTCTCGCCATCCTTAATTAATTATTGTTATTGTTGACCAGTTCAAATCAGAGTGTAAAAAGATGGGTCGCATCAGTGAAGAGCGATATCAATATTTACTTTCCCAGAAGGAGCATTGGAAACCTCTGAGTGGTGGGATTTCCAATAGTGTTTACTCCTATCACGATGTCGATGGGAACAACGAAAAATATGTGATAAAAGTCATCAACAAACAAAACGATCAACTATTTATTGTCTTTGAACAATTCTTTGCTATTCTTGATGCATTGGACACAACTTTGTATATGAGTAGAGAGGATTGTATAGTGGTAGAACGATTTGTACCAGGCAATGTAATCGATGATGAATACCTGTTCGATCTCAAATTCTTTCATCATCTTTTGGAATTAACAGAAGCTCCACCAAAGATGGAAGTTCAAATATCTAGAGATAACATTGTGTTGAAATATATCCAATATCTCTTACAGCATGCTGAGAAGAATTCAGTCGATATGGTCCTCAGTCGAGATATACAAACACAAGCTAATCAATATATCACACAGTTAGAGGAACAATTTACAAATGGCCGTATTTCATTGACATTTAATCATTTAGATATTCAAAAGTATAATATTCTACATGAAGTCAGTACTGGAACTATCAGTCTGATTGATTGGGAGTATGCTGGATATACTTGGGAACACTTCGATGTTGCCAATATGTTGAGTTTATTGTATAATGCATACCTTGAAATGCGTATGAAGGATATTGCTGATCAAGACGATGCCCATACCCGATTAGGAGACTTTGTGGATGAAGAGAGGTTCCCCTTTGCTCAATTTGTCTTTCAAGCCATGGCGCGCTATTCATTGTCATTGGATTATATCAAGTCCCTAATGTTCGTTGTCTGTTATCTTTGGGGTATGTGGGCATATGCAAAGAATGATATTTCAAAAGATTATTCATATATCATTTATGTAAAGAGAATGCATTTTATTGCAGGAAAAGTATTGGCGCTCTAAGATGAATCCTGTGTCAGTCTTATATACCCTGTGTATTTTAGTGCGATTACATTCATCAACATTATTTATTACGTTCACATGAAGATATCTTATGCTTTTCCTTGTTATCTTGCCTTTCGACATCGGAATTATTAGAGAGCTTAATGTCCACACCATACGATATACACAATACATTTCTAAGAAAACATATTGACAAAAATATCCACTCCTCAAAACGCGTTTTTCCAAATCAACTTTTGGCTGTTCCATATTTTCGTCCAGTAAAACGACTATTTTTGAAGCAATGTGTAATGTGTGGACCTTCATTATCTTCACATAAATCAATGCGAAAGTATTGTGAGTAATAATAAATTCCATTCGAGTGATTCATTATTGAGGAATTTGAATGATCAGTGATTGTTTGTTTGAAGACATATCCGATCATTTTAGTGACTTCACAGCTCTCCTGGCTGTCCGTTGAACAGAGAACAGTCGGCACCGTTGAGTCATTCATTTACTCATACTCGCTCATTCGAACTATTCATTTTCTTATTTATTTGGTACTATCTGTTGTTTTCTTCTCACTCTTTCTATTTTCCTCATTCTGTAGGCTTCGTCAATCATACTGTGTATAGTAGAGAATGTCTGTAGGAACGAATCGACACAAACACTGTGGTAGCGGGAATCATAGAACATGCACTCCATCACGATCATTCTCAACGATGTACTGTTTTACACTGAGTCTATGCTTCATTTTTTTACAATTAGTACCAGAGATAGTGGGTAGTTCCTCGAAAGATCTCATGAAAGACCCCTATTGGCGGTCTATTATTGTTAATCCATTCAAAAATTATACTTATCAAACAGATAATCTACATCAACAATCTAATATCCGTCAATACTTCTCATCAGATGATCTACAGGTAATGAATCAAATGGTTACAACATTCTTAACATATCCTAATGAAAACATGTGGAAAACTGTCGAAGAAGTCTCTGAATCACATCCATTCATACTCTTTCATCAACGTAAAGCTGGTGGTTCCTCATTACGTGACACATTACATTATGCTTCAAGATTAACCAACCTCACAGCCTTTATTCCCTGTAATACAGCTGATTGCGATATTTATACATTCCCACGTGATAAACATTCTGCCATATATGCTGGACATTTCAAATGGGGTGCGCAATCAGATCTTGCCAAATTCAATAAAACACTGCGTACACAATATTCATGTGCTACAAATTATCGTCATCCGATAGCGAGAATAGAGAGTTGTATCTATTTTCGTTTTGATGACGTACTACGGGGACGGTGTGTGTCTGAACTATCGATGTCAGAGTTTCAACAACTCTTTCATAAAACAGATGAATTCGGTCATTCATGTATAAATGAACCATTCCGTGCATTGAGTGGTATAGCAGATGAAGTAATGCTTGATCATTTGATGGTTGGTGTTGACGATGGTGTGATGAGACACAGACATCGTTCTCTTCGTGAAGTTGGACATGAATCAGATAGTTGGACCAATAGGGATAGTCTACATGTAACTGACAATAGTAAACGACATTTATTAGAAGCATTGGCATTAGATGCATTTAATCTCACATTACAACATACTATACGTTGTCCACCTATCATACTAGAATTCCCTGAGACTTACGATTTAGCGACAGAGCGTGTTCCAACACTTGGCCGTGCGGATGCCTTTGTCTCAGATCTCGTCTTACAAGCTGGTGGTAAAGCACGTAAGAAATGTGGACATCTCTCAGGAGAACATTTACAATACGTTGAAAAACATTCCGCATTAGAAATCATGTTATATGATGCTGTTGTACGTAAAGTAACGACACAGATTGCAACGCGTTATACTGATTATCTCTTTCATTTACAATGTACATTGCGATCACCGAGAGACTATTTGACATTAGAGGAATCACGCGGTCCACCAATTGCTATAGTAGCCGTTGATGGTGCAACGATACGTACACTGTTAGAATATGCATCGGGTGTATATACAGGCAGTGTGCGTACACGTAGAGAATACACGACGATATTCCCTGGTGAGAATTTTTGTGGTAAACGTATGATAGGTATATATGCAGAAATAGGATCCTTCTTTGTAACGCCAACAAACGATACCGATTCATCGGCATTGTTGAAATACTTTTATTCTACTTCTGTACGTAAATGTCGTCGCGGTATGATTCCACACTTCTCTGAAGCTGTGATACAAATTAAAGATCCTTTCTTTGAAATGTGGAAATTTTTACGTAATGCGCATTCAAATCATAATATTTCCGCAATATTATCTGAATGGAGTATGAGATCGTTGCGTGAAGAGGAAGAGGGATTGTTCGGAGTTGGACGGAGTGGTAGTAGTAGCACTGGTAATGGCAATGGTAATGGTGGAAATACTAGTAGTAATAAGATAGAGAATCATACATTCCTACAACGTGAAAGAGAACGACGACGTGAATTACAAAGTAGTATGAGAGATGAAAGTATTCTCAAAAGTTCAATGAAACAATTATTAAAATCTTCAACAAAAGATTCAAAATTCAAACAAAAACAAAAACAAGGCACTGATCGCGATGAAGAAGAAGCATTACAAGAAGCAGAAGAGCGTATGCATGAAAATGAAAAAAATTCACAAAGCAGTGCAATTCTCTCAACAATATTAAAGAATGCGAATGTTTCCACATCGAGTTCCTCTCACACAAGTATGAGTGGTACACACAGTAAAACACCCGCACAATTAGAAAAAGAAAAAGATTATGAATTTTATCGCGATTATATGTCATTAATCATGGATTTCCACACTTATTCCTGGATATTTCATCATCACTTTGTTGCATATTACAATTATACGACAACACCAGGTAATCCAACACTTTCACGTGATAATATGCCAAAGTTCTTTCGTACTTCACCGACAGTGCCATCGTATCCAAAGGAATACTTTCTATTCTATTCGATTGAAGCCGTTGGTGAAGGCGCTTATCAAATCTCCAACCATGCACGCGAACACAGTCAATACGATGAAGTATCAGGTAATTACACTACACTCCGACGATATCACGATGAATATGATAGTGAGAACAATGCATTCTTAAAGTTCTTACAATATACACGTTATGAAAATAAATTGAAAGATGACAATGTACAATGTGCATATTCACATGTGCGTACACCGAATCAAGTTGGTGTTGAAAAACTACGTGAATATAAAGAAATGAGACGATATTACTCTGAACATCCATTAGTACTTGAACGAGTTAAAGAGATTGTTAAACAATGGATGCATGTAATCAATCTCGATCCAAATCAAATGTTGTTAATGTATAAATTGTAAAAGTAGACGGATTGGGTTGAATATCATGGTTGTGTATATATACTGTGGATGCAGGCATAGTGAGTTGTTTGTCATTATTGTGTGATAATAAGAATCTCTAATTGACTAACGAACTTATAAATTTGCATATTATTTCATAGTGAATGAAAGTGTGTTTGTAGGTATAATATTGTATTGTAGGTGTTATTGTAGACAGTGGCATATAAGGTAATAGGTAGGTCAATGGTTTACTAATGATAAAAGAAACCAATGATCCATCACGTCCATATAGCAATAGAATTGTATTATTATGCTATTTCTAGGTATATAAAATAATATGAATTTCGTCATAACGATAATTTGTATGTTTTATTGGATGTCGTGTAGTTCTGGGGGTATAATTGGTAGGTGTAAGGAATGTAGAATGATTGGAACCAACGCCTTCATTGTGTTCAAAACTGTTATTTATAGCGTTTCTTTCGTGACATGAATACGTTTCATTCCTTCGTGTAGTTTGTATCAATCACAAGGTAACGAATATGCTTTGTTATGGTTATCATCTTGTCGTTAGTGTATTGTTGATATTTTGTAATGTTGTAAGTATGGCGAATGATAATACAAAATACAACCCAACTATCATATTGGCCTGTTATTTTGTCAATGTGATTGGAAGAATTCTTTGCATGTTTGCTATAGTGTTCGAAATGTACATAGGTTATCAGCAATACTTTTCCACAAACTCGCAGTTAAAGCTTCTCAACAACACAAGTTTCTACAGAAAGAAATCATCTTTCCAATTGTAGTTCTTTTGCTTTTTTTTAGTGTAATTTATTATGACAATAGCATCATTGTGTATCCCATCGTAGTTAACAGATTCCAACCAATGTAGATATTATTATCATTTGTAATAAATATGAACCTACAAATATATAAGTTGGAAACTGAAATAGTCAAATGTAGGCAAAGTGTACATGGTATATTATTTGTACAAAGTTGGCGATTCCAAACTTTTCCTTAATTTATAATAGATTCAGATCATACATCATGAATGTACTTTCATTTTTACACAAATATACAAACAAAGATCATATTTTTCACTCAAAATAAATCATCTAAATGGGACAAAAACGTTTTTGACTTCGTTGGAGGTGGCTTTTCGGTTTTAGCGGTAGGCCCTGAAGATACTGATGATGTAGCTGCCTGTATTGGCTATTAGATGCAAGAAAATAAGAATACTACAAATCAACAGGATTCGCAAGACTTACCTTTCCCACTGCATGGATGAAATTTGAAGCTACATTAGAGGCGACATTACTGGCGGCAGCACCCGCCGGAGAAAATACACTTTTCATGCTTGCCATCAAATTTCCAGATTTATGATTTCCAGTTGATGTAACGGATGGAACAGTTGTAGATGTTGTCGATGACGTTGAAGAAGCAGGGGATACTTGTGCTTCATTCACTGGTCGAGGCTCACTTGGTAGTTTCACACTTGGAATTGAAACAGAAAGCTCGTTCATACTTCGTGAAATCTCCAATCGGCTTGATGGTGATACCATTGAACCATTTGTGACGGCAACGTTTTCTTTTGAAACAAGTTTTGGACTAGTAACGACTCTATCAAAATCAATAGGATTGTTGTAAGGAAACTCATCTGGTAGGTCATCCATTTGTAATAGTTGAAATCGCAACTTCGCCTGACTATACAACATCCAAGAGAAAGTTGGATTTTCGGTGCGCAATGGAAACCAATCACGTATAACCCTGTAGCGAGAAATATCTAGTGACAATATTCGAAATAGTTGAAATACACGATACTTACGCAGTTTCTGTCAGTTGAGACATATCAATTTCGGTTTGACCAATCTTTACATCTCCGAAAAACATCTTCTCGTATACACTTACTGCAATTTTCAATGGTGGAGAGGACCGAATGTGCCCATATAGTTCTTCTTGACCGTGCATGGGCCCACCATCAGGGTTTTGATTCAAAAATGTTTCAATCCAACATTCCGGTAATGCAAAACGAAAACATGCTTTTGATCGGAAATCATAATCAAAACTTTGTGAGATTCGAGCCAGTACAGCTTTACTATTACTTGCGTTATTGCCATTACTACCATGATTACTTCCACTATCACTTTCTGCTTTCTTATTGTGACCACTAGTAAAATGAGGTTCGACCCGTTTAGCTGACGTCACAAATGATCCTTCTTGAATAGATCGGGCACTCGTTCCGCTTTGGGCAAGTTGATCGGGATTGCCACTATGGAAAATGGAATCAGCATACAATACACCACCGCTGTCATCGACCTTGTAATTCTTGATCAACTTTATCACTGCAAATACTTCAATTGGAGATTGATGAGCTGATTGAGAAGGAGTCACCAATGCATCATCGGAGCGCTTCCCAATATTCTTTGTACCGAGAACTTGTTTTAGCCCATATAAATCGAATTGGACAAATCCACAAAAACGATATGGTAAATGTAATCGTTTGAGCATCACATTTTTGAACAAATGGTGATTTAATGCTTGAATATAAGGAGTAACCATTGGTTTATTGGTGTCGTTAACTAAATATGAAGGATATTTAACAATTGCGTTCAAAATATATTCTTCCGCTCTAACATTACAGAAATTGATCAATTTGTAGCATTAAACGACATCACGGAGAAGAATTACCTGACTTTCAACCATAAATTTGCAAAAGGCTTCAGCTCTATATTTAATTGTTCGGATGTATCTTGATCTCTCGCTGCATTTCGACCTTTGCAAAATAAATTGCATGCGATTGATAGATAAGGGGATTTTGTGCGATGTGAGTCAGTGACCTGAATAAAAATCATAAGTAAAACTCCCAATAGATGAATCATAAAGATGTTACCTCAACAGGAGGACTGCGATAAACATGTCTTCCAAGAGTGAGTAATTCTCGTGCCCCCATGATTTCATCAGCAACAGCTTTCACTTCCCATAGATCAACATATTTGTAGTACGAGATGTTGGATAAAAATGCTAATTCCGCTGGTTTTACAAATTGGCGCAAAGATTTATGTCTATACAACAGCGTGATCACCCTTTGAGCCATATCTACTGAAATGTTATTGCTACTAACTACTTCTTCTCCCATCGACTTTATTGTTGAATAAGGGTAATAAGGAAAATTACTATGGCAAAGAATGTCCTTGACAATGCTAAGCAATTGGAGCATTTTCTTATCGTGACTGATGGTAACACCATGATGAGGATCTTGATTGGTCGCCGTCACTGCACCATTAGTTGGAACACTGCGATTGTTAGTATTTGTTGGTTGAAAACTGAACAGATTATCTAATGGGCTAGTAATCTTTTTCAATGTATCTCCTACAACAGAATCACGATAGAATAGTTGTTGATTCTTTCGTCGTTCTAAATTTTCTCGGATTTTATTGGATAAAGTATCAGCGGGAACAGAGTCTTCCATTGTGGATTCTCCTTCCACTTCATAAAATGGATCTGATTTCTCTTCTAAATAGTCTAAATCTTCATTCTTGCTAGATTCTTCTATTGGTTGATTTAAAAACTCATCAAGATGAGCTAGGAACTGACCCATGGTCGGAATTAAAATATTCGTTTCCACACAATCCATCATCCAAACTGATTCAGCAGATCCACTTGCTAATCCATTAGTGCTGGCATTGACCTTTACAGCCATAGGTGAAGCATTTCGTAAAAACCGCTGAAGCATTGCTTCCACCACCAATGCTTCACGATCACGATAAGTGTTTCCATAATACCATGTCAAACCACAATTATTGCGGTTTTGTCTCATCATGGATGATGAAAATGGAGGAATGAGCATCGTCTTGATTAGTTTCTCTTCAGATACCATCAAGAATCGTAACACTGGAGCAAAGAGTTGCAACATACTCTCGTACTTGTATTCCTTCGTATCTCCTTCAAAAATATCCTCTAATAAGATTACAGTTTGTACAGAATAGAACACCGATGTATTGTACAATTCAGAGATAATCATGGATTGAAACATATGGTAGATGGATTGTTCAACAGGAACCATGTTGTACATAAGGTAACAACGAAAATCCAGATCATTTGAGACAAATATTTCAAACAGAAACATTAATGGGACTGATTGTACTAAAAACCTTTTCCAACTTAAGAAACGGAGTACTGTATAACTCACATCATGGTAACCAGAATCACTTTTTTCTAATTCATACTCTTCTGCACTTTCTTCTAACATCAGACCTTCAAATTTATCTGGCACAGAGCTTGCAGTATCACCAGATCCAACACTAATCTCATCATCTTCGACATCATCAAAATTATCAACACTAAATTTTCTACTCAATCTGGGATCAACCATGACATTATTCAATAATGTGGGGAGATACATGTAGATTGCAGTGTGGAACCGATGATTCGCATCAACCAAACTATAAATATCTCGTTTTGAATAATTATGCACGTCATTTTTCCCATGAGATGAATCAAAGAGAGGGATGGCCGACGGAACTATCTGGTCAAACTTCAATCCAGATGAGAGAATACCAGAAATATCTTTCAAAATTTGATTGAGATCAGCAGTTGGGCCAAGTTTACCACATCGATACTTAAAGCTTCCATCGGATCCGCGTTCACGTCGAATTACCGCGTGTTTGACGTTGTCACCTGGCGATGTACTACCATTGTTATTTGGAGGAGATCGAAAACTAAGTAAAAATTGTGTAAAATATTCTTCCGAAGAAGAAATATCATTAGAATCAATATTTGATTGTGGTCTCACTAAGAAACTTCCAAATGGTTTATCCTTCAAAATCTGCAAAGAGTAGAGAAAGGTCAATAAACATGCTGTAAATTCGATGTACCAAATTGATGTACCTCAGAACATTCTTCTCTTGAAAGAAATGTAATATACTTATATCCTTCATCGATATTAAATGCTGCGGTATTATTTTGAATCGCTTCGTTAATGATGGGATCTATCTTATTCCAAAGTCCCTGAGTATGAATGCTGTAAGAGCGATGTCTTGAGGAACTATTCGCTTCAAATACATCTTGAACTACGATGGATTTATCAAGCTTATGAAACAACTTGAAATATAATTGGAAATCGAAAGGCTTTTTAAATTGGTCTATATCATCCAGCAATATGTCAATCACATCATATCTGTTTCGTGATGCACACAGTTGAATAAGAATGAGAAAACACAAAACCAGTTTACCACTCACCGCTCCAATCCAAATGCCAAAGAGAAATGGGAAAAACGAACAGCAAATACACATAATATAAGCAAGGCCTTATGTACAGACAAAAACTGAATAATATTGTCGCAGATGGGAAACACTTTCGCATCTGAATCCGATTTCAACAACGTTGTATACAGACCGTAATGAAAGAGAGACATCACCAAGGACAACTCAGTTATTGCATGCATAATCATATATAACTGATCTTCTGACTTTATTGAATACTCCAATGAAGGTGATGTCAAGGCCAAAGTATTGGAAATGAAGGCGGTGATTCCTTCCAATACATGTTGATACTTCTGTTGCAAGATACCCAAATACACAAATATAAACAAATCCAAGGGATTACTTTGCGAATGCCATAAAAACTGGGCAGAATATTCAGAAAACAAAATTTCATTCAATCCTGAGCGAGAACATTGTGTCTGTGTTTCTCCCATGGCCATAAATATTTGGACTTCATACTCATCCGAACAACGAGTCAAGACCTTTTCCAACACTATTAAGCTTTGCTCCAAACTTTCCGACCCTGATCTCTCGCAAATTACATTTAAAAAGATCTGCCAAATAAAATGTTATTGTTGTATATTTCCTTCCTGTTGTCGATACCTCTTACCAAATACAAACAGTGAACATTGATCCGCTTGTCAAACAAACCGGCATTTCCAAAGTTCCACAATGGAACGAGATTCTTCTCAATACCATTATGTTTAAACGAAAGCTCACTAATTGAACATCTAATGACCTGTTGGCATGATTCAAATATCGACTTTCTCAAATATTGGATATGCTGACTACCATCGCTCGCTGGATAGGAACAAGTGTTAATTAAATTCGTTTTAATCAATAAATTAAACCCAACTAACCCATGATATGAACTTCAACAGTGTGATATATTAATGGCACTTCCAGTTTGAGTTCGACAATAATTGGAATTAATAATATCATCCACTGATTATTTCGGAACGACAAAAAAAAGCAGCAGCAGACCAACAACGAGAAGCCTGAAATATTTTCTTGATTCATATTACATAGGAAGACCTATGTAAACAATATAAATATTTGTAGAAAAAAAGAACTATTGCTCATCATACTCACTCCACCAATTAAAAAAATCTAATTTCATTTTAATTATTCCTCATCAAGGGTAGCTTCAATCAACTCACCAATATTTTTGTGTTGATTCTGACTTGCCTTCTAGTAATTAAGATGTTCAATCCAGGCAAAGCTGCTAAAGATAAAGCTGAAAAGAGTGCCAAGAAGAAGGCGATCGACAACCTTCGCAACTGGTCTCTCTCTATCATTCCAATCCACCTACAAGAAAATTTAATCATTGATATCAACGAAGTTGTATGTGGTGATCCATCTTGTGCTCCCGTAGATACAGTTTTTACATTGGTGTGGTCCAACGAGCACAATGGTAAAGGCTTGTTCGCCGTCCCTTCAACCGCCGCAGAAATTACACAGGACGATCTCATCGAATTTTTCCCAGTATGTTCAAATAACTATAGTTGATGTCTCAAAACGAATCTTAATCGCATATCTCATTAGGATGAGGATACCCTGGAGCAATGGAAGGTTGGTAAGAGAGCGAGATGGCCTAAACTACCGGAGTTGAGGTTTCAAGTTGGCGATCGTGTTGAATGTAGAATAGGTCCACATCCTGTGAAAGGTGAGCTATACATTCAGGGAAAAGACCAATCAATTACATATATTTACTGTTTTTTTTAGGATGGGCTCCAGGCAGAATCATAAAGCTATATTACTCCGAGCCAAACTGGCCGCCAAACATGTGAGTCCCCGTTATTCGCGTTTGTAATGATTGCTTTAACGGTCAAGGTACATCTTGTCAGGGTTGTTCCTTATCAAATAGCACTACACGATGGTAGACTCATTTTTGCACCTCAAGATAGTGATCAAGTCATTCGCCTCCGTCCTCCACCAGCTCCGGATGCTCCTTCAAGTCCTGAATATGTTCCAAACGAAGAGGAATATTATGACGAAGAAATGGACGATGAGGCTTATGATGAACAAGAAATGTATGATGAAGCAGAAAATAAAGATGATGAAGACGCATAAATACTGTATTTAAATTAATGAACAATGTCGCATGGCATTTATTAACAGTTTTTGTTATTTGAGGTTTAAAAATATATTCACAAAACCACTATTGTCCTACTACATACTAAAAAGCATACTAATTACATCGGTTGGCGAATTGTCGGAATTTAATATTGACGTTTCGCTGGTGGAACAACGGCACATTCCTTCTCGTCTAAAGTATATTGATTCACTCCACGGTATGTGATAGTGGTCTCTCCCTTCTCGGTATCGAAATAAGCCAAAGTGTGCTTCATCCAGTTCACATCATCACGCTCCTGGAAATCCTCGCGGGCATGAGCACCACGACTTTCCTTTCTAGCCTCAGCAGCATGCATAGTTGTAGAAGCATTGCCAAGCAAGTTTCTCAACTCCAAAGTCTCCACCAAGTCAGTGTTCCAGATCAAGGAGCGATCTGTCACCTTGACATCACTGAAAGACTTGACAGTCTCGTCAATTAATACCTTGCCTTCAGCAAGAGTCTCTTGGGTGCGATATACGGCAGCATTGTCTTGCATAACCTTTTGCATCTTCAAGCGGATATCCGCAGTAGGAGTGTTTCCGTTGGCGTATCTCAACTTGTCCAAAGCAGCGAGACTTTCCAAACCAGTATCAGGCTTGAGATCAGGAACCTTGTCACCAGGCTTGGAGATGGCACCAATTCTCAATGCAGCAGCACGACCGAAAACCACAATATCAAGCAAGGAGTTGGCACCAAGTCTGTTTGCACCATGGACAGAAGCACAAGCAGCCTCACCAGCAGCGAACAAACCAGGAACAATAGCATTTGGATCACTGGCAGTTGGCTTGATGACTTCAGCCAAGTAATTGGTTGGGATGCCACCCATGTTGTAGTGGACAGTTGGCAAGACAGGGATTGGCTGCTTGGTAACATCGACACCGGCGAAAATGGCAGCGGTTTCAGAGATACCTGGCAAGCGTTCGTGCAACAATTCTGGTGGCAAGTGGTCAAGATGGAGGAAGATATGATCTCTTCCTTTACCAACACCACGACCTTCACGGATTTCCATAGTCATAGCTCTGGAGACGACATCTCTGGAAGCAAGATCCTTAGCAGAAGGAGCATAGCGTTCCATGAAGCGTTCACCTTCAGAGTTACGGAGGATACCACCCTCACCTCTGCAGCCTTCAGTGATCAAGCATCCAGCGCCATAGATACCGGTAGGGTGGAATTGAACGAACTCAGGATCTTGAAGAGGGATACCTGCTCTCAAAGCCATGGAGTTTCCGTCACCAGTGCAAGTGTGAGCAGAGGTACAAGAGAAGTAAGCACGACCGTAACCGCCAGTGGCAAGCACAGTGTTGTTCGCCTTGATGCGGTGAATTGTACCATCCTCCATATCTAAACATAAAACACCAACACATCTGCCGTCCTGCATGAGGAGATCTAAAGCGAAGTATTCAATGAAATAGGTGGTATCGAAAGCCAAGGAGCGGCCGTACAGTGTGTGAAGCATAGCGTGTCCAGTTCTGTCAGCAGCTGCTGCACAACGGTACGCTTGTCCACCCTTGCCATACTTCAAAGATTGACCACCAAAAGCACGCTGGTAGATCTTTCCCTCCTCAGTTCTAGAGAAAGGAAGACCATAGGACTCCAATTCCAAAACTGCACGAGGAGCTTCTCTGCACATGTAGTGAATGGCATCTTGGTCTCCTAACCAATCAGAACCCTTCACCGTATCATACATGTGCCATCTCCAGTCATCCTCAGTCATGTTGCCGAGAGCAGCATTGATACCACCTTGGGCAGCGACAGTGTGACTTCTGGTTGGGAAGAGCTTTGTGACGCAAGCGGTCTTGAAGCCCTGCTCCGCGCAACCCATGGCAGCGCGCAAACCAGCTCCACCAGCACCAACAACAACAGCATCATATTCGTGATCAACTGGTATATAAATCGATCAACGTGACTATATATATTATCGACCGTTGCAAGCACTTACTGATCTTGTATTTCGAGGTGAGGGAGACATTTTCCTTGCCGCTAGCACCAGCACCTTGGATCAATGTGCGGGAAACATTCTTGGAGAAGTTCTACGGGGAAATTATTTATCCGATAAGTACAATATTTGAAATCAGATAGTTCAAGATAAAATTACCTGAGTCTTCAAGTTGGAGACGAGTTTCCTACTAAAACTTAACATCTGGTAAAGAGAAAAAATATCCAGAAATAAGAAATTGCAAAGCGATAAAAAACTGACTCTACCGACCTTTCAACCAATCAAAGCAGACAATATACAGCTGGATCAATGTAATTGGATGTGACTTTTCAGAGAAAGACAAAACAACTGGCGTGGTTGCGTCGTGCGGCTGAGGTGGCTGTGTAGTGGGTAAAAAAACGGGGGTCGGCCAGCCATATTATTTGCTGGCTTCATTGACATTTCTTATTTGCTTATTAAGTGTGAAATACCAAATACACTGGCCGTAGCATCTTTGAGAGTTGACAAAAGAAGTTTTGGATCAACGAGTTGGCATCTTTTTAAACCCTTCTTTACAATGAACCCCAATGATGATGTTTCGAAGATGAAGAGCGTGTGCCAATCTTTGGCAAAGGATTCATACAAATGTTTGGAGAAAAATCCGGAAAACCGCTCCCATTGTCAACGTAAGAGCATTTCATTATATATAGTTGTACATTTGTGACCGAAATATTGTTGTAGCTTTTTTTGATGCTTATAAGACGTGCAGAGCAGATGAACATAACCGAACAATTGAGGAACGTCGCAAGAGATTTGCATAAGCAATTAATTTGATACATCTGGACTTAATAATCATCCAAACCACAGGAAACTTCACGAGAGTTTGTAGTTCATACTCGCGAGTTTTGGTTCTTGTTACTATGATACAACCAATCAGAACTGATATTCACTGGCATTCTAGAGTATATGTGTATATCAATATACTGTTGTTCACAATTGGTAATTTTACATCAGCAGATTACCTTTCAAATGAATGAATCATTATTCATTATAACTTAATTATTTTTCTTCCTCCGGATACATTATAGTATTTATTGTCCTGCTCGACAATCTCGAGCGATACTATATGCAGCTGAAGACCCATCGTTGATACAATAACATCAATATCTATTCCTTGCGCGCTTGGCTCTCAGGGAGCATGTTTACTGCATTTACATACTTTTCTTTAAAAGTACCATTATCCCTTACAATTACGTCAATTGGACTCAGATGTCTCCGATGTTGGCACTATACTTCATCGCAATTTTTCTGAGTGCGATCAAACTTATCAGCGGAGAATTTGAACGAACCACTGGAAAGGAATCACTGGTAAACGTGGTTCTACCTGAATTGCCTAATTCTTTTCAATGGAGAGATTTAACTCAAGACGAATTGACTAAATGGTACACACCGGCCGATTTATGTGTATTAGACAATCCAGAAATAAGCTCATTTCCACAAGATATTCGTGCGAGGAATTGCACGAAATATAGTGGTGGCAATCGACGAATGTTCTGTGGAGTTGGTATGGGCAACAACAACTACCCATGCTATGGTCCATTTGGTTCTGCAAGGCCTTCATTTAAACGAGGAGTGGTAGGCTTTACTGACGCATCGGATAAACCACTCTTGCAAGCTTTTAGTAACTTACTACGACGTAAGACGCTCTTAGTATTCTTGGGCGATTCGACTATGAGACAAAAACTCCAAGCATTGGAATGCGAACTTAGACGTGAAGATCCGAGAATAAAGTTTCATGGAAATTTGTTTGGTATATTACCATGTGACACAACATTGAAAGTATATTTTCCAGATGGTCAAATGACAGAAGTTCATTCTATCTCTCTCGGACCAAAGAGTATTGGATGCTTGAAAGGTGGTTTGGGAGATAAAGCTCCAGGTGGGGGAGTTTTTGAAAATCCTGCTTCAATTATCAAGAACATTAATACACAATTAAATCAATCCGTGGTTGTTGTAGCCAACATGGGTTTGTGGTATAATGATGAGACAGAGTATGGAAAAGTGGTTCCTCCGGTATTAGAATGGCTGAATAGTATCTCAGGTAGACCGAATTACCTTCAAGATGATAGTGATCCTGTAAGAAAAGATATTTCGAATATTATTACTTGGCATGAAACCGTCAGTCAACATTGGGTATCACCATCAGGGTCTGGATATTTTTTCAAGCCCATGGTTGATGCACAAGAAACAGCCTGGGGTGATTGGGGTAAGGTTCCACTCGATCAATTTATGGTCCCAAATTGTTGTACTAGAGTTACCAATACTAGCTTTATGGCTGATTGGAGAAATGATATAGTGAAAGAAAATATTAGAGGTAATGCAGATTATAAGAAGAAGATTATCCTGTTGCCTGTAGCAGATATCACCAGGTACGCTATTTGCACTATGATCTGACAATTTTTTCCTTACTTCAATATTGATTTTTTCTTGTAGAGATGTTCCTGACATGCATACGTGCAATCCATTTTACAAACATGATTGCACACATTATTGTTATTGGCCTCTTCTGTGGCAACCTCTGTGGTACCAAATTCGCATTTTGTCTAAACATTAACAGTAATGAGAATCCAACAGTAATGATCTTTACCGAGATAGGTAGTTATTAGATATCGCACGAAATTATATTATATTGCATTAAATTACATAATCCCCACATGTGATCAAATCTGTGTTGATTTGAAGACCTAACAACCCTCGTATCCACCTAAAATATTTTTTATACACAATGTTCAATTCCGTCTTCATTACGAAAACTTCATTTATTTCTTAGCAGGAGCGCGGTAGATACCTACTACAACTGCGTGGTCTCTTTCGTAAGGTTCCAATGTCAACTGTTCCTGTGGCTTTAATCCCTCTTCCTGCAATTTCTTAACTTCTCTAGCAAATACTGCTTCTGGAGGAGCAGTGGAATCGATACATGAGGCCTTGATAGAGATAACGAAGTGTCCACCAGCCTTCAAGAAATGGTGAGCATTGATTGCAACGATACGGGCTTGATCAGGTTGGGCAACATCGGCAAATATAGTGTCTACCATACCCATCAACATTCTGTACTTGAGAGGGTGACGAGCATCCTCGATGATTGGAATAACATTAGTTCGTGACTTGGCCATGTTGATCAAATCTCTACCCATTCTTAAGGCGAATTCGACAGCGTACACGCAACCAGTTGGACCGACGATATCAGAAACGTGTGAGACGGTGGTACCTGCAGAAGCACCCAAATACAAGACCTTGGAGCCGGGGGCCATGTGAATGTGATCAACACCGCCCAAGATAGCAGCAGCCAACTTCGAGCGGAAAGGGTTCCATACACGGTATTCCAATTTCACTGGGTTTCCATCAGCGCCGGCAGGGCCATCGACTTGGATACGCTTCTCACCATAGACATCTTTTCCAGGAGTCGAGTTCAAGGTGACCAAAGCATCCTCCTTTCCACGAGCAATGAAGACACCTTCGTGACGATGAGCCTCAATAACAACCTTGGCACCACCCTTCATGCCGCCTCTCCTGAAAAAATGGGAACAGTCATTAGACATCAAGATCCATTCATTGTTGAGTGCATTGCCACTTACCCTCCTCCACGTCCACCACCGCGTCCGCCTCCTCTTCCGCCACCACGTCCGCCACCGCGTCCACCACTGTTAAAAATTGAGTATATAATTGACTGTGCATTTAATTTTTTGAGTCCAGATTTTCTTACCCGCGTCCACCACCTCTACCACCTGGAGCTCCACGACCTCCACCACCTCTTCCGCCTGGAGGACCACGTCCACCTGGACCACCTCTACCTGGAGGGCCACGACCTGGTCCTCCTCCTCTTCCGCCACGTCCCATCATTTTTTGTTGATAGAGTTTGTTAATAGGGGATAAAAATAATTTATTTATTTTAGTTCCTTTTTCTCACAGGCTTTGATTGTTTGCTGGTCACCCACCGCCCGCCAACCACCCAAGGGCTCCCCAATCGACTGGTTCGTGTGGCCAGCTCGAAAGTAGACTAATAGGGTCAAAGTAAAAGTATAAGCGTAGATTTTATGTATCAAGAGCAATTATTATGTACAGAACACCACAACTTCCAACTAATAAATCCATAAATCTATACACAGTTCAAATAAAATTCAAAATACAATTGCAGCAATAACTGCTGGGATTGGTCACCGAAGATTCCTCCGTTTTGCCGATAGCTTCGCAGCAAGTCTATTCAATTCGCGATTTTCATCTTCTAAACGGTCTAACTCTTTCATCAACTCCTCTATTCCACTGTTGAGAGAAGAGCATTGATGTTTCACTGCTTCCTCTTGCTCTTGTTCTAGAATAGCCCGTTTTTCATCCAATGCCTTCACACCTTCGATCAGAAGTGGAATAATTTCACCATACCTCACACCAAGAAATTTACCATCCATGATGGGCATTACTACTTCAGGTAATACCTGCTGCACTTCCTGTGCAATAACACCTACTCGGCGATCGCGATTTTGTTTGTTGCTTGCTGTGGTGGTGATATTCGCGGCAGGATCAAGCAATATCTCCTCATCATTTTGTGCGCTCTCATCACCCATTGTTGTAGAATCAAGTGGATATGCTGTATCCTTCCAGTTGAAATATACCCCACGCAATCTGTAGATTTTATCTAAGGGATCCAACAAAGGAGTAATGTAACGTTTCAAGCGCTCGTCAGATGGAGCAGTAGGAGCCTGCTGAAGATAGACATTACCTATAACACTCATTCCTGTGGCAAGCACGACAAGACCACCTTCTTGAATTGACAACCCACCCTGTGC
>JACCEA012480304.1_pt1 | contig 18506 bp, 17 predicted proteins | sample 7449851 | NCBI WGS metagenome assembly JACCEA01 (sample SAMN15323453, study PRJNA562643) | freshwater metagenome | isolation source: river surface water | place: USA:Blue River Watershed | collected 2017-08-18
GAAAGTACAATGTTCCAAAGCTTCAAGGTACCGATACTATTAACGATGCTGGAACTCTGGGAAATCGTCATGCCAAATAATGATAATGATAGACAGGTCAACATACAGCCAAGGAGATATTGTGACAATGATAGAGACTGGTGACAGTGCAGTGTATGACAGTATATTTATAACTCCATTAGTAATAAATAACAAATAATCGGGGAATATTAGTTGCAAATACTATGAAAGAGGAAAACTCAATTAACTATATATTATGTACCCAATAATTGGAGAGTCCAATGCTATGTTGATAGATATGATTCAATACTGTCATGATATCTATAATGTATGCAGAATAACGATTTTTATATATTTTTAAATTATAATATTACAATAAACATGACAGAGAGTGCAAACAGTGCAATTACAATGAAGAAATATGGCAACTGTATGGTGTAGTAGTGAAGTAATACAAAGAGTTATTCAATCAGTGGATTACGTAATACACGCAAGATAGGAGTATTACATTTAGACAAACAAAGAAGAATTAGAGAATTCCTTAAATTAACTACATATACTATAGGTCTTAAGACATTAACCAAGGCATAAACTAGTCACTAATAAGAATAACACAAATATGAGGATAATAAACGAATTTAATGTTATCAATATATTAGAAGAGATATTATTAATTAACTAAACACACGAATAGAGAGTGAGATAGGATAATATTCTTGACGTTGACGTTATGGATAGATGTAAAACGTAACAAACGACGAAAGACCATAGTTATTGATAGTAAACAATCTAAATGAACCTACGAGATGATATGACAAAGACGTATTGTTGATAGTACATTCAATCACTTGTTGTGTATTAGAGTGGATAATCTGTGATAGTACATATTGTGGGCTATTATTGTTAATCGAGGGTACCAAGGTAGGAACATACTGATAGTACAAACTATGACAGGAAGATTACAATTAATAAGAACTAGTACCTAATGACAAAGTATGACAGAGACGTAATCTTAATGATGAGGATAAAACGATCAAAACAAAATGAGAGAAAAAATCGGTTATCCAGTAATAAGAGAAATAAGTATATTTTAGACAGAAACTATTTCATTGGATAAAGTCATATCAGTTGCGATATGATTCAATTCAATGCCATTCATAGGTTTTTCATCTTCATCATCAGTAGAAGAAGATGAATGACCAATCTTGTCATGATCATCTTTATCAATATAATCATGTAATGCATGAGAGATAATATCATCAACAAATACGCCTAATCTAATTTCAGATGCTCTTGTCAATCCTGAAATACCTTGTAAGCTAATTTTAAATCCTGTACCAATATTCGATGGACATGCTTGTAAATAACCAAAACGTGTATGAAATGAGTATGGTACACATTTACCAACATGGTACACTAACTTACGTAATGTGTGGTACATACATAATAACGTATTCAATGAAGGAGTTTTCGCTTTACAATAAAAACGTAAATGATCTTCTTCGTTGACAAATATTCCAATTTCAAATGATTCATTCGATGGAAGAATAATTTTACTATGAAATTTTGCACGATTATTTGGCCAATCGCGTAAAATGCCAGCGATTTCCATACAATCGTATTCGCGATGTGGCCATTCAGAATGACAATCTGCCATGGCGACTTCTTGCCATTCAATTTTACTTGAAATATCCGTAGGTAATTGGAAACTTAATATTGCTTCTCTTGCAAGATTAAGTACTTGTAAACGATCCTGAGCAGAAATTTTTGGTGAGAAATCATATCCAGAAATATTTCTTGATGTACGAAAACGTACAGAAGAAAATTGTTCCCAACGAACATGTTCCACAGTAGAAGGTAATAAGGTTTCGGGTAAATCATGAATGCTAACGGCGGAATGGTCAAGCGCCTTTGCATCTTGATCGTTTGGAAGGTTAGGGATTTCATGGTATAAAAGGGCAACTTTTTCAAAGAAAGCAAATACTGTATCATAGTCTGTTTCACTACCAGCATAGCATCCCAACATACTACGTGGCAACAACTTCCCTGAGATACAAATAAAATCTAGTAATTCTTTTTGTTCATCAGTGATACCAGCTGCTTCTTGTGCTTCAATGCCCAATTTAAATAATTGACGCTTGCGTTTATTCCAAAAGAAATAAAGTACACTAGCAGTAATAATAAGCACGAATGACGCCATCATCCAGGCAAATTCAACTCCATTAAACGCTTCGCCAAAGCCATGATTGCTGATATAGTACACAATATACATAATCAAGAAAATAATCGATGGTTGAGCAAGGGCAATAACTTCACTAGTTAAGGCGGTGGAACTTTTAACAACAAATACTCTTGCAGCATTTGCTAACGCAACCATAATGAAAAAGGAAATAGCAACAGCAGCACTATCACCTCGAGTTGTCAAAATATCCCATGTTACTGCCAGAGAGCGCTGGTCCAAGAAATCATCCAGCCAATATCTTGATAAGGGTAACATGACCAAGAGAGTCACAACAGCTCCTCCGATTGACTCAGTAATCAACACCGTGTATGGGTGAACAGCAAAGTTTTGAACCAATACCTGTTCACCAACTGCAGCAACTGCAAAGATAAAAGAGCGAACAGCTACCAAGAAGACCACCCAATAGGTCAAGCTACCCAGAAAGAAGCTGCCAATGATAGGCAACACAATGGAAGCGACGAAGCAGACCGAGAACACAATGAACATATGTTTTTGACTTATATGATTCTCTAAACTGGAAGACATGAAATAAGCAAGTAAAACAACCCCAGCTAATTCACAACCACGGCTGATAATGGTTTGAAAAGTCAAGTTGCTATGGGTCAGGGTGATAATCATCAAAGCATTGCCACAAGCTTCACAAACAGCCAACAAAAGTAACCAATTCCATGGGCCGATATTACGAGCCCAACCTTTTGGAATTTGTGACCACAAGATCAAACCAATGGATAACATGCTGAGAAAGGTCAGCATGTTGACGAAGACGACATTTCCTAGCCCAACTTGAAGAAGAGCATCGTAGAGAACTCTTTGAACAGTGATCGAGAGTAGGTAAAAAATTGGCAATACATAAAAATGTACCCCGTCGCAAGACCTTGTGGTTTCCATGGTGGAGGGTATGAACAAAGGGCTAGAGAAAAAAAATGCTTCCACCAATCAATATGTTGTTCAGCCATAGTCCCAAATCTCCTGATTGGTGATGTGAAGCATGATGCACACCTTGCTCACCATTGAAATTTTACCGGCCGGCCATTACTGACAATTACTGGACAAATAGGTCCAATTCATGTCTCCATCACGTCCAACAAAATAGAAACAGCAAAATAATTCGACCGGTAGGTAAGTTGTTACATCAGAAGGAGGAGTTAAAATGTCGGCTATGATATCCTCAGATGGTTCGCATGTTTTGGATAACCCCATGTGGACAGCATTAAGTACGCGATTGAGTCACCTCAACGACTCTACTCTCGATGAAGTAAAGCATTTCCCTTTTGAAGTTTCACCATTTGTTTCCACTAAAACTTGGTCAACTGAAGAAGTGAATGATTTGATTGATTACCTTCCTTCTGGGAGAGAATCATCCTTTGCTGTTTATAAACAAGTTGAATTGCCTTCTTCACGGGTGCAGATTCTCGTTGCAATTCCTTTGTATCAAATGATCTGTGAAGATTTCAAACCATTTCGTTTGTCGGAAGAATTGTTAAAAGGATTTACAATTAGAGACTGTACCAAAGATGATATTCCTCAGATGATTCAGTTGGCTGAAATAACCAAACCTGGTCCATTCCGCTCACGCACTATCGAATTTGGTGGCTTCATTGGTCTCTTTGAAACATCTTCTAATAAACTTGTTGCAATGGCAGGTAATCGTTTAAAAGTTCCTGGTTTTACTGAAGTTAGTGGCATTTGCACCGACCCTGGATATTTGGGCAAAGGTTATGCTTCTCATCTCACAACGTTGGTTTGTGAACAAGTTCTTTCCGGTGATGATCCATGTACACCATTCTTACATGTCAAAGCAGACAATGTTCGTGCCATTGAAGTTTATAAAAAATTAGGATTCAAAGTTAGAATAGAGAATTATTATTATATTTTCAAAAAAATCTAAATGAATAACAAAATAGCCGATTGATTCCAGATCATGCTTTTGTATGCTACCCATTGATTGCTAAATGGCCAAGATATTGGACTGCACTAAAAAGCTTTTTTTGTAAACTTACATCATTTCCATATTATGTAAAGGTGATATTTATATGTGTAGTCTTTTCATCTAGGGGGATTTGATTCCAAAGATTTGGTTATTGCAGAATCAGAGTGTTGAATTCCACGTGTAGTAATATAATGCAACTAATTTGACCAGTAGGAAAGAATGTACTTATTGATTCTACAAGATGTGATAAAAATGAAATTAAACAAACAATTGAAATGGGCTAATGTTGTCCGCATATTTTTGACAAACACTCGTGACATGGCCGAATGTTGACAAAATGATATGCAATAATGCAGGAAATCACAAATGAATTGGCATGAAATAAATCAAACAATCCAATTTAATACTCATCTCCCTCGTCTTCTTCATCCCCTGACTCTTCACGTTTATACGGGCAACGATTTTCTTCATGACCAGCTTCAGCACAAAATGAACAAACAACTGAGGAACTCTCACTCACACTGGATTTACTACTTCCTGATTTTTGTTGTACTTTTGGATTTGCTTTTGATTGTTTTGCTGTATCCATTAATTCCATATTAGTAGCAGCATCTGTAAATTCATACATAGGCTTATCAGGATCAATTTGTAACTTTTTCAAAACTTTGTAAGCTTCTTCTTCCCGTTGTTGATAAGCCTAAAAAATGTAAAATGAGTCAAATTATAGTTGAAGAACGGGGACTATTGAACTTACATCACGCTCTGCTTTTGGACTCGCTTCAACAATTAACCAAACAAGCTCATCCAATTGACAACTTTGATAGTACAGAGATTGTTGATTCTTTGCGGTCAATGATGTTGGGGGATCATGACAAATGACACAAGTACATTTACGTTGACTATATGGTTGATGTAAATGTTGTTCAATACAATGACGACAAAATGCATGAGAACATCTCATTACCACCGCATTAACAAACAATGATTTACATATAACACAAGTAAGTTGTTGTTTTACGATATTTATATCAATATTACAATTGGCAATGGCTTGACTACCTGTAATTGTTGGTGAACGACCAAGTGACCCACTGCCAGAATTATTTACTTGAGATGCCGCTGATGGAGTTGCTGGCAATGCATTTGTCTTTTCGCGTTCCCGTTGTTCTTTTTCTTTTTCTCTTTCTCGTTTTTCACGATCTCGTTCATCTTTCATTTTATCTTTTTCTTGTAATGTAGTTTGTAATTGTGATTGCATTCGTTCATTTTCTTCTTGTTGATGTTTTAATTGTGACATTAGCAGAGCAACTTCTCTTTCTTTTGATGCTAATTTCTTTTCATGTAATTCTCTTTCTTTTTCGCGTTCTTTCTCTTTCTGTCGTTCTTTTTCCAGTTCTTTTTGTAGATCCGCATTATTAGATTTTCCTTTTTGTTTATCTTGCAAAAGAGAATCGGCCAGTAATGATTGTAAAGAATCAAACCTCTGTTTCAATTCAGTCCAATCTTGTTGCTGGCTTTGTCGTAATTCTTTTACTTCATTTTGTAAATTTTCTCCCATAGCAGTGATCGCTGAAGTCACTGTGGCAGTAGCAACTGCGACTGTTGAAGTTGAAGAAGCAACCGCAACCATAGCAGTACTTTCCGATGCAGCACCAGCCCCACCACCACGTGGTCGCTTGGCTTTACTCCCACTCGATGTGGTTGGCGCGACCTTGGATAATGAGAATTCGGAATCTGATTCATAAGCCTTCGAAGATCGTGCAGGTTTCTTTGCCGGTCGACCTCGACTTCTTGTCCGTCGCTTAGATCCAAACTCTTCCTCTAGTGACTCATCATCATCGTCGTAGTTATGGGCAGTAGCATCATAGTCTTCATCGTCATCTTCGCTGTCTTCATCATCATCATTTTCTAAATGTGCTTCTAATGATTGACGTGTCCGCTTGGTGCCAACTTCTTTCTTAACTTTGGTCTTCGCTTGGGCTATTGGTTGTGCAGCTGCAGTGGCTCTTGGAGAGGTCGACGTCTTCGCATCAGTTGCAGGAGTACGTCCTAGAGAGGATAAATCGCAATTAAACAATGTATGATATCAAAAACGGAAAAAAGATACTCACCAGCGGTTGCAGCAGGAGTTGTCTTTGAATCTGCAGCAGATCGACTACCTTGTGGCGAATTTGCAGCATAGTTTGTTACCGTCATAGAACCTTTCGAAGGTGAAGTCATCATCATTAAAGCAGTTGGTGCAGACTGGCCTGCTTGAGCTGGCTGTTGTTGTGGTTGTTTAAGAATAGACTTTGGTAAAACTTGCACGGCTGGAGCAGTGGTGGATAATGGGACAGTGGGGGGAAGGGCCGTCCCACCAGTAGTACCCAAAGACGAATTTGCCAGATTGAATCGATATCGTATTGAGATATCGCTGTACTCTAGAATTCCACCAATGGGAACATCACTCATTCCACCAAACTGTATCACATCGCCATCCTTGAGCACTTCACGCTTAATCCGAACATCATTCACATATACACCATTTAAGGAATCTAAATCTTCAATGACCACATTTACCTTGTTGGTATTAGCAGAAGTGACAGTGATTGCTGCATGTTGACGAGAAATAATAAATTTTCCATCTTTTTGGGCTAAGAGTAAAATATCGCTCTTTACACCTCTCCCAAGAATCATCTTGGATGGTTCTGTGTAGATATTAATTTGCTGTGGGATCTCGCTTGTTTTCCCACCACCTGGAGTGGTTCCCGCACCACTACTTAATAATGCAAGGTCTGTATTGAAAAGATTGAGCTGTGCAACCAAACCACCTCGTCCACCACTGGTCGTATTCATCGCTGCAGCCATCTTCTCTTCGCGCAAATGACTTCAAGCCGTTTGTAGAGATAAAAAGATGATTATGGTCAACAAAAGTTTCCACTTCACCGCAAGACGCTTCAGAAGTAAAGCCAACTGAAAAAAAGTGTCTATATCCCAGCCAGCTCAAAATCAAAATCAAATTTATTGACTACATACATAGCTAGAAGTAGAGAAGTAAACGTATATGCAACAATAATAAATCTAACTTTTGTAGTTAAAACTATATAATTTAGATTATTCGAAAAGACGACTTTCAATCCCACCAAAAAATTGATAGACATGGGGACAGAGCAGATGCTCAGTCAGTGTCAGTTTTAATTGTGCGTCGTTTTTATTCGTGTTTCATTCAGGATGGCGATGTTTGTAAATGTCATCTTCATCAGCACGCTAGTGTTCCTTCTCCTCCTCTTATCCGTTGAAAGTAGTTCTATGTCGAAGAACAAGAAGAAATATCAACGTCGACTCCAGCAACAACACAATCCTAACAATCTCCATCATCGAGAAAATCCTCTCAAACCTCTTAATAGCTCATCTGTTCGTCTCTCTCGCTCAACAAATACAATTGAACGTAATTGCAATCCATCACAAAGTACTGTAAAATGGCAAGGTATGAATGTTGATTACAATGAATACTATAATCGTCATCATTACACTACTGATTATAATCCTATTACGGATTCTAAAAAATGTATTCATCGACATGAACGTCGTTATGGACAAAATGAAATTCTTGCCCATAGTACACGTTTACAACAATTATTTGAAGAATATGCTGAATTTCATAGAAATCACACACGTAAAGTCAATATCACAGAAGACTTAATGCGTGTCTCATCGAACTATGATCGTGATGTAAAATATTTATATGTTGAAGCGACATCATCAGGTCTTGGTAATCGTATTAATATCATTTTAACAGGATTTTTAATGGCATTATATACTAAACGTATTTTATTAGTACGTTCAAATGATTGGGATATTGATTATTTATTTTGTCAACCATTTGCCTTTGCTGATCCTCAAAAAGATGATGGTACAAGTGAATGGAGATGGCCTGAAGCATTGGTTAATAATCCCTCCCTAGTACCTAAATTTGGTGCGAATTACATGCAAGTACGAGGATATGAATATAATCGATTTGAAGAATTAGCCGGGGGACGTGATCACAATCATGATAAAACACATATATGGCATTTTAATGGTGGTGAACAATATATGATACCATTATTTTATTTAGGTAAAGAATCAAGAAATTTTATGAATTATTGGTTTCCAAATCGTGATCCAGGAAAACATTTATTTCAATATTTATTTCATCCACGCGATCATATATGGTATCAAATACTTGCTACATATAATACGATCAAAGATTCAACGGATACTTTTACTGTAGGATTACAATTACGTAATGCACATATGTATGGAGAATGGAAATGTATTGATTATAAACAATGGCCTGATAATACACATTTTTTTATTGCATCCTTATTTGATGGACGTAGTGTATTAACTGGTAGTCATGAATTTTGTCAAAATTTTAATGAAAATTGGAAATTTACACAAGTCTTTTCTGAACAAAATGAAATACATGATAATCAACAAACATCACATGCATTACATGATATATGGATATTATCTATGATGGATGAATCTATTTTATCACCAAAATCAACATTTGGTTATTTTTCTATGGCATTAAGTGGTAAACGTTGGTTATATCCAGCACCAACACAACATATGTGTAGTAATTATTATAATACACATCTTGAAGAGAAAACATGTTATCGTGCGATTTCTTATGAACCATGTTATCATATGTATATCTCATATAATTATGCGGATCAAGGTTTGACACCTGAGAATTATTATAATAAAACTATTGTGAGATGTGAAGATTTGTGTGAATTTAAGAATAATATGCCATATGGATGGAAAGTTGTTACATTGTAAATAATTTTTATATTTGTTTGGGTGTGATATTGACTGAGAGTAGTGCTTGTATTTTGTGCGGATATTCGGTAGCCCTTTCGAATAATATTTACAACTAGTGTGTAATTAGTTAGTTATTTAGTTAGTCTAATTCTCCATTTGCAAGAGGTAATTTTACTTTGTTTTGAGTAGGATAAGATAATGAATAAGATAGTTTTGATAGTACAGCGAGTAGAGTTTTGTCCTAGTAGAGCAATTTTGATTGATGAGATGGGGTTTATGTAAAAAGTGCAAAAGGCTTACTATTGCCTCAAACCGCAGCTGCTTGCTCTCCCTTCACAACAAAGACAAAAAAAAAGAAGATGATATCTCTTTAGGAGAATGCTGTTGTAATCGTAAACAACCAAATTAATGCATTTACCAATCTTTGACTTGCAACGCTAAATTATATACTATACTTTTAGGAACTGATAACTCTTTCGTAACTATTTTTACCGCTTCTGAACGCTTCATACCAACCTTTCTGTACTCTAGCAAAGCACTTGTGATTGTTGTACCGATATCACTTTCCAATTTTACAACTTCCGTCTCTCCTGAACTCAATGATGACTCAAAAAGGAGTTCGCCTCTTGAACTTTTCCGCAGTCGCGCTATTTGTTCATCTCTTTCATCAGTGGTCACAGGACCAAAAACGACCGTAAATTCCCCACGAATACCAGCACCTTGGCCACCCTAATTGTTGATGGACGAAGAAAATAAGGAGATTTACAAAATTACGCAACCTGGAGATGTAAAACTCTCACTAACGTACCTCTTTTAGTGCCTCGGAAGATTCTAACCACTGTAAAATCTCTGTTACTGTACCTCGCTTCAATTCTTCATGCCGTTTGGTCAACTCCCTTGCACACATCATTAAGCGCTTTCCAACTCCAAGACCACGACCACATTCTTCGATCTCTCGAATGGTCTTCAACATTCGATGTGGAGCTTCATAGATGATCACTGTATGTTTTGTTTGAATCACTTGATCGAGATGTTCTTTTCTTTCACGTCCTTTCACTGGCGGAAATCCCAAGAAGGTGAATTGAGAGGACGGGAAGCCGGAGACTGACAAAGCAGAAATTACAGCAGAAGGACCAGGGATTGGATGAAGGGGCACATCTTCTTTGGAAAGTACTGCAGCCAATGGACTGCCTGGGTCTGAGATACCTGGTGTGCCGGCATCACTAACAACTGCAATACTCTTCTTATCTCGTTTGACTAGATCTATAATCCTTGCCAGTGATTGATGTTGATTGTGTTCATGGTGGCTTTGAAGTTGGCCTTTATATCGCAATGAGAGATGACGTAGTAGTTGTGCAGTATTCCGTGTATCTTCAGCTAGTATGAGGTCTACATTCGATAAGATGGCCTTTGCTCTATCGGTTATATCTCCTAGATTACCCAATGGTGTTGCAACAAAATATACGTGTCCACCCTCAACAACTTTGTTACTACTACTTGGAGGATCATATTTGTAAGTGTCTTGTACTCGGTGGTCGCCGCTCGCCAGCTCCGATGTTTGCTCTTCGCCTACAATCGAATCAGAAAGATCGCTTCTATCTTGATCACCATTGATTGCATTGAAACTTATAGATCTCTTACTGGCAATTCCACAAAAAGGAAAAGATCGACTTCGATGGAGGGTAAATCGGGTGAGCGGTGGACTCCGGCCCACGGTGCAAGACCTCAAGTGAAAAGTATGTGACATACAGGAGAGGGATATCAAGATGATCAAACAGATCTTCTCAAAACGATGACTCATTTAATTTCATAAATTTTTTTGGAAATGGGAAAAGACATAGAAGTATTGTGTATGCTCAGCGAGACGGGCGCTTTTATGTCGAAACAATTTACAGGTTAGGGCCTGTAATCGAGAGATGACGATCTTATAGCCGCCATTCACTCACAGACTGCTATAAGGGTCACATGTTGGTGGGTTGGTTGGTTTCAAAATCACAATTCAATTCACTACCTTTGTGCACAGAAGATGAGTTGATCGATGATATAGTTGCATCATGTACTCAAAGAAGTAGTACAGACTGCTGCTGCACCACAGCATGAAGATTTGCTTGTCTGTATTGACTGATTGACTGACATCAAAAGGTGAGTTTTGCCCTCTACTGTTTCTACATCTTCTTCTGTAAACTACTGAGTGAAAGCTGTTGTCGATGAAGATTTCCTAAATTCATTCGTATTTCATCGTTCTGACTGGCAGTGATGATATATATGGCCTCTAATTCCGAGACATCGCTTTCGCTCTAGTGTTCTTATTCACTGCTCGCTGTTGCATTTGCGGCTCAAGTGTGCAAAGTAATGTTCTACACGTTTGGACGTTTAACAATTATTGTTTATGTGGTCATGGTTTTGGTAAAACGAGAGATTTCGTCGATGAAGATTTCCTAAATTCATTCGTATTTCATCGTTCTGACTGGCAGTGATGATATATATGGCCTCTAATTCCGAGACATCTCTCCGTTTTGTTAAACCACAATGGATCGTGCAATAAATTATTGTTGTCAGTTTAAATATTTTGACTATTATTTTCTTCTTTGCTACAAAATAGTTCCTTTGGTCATTTCTAATATCATGTCTTTGTAGGGCTGTACTTTAGATTCCAACAATAATGGCCATGACAATGAAGTTTGCGCTGTCGATTTTAGATTAGAGGCCAATTCATTTTGATGTCTTGTGTGCACCAAATGCGTGGGAGCTTTCGATCCTAAAGCTGACTTCTGTACTTCAGTTATTTTTGAGAAGTCAACATAGCGTTTTCGAATGAATCGTCTTAACTGGTGTTTCAATTGTAATTATCAGTAGATTTCTTAAAATTGTTGTGATTATCGTTAACTCCAAATGAAAACCTTTTAATATGTTGAACACCTTCAATTCTATTCATTCTTCAGATGATCACTGCGACTCAACTACAATAATGAAGAGTATTACCATCATGTGGTGTCATGCCGTCATTGCGTTAGTCCATTCCAGATGTGCTTGTGGTATAGAAAATTTTCAACGCCTCTGTTCTGCGTCTCTCCAATAATATTATTTTTCGATTGTCGTTGATAAGACCTTTGGATCATATGGTTTGGTAGTATTCCTCTTTTTTTTTGGAAGTAGCAAAACGGAATGATTTGAATACTCGAGAAGCATCTTTCCTAAAACGTACCCTGCACAGCCTCGTCTTTTCTATCTCAATTATAGTATAGAAGACAACTAAATTCCCGGGTCTATAATTTTAGCTCAATCTGTTCCGGTATTGGTCTTTATTATCTTTATTTTTGTTCATCGATCCACAATGTCTTCTGCCAAGCGATTCTTTAAACCTCAATCGAGTGGTTCATTGTCCAGTATCCTCTCATCCCAAGCAGAAGAGGATAAGGATACAACCTCATTATTAAGCCGTCATCGACATGGTGATGAAGATGAAGGGATGGTTGATGATCTAGACCACCTTGGGACTGCATCCGGTGGTGTAGGAGGGGAAGGAGTTGAGATGAGCACCATGTTCCTACGGTTACGAATCAAGCCAACAATAGACGTTGAGCCAAAAGAATGTGAAATTACGATGAAATCAACTGCAACGATTGGACAATTACGTGAATCTATTCGTCAAAAGTATCATCTTTCTTATGATCAGCAAAGTTTACGATTAATTTATGCTGGGAAATTATTAGCACCTGATACTGCGATATTGTCGACATTTCCAATCAAGACTGACTGTGTGATTCACGCTGTGATTGGCCCCAAGACTGCCGGTTCCAGTAGTACTGCTGGGAGTAGTAGTAGTGGGAATACAAGTACATCTTCTGTTTCGACTGCATCTACTTCCCCAGTAAATAACACTGCTGCTGCCCCTTCAGCTTCTGCTCCGATGACTTCACCCAGCCCAGGTAGAAGTAGTGGGAACGGTACACCTCAAGGATTGGATGTATTAATTCACACATTACAGCCAAATGCCGCACGTACCGCTCAAGTATTAGGATTTACCCCTGCACCATTAACATCAGATGAAATCTCTGCCATACGCGGATATTTTGCTGAAGATATTAGCAATTTTCAACGACAACGAATGACACAATTGGAAGGTGAAAGTGAGACTGATTTCCGTTATCGTGCTGAAACTGAATGGATGGCTTCACAAGGACCACAATCAGAATTTCGTATGAATATTACTGCATTAAATATATTTCGTTCTGCTACAACGACAATGCAACAACGTGCACAAAATGGTGAAACGTTGTTACCATTGGAAAGTGATGAAGAAGAGGATGTTGTTGCAATGGCAAGGAATGCAATAGTACTTGGTGGTGGTGGAACTGTACGTCGAACAAATGGTGCTACCGCAACGGCCAATTCATTGGATGCCTTTAGTGAAACAGGTACAAATCGTGATTTTATTTATGGTGTAACAATTGGTTATTTATTAGGATTTTTAATGTTATTTTGTGTATGGGATCGTAATATTTCATTTAAACAAAAATTAGGATTAATTACTGGTGTAATGTTAAATTTAATATTAGATGTTGCATATAAATTATATTCAAAAGGCGGTGGACATATTGTGCTGAATTCTAGTAGTGCAGGAAATAGTGGACATACAAGTAATGATGGTATAATATATCCGATTGCATCAACTCAGCCACAATCGATATTGTTTGGTAGTGGGGACACTGATACTAATGTTACTGGTAGCGGTGGTCACTTTAATCTGCGTGGTAGCCATTAATTGTCCTTGTTGTAGTTGTTGAGGTGCACTATCTCGTCATCATAGAGATTAAGTAAGTTGCGTCACCACTAATATTTGCTGTATATAGTGTGTAATTATCATCAGATTGATCATATAGTTAGCTTATTGTTTATTGCAAAGAAATCTGAAAGAAACCAAAAGAATAGGATAACTTTTGAAATACATCGCAAAGTTTATTTTATTTAAATTTTTACTCTCACCAGGACTGCATCTCTTTGTTTACCTTTAGTAGATGCTATAAGTTTTGACTCTTGTTGGGGGAAGTACTTTCAGACTTTTTATCATGCTTTTAGTTTTACAAGGAAGGGTAAGCTAAAGTGGGGGTACCCACGCAATATTCAATAATCATCAACCATCACAAACCAAAATATTTATTTAACATAAAACCGTCAAATTATCTCTGTCTACAATCTCAAACAAGGAATGCCAGAGTCTCGGTGGTTGATTTTAAGGGTCAAGGGATTACATCACTGCAGACAAGCAAGAGTTTTAAACACTATTGTCAATAACCCGTCATCATATATTTTGTTGGACGTTTCTGACAATATCTTTATGTGACGGATTCATTCAGGAACTGTTCGTTCATTTGAAACGCTTTATCTAAGTGACAACGACGGAATAAGTAGCAACTTGTTATTGGAAATGGTTTTGAGGGTTAAATTCAATAAGTGAACTGGGTATGAACTTGTGCAACCGTTTTACGTTTATTTCATGATGCAGAATGTTGTGTTTAGAACAAAAGAAAAAAGGAGTCGTTCGTTGTCTCAATTTTTGAGATCAGCGCGAACTTAGCAAAAGATTACATAATTGTTCATTTTCAACTTCGAACAGCATTCGCATCCAATCCTATGAAAGACTCGTCAAATCTATCAATTTTGAAGGGTCGTTGTGATTCAGTGTTATCCCAAGTAGTGTTGTAACTATTATATAGGGATATTAAGTCATATTGGCCAATCAATTATGACGTTCTCACTTATTTACTTAAAAGAAAACGACTGCTGTACATATATAATTGAGGATAAAATGCCTGCACCAGAACAACAACTTCACAACAATATTGCTGAATAATGACCTCAAAATCCATCTGATAACTTCGACTTATCACCCACTCTCGTCATGAAGAAAGCAAATAGAATCAGCAATGTGACAATAGCACCTAACAGAATAAAAGGAGTACAAGATTGGATATCATATATAAAAAACTATTGAAGCATAGCAAACCTGTAAAAGAGAACATAGAAATACTCGTATGTCCCAAGAAAGAATTATCTCCTCCACTCGCTGAATGTCGTAACATCTCTAATTCTAAACGTTTTCGTTCAATGATAAGATCGGCATCATTAGGGCAACGGCGAATGAAGTTTTCTGTTGCACCACATTTCTCACAATACTTTGCACCATTTGATGCACTGCTTTCAACAATACGATGAGCCATATTTACAGAGGTACCAATTTGGGTTCCGCAAATAATCAATCAACAACGTATATATAATAACTGATGACCAAATACAAAATATTCGATTTCTCTGAAAAATCACTCAATCGTCAACGATAGCCGAGTGTGCCAATTTTCAAATTCTCCCATCTTGCCACTTTATCCTTGTTGTTCCGTACCACTCGATAATTGATGATTATCAACTGTCTTTCTATTTCTATTTGTGTGTGCTCGATGTCCGAGCAGATTTCTATTTGTGTGTGCTCGATGTCCGAGCAAGCAGACCGAAAGAAGTAGAATGTGGATTACGGTTTACATATTTAGTAATCAAAAATAATATTATTATGGCTTTTAGGTCCTTATCATCATGGAAATGTTGGGAGAGCTGATGAAACGCCGAAACGAGTTTTGGGTTTCTTTTGGTAAATCATTTTGAATTGCTCTTGTGCCCACCTCCGTTTCTCTGCCGATATACAACTAGTGTGTTATTTTGTTTATCATCATTATGATCTCAAAGCGAGAAGCCTTAGATTATTGCTGTGCTCATTTGAGAGTACCATCAGAACTACGTCGTCTTATTGATCACTATTTCATACTGACAGAGTTTGACAATGTTACGATCCGTGTTGCAGTTGATCTTTGGACTAAATCAAAGATGGAAGCAATTGAGTGCTATGGTGAAATATCCGAATGGGATACCTCCAAAGTAACGGATATGAAAAGATTATTTCATATGAAAGGTCGTTTTAACGATGACATTAGTATGTGGGATGTATCTAATGTTATTTCAATGAAAGAAACGTTTGCATACACATATCGCTTTAATCAACCATTAAATTCTTGGAATGTATCAAAGGTTACTGACATGTCATATATGTTCTATCAAGCAGTTGGTTTCAATCAGCCATTAGATCAATGGGACGTTAGTAATGTTGCTACCATGGGATATATGTTTCAAAGGACTGAAAACTTTAATCAACCTAGTATTGCCGTATGGAATATTGCAAATGTAAGACATATGGAAATGATCTTTTGTGATGCAAAGGCATTCAAACAGTCCTTATTAGAAGGGCATTGGAATACTCCAGTAGGGAAGAGTGCTATTAGTACCTATTATGGATTTCCATTTGATTGAACAGAATATTTGTAAATGTATTAAATTTAAGTCCTATGAAAGTGATTTTGATATGTCTTATTAACTATTATATAGCGCTATATTGTAAGATGTGGATATTATTATCGTAATATTGTATTAGGTTTAGTGATGTGACAGTGTAATGTGACTCGGATCACACTGTACTACATTGGACCTCAATGATTCGTTATCGAACACTACAATTCAACATTTTAAGTTAATTAACTATTATGAACATATCCATATTTCTTTTTGATCATGATTATATTTTGAAATCATATATTCAACCTTAAATCAATGAATCCCAATTTACCACCTCCGAGTAACATGATTGCAACGGTTCCTCTAAATGAGGAGTTGTCGATGGTATTTACAGCCTATCAGCCTCAAATGATGTTATTAACCCTTCAACGTCATAATGACAAGGAGATCATTACTATTCCAGAGAGTTTCAAAGTGATTAATGAATCACTGGGCAATTCACAACATCTATCTTTTGATAACCAGCACTTTCTCTTAACTCAAGAATCGGATTATGCTATCTATTTTGAAGAAAAATATATCGTCAGTATCGGAACAGTTTCGGTTTGGAGGGCAATCAAACGAGATGATGCGAAACAAGACCCTATCTATTTATATGCTGATGAGCACTGAATGTTAATGCTAACATCTGAACAATCCACAACTCGCATATAAATTAGCTTTTGTAATTCAACATAGGATTAATTAAGGTATGTCATCAATGATAATATGAGTTAATAACTACGTATACAATTTCACAAATGAATAGCATCAACTAATGAGATCAATCAGTGACACATGACGCTTGCATTTATATTCCCTCAATATATTCTACGCAATATGAATACAAATACTTCAACTTCTCCTTCTGATAATGCATCTTACTCGAATGTACATCATTTAGAATCCTTTCCTGTGAATGAATATCTTTATGCCACGTTTGAACCATATGAAAGATTGGGATTGCTGTATATGACCTTACGAAATGATCGAGATGAAGTTGTTCCTGTACCAGAAGCTTTTCATGTGTACAGTGATCCACTAGGTGCAATAAGAATGATTCCAAGGGTCGATCATGTCTTTAGACTGCTACATTCGGGTGCATATACAATTTTCTTCAATGAGAAATTGGTTGCAACAGTAGGACCAGATCGATATGGACACTGGAAGGTTTCATTTCCCGATAGAAGTCATGGAAGACCAGATTTTGTAGATAATTTAGATTATGATTCAGATAGCGATTAAACATTATATGGAAAATTTAATGATTGCTTTAAATATTAACAACAAACTCAATTCAATATATTTCAGTGGTCGGACAATCTATGATTCATTTGAAGACTTTCTATCAAAACTGAGAACCCTTGAAGTAGCAGTAGGAGTTATGGTTTCAATCAGCTCCCTATTGTAGTAAATAGAATAAGTTGCACCAAGAGCGATGGAGTAACACAGATCTTCTCCAGGTTGAACTAAGGCACTACCCATCTTTTCATTGAAGATTTGAAATGTTTCAGGTATTGGAACTTGTTTGTTGGATTCATTGATTAGAGTTATCTTGGCAGTATCATGGTTAAGTGGAACGACCTTTACACGCAAACCATCTTTCAAAGGTATTACAACACCAGTCATACCAACATGGACTTCAGAATGTTCAGTAGATGAGGACATGATACAAATTGTAATAAAATTATTAAATTAGCTGTGATAATTTGAATTATGAAAGTGAAAAGTGTATTGTTGAACTATGATTTAGATGAGGATTGTAAAGAACGGACACTTTGTTGGATATTCTCGACCATCTCAAGAGCGGATTCAATACATGTCATCAATTTCGGTAAAAGAAATTGTAAACTTAATAGTATTTCTCTAGCATTAAATTAATTGCAACATTTAATGTTATTAATGATTTCATCTAAGAAGGGACTCGCCCCACAATAACTCTATCTATTTGGAAACCATTCGGTCATAAATTCATAAATATTAGAAGGTACCTACCGAGTATTGTGAATATAAATTTAATAGAAGTCAACGATGATAAAAATATTTGTCAAAATTTCTTATATTAATATTACAACTGACCAGTATGATGAAAGGACATATATTTATCACTGTCACGCACACAAGATAGGGAGTCAACCAGGATCTAAATTGCTGGCACATATATAC
>JACCEA012487182.1_pt1 | contig 18495 bp, 14 predicted proteins | sample 7449851 | NCBI WGS metagenome assembly JACCEA01 (sample SAMN15323453, study PRJNA562643) | freshwater metagenome | isolation source: river surface water | place: USA:Blue River Watershed | collected 2017-08-18
AATACAATCTATTACTATTCACAGAACCTATCCCTGGTGTCCTTGTCAGTCCTTTTCTATACACAATATATCAAGAGAACTGTGTCATTTCCTTCCTAATATATATTTATAATATATATTATCTTGATATATGCTGTTTAATAATTAAATATATATATATAATATAATAAATAAAAATTAAGTTAAATTACAATAAACAGTATGAGTGAGAATTAATATATGTCCAATTTTTTATTTTTAATGTCTATTTGGAATCAATACCTACAAAAGACGACGTACGCACGCCCGTACATACAGATGCCGTCACATGATGATTGATGATGATGATGGTTAGAAGAATATATACCATGGTATAGAAGTACAAAATATTGGAGGGCGATTTTAAGTCATGTTGCTTCTTCTTATTCGTGTGGTGGTATGGCATCTGTTGGTATTCCAAAGCCGCGCTGCTTTGGAAACTCCTGCTGAGGCATCCGACTTCTCAACCATTCCCCAATATCATTTGCCGATGCTCAATGATCTTGATCGAAATACAGCTTACAAGTTGGCTATACAGAAAACAGTGGTAATTAATCAATCTGTTGTTCTCGATGTTGGTGCAGGTACTGGTTTACTCTCCCTCTACGCTGCCGCTGCCGGTGCAAAAGAGGTCATCTCAGTGGAACATAATGAACTACTTTACGATATTGGAAGCACCATTGTCAGTGATAATCACTATCAAGATAAGACAGCATTCTATCATTTGGATTCAAGTGATATCACATCATCACTACCTTATGAAGCATGTTTGAAACTAGAGAAACAGCGGAATATTGATAATGGAAATGAATGTGATGAAAATCTCTCAGTCGATTTAGTCATCACAGAACTGTTTGATAGTTGGATTCTAGGTGAATTTATTCTTACCGTATTGGGGGACTTATATGACAACAAAGTGATTGATGTCCATACCAAAGTAATCCCTTCACAAGGAAATCTATTCATTCAATTAGTTCAAAGTAGCTTTTCTTTTCAATCAATCTCACCTCCTAATATAGATGGATTTGATTATTCAGCTTATCGTCATTATAATTTATATACCTTTAATGAAATCACAGTCACTGCTTCTCAAGATATTACAAACCATGTTTCGAATGTTGTGAATGTATTTAATTTTTCGTTTGAACCAAATGCTGCAATGGCCATCGCGACATCGAATAATGAAGGGAATACAGGATATGTGAATCCTTACTATCATCAACGCTACGAGCATGTTATTTTTCATATTAACGAGACTGCTGTTACACATGGATTACTTTTTTGGTTTAATCTTTGGATGGATCGCGATCAGACTGTGATGCTTTCAAATGAACCACATGCCACTAAATCACATTGGAAACAAATGTTTTTACCATTTAAAAAGGATTTCATGGCATTCAAAGATACTTACTTTTCTGTACAGATTGCACACTTACCACGACGTTATGTTGTCTTAGCAAATCATTCTAAACAACGATTAATCAAAATTGTAAGTAAATGCGATGTTTCTCAAAACGATGGAATTGAAGTATATACAAGGCATAGTATATCCAATGGAAAGGGAAAGGGAAAGGGAACGGGTGTTGTTGAGGAAACAAGTATTTTGATGGATGAAGATAGTGAAGATCTGATAGATATGAATTGTTTTGATGATGTTGGTCATCCTATTTTACGTAAACGAGATTGTCTTGGTGCAAAGTTAAAAGCTCAACGTCATTCAAAATCTGAAAAAAGTAGAAGGAATAATGTTGAAGATTTAGTTGAAGAACAATTAATTTTTTCTATGGATGGTGCATTCAATGAATTGAATTACTGGAAAGGATACATTGGACAAGAGTTTGTTGCTGTTATCAAATTGCCCGCTAATAAACGCCATCGATCACGTCAAACTATGATTAAGCGAACTTTTACAGTTCCCTCTGATAATTACCAATATGGGCCAGATTGTACCACCAAAGATAGTTGCGGAATTAATAATGTTGAATTGAAAGTCTTTAATATCTATTGCAATAGTGAACATTCAGAATCTAGAAAAGTTCGATCACATTTGGAATTGTAGTGCACTGATTAGATTATGGCGAACCGACTAAGCTCAAATAGTAAGTGGAGGTAATGTGAAAGCAGCAACATCAGTAGTAGTAGTAGTAGTAATAGTAATAGTAGTCGTCGTCGTCGCAGTAGTAGTAGTAGTTGCACATCATGTTACCGCAGCAAATTGAATTATTTTATTGGTCAACAGAATCGAAACTCCATGATAACATATAATATTTCTGGTATTATATATATTGCCATGTATCACTGCAATATCGAAACCTTTTAATTAAATATCTCCAGATTATTTGAATGGCAAATTTAATAAACAGAAATTGCTCAACTCCAATTAATTGATTATAACCAATAACAGATGAGGTTGATTTGTTTGTAAGCATGTAATTATTGATATCGTAATTAATTGGACATTAACACACACACACAAACTACAAACTGTACATACACTGAACTGGAAAACCATAGTTGTTGTGGTTTAAACAAATATTAATCAACAGGGGATCTACCACCACCTCTTCTTCTGATTTGGGCATTTCCCTCATCACCAATTGGAGTACCACGTTGGGATTCACTTGCTGATATTCCCAAAGACTGAGCAATGTCATTTTCCATGGAGTCTTCACTTCCAGTTGGCGCGGGTGACACATTTACATATTCATCCAAATCATTGATTCCCTCACGAGAATTTGGCGACAACTGCGGTTGAAGTGTCTCGCTGCGATCTTCAACATCGGCGGCAGAGACAATGCTTTGTTCTCCAATTGCCTGTTGTCTTTGTCTTTCTTCTTCCTGCTCTCTTTCCAAACGTCGTTGTCGCTCTCGTTGTCTTTCCTCTTGCATAGACTTGTTCCTCTCCATTATAACACAGAACGTGGAGTATGTGTTTTCTATTGCAGTCGTTGCACCATTGAAATAAGAGTGTTGTAGCCACAAGGACGCTGAAATTGTAACACTTGGCCATAGATCGACAACATAGAGCTTAAATAGCCAAACGAAGCCAATGCATATCCAATAGTTGATCCATTGGCTGGAAAGGGACATAAGTACCACCTCTCCTGCTCTACTTTGACTGTGTTCTCTACTTTGACGAGGTCCTCTAGCGCGACCATCAGCAGCGTCTTGACCATGTCGATGTTGACTGTGAAGGCGATGGCGAATCATATTCGTAACGGCAACGGATCTAAATGCTGGTAAGACGAGAGAGATTGTAACCATGCCTATTGTAGAAAAGGGGAACGGTAGAAAGACAAACAAAATAGCCATTATCGAAACCACGCTATCTTGCAAAATAGCGCGAATAATACGAATTTGATTATCGTTAATTAATCTCATCATCTTTAAAGCAGAAAATATTGCAGAAGCTTGTTGGGTATGCTCTTCAATACTGCGCGATGCGGTAGTCGTAGGGATATACGTGGCCAAAGTTGTCATCAATGGAGATATTACTGAAACAAAGACAATATCTGCAAAGACAGAATAAGCTTGTATCCAGATCAATATACTGATAACTAATTCTTTCAAATATGGTAAAAATGATAGTAATTTGTTCGAAAATGGAATGAGGGACAATGCTGTGACCACTCCATGATAGATACCAAGAATTACCCAAAGAATCAAGAGACTTTCTCCCAACTTCATCATTTTTCGATCATTTTCATGTAATTGTGGTGAACTGTCTGCACTATCAGTGGCGCTGACCCCTGCTGTTCGTGTGGTTGGAACATCTCCTAAGGCTGCCATCAGTTGATACTTCCTTGCTTTCCACACAGTTGTGCTCAACGGAATCAGCAATGTAAAGATTGGCATCAATGTGGGAGATGTTAATGGCAAAATGAACTTTTTGCCTACTATGGCAAAAAATAGTGATACTGTAAAAAAGAGAACGTGAGGTGCTGCTTTTGCAGCTGCTTTGGATTTAGCTGAAATATATGATTCAACTCGCATCCACCATGATACAATCCTCTTACGAAATACTAACACAATCAACAGAATTGTTATTGCTAATAATTCGATGATAATATCCATCGTAGTCAATTGTGTTCGATGGAAATCATAAATAACTTTTCCAAGTTTTAAAGCATGAGGGAAAGCAAGGATTAATAATTTTGCAACGATTAATGCGAAGTAGAAGATAAGTAGACAAATTGTCCGCAGACAATCATAAATTGCAAGGAAAAGATGTTGAAACAGAGGTGATACCGCACGATGGACATCCAATATTGGAATGGTTGTGGTGAACACATAATCGTATGCATACTTCATGGTCAACATCTTTTCAGGAATTTTCGATAAAATCGCCGAGGCGATCACTTTTGTCGCATCTGGACTGCCTGTAAGGCTTGTTGTTAGGGCTTCGAGAAGAGATGAAGCGGATGATGATGACATTCTCTTGAAATCCTATTATTGAACAATAACAATATAAAGGTATGTGGAATCCAAGTCTCTGGGAAATGACAAAAAGAAAAAAGAAAAATCCTTTGAGAAAAAGACAATAGTGTGAATAAACACTTTACTTCTTACATAATAATAGCACTTATAATGCTATTATTAGAATACTGTTCACTGTATCGTAACTATTCTATGTTTTGATGAGCAGGAAGTTTAAGTGAATTTATGGTTTACAAGAAGCTACACCATATGGTATATAGAACAACAAAAATAATGTATCGCTGATTCTTGAGTCTACAATCCTTCCTTGTAAATTAAAATAAATAGAAGTATTGTATAATATTTCATAAGGTAGATGGGGCAATCTACTGGATACTGTGTAAAAATAAAATGGCTGATCATATCTGAAATAGTATCACGACTTGTCCGACAAAATAATGGACAGTACAATAATTTTGGTTGAGTATAATTTCAAGTGCAAGAGCCGAAAGCTCTTAGTTTTGGACATAATTGTATCTGCATGGGAAATATCCATTGTTTGCATAGTAGCTGTAGCTCGTCTTATCGTGGGAGGCGACTTGACCCTAACAATATTAAAGAGGAATACATTTAAGAATATAAAATCCGTGCACAATCACTGCTTACAGTGCCGTGTTCAGCGTATTCCATAAAAGCATCGCTGTCAATCCAATAATGAAAGAGTAGCACGTGAGAGTTCGGGTTCAGGATTGCATCTCCAGCCTTCAATTCACTCTTAGAAATCTTAGTACAAATTTCCTAATCAATAACAAATAATAGCGTAAAAAAGCAATTACTTGACTGAGTACAACAAATAAAACATACCTGCATGTTATAAGTAGTGTGTCCTCCACCTGCTGTGCTTGACTTCCAAGCCATACTGACATAACCAGAACAATCTTGGCGGTAACCATCTGTTGTAGCGGTCTGAGAATAAGGGATCTTGCGGTTCACCCAATCTTGAGCACGATTAATTATTTCGTCACGAGAAATACCGCTACTGCTACCCTGGACACAGCATTGAAGGTCCGTTGGACCAGTACAATATCCGGCATATGATTTTCCACCTTTGGAGGAACAAAGCGATGTTTGCATGCAGCTTCCAGAACCATATGGGGTTGAGCATTTGTTATTCGTGCAGCAACGAATATCGGAGTCACCAGGACACAAATTGGAAGTGACGGTGCCACTACAACAGCCAGCGCTAATGCTCACACAAACACCCTCCACACCTGAAACGCTGCATGTAGCTGAGTAGCTGCAACCCGTGACCGTATTATTGTAAAAATCCGCAGGCATTGCTGCAGTTAGAAGTACAGGTGCCACAGTGAACAGCAAAGCAAGAAAGTTGTAGAAACTCATTCTCTCAAAAATACGCGTTCTTCACAAATTAAAGGAATAAAAGTTTTGATAGATGCTGATGCCATGATCTGAAGAATGATCGGCAGACATCAGCATTGAATTTGGAATTGCAACTCTAGTGTGTCCTCATATGAGGCAGCAGCAGCAGCAGCGCAGCACATTTGGATTTTTATATTTTATCCCACTCTCTCCGCTAGAAACAGCCCCCCGCTCTCTCTGCTGTGTCCGCTCTGGCGCTGCTGGTGCTGCTGCGCTGCCCCGCTCATCATGTGTGTGGGCGAAAATGGGTTAAGAGCCGAGGATTAGAATACCAAATACCTTAGCAATTACAATGAGTGACCAACAAGATGTCGAAAGTAGTCTTGATTCAGGGAAGAGAGTGTTTTCCTTTCGGGATTTAGTTGGGAAGAAGTATCGACTTCTTATCACCAAGAGAAATACTCTAACTAACTACCACAGTCCCGCAATTCAGGTGGCAACCAATATTGAGATAGAGCACATTTTTGACTACTATGTAGTGCTAGACAAAGGGAAGACTGGTAGTTACTTGCACATCACTGCCGAGGTATTGCGTACATTTGAGGAGGAATTCGTGAAAGGTCATTCACATTTTGCAATATTTGTAAATGGATTGAGAGAACGAACTCGTCGCAATATGATTTATGGCCATTCTGATCTATTGTGGAACGTCCCTGAAGATCGACAATTCGCTGTTGAAAGTCGTATAATATCTTCAATGTATCGAGAATTCTTACTCTGTAATTATTTGGAATATTTCCCCACTGTCGAGACTTCTCATTTCAACTTGAGTCGACCTTCCGGAGAAGTTTCGAATTGGTCTCCAGCATTAAAATCTATTCGCATGTCAGAGAGTGTTGGTACATTTCATGAGCTGTACAGCTCGATATTTGCGTTAATTGGCCCTTTGTCTACAATCGATCAACTTGCTTCGAGCTATCAATGTAATTTGACAGAACACAAAGACCGTGTCCACCACCTATTTCCCATGCCCTTGAAAGATTTATTGAGATATGATGGTAAGAAATCTATGATTGCCTACTTTGAGAGAGTGATTCGATCCATCTATCCAAACATTGGGCTTGATGAGCAAGTGAAGGTTTCCATCAAGCACCACCTTTTGGAAGTTCTGTTTGTTGGAATCCAGAAGAAATGGAAGGACAAACATGGTGTATTGCCGCTAGCGGAGCGATTACACTGCCCATATCATCTCGCGAGGGATTATGATGGAGAATTAGCTTTAGTAATAAGTATTATCCTTTGCAACAGCAAAACAAATAAATTTGAAATTGATGTGCCTGGTGGAAAACGTGAGTTAGGAGAGAGTCCATTAGAATGTGCCCTTCGTGAGTCTTGGGAAGAGATTGGAATAGATTTGACGGGATGCTATGTGTATGGAACGAATGCTTCAGATTGTCACTCTTCTCAGTGGATTATTTGCCAGCATCGTGAAATTGCTGAATATTCTTGCTATATTGCACTGCACCAAGAACTGTGGAATGTTTTGCATCCAAGCGGTGGTACTAGCGAGAGAGACCATGTTGCACAAGCACTTGATGATGCTGATATGCTAGCAGCGGAATTGAATTGTAAGTTGCTCCCATTCAACCCGCGGTAGAATTAGCATTGATATTATCAATCCTGACGGTGAAAGTATGTAATGGATGGTTGTGTATAGTGAGGGAGCGATTTCGTTCTACGGTTATTTGGGGATTTATTCTAATCAGTGTAAAATTTTAAAAAGCCCACAGCATGCATGGATGGTGTGCAAATAGATGGGATCTTAATCTCATTCTGTTGTGCGAATCTTTCAGGATAACCCTATTGCAATATTTCCCATTACCATGGTATCAGACTTATGTTGTATTTTTTTGTTATAATGGGTGTCGCATTGAGTTTGTATTTAGACAAAAATAATCCTTCCGACGTAATCCATAAGGGGTATTTCATTGAGTTCGGTAATTATAGTGTAAAAACAATTTTCAGACCAGCTAAACAAAACAAGACACACTTTTACAACAGACACACAATTGCACAGATCGACAAACAAGCTATATATAATGCCACATTGACCAATAGAGTATATCAGTGACTACAAATACCACCCACACTATTCAGTTGTTCCTCCCAAAACTTATACTTACAACACTTCCAATATTATCATGATCCTTGTTTCAAATTACTAATTGTCGTCACCGTTTACATCATCAACGAAAGTTTGCAATGTCTCCACAAGCTTCGCCATATCATTGTCAACATCATAAACATCCAATGCTGCATTGATAACATTATTACCCCGGTTAAACTCTTCCAGCAAAATCTTTCCAGCTTGATTGGTTAGAATCGACTCCTTCACTAACTCTTGTACAAGTATCGGAAATACGGTATCGCGAGCACGTTGAGGAGTGATAAGACTCTTTCCATTGAAATCGTTATCATCATCATTATCACCACCATCTTCTTCATCTTCAGTGTCGGATTGATTTCCTTCATCATCCTCTGCGGCATCTTCATCGTCCTCCTCATCATTCTGACTCTCTTCTTCTTCGTCGTCATCTTCATCGTCACTACGATCGACATTTCCATCATTACTATCATCGTCTGCGATAACACGAGACGATAAAGTTCTTTGAATTACAGCACGAGCTGCTTGACGCATGGCGTTCTTAAGATTGTCTTCATCTAAATCATCGCGAAAGTTTTCGATCGCAGTGCGAATAGCAGGATCATTCTCTGCAATGGCGAGTCTCAAGGCTGCAGTTTCCAGATCGGTTAATTTCATGCTTTGAACAATCTGCATGAATCTGGTCTCAACAAGTTGAGCATCATCCTTGTATAACAACTACGTAAGATATATTATTCCATTCAGAGTATGAAGAGTCCTTACATCGTCAAAGTCGTTGTCTTCATCATTATCATCGTCCTCCTCATCCTGCTCTTCTTCAGATTCATCTTCCTCTTCTTCCTCTTCCTCGATAACAGGTTCGGGAGCCTTCTGCTGCTGAGCAGATTCAAAAGTCTTCAAACTGTCAATCAGTTTATACACATTTTTGTCATTCTCATATGCAGCAAATATACGAGAAATAGTAGGATTTCCTTGTTCAATCAATTTATTCAACGATTGGAATTGTTCGGCAGTAATACCTCTCGCTCTACAGTACAAGCGTCACAAAATAAATGTAAAAAGAGATTTTGAAAATAAGAAAGCGGTTACCTGAAGAGGATTTCAACAACTTTCTTCTGGTCATTAGCATCAAGAATGCTTTCATTTGTTTGGGAAGTTGGAGAAGAAACAGGAGATGATTTTGGCTGTTCCTTTGATGGGGAAGACTTTGAAGGAGAGGTTTGGCGTGGTGGAGACTTTGGTACACCTTCAACACTAGCAACTACAACGCGAAGGAGAGTGTCAACAAGCTCGGCCCCATTCTTATTCTCAGTATATTTCTCGTATGCTGAAATCAAACGAGGGTCACTGGCTTTAATCAATTTTTGAAACATTTCTGCAACAGCTGGACCAATCATATCATTCTTCAACATTTCCTTAACAATGTCCGTGATTTGCAATAAAGCAATTTCACTTCTACTGGTTGGAGATTGTGCGGAGGATTCTTCAGAATTGGATTCCTCCTTTTCCTGCTCCTCCGCAGCGGATGCAGCATGCATCAATGCTTCAATATCTTCCTTTGAATGATTGCATAGTATTTGTAAGGTATCCAAGAATTCCGCAACATCACGATCGCTAGCATAAGACTCGATCGCTGCCTCTATCAAGACATCACCTTCGAGATAGCGACTGTACAAATCACTGGCACGATCAGCAGAAGTGATCCCCTGCTTGACCATCATCTCAAGAGAATGCTTCAACAGTTCGCGCTTCGCATTGACAACAGCCTTCATTGCTTCAGCTCTAGCTTCTTGTACGTGACTTGGCAGACCAGATTGAGTTTGTTGTTGTTGAGAAGAGGCAGCTGATGGTGGTCTCTCTTCCTTGCCACGGGCAGCTGCATTGGCTGCATACGCTGATGCAGCAGAACTAGTGCTAGGAGTAGTAGATGTCTTTGAAGTTGCAGCCTTGGCTTTCAACTCGTCTTGAAGCTCATCCAAATCCAAATCCTTTACAATGCGACGAAGAGTATCAACGAAATCGCTGGCATCTTCTTGCACGGTATAGACTTCCCATGCAGCACGGACTAGGTCGTAGTTAGCATGGAATAGATCACACAATGCCTTAGCTTGATCAAAATCTAATTGTCTACGAATCACGGCGATAAAGACAGTCTGAACAAATGGTTCTGGGACAGTATCTTGCCAAATATTGTCAATACCCAACGACGACAAGATCGAGTCCAGAGTGATGTCTTCAAGACTAAAATCATCATCATCTTCGTCATCAGGAACTTTCTCGTCCTCTTCCTCTTCATCGTCATCTTCATCATCCTCACCTTCTTCATTTGGGATGCGATAGTTTTCTTCATCGTCATCATCTTCTTCGTCCTCTTCTTCGTCAGCTTCAGCCTCAGCATGCGCAAAATGAAGATCTCTCTCTTTTTGAAGACTCTCTAGCTCCTCCTCCTGGATCTCAGTCACGCGCTTGCGAATTTCTAATCGAACACATCGTAACAAGGTGTCCTGCAACTCATCCAGATTTCTGTCTTTCTCATAGAGTTCGTAAGCAGCAATAACATAGTCGTTCTCTTGATCAACCATTTCGAAGAGAACGTTTGTTTCAGTTTTCGAAATTACACCAGCACGAGACATCAGAGAGATCACCCCCGTCAATCCTCTGGCGATGGCAACAAGAGCCTTTTGACGAACAGTAGATGACTCAGTAGGAGCCTCGCTTTCGTCTTCGAGACCCTCGCTTCCGCGATCTTCATCAAGCTCTACCCCGGTGGTTTGGAAAGGGTGAGAGTTTGCGATTTCAAATAAGGCTTTCGCCAACAAAGGAACACTTTGATGTTCTTGGAATTCATCGTAGACATTTGCAACAACCTCCTCGCGAATCAATACCAAGTGACGTAAATATAGTAATTGACTTTCGGTGATGCGCTCGTTAATGTAGAGCTGATCACAGACTTGCAAAACCTCATCTTGAGCTTCACAAGCGCTTCTTCCCTGCTCTGTCGTCAAACTGTTCGATAGGTCCTTGCAAATCTCAGCGAAGTACTCGGAATCATTGGCAGATATTGCAACGGAATAGGCCGCAAACAACAGTGTGCTGTTTTGAGAGAGCAAATTGTACAACAACTGAAACTGAGTTTTGTTTAAAAACTTCTGTTCAACCAATCCTTCAATAAAGCGCAAAATCTCTTGAATAACCCATTCAACTGAGGAATCGTCTTCATCTACTTGTTTGGCAAAACGTTAAAACATATATCAACCAAAATAAAATAACTACCGCACTTACCAGATTGGGCTTGAGAACTCTCAGCACCAACACTGGCGACACTGGTGCCAGTATTAACAGCAGTGCTAGAGACAGATCTGGCAATGTTTGCAGCTTGTGCCACTTTAATGTCATCTGCAGAGGAGATGGCGCCGCCAGCAACCAAAATCTTGCAGACATTGTTAGGAATGACCTGGGGAGATTTGCAAACGAGGGAAATTGGAATCACCAATCCTTTCTATAAAGGAGTTAATTGATTAAAAATTTGTTTCATCGAAAGGGTGATTGAAAAGGTTATTATGCTTAGGAGTGGATTGTTGATAGAATCAAATTCAGTAACTCCTTACCTCAGCCATAATTCCGACAATAGAGCCAGAGATGGTGAAAACAGTCTTCAACAAACCAGTAAGTTCATCGACACTTAATCCATCAATCAAAGCAATGGTATTGATACGACCATTGTGAATGAACTTTGCGTACACAGGAGTAGATGCCATTTTGGGGGGAAAATGATTAAAAACAAGTCAAAAAGTGCCAGAGGGTGATAGAATAAAAGGCAACCAATATTTTTTTATCGAAAAAAATCAGGGCGGAGTACAATAGAGAATCGAACCAGAGAACTAGATCGAACAGTCTATCAGTCAGTTGATACAACGTGACTGGACACAAAAAATCCTTTCACCCGACGTATACAAAAGCTGAATCTACTGAAATGAAGAAAAAAGCAATAGATATCGAATCTTGCTCTTAATCTTCAGACGCGATCACAGGCCAGGACTATTAATATTGTAGTTGTTGTTCTCAACCTGTCCTTGGATTCAAAACCAGCACTTAATTAATTTTGAAATCATTTTGGGAAGTTTGAACTTTGACTGATGGGCGTGAAGGGATTTTTAACTGACAGTTGGTTCTTTTCTACTCCATCGGATTTAACGGATAGGATATTGTATTTTCCCCTATATCTGGATAGCTAGATCCTGTAATGTTGAATTTAGCCATTCTGATGTAATTTGTAAATAAATAATCATCAGTGCCGCCCCCAGGAGTATTGTTGTGCTTTTTTATTGTATTGTATTGTAATAATAAAGAAAAAATTAATTAATCATCGAATTCACTCACCAATAGAATGGAGAATGGAGGCATCTCAATCTCAGAGTGATGAAAAGTTCTTCGAGTTAAAGATAGATTCATCAAGTGTGAGGATATTCTCAGCAGCACTTCACCTTTGTCAAAAAGTTGGTCGTGATGTAATCCTTGGTAACTGCAATTCTGATGAACGAATCGGCCGTGTGTGAATTTGACAACATCTTTTTCAGAAGTTGAAGATCATGCAATGACGCTTCGATCCTTGAATGACAATAAAAGCGCCTACATATCCATTGAGTTTTCGTCGGATTATTTTGATAATTACAATCTATCTTCAGATACTGCTTTTGCATGTAAACTGTCTGTAAAGGTGAGGTCAAACAAGCTATCGCAGCCCCATTTTATGGATGTTTATTGCAGCCAATATGCATGATAATGCGTAATCTGAAGCCTGTAAAAAGCATCATTGTAACAGCCTCAAGGATCAATTCTGTCCACGAGTTGGCCTTTCGACTTACTCAGTTTAATGGCATTACTCGATGCACTCGTTTCTACTATTCTGACTGTGAAGTCATGAATGCCGTTTTTTATGACGATGAATGTTCATACATACGGATGGTACCAAAGCTTTTGGCTCATGTGCTTCAGAATATGCACCGCTCTCCAGAAGTGTCTTTTCAAGCTTCGCCAACATCCATCATGATCAAATCACATTTTTTACCGGAGGTTTGGTTGCAAGACTATAGAGTAATTATGAACACAGGGATGACTATAAGTACAAATGAGTTTGAAGTATATGATTATCGTTCTGAATCAACCAAAGAGGAGTTGGTATTTTGTGTAAAAGAGGTTTGAAGTTGTTTCGTGTCCTGGAAAATCCACCAATCCTTCTTTTTTGATAGGTTAATGCTTTCCTCGCCTTTTGTGAAGCATTGGAGATGCCATCATTTGATTTTTTCTTTTCGTGTGGTGGTAGAGCAATTAAGCTCAACAGCAAACAAGATTTAGTTACTGTGTCTCTCATCATGGCCAGCATTCAGCCGCCCGGAGTACCAGGACATACTGAAGATGTTCCTCCAACGGAAGTTAGATACCCTACACAAACGAAATCAAAAGAATTAAATAGACCAAGAAGTCAAAGAAAATCCCCGAGTCCGGAGCCTCAAACTTATTACGAAGAGTATGAACCAGAAGTGTTACCTGCACCGACGCAAACAACTGACAAAAGTTTGACTAATTCGCAAAATGTTCTTGAAGCATCTCTCGTGTTAGGATCAATTCGTCAGATCAGAACTGACGATATACATCTCACATCCACCACGAATTCAACCTCTATTGATATTCGCGATTCACACAATAGTGACGAAGAAACAGTAGATGAGCGAACTTTGCATCGTCAGGATTATGAAAGCGACCCTGAGTTTCAAGATGATGGAAAACTTACTTCCAATACCAAATCAAGTAGGGTGATTCATTTTGTGTTGTTATATGCCATCAATTTATGTTTTGATACTTAGCAATGTCCATAATGCCAAAGCCGACCACTAACGAGGTCAATCTGACGTGTGCATCAAATGAGCAACCAAAACCAGTGTCTCGACATATTGGCAACCGACGCAAGCGATCATTTTTAGAGGATTCGGACACCGAAGAAGATTAATTTACTTTTCTATTATGACGTTAATGTCGTCAAGCAGAGTTCGTGTTCAACTTTCGTTGATGTTGGACCACATATAGACTGGACGTAGATATCCCAATCTACTGTGTTTTATGTGGATAGTTTAATTACACTCGCCCGCCGCATCAAACAAATAGCATGGTCGTTCGTTGTACAACTTGCTTATGTACTGTGAGAAAGTGGTTAGGGTTGCTAATTGGTATGTTCGGTGCTTTATGTAAAAGAGTGCCGGTTAAAACAGAATCTGTTTTTTATAGTCTTGTTTAATTTTTTTTTTTTTTGTAATTAAAAGAATTCTTTTGTATCCTGACCATTCAATAGATTGGATTGGGAATTTCTTCTTCTTAATCGTTAATCTCGTATGGCACCATATAACAAATACTTCAATTAATTATTACAGTGTATCTTCAATAACCAAAAAGACAAAAACACCCTTGTAAAACGCGTTTTTGAAGGATCGGCAGTTGTTGATTGAGCGTTTCACCCAAGATGCCACCCAGAGTTTTCAAAGTCACGATATGGAATACAATACGACTATTAAGATCCTCAATATATTCCTGATAGCAGAGGATTCATTGGAATTTTACTCTGTGATTCCGTGGTGGTTTGGACAACATATCTCATTACCATAAGTTGATTGCGAACTCGAGTAACTTTTGAATTCCATTGCCCTGAGTGGTTTTCGTATCATTCGAAATCATGGAGCAATCCTCTCGTGATCTAAGTCGAGACTCTTCCTTCAAAGGAAAAGCAAATGGTGGGAGCGTTTCGAGTGGAGGCAACAAAAAGTCCCGTGGTAATGCCTCTGATATGTACATCGCCTCAATGACCGGTGGCGGCAGTGTCGGCTCGAGTGATGGAGGTGTCAGTAGACCTGGCACAGGACCGAAGAATGGACCAAATAGTCCTTCAAATAATAAACACCTACATCATAAAACAACAAAATTTGCAGGTGATAGTGATGATGAAAGCGTTGGTAGGAAAGGTCCTGTTTTCAAAAAGAGCATTGTCGGTGACCTTTTCGGCACAATGTCGGGTGGTGAAGTTTCTTTGGCGGGTTTAATGTATAGATCTCGATTGATTGAGAAAAACGAAGATCACGTCAGTTTAGAGGAAAAAAAAGAAGAAAGCTTACAATATGAGAGTCGCACTAGTACGCAAGAGTTAATGGAATCTGAGAGTGATGATGATAATGAGAGCAAATTGTTGAAGACTATGAATCCCAAACAGCAATTGGCATTGACAATCAAGAATTGGAGTGTTTTCCCAGAAAATGATGACCACTTAATAAAGGAAGGAGCAGTTTATGCGTTAATTGCTCTCGCTCACCTGGATGATTCGACGATTCGACGGTGTTGTGCCAGTTCATTCTATCACTTGTCAAACCGTGAAAACAATCGCAAAGAATTGCTAGCTATTGGAACTACGGCAGGTGTTATCACATTAGCTATGCAAGCTAGAAATTGGCGTGTTGCAAAACTATGTGCGCTAAGTTTATGTAATTTGTCTATGGAAGTTAATGGTGAAGCAATAATGGCAAAGGAGGGAGCCATTCTTGCACTTGTAGTGTTGCTAGGTATTAAGGGGCAAAGTTTGTTACCAATATGTGTTCAAGCTTTATACAATATGACATGTTCTATTGAGCACTTTAAAGGCATAGAGCGCATTATCAAAGCTCTCTTAAATATGTCTTCTGCAGGTTATGACCACTCGGAATTTCTCGTGAAAGCGTTAGTAAATTGTGCTCGCTATTCATGGCTGCGGTTGCGTATCATTGAAGATGGTGGTATTAACAGCATTCATGCATTAATGCCAAATCTGAATAACCATGAAAATAAAGCCGAGATAGTTTTTCATATATTGACAGCATTGCGGTCACTCTCGGAAAGCAGCGGGTGTCGGACAGAGATGTTACAAAAAGGGAGCGTGGAGTTGTTATATCATTTATTGACTGATAATCCTCCAACGGGATCCAGTTCGAATAATAATGCTGCAAACATTGCCCGAACAGTACCACGAAGTCCAAAGAATCATCGACATGGCAATCAAACCAAAGAAAGTCCTATTAGCAATGCCTGTGATGAGAAATGTTTTTTATTGATCATGAAGATATTGCATAATTTCTTGCAAGTTCCTCAAGCAATGTCGGCAACTGCTTTTGAACTTTCAGTGCAAATTACTAGCATTGTCATCAATCGTACTAAGTTTCTTGCCACAATTCAATATTGTGCTGCATGTTATCACATTTTTACTAAGGAAAAATTGCGAAATGTTCGGTCTCTAGCTATTCAAGTAGCTGGTGCAATGACTATGTTATTGCGTTCAGAAGATTCCATCACTCAATTTTTTGCTATTTCGTCTTCTGGTAATCTCTTTTTTGAAAATTTAATGTAAGCAAAAACCGTTTTTCAAATGTTACTGCTGGTCTAACTGCTTGTATTTTTCATTTATTAATCAAAGCGAGGATCCTATCAAATTGGAGCAGCTTGTCAAATTCTTCGTGCTCAATGGTCCCAGCATCACGGATCCAGCTGCAAAACAAGCTCTTGCCTTGGCTCTGGCAAAGCTATCTCAGGAACCAACTTATTTAGATGTCATGGACCGATTAAATCTGTTGGATCAAGTGCTTATTCTCTTGATTGCATTAAGGGAAACCCACAAAGACAGTCTTCTATTGCAAGAATCGTGCTGCATTGCTATTTGTCGCATTGCTTTGAGGATGAATGATAAAATCACAAGTGAAGAGAAGATTCGCATAGCGGGGATCTTTTTAGATATGCTCTTCACCACAGACAATCACTATGTATTGACTTCTACTATTTCTGGCATACGCGCACTTGGAGCAACTGGACTTTGTCCTCATGAACTGCTTACTCATCCTGATTATGATATTAAAAAGGCTTTCGAAGAGGGTAATAAAAAGAATTTACTCACCCAAGTTGCAACTATTGTTGCTAAACACAACAATCATGTGGAGCTTTGTCGAGTTGGTTGTGCAGTCTTGGCGGTATTTTCATATGATGTAACCACTCATGACATATTGGCCGATAAACATATCCTGAATGTTATTTTCGCGAATATAAACTCTGATGATGCTGTAACAAGTGAATTGGTGGCGAATACGATGTGTAACTTGACTACTCATCCGGTTGCATCTCAATCAATGATTACAATGAATGTTGTAGAAGTTCTTGCAAAGTTGTCATCATCAACAAGCGAAATTATCCTTGAACTTTCTGCAAAATGTATTTGCAACATTACGTGCAATGTTGCTTTGCATAAATCGATGTTAGAAAACCATGTTTTGGAAATCTTGTTAATGATATCATTGGTTCGCACAGTTTCTAGTCATACTAAATGCACTTGTGCGAAAGCTTTATTGAATTTGATTCGTGATGAGAATTTGGATTATTTGAGCTCATCTGGAGCGGTGCGCATATTTGCAAGTTTGTGTACAGTTCCATATGAACCATTGCAAAAAGTTTGCTCCAAAGGTTTCCATGTACTAACATTAAATGAACTGCGCCGAAAAGAACTAGTAAAGCATCGCTCAGTCTTGCAAGCGTATTTTCAAATGACCAAAAGTGCAACACAATTTCCGTCAACAAAGATCCGCATTCGATTGGGAATGAGCCTAATAAATTTGCTGTCTTGTCCCGTGACAAACAAAGACGTTATTCAAGCGGGTGGTCTGGCATGCTTGAAGATGATCGCGATGATGGAATTCGAGGAATTACGTGAAGTAATAGCACGAATCAGTCTAAATTTGACAGTGGAAGAGTACCATCAGTCGCAAATATCGAAAGAGCCGATTGTTCCTATCTTAATACTTCTATTGCAGCGATACGAAACATTTTCAACCTTTGAGATCGCAATTCATAGTATGTCAAGACTTAGTCAATTGAAGCAGTTCAAACTGAAACTTATTCATGACCATGGATTTGAAGCATTGTTGAATGTGGTCTTCCAAGGCAAAGTTGCAAATAGCCGCATTTCTCAAGAAATTTGCCGAACGTGGACTCATCTATCTTACATTTATGATCAAGCGGAACATTTGATTGCTTCAGGGCACTTGGCGTTGGCGATACGTGCATTATATGAAAGTGGATTGGCAAATGTAAAAGATACGCAATTGTTAATTTTAGTGATGATTCGCAATATCTCCGAGTCCCTTCATGCTCGTAAGTATATTTTGGAGCAACACATCTTCAAAATGGTTGTGAAGATGATCTGCAAGGATTACGATGATATCACAGAAATAGCCAAAAAGACAGCTGCATCTGCTAACCCCCCGACAGGAAGTTCTGGACACGATGAGGATGACGAAGAGGAAGAAGAGGCTGCTGGAGTCGCTGAAAAGCCCTCTATTGTTTTAGATGATATGAGTGCATGTACGCTTCAGATTGAGACATTACATAGGATAAAGTCTTTAGGATATGCTGCTGCTATTCAACTGGTATACAACTTATGCCAGGTAACACAACTGCACGAT
>JACCEA010481797.1_pt1 | contig 18484 bp, 19 predicted proteins | sample 7449851 | NCBI WGS metagenome assembly JACCEA01 (sample SAMN15323453, study PRJNA562643) | freshwater metagenome | isolation source: river surface water | place: USA:Blue River Watershed | collected 2017-08-18
CTGCCGCAGATGAAGAGCCATAAAGGCTAGAAAGTGCTGATCTGAGCATCTTTCGGCGCTGGGCAAAGGCTGCATCGATGATGGTGAAAACCTTTGCTCTCATATCCTCGCTGCCAGCGGTTTCGCGACGGGTAAAGCCCACAAGCTTTGAATCAACATTAGGTGCTGGCCAAAAAATGGAACGTGAAACAGTTCCAACATTTTTTACATCCGCCCACCACGCCGCTTTAACACTTGGGATTCCGTACTCCTTGCCACCAGGTTTTGCAGCTAATCGATCGGCAACCTCGGCCTGAACCATGACAACACCTGTGCGGATCGTTGGAAAGGTTTCTAAAAGGTGAAGCAGAACCGGAACTGAAACGTTATATGGCAGGTTAGCAACCAAGACCGTTGGTGCAACTGGTAGATCATGAACCGCAAGCGCATCTTTGTTGATGACCGTTAGATTTTCTGGATGTTCAAAATGTTCGGCAACTGTAAGAGGCAACTGCTGTGCAAGACGAGGATCAATTTCTACGGCGATAACAGATTTTGCAGCTTCCAACATCGCAAGAGTTAAAGATCCAAGACCTGGACCGATTTCCAGAGCGATGTCATCACTTGTCACACCCGCGGTGCGAACAATCTTGGTGCAGACATTTGAATCAATAACAAAGTTTTGACCTAAAGATTTAGAAGGTTTCAAATCCAATTTGGCTGCAAGTTCGCGGATCTGTGCCGCACCTAGCAATGTCATGGCGCGAAGGATCCAAAGATTCGCTCAGCGTTAACGCTCAGTACTGATGCAAGCTCTGCAAGATCTTGATTTCGCTCTACAGCCATTGCACGGACAATGTTTGCAATCTGCGCCGGAGTATTGCCCGCACCACGATGTGGAGATGGTGCAAGAAAAGGGGAATCAGTTTCCACTAAAAGCTGATCATGTGGAACAAGTTTGACCGCTTCGCGAAGATCGGGAGCGTTTTTAAAGGTCAATGTGCCAGCAAAAGAAAGGATGTAACCACGTTCGATACAGATCTTGGCCATATCAACATCGCCTGAAAAGCAATGAAAGACAGTCTTTTCAGGGGCACCGACCTCTAGAAGCACAGACAAGACATCATCATGTGAATCACGATCATGGATGACTAGCGCTTTATTGGTTTTCTTAGCTAATTCAATATGCCACTTAAATGAATCCTGCTGACGCTTGCGAAGCTCTGGTGGAGTTCTAAAGTAATCAAGACCGGTTTCGCCGATTGCACGCACACGTGGGTGTTGTGCAAGCTCTTCGATGATCTTCAGATCAGCATCTAAATCAGCAACGACTGGTGCCTCATTGGGATGCAAAGCAACAGCAGCTAAAACAGATGTGTTCCATTTTTCTGCCGCCGCCACGCACCATTTGGATTGTTCCGCTGAATATCCAACCTGGACAATGCGATCTACATTTACCGATTTAGCTTCGGCAATTACATCTGCAACCTCTTGAGAATCAAAGGCGGCATCGGTAACGATCTCCATATGTGCATGCGCATCAACTGTTGGAACCGGTAACGGCTCTGGCAGTGGTGCGCGAGGTCGATCGATATCGCGATTGTGGCGATCAGCCATGTTTTATGAAGCAGGAGTTTCGAGACGTGGGAACAAAACTGGAGTCTTTGTCACAGCTGCACCTTGTGGAAGCTGACCCCATGTTGCTACCTCTGAAATCTTTTGTGCAGATAAATCACCCAAAGTTGCTTGTGCGCCAAGGCTTTGCCACAAGATTTCACATGTCTGTGGCATTACAGGGTGTAGCAAAACAGCAAGTGCACGTAAAGATTCTGCAGTGTTGTACAAGACCTCTTCTAATACCGCTTGGTTTGCAGGATCTTTAGCAAGAATCCAAGGCTCTTTAATAGTTACATAACCATTTACCTGCTTACAGAAATCCATAATCGCCATGATTCCGCCCTGGAAATCTAGCGCGCACATTGCAGCATCTGCCTTGGCAACGGTCTCCTTGAGCGCTGCTTCTAAACCAGCATCATGGCTAACCGCAGGAAGTAAGCCCCCACAGTACTTTTCAACCATTGCCGCACTGCGTGAAGCAAGGTTTCCAAAGTCATTTGCAAGCTCTGATGTGTATCGAGCGCTCATGTCTTCCCATGAAAAAGAGCCATCTGTTCCAAATGGAATTGCGCGCAGGAAGTAGTAACGGAAGGCGTCGATTCCAAAGTGATCGGTAATGTCTTTAGGAGCGATTCCGGTCAACTTGCTCTTACTCATCTTTTCGCCACCGACTAATAGCCAGCCATGAGCAAAGACTTTTTTAGGAACATCAAGGCCTGCCGCCATCAACATCGCTGGCCAAATAACTGCGTGGAAACGCAAAATATCTTTTCCAACTAGGTGCACATCTGCTGGCCAGGTCTTCGCAAACTTCTTTCCACCTTCAGAATCTGGTGCATCAGTTAATCCAACCGCTGTTGCATAGTTGAGCAGAGCATCAAACCAAACATAAACAACCTGATCTGTATCCCACGGAACTGGAATACCCCAGTCAAAGGTTGAGCGAGAGATTGAAAGATCTGAGACGCCACCTTCTAGGAAAGAAACAACTTCGTTGCGCGCACTTTCTGGTTGGCAAGCATCCGGATTATTTTTGTAATGGGCAAGAAGAGGTTCTACAAAGGCAGATAGTTTAAAGAACCAGTTATTCTCATTTACTAATTCAATTGGCTTGCTATGGATTGGACAGCACTTAGCGCCATCGATTTCGATTAAATCTCCTGGAAGTTTGAACTCTTCACAGCCAACACAGTAAGGGCCTTCATACTTGCCCGCATAAATATGTCCTGAGTCCTTTAGAGATTGCAAAAACTTTTGCACACGTTCGGTGTGACGCTTTTCTGTGGTGCGGATGAAATCATCATTAGCGATATTGAGATGCTCCCAATTTGGCTTCCACGCATCCTGAACCAACTTGTCTACCCATGCTTGAGGGGCAACATTGTTGGCCTCTGCGGTACGCATAACCTTTTGACCATGCTCATCAGTTCCAGTTAGGAACCACACTGATTCGCCCTTTTGACGATGCCAACGGGTAAGAACATCTCCGGCAACGGTTGTGTAGGCATGCCCGATATGAGGGGCATCGTTGACGTAGTAAATCGGCGTCGTTAAATAAAAGGATTTGCTCACTGGCTCATCTTATTAGCATCGACTACAGCGGCATAAACCAGGCGTTTTGCAATCCCAAACTCATCTGCGACGGTAGAAATGGCGCTCTTTCGATCCATTCCGGCAGCTTCAAACTCACGAACTCGAGCCACCATGTCGGCTGCGGTCAAGGATGCAGAATCGGTAACCGCTCCGGCAATAACTAAAGTGATCTCACCAAGAACTTCATTGCTCTTTGCCCATGCTGCTAGCTCGCTCAAAGTTCCGCGGATAGTTTCTTCATATCGCTTAGTCATCTCACGACAGATCGCTGCATGTCGATCTGGGCCAAAAACACTAACGCAATCAGCTAGTGAATCATCAAGTCGGTGCGGTGCTTCAAAGAAAACCATGGTGCGCTCTTCAAAGCGAAGTTTTTCAAAGGTTGCAAGACGAGCACCAGCGGTACGTGGTGGAAAGCCTTCAAATGAAAAGCGATCTGTTGGTAGACCAGATAAAGCAATCGCCATCGTTACCGCACTTGGCCCTGGAATAACTGAAACATTAACTCCTTCTGCGATCGCATCCCGCATCAAGCGAAATCCTGGATCACTGATCGTTGGCATTCCAGCATCAGATACAACCAATACCGTTGCACCACTTTTGAGCTCTGCTAAAAGTTCACGGGTGCGATCCTCTTCATTGCCTTCAAAGAAAGATAGAACGCGTCCGGTAAAGGTGGTTTCGATATCTGCACATAAACGATGGAAACGTCGAGAGTCTTCGGCGGCAATAATCGATGCCGATTCAATTGCGCTCTTCAAGCGTGCGCTTGCATCCCCAGGGTTACCCAATGGAGTTGCTGCAAGAATGAGCGTCATGGCCTAATCCTCTCAGTAAATCTGCGCAAAGGTGCATACTCTTGTCCCATGCCCGTAGCCATAGCTCCGATACTTATCGCTTTAGCTTCCTTTGTGCTGCGCATTACAAACCTTGGCTCGACTAAGGGATTTATCTTTGACGAGGTGTATTACGTCGATGGGGCTCGAGATCTTCTGAAATACGGAGTCGAGGTCAGCGGAAGTAACCCTGAGTTCATTGTTCATCCCCCCGTTGGAAAGTGGCTGATTGCAGGGGGAATTGCCATCTTTGGCGACAATGAGTTTGGTTGGCGTTTTGCAACTGCACTTTTTGGCACGATCTTGATTTTGGTCTTTGCACGTTTAGTACATGTTCTTTTTTATTCACCATTGTTAACCGCACTTGGTGCAGCCTTGATGGCCTTTGATGGCTTGCTCTTGGTGCATTCAAGAACAGCTTTGTTGGATCTATTTTTAACTTTCTTTATCGTGCTCGGAGTTTTACTGTGGCATCGAGATCGGCATTGGTGGGCAGGTCTTGCATTTGGTTTAGCACTGGGCTGCAAGTGGAGTGCAATTTACTTTATTGCAGTCATCGCATTGATTTCGCTGTATCGAATCTTAGTCAATATGGATATTAGAGATTCATTGAGATTAATTGCTAGGAAATTTGCGCAGTACGGGTTGCTTCCAATTTTTGTTTACATTTTTTCTTGGGTTGGATGGTTCTTATCTGATCGTGGTTGGGCTCGACAATCATCATCAAATCCATTTATTGCATGGCTTAACTATCACAGCGAAATGCTGAACTTTCATACTGGATTAACTGAAACACATCCTTATCAAGCCAATCCTTGGAGCTGGCTTGTTATGGGAAGGCCGACTTCTTTCTTTTATGACTCTCCGAAGGATTGCGGTGCAAAGAGTTGTGCGCGCGAAGTTCTGGCACTTGGAACACCAATTTTGTGGTGGATGGGAACTGTTGCGATTGCAGTTGTCATCGGTTTCTGGATCAAATCATTAATCAATCGTTCAGTAGATTCTGCTGCAAATATTGTTGTTATTGGAATAACCGCCGGATACCTGCCATGGTTTGCGATGCAGCAGCGCACAATGTTCTCTTTTTACGCGATCATTATTGAGCCATTTATGATTTTGGCGATTGTCTATTGTGCAAAATTATTGCTTGATAGTGATCTCAAACCCCAGGTTTCACAAGCGATTGTGGGGGGCTTGTTTGCCCTAGTAATCCTGTGCTTTATCTACTTTCTGCCTTTATATACCGGGCAGACAATCACATACGACCAGTGGAAAATGCGTATGTGGTTTAACTCGTGGATTTAATTACTGATTAGCTGCGCGAGCTTGATTGAGACGATCAACCGCTTCATCTGCTAGCTGTTGATCAAAGATCTGATCGCGAGATGGTGAAGCTGCTGCAAGTGCTTCTCTCTCAAGACGCTCTTGCTCCTCGCTCCATTGGCCAGGAATTGTCAGATCAATAACTCGCTTTGGAACAACCGCCTTTGGAGCGTTTACATAAGTTGGTACTGGAACTTCAGTTGGCTCCCACGCATTGCGCACAGCTGCGGTGCCCTGAGGCAAGATAACAACACCTTTAAGTTCACGCTCTGACAAAGGAATCCAATGTTCAGTACTTGGCTTTGGTTGAACAACCTCTGCAAGATTTGTCGATGAAACCCCTGAACTCTGACGACTGAGTTGTTGCACTCTGCGCTTTTGAAGTTGTTCACCAATTACATGACGTCGCACACTTGCGATATAAATCAGCAAAGCTGAAGCGGGCACTAGTGCGTAAATAAATGGCATTGTGTTCATGGCTCCACCTATAACCGTTGTGACTAGTGTGAATGCAATTAGTAAAAATGTAATTCTGCGACGAAGAAGAGTTTGGCGATTCTTTGCTTCTCGATCTAAATCAATGTGGATCGCACCGCCATGTGCATCGGCGTGCGGAGATTGATTGGCTACAACTCTTAAAGCGCCTTTAAAACGTTCCACTGATTTTCCAGAGAACTCATTTCGATCATGGATCCAGCGGGGCGCAAAGTAAGCGACCCACATTCCGATGATCGCAATATAAATAAGTCCCGAAGTCATGATGGGTAAATCTAAAGGAAGGGGTGATGCTTTTCTGGGATTTGAGCGTTACTTAATTGCAGAATTTTCCTTCACAAAGGTGATGTGATCCCGCCATTGGCCATCGATATGTAGGTAGCGGGGGCGCTCTCCCTCAAAAATATAACCAGCTTTTTCAGCCACCCTGCGGGATGAACCGTTTTCAGGACGCAGATTAATCTCGAGCCGATGCAGCTTGAGCTCTGAAAATCCATACTGGGTAAGGATTTCTACCGCCTGCGTTGTGTAACCACGATTGGCAAAGTTTCGATCGATCCAATAGCCGATATGTCCACCACGCATCGCGCCGTACATGATGCCGCCTAATGTGATCTGGCCAATCAACTGTGATCCATGCCAAATCGCAAATGACATTGAACGTCCATGGCGGGCCTCAAAATTTAGGATCTTTACCATCTCGAAAAAGGATGGAAGTTCACTATAACTTTGCTCGCTGGTCAAGGGAATTGTCGCCTCCCATGGCGATAACCAATCACGATTTTCTGCGCGCACCCGGTTCCATTGAGCTCTATCTCTAAATCTCAAAGGGCGCAAAGAAATATCAACGCCATGTATCTCAATGGGCCAAGAGGTTTTCATGAATTTAGATGTAGCGACGCTCTAGAACTACTACGGTCACTTGATCCCCAGTTTTTAAAGAGGTATCGCTTTCAGATACTGCGATAAATGCATTTGCATCGGAAAGGGTTGATTGTTCATCCTGGTTTTCCAAGGGAACAACAGATTTTCCATCTTCGGCCAAGATTGCGCGAATATATGAGCGCACGCCAGGAGCCGACGCGATCGGCTTTTCAAGCGCCGCCTTTACCGATGGCCTATGAATAGTTGATGCGCCCAGCATTGTTCGGATCATTGGGCGAACAAAGAGTTCAAATGAAATATATGCAGCGATTGGATCACCTGGAAGGGTCACCACCGGAGTTTTATCTGGTCCGATTGTTCCAAAGTTATGGCGACCACTAGCTTCGATCGCCATATCAACCGTTGTGATCTCACCTAAACCTGACAAGGTGCGTGTAATCAAATCAAATGAATCATCATGGCGTTCTCCGCTAATAATTATTAAATCTGCACGAACTAATTGATCCTCAATTACCTTTTGAAGTTGTTCCTCATTTTCTGGGATTGAGTGAACTCGATAGGCAACCGCTCCAACCTCGCGTACTGCGGTGGTAAGTAACCAGGAGTTAGTCTCGTACTCATCACTTGAATTCTTAAGTGCTTGTCCTGGTTCAACTAAATCAGGACCGGCAGAGAGCACAACAACACGTGGATGTGGACGGGTTGGTAGATGATCGCGACCGATTGATGCCGCCAAACCAATTTGAGTAGAACGGATACGGGTACCTTCGCGAAGAACTAGGCGATCTCCGGCGTAAATATCTGTGGCAAGGGTTGCACCATGCGCATCCAAAAGTGGCATCTCAAAGGATTCAAGCGGCTTGCAGATCGCAAGTAATGAGGTGAGAAACTCATCCACCCGTGTGTGTTCTGACATAATCAAACCCTACTTGTTGAACAGTTTGATCTTTGGGATTTCACGGGAGATTTAAATGACAGATCAAAAAGCCAGTTTGCGAGAACGTGCCCGCAGAGAACGATCACAAAAGTACATCTCTTCAAACTTCAATGTCATTTTGAAGGCACCTGAAATTGTGTCGGCAACCACAATCGCTTCATATATTTCATATGAGTTTGAGCCAAGCACAGTGGAGATTAATGAGGCATTCCTGAGAGATGGAAAGGTATTGGTTCTCCCCCGAATTAATGGCGATCAGCTGGAGTGGGTCAGATGGGATGGAGATCCTGCACAGTTGGTTGCTAAGAAAAAGATTTTGGAGCCAGTTGGTGATCCAATATCCGATCTTTCTCAGATTCAAGCCATTGTTGTTCCTGCACTGAAGATCGATCAATCTGGTTTCAGATTAGGTCAAGGTGGCGGATATTACGATCGCGCACTTAAAAATTTGAATGCATGGAAAATTGGGTTGGTATATGCCGGTGAGCTTTCTAGTGAGGTGCTGCCTCATGAAAGCCATGATGTACCGCTAGATGCTGCGGCAACACCTTCGATCGTTGTTAGGTTTAATCGCTAAGGATTAGCTATTAGGAAGATTGCGAGCCATCACGATTCGTTGAATCTGATTGGTGCCTTCGTAAATTTGCGTTAACTTAGAATCGCGCATCATTCGCTCGACCGGATAGTCGCTGACATATCCATAACCACCGAGAACCTGAATCGCATCTTCCGTGACCTTCATAGCGATATCACTTGCTAAACACTTGCTAGCTGCTGAAAAGAAGGTTAAATCCTTTTCATTATTTTCGCTCTTGATCGCTGCAGAGTATGTAAGCAAACGGGCTGCTTCAATATTCATCGCCATATCTGCCAGCATGAATTGAATCGCTTGGAAATCAAAGATTGGCTTTCCAAATTGGTGGCGCTCGTGTGCATACTTTGTTGCAACATCAAAGGCACCTTGGGCTAAACCAATTGCTTGAGCTGCGATTGTGATGCGTGTGTGATCCAAAGTTGCCATTGCAAGAGCAAAACCTTGTCCGACTTCGCTGATTCGTCGATCATCACTGAGATAAACATTGTCGAAGTAAACCTCGCGAGTTGGTGATCCGCGCATACCCATCTTCTTTTCAGGTGCACCAAATGAGACACCAGGGTCTGATTTCTCAATAACAAAAGCTGTCATTCCCTTAGTGCGAAGTGAAGGATCACCTTGTGCGATGACGCTGTAAAACTCTGACTCTCCTGCGTTGGTGATCCATTTCTTACTTCCATTAAGAACCCAGCCATCACCAGATCGCTCTACCTTTGTGCGAAGTGATGCTGCATCAGATCCTGCTTCAGATTCAGAGAGGCAGTAAGAAAAACCTTCACCCTTTGCCAAGCGAGGTAGCCAGCGCTTCTTTTGCTCTTCATTGCCACCCAAAATCAAAGGCACCGATCCAAGTTTATTAACCGCTGGAATCAAAGAAGATGATCCACAAACTCGTGCAACCTCTTCGATAATCAAAACCGCTGCAAGTGCATCTGCGCCATCGCCACCAAATTCAGTTGGAACATGGGCTGCAAATAAACCATTTTTTACAAGAGCGTTCTTTGCTTCAACTGGAAAACGGTGTTCTTCATCAACAGCTTGAGCAAATGGTGCAATCTCTTTTTCAGCTAGGGCACGAACGCTGGCACGCAGCTCTTTGTACTCTGCGGGAAGATCAAAGATGTTTTCCATTAGGTCTCTTTCCTATCGCGCTGTGCTAACTCTTGTAGATACTGATTGTAGTTTGCTAAATCATCGGGTTGTCCCATAGCCGCTTGGCGAGCGGTATTGCGATCAATCCGTTTTGCCTCGCGGGAATCATCTCGCATCCAATTGATAAATGTCGCGACCAAAGCGATCAAGATAGGAATCTCGCCCATAGCCCAACCTATTGAGCCGCCAAGTTTTTGATCAGCAAGGGCATCGCCAAGCCATGGGGTTTGCAGCGAAGCGTAGAAACCCTTGTCAATCAAGGTAGTAGTGGACATGAGTGCCACAGAGAAGAAAGCATGGATGCTCATTGCGGCAAACAAAATAACGATCTGAACGAGATGATGAACTCGACGGGGGTTTGGATCTACACCAATAATGATAAAGAAGAACAAGAAGCCGGCTGCCAAAAAGTGAAGACTCATAAAGAGATGCCCGATATGGCTTTGCATCAAAATCGAAAAGAGGTCGGTGAAATAAAGGGCAAACAATGAACCATCAAAGATTGCTAACGCGACGATTGGGTTTGTGTATATGACGCCAATCTTTGAATGAATCGCTGCAAGTAATGAGCCACGAACTCCGCGTTCATCACTGGTTCTACCCTGTGGCAAGGTGCGAAGTGCAAGGGTCATTGGTGCACCAAGAACCAAACCAATAGGTGCGATCATTCCTAGGACCATGTGTGCCATCATGTGATAAGAAAAAGAGAACTGTGCATACAAACCAAGACCGCCGCTAGTTGCAAAATCCGTTGCAGTAATTCCTAGAGCAAAAGCAATAGTTCGACCAACCGGCCATTTATCCCCACGCTTTGTTAAAACAATTACACCCTTTACATAAAGAGCAACCATTAAGGTCAAAATGCCGATCATTAATGCATTTGGTTCATAGCTAAAGAGAACCCGTGACAGTGTCGGTGGCGGTGGGGTTGCGATTCCGATAATAGAAAGTGCGGGGTTGAACTCTTGAGTTCCTGGCCGATCTGGAGATGAGGTTGTTGACAACCAAGTACCCATAATGACTGTCACGACCATGATTAAGGCTTCGACACTAATTAACCGTGCAAAGCCACTCCAGTTAATTGATTCCTTGTTTGAAAGTGTCTTACGGTGCAGGTAACCAATCCACAACAAAATAACTGTTGCTGCAACCTTTCCTAAAACTATCAAGCCATATGTGGAGTCAAAAGCACCGGCGAAATTTAAGCGTGACCAAGCGTTAACGGTACCGCTGATTACAACAGCGATTGCAGACCACAAAGCGATTTGGCTAAAGCGCGGTACCGCCACCGCACGGTCTTGCGACGACAGAAATGCAAGGGCGATTACTCCACCAACCCAAAGGGAAAGGGCGATTACGTGAATTATTAGCGAGCCAATAACTAATGAGTGTGAACCACTTGAAGCTGCATGGCTTTCAAAGACTGGTGCGACTAAACCTGCAACTGTCAGTGCTAGCAAGATAATCAGAGATTCAATCTTCTTTGTTGCAAAAGAAAAGATCAGAACAACAGCTGCTATCAATGCCTGGAATGCAAGGTACTTTCCAAGTGAAATCTGGGTTATGAATGATCGAATAACTGTCACATCAAGGGCCTCTGAAACTGATGTTCCCAGGATCTGTGCCAAAGTAAAGATAATTGTTCCGAAGGCACCGACTACCCAAATTATTGAGCTAACTTTCAAGAGGCGACGAACTTTTTCTCCAGATGTAGTTAAAAAGCCATCTTTGTTGATTGTTAAAAAAGCCATCGCCAAAAGCGAGCCGACTACCGAAAATCCACCGATTAAATTTAAGAACTTAAAACTGGTTGTTAAGAAATTCATCGGTTGTTAAATAATTTACGAGCGTATAGAGATAGCGCAATCGTGACCGCCATTGCCAGGACCAGTAAGAAAATCACAAAAACATTTGTTGTCCAACTGCTGCTTGCTGGAGTCTGAGATTGTGTTGGCTCGGGGGTTGGATTTTCAGGTGCAATAGTGCTTGGTGCTTGATACTTGAAACGGTAACTGCCTTCAAGAGGTGCATCCGCTTCAGCAAACAATAAGTAAGTAACTGTGTAGAAGCCAGATTCTGTAAGTGGCATCAATCCAACTGTTGCGCTGACATCGTTGACCATGATGGTTCCGTCATCTACACGAACACCGTTGGGATCGGTAACAGAGATTTCATTTGCATCTGCAAGTAATGGCAGCTGCCCAGTAACTGTGACACTGGTTGGCGAGACAGAGAGTGTGGAACCGCTGATGGGTGAAGTACTGACAAGCGCATTTGAAAAAGCGTTTGATGTTCCCAACACTGTAAATAGAAGTACTAAAGCGCTACGGGCTGCGAACTTCCTCACATCTGCCTTTCGAGAGGCGCCAGGGAAGCGCCTCAATTCGCGCCAATCTTCTCACCTCTTTAGACTGAGCACATAGTCCAACCGGATGTTTACTCAGAAATGGAGTCATGATGCCTACATATCAATATGCATGCACCGCATGTGACCACCAGTTTGAGGCGATTCAATCATTCTCAGATGACTCTCTGACTATTTGCCCTGAATGCAAGGGTGAGATCCGTAAGGTCTACACCGCAGTCGGAGTTGTATTCAAGGGTTCGGGGTTTTATAAAACTGATTCAGCTAATAAGAGTTCAGCACCAAGTACTCCGGCGCCTGCGCCTAAGGCTGACTAACCCTCGTGATGTGGCGGGCGATCTGACTTTAACTCTTCCTCGCGTTTAGCTTGTTCGGAGGCAGCTTCAAGATCAATTTCATCTGAAGTTACCTTCGGAAAGAGATCGCTCATGAACTTAATTCTACTACCGCCAGAAATCTTTTAACTACAAGGAAAAGAGATATAAATGTTTGAAAAGTTGGGCCATCTGATCTTTAAGCGTCGCAAGGGTGCTTTGATTCTATTTATCGTTGGAATATTGGTCGCTGGCGGATTTGGCTCATTGGCATTTAGTCGTCTTGATTCAGGTGGATACAGCGATCCAAACAGTGACTCTTACAAGGTGTACAAGTATTTAACTGACGAGGTAAAGCAATCTGACCCAGCGGTTGTGATTGTCGTAGATTCTGGTTCAACTGAAGTAACAGATCCTGTGATCGTGCAAAAAGGTATTGCTTTAGAAAAGAAAATCGCACAAGAAGAAGGTGTAACGAAGACCCTTTCATATTGGACTAGTGGTGGCGAAGCTACTTTGAAATCAAGTGATGGAAAAGCTGCTTACATTTTGGTCTACGGCGACGGAGAAGCCTTTACACCTGAGAGCCAAGAGCTCGGAAAATTAATGCAGGAAAAATATGATGGCGCTTACGATGGTTTAACTTTGTACGCCGGTGGCGTCGGAGTTGTCGGTCATGCGATTACTAAGAAGATTTCAGATGATCTGAAGATCGCAGAACTTATCTCGATTCCCTTGACCTTTATTTTGCTCGTCCTAGTATTTGGAGCCTTAGCAGCTTCAGCTATGCCACTCATCGTTGGTGTAGCCGCCATTCTTGGCGCATTCTTTATTCTTTATCTATTCACATTGTTTACGACCGTAAGTATTTACGCGCTCAACCTAACGACAGGTATGGGTCTTGGTTTAGGTATTGATTACGCGCTTTTGATCGTCAACAGATTCCGCGAAGAGCTACACCGTGGAAAGAGCGTTGAGGATTCAATCGTCGACACAATGGCAAGTGCTGGAAAGACGGTCTTTTACTCAGGAATGACCGTTCTGGTTACCCTGCTTTCGCTCACATTCTTCCCACTGCCATTCTTGAAATCATTTGGTTATGCAGGTGTATCAGTTGTTGCACTTGCAGTAATCGGTGCATTGTTTGGATTGCCACCAATCTTGGCGCTGCTTGGCGAACGCATCGACAAGGGAGTTGTTCGTAAATCTGCGATTACTCCAAAGGAAGATGGTCGCTGGGCACAAACAGCACGTTTAGTAATGAAGCGTCCCGTTGCGGCGGTTGTCTTGTCCATGGTGATTCTTGGAGTTATGGCAGCACCAATTACGAATATTAAGTTCTCTCAAGGTGATTCTCGTATCTTGCCTGCCGATAACAAGGCAGCGATCGCAACTGCGTTGCAAGATGCACGATTCCCTGGTCAAACGGGTAATCCAATTGAAATCCTGGTTCGCGATGGTGCAAATAAGATTGATGAGATCAACGCATACGCTGCCAAGGTTGGGCAGATTGATGGAATCGTTGCGGTTCTTCCACCAACAACTATTGGTAATGATGTTCGTGTAATTGCTTATCAAGAGATGTTGCCGCGCACGCCTGAATCACAAGAGCTGATTCACAACGTTCGAAGCGTTGATTCACCTGATGGAACTTTGGTTGGTGGCGTTGCCGCTGATTACACAGATTCGCAGGATGGAATTTCGCGCACATTGCCTTGGGCACTCGGGTGGATTGTTTTAAGCGTTCTGGTTTTGATCTTTATCTTCACCGGTTCCATCATCTTGCCGATTAAGGCGGTCATCCTTAACTTCCTATCCCTTGGTGCAACTATGGGAGCGCTGACATGGGTATTTATTGATGGCAACCTTCAGTGGCTCGTTGGTTCCTTTACGGTAACAGGCACTTTGGATACATCCATCGTTATCTTGATTGCAGTTGTTGTCTTTGGACTTTCAATGGATTACGAGCTGTTCTTGTTGTCTCGCATCAGAGAAGAGCATCTTGCAGGCAAAACAAATGTTGAATCGGTAGCAGTTGGTTTGCAACGTTCAGCACGCATCATTACCGCGGCAGCGGTTCTGTTGGCGGTTGTCTTCGCCGCCTTCGTGACAAGTGGAGTTACATCAATCAAAACGATGGGCTTTGGTGTTGCGCTAGCTGTGATTTTGGATGCGACCATTGTTCGTGGCCTCTTGGTGCCAGCGTTGATGCGTTTATTTGGCGAAAACAACTGGTGGGCGCCTAAGTGGATGCAACGATTTACGCTGCATCACTAATCTGACGTACCCTTAAGCCATGGATCTAATCGCTTCCCTGCAATGTGAAGATCAGCCTGGCATCGTTCATGCGATGACTTCGGCGGTCCTTGCCTGCGGTGGAAACATTATTGAGAACCAACAGTTCACCGATCCAACAACAAACCAATTTGTGATGCGCACCCGCTTTGAAACATCACAGGGTCTTGAGGGTGCCAACAAGAGTTTGAATGAAGGATTATCTAAGTTCAATCCATCCCTACATATTCGACCAACAGCTCAAAAGCCTCGCGCACTAGTAATGGTCACCAAGGAAAGCCATTGCTTGCGTGATCTTCTGTATTTAGAGGAGCTAGGCGAGCTCAACATTGAGATTCCGCTTGTTATTTCAAATCGTGAAGAGCTCCGATCATTAGTTGAATCCCATGGAGTTAACTTTCTTTACCTACCTGTGACTGCAGATACAAAGACAGATCAAGAGGCGCTGATTTTCAAGAAGATTGAAGAGCTAAAGATTGATTTTGTTGTTTTGGCTCGTTACATGCAGATTCTTTCAGAAGAGTTTTGCAGCAAGTTGCCTGGCAAAATTATTAACATCCACCACTCATTTTTGCCCGGCTTTAAAGGGGCAAAGCCGTATCACCAGGCACATGAGCGTGGGGTGAAAATTATTGGTGCTAGCGCGCACTTTGTAACCAGTGACCTAGATGAGGGTCCAATTATTGAACAAGATGTTGCACATGTAACCCATAACGCATCAGCTGAGGAGTTAATTGCAATCGGACGCGACATTGAGCGTCGTGTTTTGGCAAAGGCTGTGAAGTTTTATGCAGATGACAAGATTTTCATTGTCGGTAAGCGAACAGTCGTTTTTTCATAACTGCATTATTTTGAGCATCTGTGTCCCCGGCGGGAGTTGAACCTGCGACCTACCGCTTAGGAGGCGGTTGCTCTATCCACTGAGCTACGGGGACCAATTGGATTGCTTATCTATCCTTACCGGCCAATCTTGTCATGAATAAACTCCAAAGGTAGACTCTCTTATCTAACGAAAAGGAAGTTATTCCCTCATGAAAGGCCAACAATGAAGGCGCTAGTTATAGGCGCGGGCGGAGTTGGCAGAGCAATCGTCAATATCGCATCACGCAAATCATTTATTACTGAGATGGTTGTTGCGGATCGAACTCTGTCGCGCGCGGAAGAAGCTGTAACTCGAGTTAAGGATTCACGATTTTCTGCCGCCGAGGTGAATGCGGCTGAACTAGAGGATATTCGTGCATTAATACGTAAGGTCAAGCCCGATGTAGTTGTAAACGCAGTAGACCCACGCTTTGTTATGCCGATTTTCTTGGCTTGTGAAATTGAAAATACAAATTACATCGATATGGCGATGTCCCTGTCACGCCCACATCCGCACTACCCAAACTCTGAAACTGGCGTAAAGCTAGGAGATGAGCAGTTTGCACGCGACTGGAATTGGGGAGAGCGCCAGATTTATGCTCTGGTTGGAATGGGAATTGAACCAGGAATGAGCGATGTCTTTGCTCGTTATGCCGAAGATCATCTCTTTAGCAGAATCGACTCATTCACAATTTTTGATGGCTCAAATTTAACTGTTGAAGGTTATGACTTTGCCCCATCATTTTCGATTTGGACAACGATTGAAGAGTGTCTCAACCCTCCTCTAGTTTGGGAGGATGGCCGCGGTTGGTATACAACTGAACCATTTAGTGAGATCGAAGTATTTGATTTCCCTGAGGGTATCGGACCTGTTGAGTGCGTCAACGTTGAGCACGAAGAAGTTGTCTTGATTCCGCAAAAGGTTGATGCAAAGAAAGTTAACTTTAAGTACGGACTTGGCGCTCAATTCATTACTACTTTGAAGACAATTCACATGTTGGGCATGGATCGCAAAGATCATGTAGATGTTCAAGGCATTCAGGTTTCACCTCGCGATCTATTGGCCGCAGCGCTTCCTGATCCTGCAACCCTTGGTTCACGTATGAAGGGCAAGACCTGTGCTGGTGCACTAGTTAAGGGGCTCAATAAGGAAGGAAAGCCCTACGCCTGTTATATGTACAACGTTGTTGATAATGAATGGTCTATGGCTGAATATGGCGATCAAGCTGTTGTTTGGCAGACTGCAATCAATCCGCTCATTGCAATGGAGCTGATTCATAAGGGTATTTGGAAGCCGGAAGGTGTTGTTGGACCAGAATGGTTTGATGCAAAGCCTTTCTTGGATCTTCTGCCTTCATACGGAACTGAATGGAAGATTCGTGACGAGGATCCTTCAGGAATTGAAGTTTAAAGATGAGTTCGTGGGCTTTAGTAACCGGCGCAACCGCGGGAATCGGCGAAAGTTTTTCTCGGTTGCTAGCTACCAATCGATACAACATCGTTTTGGTTGCCCGGGACTTGCCACGTCTTCAGGAGCGTGCAAAAGCTCTTGAAGAAAAGTTCGGAGTTAAAACCCATGTAATTCAGGCAGATCTAGCTACCGATGAAGGCTGCCTCAAGGTTGAGCAGTACATCTCTGAAAATCAGATTGATGTACTGATCAACAACGCTGGTTTTGGAACCAATAAGGCCTTCACGATGTCGACCCTTGAAATTGAGCAACAACTGCTTGATGTCTTGGTTCGTACTCCGATGCGTCTGATGCATGTAGCCCTGCCATTGATGAAGCAACGTAACAACGGTGTTGTCATCAATGTTTCATCGGTGGCTGGTTACATCGCAGGTGGTACCTACAGCGCCTCAAAGTCATACCTGACCGTTCTATCTGAGTCGCTACATACAGAGCTTTCTGGAACCAATGTGAAGGTCAGCGCGCTATGTCCAGGCTTTACCCGTACCGAATTCCATCAGCGAGGAAAGATGTCGATGAAGGGGTTACCTAACTTTATGTGGCTTTCCTCTGATTATTTGGTTGAGCAATCCTGGAAAGATGCAATGAAGGGTGAAGCGGTCAGCGTTCCGGGTTGGCAGTACAAGCTGCTGCTATTTATTGTAAATGCGATTCCTCGGTCGATTGTTCGCAAGGTCGGAATGAATATGAGGGCTAAACAGCGAAAGTAGTGGTCATACCTACCTGACTCACGGCGGGTTATCAGCCTTTTCTAAGTGCCTAATCGTTAGTATTGCCTCATTACTACGAAAGGCACATACATGTTTCGCAAGATCGCATCAATCTCAGTAGCGCTCGTTGTCGCCGGTGGCGTCATGATCGCAGTACCTGCTGATGCCGCCGTAAAGATTTCTAACGGCGTCGCATGCAAGAAGTCAGGTCAGACTACTAAGACAAGTGGCGGAACATACCGTTGCGCTAAAAATCCATTGGTTTCAAGCACAAAGTTGACCTGGTTATCTCTAGATTGCCTAACAGCTGCAAATGATGCGGTTAAGGCGCAGAGATCAGCGGTCACAACAGCTGCTAATTTCAAAGCTCAGCTACCTGTAATTGATCTTGGAATCACAACTGAAACCGCTAACAAAGCAGAACTTCAGGCCAAGCTGGATGAAGCAACTAAGCGTCAGGTCGCAGCACAGGCAAAGTTAGCCGCTGCTACAACAGATGCAGATAAGAAGATTTTGACAACAGCTGTTGGATCATGGACATCTGCAACTCGTGCTTATGCAAGCAAGATTCGCAACATCGATCTAACAATCAAGAAGTTGGAAGCAGCAAAGCTTGCAGCGACTAACAAGCCTGCAGAACTTGCAGCAAATGTTGCAGATGCTCGCGAGAGCGCAAAACTCATCTGCACTAAGGGCTTCTAAGACACGGCGCTTCTAACTCTTAAATCTTTTAAAAAACCCGCTGCCAATCAGGTAGCGGGTTTTTTGTATCTATGGGAACCCCTATCCCATACAGGTAAGTATCTTCCTAACCTGTAGCCATGCACGCTGTGCGATTCATGGCCCCCTGTTTGTTGCTCATTCAATTGCCGCTGCAACAGATAACTAACGGCGCTTTTGTTGATGTAGTGGCTTTCAACAGCGTTGCGCTTGCAGCTTTGTTATCTGTCTTAGCGGCTCCAAGAATTACTAGTAAATGGGCAAAACCAATAACTGCAGCGGCAATCGGAAGCTGGTGTGTAGGTTCAATCATCGCAACCCTGTCCTCTTATCAAG
>JACCEA011670569.1_pt1 | contig 18469 bp, 24 predicted proteins | sample 7449851 | NCBI WGS metagenome assembly JACCEA01 (sample SAMN15323453, study PRJNA562643) | freshwater metagenome | isolation source: river surface water | place: USA:Blue River Watershed | collected 2017-08-18
CCGAAATGACCAAATTGCTGCCAACCTGCTCTTACCTGCTAAATGGGGAATCCTGCACCAACTTGGCGCAATCTTTATCAGATGGCGATCAAGTGGATGTGCTGCCTCAGTTTGCCGGAGGCTAACCGCCAATCGCGGACATTGGACGAACTGGTTTTACGAAATCTGGATTATTAATTCCATGTCCTGGCAATTTAGCTTTAACGCTTAGTCCAAAAGCTTTCACAATATCTTCTAGTTTTTCTCGCTCCGTCAAATTTCGATTGCGCAAAATAGATCTCAAATCTGTCTCTTCGTTTGAAAATAGGCAGTTCCTTAATTGACCATCAGATGTAAGTCGTAACCGATCACAATTTGCACAGAATGAACGGGTAACACTTCCAATGATTCCAACCGTTGCCGGACCACCATTTATGTAAAACTCTTCAGCTGGAGATGAACCGCGCTCTGCCACTGGTGTTAATTCAAATTCTGAACTTATTTGGTTATAAATTTCATCTGCCGTAATCAAATTACTTCTAGTCCAAGCATCACCTGCATCAAGTGGCATTTGTTCGATAAACCTTAAATTTAAATTCTCTTTAAGTGCCCACTTTAATAATGGCAAGGCTTCATCACCATTTATATCTCTCATCAAAACTGTATTTATTTTGATAGGGGCCAATCCTGCCGCTCTAGCTGCGGCAATTCCTTCGATAACATCGTCGTATCTATCTCTAAAGGTAAGCCTCTTAAAACGTTCCCAATCCAAAGTATCTAGACTTATATTGATTCTTTTTAAACCAGCTTTAGCTAATTCGTTTGCGACTTTTGCTAAAGCTACGCCATTTGTCGTCATGGATAGTTCTGGCACATTTTCTAATGCATTGATTCGAGAGACTATCTCTACAATATCTGGGCGTAATAAAGGTTCTCCCCCGGTTAATCTGACCTCTTTAATCCCTTGAGATACGGCAATTTCAATTACTTTAACTATTTCTGGGGCTGTCAATAAGGTCTCGCTAGGTAGCCATTTATCGAAATTAAATGGCATGCAATAGGTGCAACGCAGTGAACAGCGATCTGTAAGTGAAACTCGTAAATCTCTATGCACTCGGCCATATTTATCAATCAAACTCATGCGCTATTCACCCACTCGGTACTACCGTCAGCAAATTCTTGATATTTCCAGATAGGTAATTCCGCTTTAACTCGCTCAACCAACTCTTGGCAACATTCAAATGCTGGACCACGATGAGCCGAAGATACCGCAACTACAAATGCACTTTCTCCGATTGGAATCAAGCCGTATCGATGCGCAACAGCTACTGCTTTTACTTCATACTTGCTAGCAACTTCGTTTGTAATTTTTTCAATTACCGCTTGGGCAGTTGGATGAATTTCGTAATTTAAAGATATCACTGCTTTGTTTTTATCATGGTTGCGCACATCTCCACTAAAGGTAGCGATAGCACCTGCTTCATCCAGCTTAACCAATTCAGTTAAAGCCGTTGCAGATATTTTCTTATCAGTTACTTGTGCTGTGATCATTTCCAGCCAACTGATCATGAATATGTGGTGCAAGTCTTTCAATAATTACCAAGCCATCTTTAACCGCTCCTGGTGAACCGGGTAGATTTACGATTAATGATTTGCCGGTTACGCCCGCTAATGCGCGAGATAAGTCTGCAGTTGGAACTTTTTCGCGAGAGTATGCTCTGATTGCTTCAGCAAATCCTGGTAACTCACGTTCAATCAATGGTTTTGTGGCTTCTGGTGTTACATCTGTTGGTGAGATTCCAGTTCCGCCAGTTGTGACTATTAAATCTATCTCTTCTGACAGCGCGCTCTTTATTGTGGTTGCAATTTGATTGATGTCATCTTGAACCAACTTATGGCCCAAAACCTGATAACCCAATTGCGTTAATCCCTCTTTGAGCGCTGCCCCACTTAAGTCTTTGTAAACTCCAGCACTTGCACGATTACTAGCAGTAATGATTAATGCCCTTCTCATCGCTGCCAATCGCCAGTTTTGCCGCCACTTTTACTCTCTACTTGGACCGCATTAATGCTTGCATGGGGATCCATTGCTTTGATCATGTCTATCAAGGTAAGTCCTGCTACCGAAACTGCAGTTAGGGCTTCCATTTCAACTCCAGTGCGATCAGTTGTTTTTGCAGTTGCCTGAATCGCTACGCCGTCGCTTTCAATTCTTAGATCAATTTCTACTTTATTTAGGGCAATTGGATGGCAGAGAGGAATCAGCTCGCTAGTTTTCTTGGCGCCCATAATTCCAGCAATTCGTGCAGTTGCTAATACATCACCCTTTGGAGTTTGGCCAGAAGCAATCGCATTCAATACTTCAGATTTCATGGTTACTTTGCCAGTTGCGATTGCGATACGAACCGAGATCTCTTTGCCAGAAGTGTCGACCATATTTGCTTCGCCTTTATCGTTGATATGGCTTAGATTGCCAGAACTCATAGTGGTAATCCTAGCCAACGAAGGGTGGTTGGTGGGTTGGTGCAAACTGCAAAACCATCAGCGTGCGCCAAACTTCTAAGCATTGCACTTCCTAAATACTTACCAATTTTGAAATGTCCCTTATCTAAAGTTCCCAGTACCAATCTGGTGAATCCTGATTGAGCTTCAAAAAGATCATCACTAGAAATTACCGGAAGCGGCAAATTTGGCTTTCCTAGAATCGTGTTAATTAGCGGCGCACCTAAAGTTAGCAATGCGACTACGGCTGACTGTGGATTTCCAGGCAAACCAATTAATGGTTTTTCATTCACCGTTGCTAACAGTTGTGGGTGTCCCGGCCGCACGGCAACTTTATCAACATGTATTACGCCATTTAATTTAGCTATTGCAGAGTGCAAAAAATCTCTTGGCCCATCTGCAGTACCACCAGTTGTCACCAAAATATCAAACTGCTTTGATGCTTTATCTATGGCAGAGATTGTTAAATCTAACTGATCAGAAATATATTCAACTTGTAAGACTTGGCAGCCTAAATTTTCTAGCCATATTGGAAGCTGTGGACCTAAAGAATCTCTTACAAGTCCATCTTTTGGAAGTCCGGATAGTTGAATTTCATCACCAAGAAGAAGTAACCCAACTGTTGGGCGTTTTGCTACTTCAATCTCATCGTAACCAGATGCAGCCAATAGACCGACCATGGCTGGTGTCAGCGTAGTACCTTTTTCAATTAGCACTTCATTCAATTTTGCTTCTTCACCGGCTGGACGAAAATCCTTTTCTTCTGAGGTTTCACCGCTAATTTGGTTGCCATTTACAGTTGCATTTTCCCAACGCAGTATTCCAAATGCTCCTTCTGGAATTACGGCACCAGTAGCGATACCTAAAGCTTGTCCAGGTTCTAGCCTTCCTTGAAAAGGTGAACCAGCTTTGATCTCTCCGATTAAATTCCAAGGCCCATTTCCTGCGACTGCATATCCATCCATTGCACTTGTTATGTAAGTTGGTAATTCAACTAAAGATTTTGCAGCTATCGCTAGCACACGATTACTTGATTGATTTATCGGAACAATTTCAGTTGCTTGTAAGCGGACCAAATTGGCTAAATTGGCAGCAGCTACGCGAGCTTCATCCCAACTAGGCTCAATTAAGGTCATTGCGCCAATCTACTAGCCAAGTCAATTGCTTTAAACAGATCTGCTTGGGTATCAATGTCTAACAGGAACTCCGTTTCAACCAATGGAACTTGGTTAATTTTTAAGATCGCCACCAACTCCTTGAGCGACCTATTTTCAAGTGCCCCTAACGAACATAATGCACTTCTTAACTGATTGCTCTTATATAGCGCAGCTAGCGGCTGTACAAATCCTTCACTATCAACTGGCAGCGCCGCATCATCAACCAGTGATTGCTCTAACTTTTCCAAAATTTTCGGAGCAAAAGGCATATCCGTTGCAAAAATCGCAACCAGTTCTGTATCAACTACATTCATAGCAGCTCCAATCGCTGCCACCGGACCGCCACCGATTGGTTCTTCACGTACATAAATTGCATCAATATTGGTTTTAGGACCGACGATAATCAAATCATCTAACTCTGAAGTCAATATATCTAAAAGAGATCTACCATTGATCTCTGCTTCAGATTTATTTGAACCAAAACGATGGCTGGTGCCTCCAGTCAATATAATTTTTTTCATCGCATCGCTTCTCTAAGCGGCTTGCGCAATAAGAAAACTATTAATACTCCAATTACTAACATCACAGCAGAAAGCACATAAGCAGTATCAACATTTACATCTAATTCTTGGTAAATCAACATGGTCCAGGTTTGTGTTACGCCAGGCAGCGAACCCGCAAACATTAAAGTGGCACCAAACTCTCCCATCGCTCTAGCCCAGGCCAATATTCCACCAGTTGCGATTGCACTTCTAGATTGTGGAATTGCAATCTTCTGAAAAAGTTCGTTGCCACTTACTCGATCAATAATTGCGGCATCTTCTATCTCTTTTGGCAATTGTCTGAAATTAGATTCACAAATTAATACAACGAATGGCAATCCTACAAAGATGCCAGCTAGAACTACTGCACTTGAAGTAAATGGCATAGACCAGCCAGTTATTTCGTAAATATATTTACCAAGCAATCCATTTCTACCCATCAATGAAATGAGTGCAATTCCGGCAACAGTTGGCGGCAAAACAATTGGCGCCAGTACTAAAGGACGTATTAAATTGCTAATTCTGTTTGAACTTTTCGCCAAAATCCAAGCCAATGGCACACCTAAGGTAAGCGAAATAACGGCAGCTAAAGTTGAGGTCCAAATAGATAATTTGATTGCAGTTAAATCAGATAGTGAACCCAAAAAGTTGCTCCAGGGAACTTTTGCCATTAGAGATACCAACGGTGCAATAATGATTGCGGCCGCCGTAACTGACAATAACTTTGTCATTATTCCAAATTTCACTTTGTATCAAACCCTTTGCTTTGTAGGTATTTGATTGCAGAACGCGATTTTATGTAGCTCATAAAAGTATTAGCCCATCGATTCGTTTTCAATTGTGCTATTTGATAGGTAGTTGAGGCTGCCTGAAGATTTGCAAACTCTATTGCCCGTAAATTTTTGTTTGCTAAAACATCGGTGCGGTAAACAATAGCGGCATCGACTTCACCAGCCAGCAATTTAGCTAACACGCTAGAAGCTTTTGGTTCCAAAGAAACGGGTTTTGAAGTCACATTTTCTCCAATGAGGGCTGCTTCCGCTACAGATCCGCAAGGAACTTCACGCGCACATTGAATCCAAATTACCTCTTTATTATTCAGGTCTGAAATCTTTTTAATTGATGAGCGATTAGGAACGGCTAGGACTACCCGGTTAATCAAATAGTCGCTACCTCCTGTAAATGGTTCGGCAGAGACAAAAATATGTGCCGGTGCCCCCGACTTTATTTGCGTCATCAAAGTTGTTGATGATTGAAAAGAAAAAGTAATTTTTACTCCGGGGTGCGCCTTCTCGAATCTCTTTCCTAGCTCTATATAACTCTCAGTCAAGCTTGATGCGGCGAAAATGGTCACTTTTGATGAGGCATATGAATTATTTGAAGAAAATAAAGCAATCATGAGTGCGAGTGCGATTTTCTTCTTCATTTCGCGAGTATATAAGGCTATTCTTAACGTCACTCATGGTTGAAATTGTCGCAATTTTCATTGTTGGATTAGCTGTTGGTTTTCTCAACGGGTTTGCAGGTGGCGCCTCCGTACTATCTTTTCCTGCAATGATTGCGGTCGGATTGAATCCGGTGACAGCCGCGATGACCAATGCGCTAGGCGTTTGGACTGCAAATGTTGGTGCTTTATTTGGAAGATTTAATGAGATTAAAGGAATCATCAAAGCGGAGAGTCAACTAATCGGATTTTCAATGATTGGTGCCGTTATTGGTGGACTGGCGCTAGCGCTGATGCCAATAGCAGGGTTTCAAAAGTTAGTTCCAATTCTGATCTTAATAGCATCCTTATCGCTTTTTATTAAAGTAAAAGAGAATTTAACTCCCTTAAAGCAGAAAATTGAATACTTCTGGCTGACCGCTATTGGATTCTATGCGGGCTACTTTGGTCCTGGTCAAGGTGTTATGACCATTGCAGTTCTTGCTAGAGATGCCAAAAGAACTGTCTCTGATATCAATGTAAGTAAGAATGTGGTTGTAACAATGACCTGCATCGGTTCTAATTTGATTTATATCGCTAGTGGAAAAGTTGATTGGACATTTGCTGCAGTTTTGGCGGTTAGCTGTGCAATTGGCGGTTATTTCGGTGCAAAAGTTGTAGACAAATTTAGTCGTGATGCATACCGAATGGGAATATTTGCAATCGGACTGCTTTGCGCAGTCTGGTTTGCTTACGAATATTGGGCTTAAATACTCAATTACTCATCGTCGTGACGACGATTTGCGGTAATTTCCAACATATGTGTAGAACGTAAAACAATCAAAATAATAATTGTTAATCCGATTGAAGCAACCTGGAAGCCAAGGCCAACTGCACAACCCATTGCGGCTGTTGCAAAGACTGTTGCTGCGGTTGTAACGCCTTTAGTACCTGAATCACGCGTCTGGAAAATTAAGCCGGCACCAAGAAAACCAATGCCAGTAATGATTGCGTGCATTGCACGTGTTGGATCTCCGAACTGTGCATTTTCGCCAAGGATATGACCAATATTTACTATTGCGGCTGCCGAGGCGCCAACCAGAGCCATGGTGCGAGGTCCTACAGATTTACCTGCGCGATCACGCTCCCAACCAATTGCTGAACCTAGTAATGCAGCGATAGCCGCGTTAATTACAACTAAAAATTGGTCAGCTAATGCGATGGCTTCAAAATCAATCATTTGATGAGTTTACGCTTCTTTGACGCGCATTCCAAGTATGAATGATGGAGATTCCAAAAATATAAAGTGGGAATAGAACCAAAATTGGTTTTAGCGCCGATTCACCCGATGGATATTGGAACGAGAGCGCAGTCAATGCAACAAAATAGATAACAGCCAACGACCAAGTTAATGGCCGTAAAAATTCCACTTTAACTAAATGTGGAAACTGCAGCTTACTTAGGCTCAAAACAGATAGCACAATAATGATTGCAATTATGTAACTTTGTCTTGTTCCTAAAATTATGAAAGTAGGAATAACCAAATTCCAAGCCGCCGGAAAACCATTAAACCAATGATCATCTGTTTCTTGATCTGTGCGAGCAAACCACAAGGCGCCTGTGAAAATAATTAGACCTGAAAAAAATAATCCCCAGTGGCCAGTTAATAAATCCAATCTGACCAACATCACAACTGGCACTACAACGCAAGTTACATAGTCGACTACTAAGTCAAGAATATGACCGTCAAATCTGGTGGCATGAATGTGGATATCGATTTTTCTTGCCATCGGACCATCAAATCCATCAATGATTTGGCAAGCGATTAACCAAAGTAATCCACTGCGATAGTCGCCATTGATGAATTCTTCAAGCGAAATTAGCCCTGCAATTGCACCAAAAGCTGTGATGGAATGAATTAAATAGCCGGCAACGACTTTACGCATTAGATAGCTTCAGACATCGCTTTAGTATGAGCGGGCGAGGATCCGCAGCATGAACCAATCACATTAACGCCAAGCTCTTTCATGTCCAGTGCGTATTTAGCCATCTCTTCAGGTGTTCCGTCATAAACAAAATCGCCGCCGACTAATTTTGGCAGCCCGGCATTGGATTGCGTAATGATGAAGACACCATCAGGACGTGCTTCGGTTAACTCTTTTGCGATTACTCGCATCTCATCAACTCCGCGACCACAATTTGCTCCGATAATGCGAACACCTTCAGCAGCTAGAGTTTTTACTGCAACCGCTGGCTTGACTCCCATCATGGTGCGTAAATTTGTATCAAAAGAAAAAGTAACAATTATTGGCAAATTTGGCGCAATTTCTTTAGCTGCTCTAACTGCAGCTTCTACTTCTTGTAAGTCGCTCATGGTTTCGATCAATATTGCATCAACACCGCCAGCTACTAACGCTTTGATTTGATCCGCAAAAAGCGCCTTGGCTTCGTCAATTGTCATTGTGCCCATAGGTTCCATCAATTCACCTGAAGGTCCTACATCGCCCATTACAAAACAGCCTGGATGACGATCTGCAACTTTGCGGGCAATCTCTGCGCCGGCTTTATTTAATTCAAAAAGTCGATCTTCAAGACCATGCATCTGCAATCTACCGCGAGTGCCACCGAAAGTATTGGTGGTAATTAAATTTGCGCCAGCCGCTGCATATTCTTCCAGGACCTCTTCAATTGCGGTTGGGTTTTCTACATTCCATAATTCAGGAGCGCCACCGTCAGTTAATCCTTTTCCCTGCAACATGGTTCCCATGGCGCCATCTGAAATCAATATTCCCTTTTCAAGCGCTTCATAAATTGCTGACATAACTACCCCTATCGGAAGCTGAATTCTACTAACCTTGCATTGAGGAGACCAACACATGACTATGAAAACCGGTTACGTTTATCACGAACTCTTTGGCTGGCATGACACCGGCACAAATGCAGGCTTCTTTCCAAGCGATCCTGCCAAAGGATTACAGCCATTCTTAAATTATGAGAACGCTGAGACCAAGAAACGTATTCATGAGCTGATAGTCGTATCTGGACTAATTGATCATTTGCATCGTATCCCTGCGCGTCATGCAACTGATGATGAATTGCTATTAGTGCATCCGCAAAGTTATTTAACCAATCTCAAGAAAATTAGCGAACAAAGACTTGGTGGCGATGCCGGAGATGGTGAGACACCGCTTGCAAAAGGTGGATATGAAATTGGAACAATGGCGGTTGGTGCGGTTACGGCGCTGGCACAATCCATAATGTCAGGAGAAGTTGATAACGGTTACGCACTTGTACGCCCACCTGGACATCATGCAATACGTTCGGGCGGAATGGGTTATTGTCTCTTTTCAAATCTTGGTATCGCGCTCTCTGTAATCAAACGTGACAATCCCGGCATTCGAATCGCTACTGTTGATTGGGACGTTCACCACGGAAATGGAACTCAAGATGTTTTTTATAATGATCCAAATGTTCTAACAATTTCATTACATCAAGATCGTCTTTATCCAAGAAATTCTGGAATGAGAAGTGAAATAGGTGAAGGTGCAGGTATTAACACCAATTTAAATATCCCATTGCCAGCAGGAACCGGTAATGGCGGTTACCAGTATGCCTTTGAACACGTGGTTGCTCCTGCCATCAAGAAATTTAATCCTGATTTAATTGCAGTGGCTTCCGGCTTTGATTCTTGCGTATACGATCCATTGGGTCGAATGATGCTCACTGCTAATGGTTACGCAAAGTTAACTGAAATTCTGATGAGTGTATCTAAGAATAATAAATTAATGATTGCGCACGAAGGTGGTTATAACGCGGTCTATTCACCGTTCTGTGGACTTTTTGTTTTACAACAATTATCTGGTGTTAAGAAGTTAGATGACCCATTCGACCACACAGAGAATTACCCAGGGCAGGCGCTATTTGAACATCAAAAATTCGAAGTGGATGAAGCTGCAAAACTCTTAAGTGCACTACCTGATAATCGATAAACAGTCCATTCATCCATCGCTTCAGCACCGATAGATTTATAGAACTTAATCGAAGGTTCATTCCAATCCAAAACCCACCATTGAAATCTTTCGTAGCCGTGGTCAATACAATGTTTTGCCAAAGTTTTCATTAATTGCAGACCCAAGCCTTGGCCGCGAAATTCAGGTTTAACAAATAGATCCTCTAGATATAAACCTGCTTTACCTAACCAGGTGGAGTAATTAAGAAACCAAATTGCTATGCCAACTATTTGACCATCCACTTCTGCAACATGGCAGAAAGCAACAGGATTTGCCCCAAATAAATTCTCTTCTATATCGGAAACTGTGGCTACAACTGCATCAGGTTCACGCTCATAAATCGCCAGCTCAATTATGAGTTCATAGATGGCTTGTACATCACTTTTCTTTGCTTCACGAATCATGGAGATAGATTACTTACCTCTCAGAGTAGTTAAAGCCCACATAATTGCTAGCAAGTCAATAAATTCTTGAGCAATTGCTCCTTGGCTGGGAGTTAATAGATTGAAAGCTGCAGCGAACATTGCAATCAACGCCAAACCCATTCCACCAATTGATGCCTGCATAGCCTTTGAGTGAGAAAGCTTTGCAATTGAAATCGCGCTCACGACCCGGTCGATTGAATCCTCAATGATCACCACATCTGCGGCTTCGCTAGCTGCAGATGCCCCTCTTGCGCCCATCGCAATTCCAACATCAGAAGCCGCTAAAGCTGGGGCATCATTAATTCCATCCCCGACCACAATGACACTTCCTGAAACTTTATTTCGATACTCGTGAACTACATTTAATTTAGTTTCAGGAGATGAATTAGCTATGACTCTGTTTATTCCCAACTCTCTGGCGACAATAGAGGCAGTCTCTTCTTTGTCACCAGTGACCATAACGATTTCGATTACTCCCAATTTATGTAAGTCACTAATTGTTTTTTTCGATTCAGAACGAATTGGGTCTTCTAATCCAAAAATTGCAATCAGCTGATTGTTGATGTGCAATGCAACAATTAAAGGTTGTTTCAGATTTGCCCAGCTTGGCAGGTCTGTCGGCGCCGCACCCACTCGTATCAGGACTCCATCTATTTCTCCAGATACTTCTTTGCCATGTTCTTCGACCACATTTGAAGCGCTAAGCAATGAAATGCCTCTGTTTTTAGCTTCATCTACCAATGATTTAGCAACTACATGTGGGCTGTATTGATCTAAAGATGCCGCCATTTGTAATGCATATTCATGGGTAATTCCCGATGAAGTAACAATTTCGGTAATGACTGGCCCGCCATGCGTAACTGTTCCGGTTTTATCTAAAAGAACAACTTCGGCTTTGCTTAACTTCTCTAATACCGCGCCACCTTTAATAACCGCACCACTTTTAGTGGCTCTAGACATCCCAGAAACTAAAGCAATTGGTACTGCCAGAATTAGAGGGCAAGGAGTAGCAACTACTAAAACCGCAACAGTTCGAGTTGCATCGCCAGTAAGCAAAAATGTTAATGCTGCCATTGCCATAGTGATTGGCACAAAACGTAGCGCCCATTTATTTGCAAGTCGAATATTCGGAGAAGATTGTGCTCTTGAATTGCGAACCATTGTGACAATTCCAGAATATGTACTTTGGCTTACATTTCCGGAAGCTATCATTTCAAATGCATTCCCTGCATTAATGGTGCCACTAATTACAGAACCTGCTTTTTCCAATAGAACTGGCATTGGTTCTCCAGTTAATGCAGATTGATCTAGGTAACAAGTTTCTTGAGCAATTCCGTCTACAGGAACAATTTCACCGGATTTAACTAGCAATCGATTATTTATCTCGACATCCTCAATTTTAATTACTTCCAATTGACCAGTCTTTGTAATTCTGTTTGCCAACTTTGGCATTCGATCGATTAGTGATTTCAATGCAAAATCTGCACGACCCTCTGCCCAACTTTCCAGAGCTCGACCGGAAGCCAACATGAATGAGATCACGGCAGCGGCAAAAAACTCTCTTATTGCCAGAGCTCCAACGATTGAAAAGATGGCTAAAACATCGGATCCCATCTGTTTATCTTTAAGTTCATCTAAAACCCATTTAATAGATGGGATTAATCCGATAAAACCACCAATTGCCCATGGAATATCGGCGCTAATGTTCAGAAAATATTTAAAAATTAGACCAAGCGCTAACGCAGTCGTCGATGAATAAAGTAACGCCGCAGTCACCTTGTCTTTCACATTCCTTACGATAGTCTTTAAACATGTCTCCGACCATCAAATTCCTCGGCGCAGTCGGAACTGTGACTGGTAGTCGTTTCATCGTGCAAGGAAAATCATCAAAAGTGATGATTGATTGTGGTTTATATCAAGGCTTAAAAGAGCTGCGGCTTAAGAATTGGGAGAAGTTCTCCGAGGATCCACAATCTATTGATGCAATAGTTATTTCACATGCGCATTTAGACCATTGTGGTTATCTGCCGAAATTGGTTCGAGAAGGATATGACGGTCCGATTTATTGCACCCCATACACTGCAAAACTAGCGGCAATCGTTTTACGAGATTCTGCAAAATTACAAACCGAAGATGCTAAATATGCAAAGAAAAAGGGTTTTTCAAAACATAAAGATCCAACCGGCCTGTACAACGCCGAAGAAGCCGAAAAGGCGATTTCGCTATTTCACCCAATTCCTTTCCATAAACCCTTTGAAGTAGCCAAAGATGTCACAGTGACATTCCATAGAAGCGGACATATTTTGGGTTCCTCTTTTGTCGATCTAACGGTTGAGGGTAAGAGAGTTGTATTCACTGGAGATATTGGACGCGGTAATCACATGGTGCTTACCAATCCTGACTTAATTCCGAAAGGTGCTATTTCAGCTTTGGTAACCGAATCAACTTACGGTGATCGCACACACCCTAAGACCGATGACTCTTTGGCTGATGCGATTAATCGCACTATCAAACGCCATGGCAATATTTTGATTCCAGCTTTTGCCGTAGATCGCACTGAAATTATGTTGATGACATTAAAGAAGTTGATTAAAACTAAGAAGATCCCAAATTTACCAATTTATGTCGATTCTCCAATGGCACTTTCCGCCCTTAATCATTATAGAGATGCAATAAATTCAAAATCTCCCGAAATTCGCCCAGAGCTTTTTAATCTCAGTGAAGACCCTTTTGATCCGGGAACATTAAATGAAGCAACAACGGTTGAAGCATCTAAAGCAATTAATGATATTGATCAGCCTTCAATAATCATTTCGGCAAGTGGCATGGCTACCGGTGGTCGTGTTGTGCATCATCTCGAACATATGTTGCCGAACCCGAATAATTCCGTTCTGCTCGTCGGTTATCAGGCTGCAGGTACTCGTGGCCAATATCTATTATCTGGCGCCAAAACTATAAAAATGTATGGCAAATTCGTTGATGTGAACGCCGAAATAGTTCAGATAGAAGAGTTTTCAGTTCATGCCGATAGCGAAGAATTAATTAAATGGTTTAGGAGTGCCGATTCCACTCCAAATTGCGTATATGCGGTTCACGGTGAATCCAGCTCCGCAGAAAGTTTTGCTAATTTGATTCACAATAAACTCAATTGGAATGCGCAAGTTCCTAAATTAGATCAAATTTATGAACTTAATTAGCCTGGGGTTGGTGGTATTTGCGTGCAATTTAGCCCCGATGTTTGCACCACCTACTTGGTCGATTCTCGTATATTTCATAATTACCCATGAATTAAATACGGCAGCTGTAGTGCTTATCGGTGCGTTGGCGGCTGGACTAGGTAGGTATTTATTAGCTCTAGCCACACGTGCTTTACGAAATTACATTCCAGAAAAAGCTCGGAAGAATCTTTATGACGCAGGTCAAGTTTTAGAAACTGATAACAAAAGAAAATTTGGCACGTTAGCACTTTTTATTGTCTCTCCCCTGCCTTCAGCGCAACTTTTTGAAGCAGCAGGGTTAATGCATATGAATCTCAAAAGATTAACTTTGGCTTTCTTTTCTGGACGCATTTTTACATATACTTTTTACGCAACTTCTGCATCTCAATTAAAGGCTACTGATTTGGGTAATGTAATAAGTAACGCCTTTAAATCACCCTATGCTTGGGCGCTCCAATTATTCTCTATTGGAATTATTTATTTGATTTCTAGAATTGACTGGCGAAAGCACCTTAAGCCAACAAATCACGCACAATCGGAATAACTTTGGTTCCATAAAGTTCCAGGCACCTCATTAATTGTGCCTGAGTTTGTGGTCCATTTGCATATTTAAAGTCGAAACGATTCGCTCCAACTGACTTAACGGCATATGCAATTTTCTTTGCGACAGTTTCTGGCGAACCTACATATAACGAACCATATTGAACTTCTTGCAAGAAATGATCTTTAGTCATCGGTGCCCAGCCTCGTTCGCGGCCGATACGTCCAAACATTGCAAAATGGTTTGGCCAATGTGTCTCGATTGCCTCTTCATCGGTTTCTGCCACATAACCAGGTGAATGAATTGAGATGCTCTTGGAAACATGTCCGAATTCAGACATCGCTTGGTGATAAAGCTGCGCAAATGGCGCAAAGCGAGCTGGGTCCCCACCAATGATGGCCAGCGCTAAATGCAGATTTAGGCGGGCTGCTCTAACTACAGATTCTGGAGTGCCACCAACACCAACACGTAAAGGAATCGCTCCACTTTCGCTCTTTGGGTAAACCTCTTGATTATTAAGTGGCGCTCTCAGTTGGCCAGCCCAGGTAACCGGTCTCTCCTTAAGCAATTCAACTAATAGCTCTAGCTTTTCTTCAAACAAATTTCCGTAATCTTGTAAGTCATATCCAAATAGCGGAAATGATTCAATAAATGATCCACGGCCAGCCGTAATTTCCGCACGACCATTTGATAACGCATCTACAGTGGAAAATCTCTGGAAAACACGAACTGGGTCATCGCTTGATAAAACCGTGACGCCTGATCCCAATGTAATTTGCTTTGTACGTGTCGCAATTCCTGCAAGCACCGAATCTGGTGCTGAAACTGCAAAATCATCGCGATGGTGTTCACCAATATTAAAATGATTAATTCCTAATTGATCAGCAAAGACTGCTTGTTCTACTAAATTTCTGATGGTTTGAGCAGCTGTAATTGGATTACCTTGATCATCAGACTGCATATCCCCGAAAGTATCGAGGCCAAAGGTAATAGTCATCAGTTAAGAGAAAAGCTTGGATATTTATCTGTAACTAGGGCAATTGCGTATCCATAAACACGATTCCAATATCGAATTGTATTTAAAGTTATTTCTCCGGCCCATGCTGGGTAAGAACCAGTTAAAGATGTCAATGCCCAAGCAAGTACCGTTGCGATAAAAGTTAGTGCCATATAGAAAAAACCGACTAAGTAAAGTGGAATAGCTAGAAACCATTTAACTAGCGGCAACCAGCGATTTAATTTCTTGCCACCTTCCACGTCTGGGAAGATCACAGCCACTTTAGAATTTCGCTCGAAAGTTGGGTATTCATCTGTAAGCAAGAAAAAGTAAGCAGCAAATCGTGTGCCAAATTCCATTACTGCATGATTGAAAGTCAAAAGCCAGCTTGGGTAGATATTTCTAGCAACCAATGCAGCCGCTACCGGAGCTGCAAGAACCAAGGTTCCCCACTCACTTTCAGCCATTTGCCCAAAGAGATAAATGAATAGAAACACTGGCAAACTCAAAAAGAATCGGAATAAGACTGTCGCGCGATTGCGATTTTCTAGTGAAATTTCTACTTGAGTTTCGATTTGATTTAGCATGGGTTAAGTTTATAACTAATTACAACTACTTCCTATTTGCAAAAAGTTCGCGTTTAGTCTTTTTTGGGCTACTTCTCTAAAATTCCCCCATTCTTCAAATAAGGAGCAAAAATGAAGGTCCATTCCGATATTACAAAGATTGTTGGCAATACTCCGCTAGTTCGAATTAATCATGTAACTGATGGAGCTGCTGCAGAAGTTTATGCAAAGCTTGAATTTTATAATCCAACAAGTACTGTTAAAGATCGTATCGGTATTGCAATGGTGGATGCTGCGGAAGCAGCAGGTGCATTGAAACCAGGCGGCACAATTGTTGAAGCAACTTCTGGAAATACTGGAATCGCACTTGCGATGGTTGGTGCTGCTCGTGGTTACAAAACAATTCTTACTATGCCTGATTCAATGTCAAAGGAACGTCGCGCTTTGCTACGCGCATTCGGCGCAGAGTTAGTTCTGACTCCTGCTGCTGAAGGCATGAAAGGTGCGGTTGCAAAGGCAGAAGAGTTAGGCGCTAAAGATGGCGCAGTATTGGTTCGTCAATTTGAGAATGCTGCAAACCCAGAGATTCATCGTAAGACTACTGCTCAAGAAATTTGGAATGATACAGATGGAAAAGTTGCCGCATTAGTTGCAGGCATTGGAACCGGTGGAACAATTACCGGAATTGGACAAGTTCTTAAAGAGAAGAATCCTGATGTAAAAGTTTTTGCAGTTGAACCAGCTGCATCACCAATTCTCAATGGCGGATCTCCTTCAGGTCATCCAATCCAAGGTATTGGTCCAAACTTCGTCCCACCAATTCTCGACACAAAGGTGTATGACGAAGTGCTTGATGCTCCAAGTGATGAGGCGATTAATTACGCACGTCGCGCTGCAAAAGAAGAAGGTCTACTAGTTGGAATCTCTTCCGGCGCTGCTCTTTGGGGTGCAGCTCAAATTGCTAAGCGACCTGAATTCGCAGGAAAAATCATTGTTGTGATTATTCCTTCATTCGGTGAGCGCTATCTGTCGACAGTGCTTTACCAAGATTTAATGGATTAAAATCCCTAAGTGTTTAAAACTATTAGAGAAGACCTCGAAACTGCATTAAAGCGCGACCCAGCGGCGCGCAATAAGTTAGAGGTCTTTCTTACTTATCCAGGGGTACATGCGGTTTGGAACTATCGAATTTCGCATTGGCTTTGGCAGAGAAATGTAAAACTGTTGGCAAGAATGTTTTCAAACAGAGCACGTCGACGCACCGGAATTGAAATCCATCCTGGTGCAACTATTGGACGTCGCTTCTTCATAGATCATGGCATTGGTGTGGTTATTGGAGAAACCACTCAAATTGGTGACGATGTGATGCTCTATCACAACGTAACTTTGGGTGCGCGACGTTTCGCAACTGGAAAACGTCATCCAACCATTGGAAACCGAGTAATTATCGGAGCTGGTGCAAAAATTCTTGGCCCGGTCAATATCGCTGATGATGCACGCGTTTCCTATAACAGCGTTGTAATTGAAGACGTCAAAAAGACCAACGATTCAGATATTTTCTATATTTAATCGTAGACTCCAGATATGGAGCAGCATCTTTCAGGTCAAGAAATCTCAAATTTCTTAGCATCTCGCCGTAGTACTCGCGATTTTCTACCTACTCCGATACCGCAAGAACTCTTGGAGCAAGTATTAACAGATGCATTGACGGCGCCTAGCTGGTCAAATACTCGACCATTTATGATTGCTGTAGCTGAAGGCGAAGTTAAAGAACGAATCAGCGCGGAATTTCAAAAACGTTGGGCTTATTTATCTAAACAATTAAAGTCTGGCATTATTGGAAAAATTAGGTTGCTTATCACTAGATACGGCTTACCAACAAGCAATCGCATTATTAGTAAGCCTTATTCAAAAGACCTGCAACCAAGAGCGATGAGGCTTGGAGCCGATCTTTACGGTCATTACGGAATCAAGAGAGAAGATCGTGAAGCGAGAGATAATTGGTGGGCTGCAAACTATAAATTCTTTGGTGCTCCAACGGAATTATTTGTTTATGTACACAAGAGTTTAGGTATTTATGCAGCCAACGATGCAGGTTTGATGATGGAGAATTTAATTCTCTCTGCCCATGGCCATGGTTTAGGTACATGCCCGCAAGGCGCAGTAGGAATTTGGGATGATGTCGTTCGAAAAGAATTTGATATTCCAAAGAATTATCGACTGTTGTGCGGAGTTGCTATTGGTTACCCTAGTAGTTCAAATGCAAATGCCTTTAAAGCAAACCGAATTGCACCTTCAGAAATTAAAGCAAAACCAAAATTAGTTTGAAACTATAAGCCTTGTTTCTTTCGGAAATACGCAACTAAAGCATTTGCGTGGCCGTGACCTAATTCAAATTTCTCTTTCAAATGCGCAACTTGTTCCATATGAGCTAATTTTGAAACTTTCTTAAGCTCCTTCATCCAATATTCAATTGGCTTTCCATACTTCTTCTCTATAGAAGGAAAATATGAAGCCGGACCCATTACTTTTTTCTCTGCCATTGTTAAAGTGTAATTGAAATCTTTGACTGTGGTTAAATATTTACAATTTAGGAATTCTGGATGGGTTAACTTAGTGACTAGCTCCTCCAAGGTTCATTACAACAACGCCTACGATAATTATTGCCATGCCAAGCATAGAAACCTTACTTATTTCTTGATTGAAAAATACGTATCCTCCAATTGCGGCGCCAATAATTCCGACTCCAGACCAGATTGCATATGTGATTCCAACATCCAATTTCTTAAGAGAAACGGCCATAAGCGCAAAGGCACTCGCATATCCAACTAAGACTCCAATCGACGGCCACAATTTACTCAAGCCATCACTCGCCTTAAGAGATAGCGTTCCAAAAATTTCTGCCGCGATAGCGATAGATAAGAGCAACCAAGGCATTAGATCTCATCCTCTCCTTTATCCAGCCAAGCTACGACCATTGATGGTAGGCCAGCCATTAACATAATCAAAGCGAACCAGCTTCCTGTCCCCCACCATTCCGTGATTTCATAAGGAGTTTCGGACAATTCAATTCTAATGAATAATGCAACAAAAATAAGCACAAAAATAG
>JACCEA011498549.1_pt1 | contig 18466 bp, 18 predicted proteins | sample 7449851 | NCBI WGS metagenome assembly JACCEA01 (sample SAMN15323453, study PRJNA562643) | freshwater metagenome | isolation source: river surface water | place: USA:Blue River Watershed | collected 2017-08-18
GAATGTCAGCGAAGACCACATGGTCCGCTACAGCGGCATGCAGACCTATCACCTGGCCAAGCACCGCATCTTCCGTGGCGCGCGTCAGGTGGTGGTGAACCGCGATGATGCGCTGTCCCGTCCGCTAGTAGCTGACCAGTTGCCGTGCTGGACCTTCGGGCTGGGCAAACCTGACTTCAGAGGTTTCGGGCTGATCGAAGAGGCTGGCGATAAGTGCTTGGCTTTCCAGTTCGACGCCTTGCTGCCGGTGCGCGAACTGAAAATTCGCGGTGCGCACAATCAGAGCAATGCTCTGGCCGCACTGGCGCTGGGGCATGCCGTCGGTCTGCCATTCGCGGCGATGCTGGAAGCCCTGAAACATTTCACCGGGCTGGCCCATCGCTGCCAGTGGGTCGGTGAGTTGCGCGGTGCCCATTATTACGACGACTCCAAAGCCACCAACGTGGGTGCTGCGCTGGCCGCCATTGAAGGGCTGGGCGCTGATATCAACGGCAAGTTGCTGCTGATTGCCGGTGGTGATGGCAAGGGCGCTGATTTCTCGGCCTTGCGTGTGCCGGTCGCCCATTATTGCCGGGCTGTCGTACTGCTCGGGCGCGATGCCGCTCGTCTGGCGGAAGCCCTTGATGGCGCCGCTGTGCAGGTACGGGTCAACAGCCTGGAAGAGGCCGTTGCGCAATGCGCCGCGCTGGCGCAGCCGGGAGATGCGGTGCTGTTGTCGCCGGCCTGCGCCAGTCTGGATATGTTCAAGAATTTCGAAGAGCGCGGGCGCTTGTTCGCCCAGGCCGTGGGAGGGCTGATCTGATGCTGCCATCCCTGTTCAATGCACCTTCACCGCTGTTCAGTTCGCGCGGGATCGATGTTGATTTCCCACTGCTGGCCGGCTGCTTGGCGCTGCTCGGGCTGGGTCTGGTGATGATTGCTTCCTCCTCATCCGAAATTGCCGCCGTTAATCTGGGTAACACGCACTACAACACCATTCGCCATCTGGTGTATCTGTTGCTCGGTGTTGTGGCCTGCGGCCTGACCATGATGATTCCGATGGCCGAACTGCAGAAGCACAGCGGCCGGTTGCTGCTGATCGCGGTTGTGTTGCTGATTCTGGTGCTGATCCCCGGCATCGGCCGTGAAGTTAACGGCGCCAGACGCTGGATCGGTGTGAGCCTGTTCAATATCCAGCCCTCGGAGCTGGCCAAGGTATTTGCCGTGCTGTTTCTGGCCAGTTATCTGGTGCGCCGGCAGAAGCAGGTGCGCGAGAGCTGGATGGGCTTCTTCGCCCCCTTCTTCATCCTGGTGCCGGTTGCCGGGCTGCTGCTGATGGAACCGGATTTCGGTGCCACCGTGGTCATGCTGGGTGCGGCAGCCGGCATGATGTTCCTCGGTGGCGTCGGCCTGTTTCGCTTTGGCTTGCTGGTACTGCTGGCGGTTGCTGCGATCTATGTACTGGTGCAGGACCCTTACCGCTGGGAGCGGATCACCAACTTTGCCGATCCGTGGTCCGATCAGTTTGGTGCCGGTTATCAGCTGAGCCAGGCGCTGATCGCTTTCGGTCGCGGTGAATGGCTGGGCGTTGGTCTGGGCAACAGCGTACAGAAGCAGTTTTACCTGCCGGAAGCGCATACCGATTTCGTGTTTTCGGTGCTGGCTGAAGAGCTGGGGCTGGTTGGCGCCTTGCTGACCATCGCACTGTTTGTCTTCGTGGGGGTGCGCTCGCTGTATGTTGGGCTCTGGGCCGAACGCTCCCGGCAATTCTTCTCCGCCTACGTGGCTTACGGGCTGGCCTTTTTGTGGATTGCCCAGATCCTGATCAATATCGGTGTGAACGTGGGGCTGCTGCCAACCAAAGGCCTGACGCTGCCATTCCTCAGCTACGGCGGTAGTTCGCTGATTATCTGCTGCGCCAGTCTGGGCATGCTGTTACGTATCGAGTGGGAGAGTCGTACCTGTCTGGGCAGTGCCGAGGTTGAATTCAGTGAAGAGGACTTTGCCGTGGAGGAGCTGAAATATGCGCGGTAATGTCCTGATCATGGCTGCCGGTACGGGCGGCCATGTGTTCCCGGCACTGGCCTGTGCGCAGGAGTTCAAGGCGCGTGGCTATACCGTCCATTGGCTGGGTACGTCGCGTGGAATAGAAAACGAACTGGTACCGGCAGCGGGCTTTGCCTTGCACCAGATCAGTGTCAGTGGCCTGCGCGGCAAGAACCTGCTGGCCTTGCTCAAGGCTCCGCTGCAGTTGCTGATGGCCTTGTTGCAGGCGCGGCGGATTGTTCGTGAGCTCAAGCCAGTCTGCGTGCTCGGCATGGGCGGCTATGTCACCGGCCCCGGCGGCCTTGCAGCCTGGCTCAATGGCTCGCCATTGATCATCCATGAGCAGAACGCGGTTGCCGGAACAGCCAACCGCAGTTTGGCGTTCTTCGCCAAACGCATCTGCGAAGCCTTTCCGAATACCTTTGCCAGCAACTCGAAACTCTGCACTACCGGTAACCCGGTGCGCGAAGAGCTGTTTCTGGAAACACCGCGGCAGCCATTGGTTGCTCGCCAGCCGCGCTTGCTGGTGCTTGGCGGCAGTCTGGGGGCGGAACCCCTGAATCAGCTGCTGCCGGCTGCATTGGCCAAACTGCCGGTTGATCAGCGTCCGCAGGTGTTCCATCAGGCTGGCAAACAGCATGCCGAGATCACTGCCGAGCGTTATCGCCAGGCCGGGGTTGACGCGCAAGTGGCTCCTTTTATTACCGACATGGCAGCTGCTTACGCCTACGCGGATCTGGTTATCTGTCGCGCTGGCGCGCTGACCGTTAGTGAGTTGGCCGCTGCCGGGCTGCCGGCGTTGTTGATCCCGCTGCCGCATGCCATTGATGACCACCAGACGCGCAATGCCGCTTTTCTGGCCAACGCCGGCGCAGCCGTGTTGTTGCCGCAACACAAGACCGATGCGGAGCAACTGGCCGCTCAGCTGACCGAGGTGCTCATGCAGCCTGGAAAACTCAAGGCCATGGGTGCTACCGCGCGCCGTCTGGCCAAGCCCGATGCGACGCGTACGGTCGTCAATATTTGCCTGGAGGTGGCCCATGTCTGAGCGTCCTGTGGCGTACCAACAGCCTGAAATGCGGCGTATCCGCAACATTCACTTCGTCGGGATCGGCGGTGCCGGCATGTGCGGCATTGCCGAAGTCCTGCTCAATATGGGCTATGCCGTTTCAGGCTCTGATCTCAAGGCTTCGGCGGTGACCGAGCGGCTGCAGGGTTTTGGTGCGCAGATTTTCATCGGTCATCAGGCTGAGAATGTCGTGCGTGCTGATGTGCTGGTGGTATCCAGTGCGGTCAACAAGACCAATCCGGAAGTGGCCCATGCGCTGGAGCGCCGGATACCCGTAGTGCCGCGTGCGGAAATGCTGGCTGAACTGATGCGCTACCGGCATGGCATTGCTGTGGCAGGTACCCATGGCAAAACCACCACCACCAGTTTGATCGCTTCGGTGTTTGCCGCCGGTGGACTGGATCCAACCTTTGTTATCGGCGGCCGCCTGAACGCCGCCGGCACCAATGCGCAGTTGGGTGCCAGTCGTTACCTGGTGGCGGAAGCCGACGAGAGCGATGCCAGCTTCCTGCACCTGCAGCCAATGGTTTCGGTGGTCACCAATATTGACGCCGACCACATGAGTACCTACGGCGGTGACTTCAACAAACTGAAGAAAACCTTCGTCGAATTTCTGCACAACCTGCCGTTTTATGGGCTGGCGGTGGTGTGTGTGGATGATCCGGTGGTATGCGAGATCCTTCCGCATATTTCCAGACCCACCGTGACTTACGGTTTCTCCGAAGTTGCCGACGTGCGTGCGGTGAATGTGCGCCAGCAAGGCATGCAGACCTACTTCACCGTGTTGCGGCGCGAGCGTCCGGCGCTCGACGTTTCGGTGAACATGCCGGGCAATCACAACGTATTGAACTCCCTGGCTACTATCGCCATCGCTACCGATGAAGGTATTTCCGATGAAGCCATCGTCGCCGGCCTTTCTGGCTTCCAGGGAGTTGGCCGGCGCTTTCAGGTGTACGGCGAACTGCAAGTGGAAGATGGCAGCGTGATGCTGGTGGATGACTATGGTCACCATCCCCGCGAAGTGGCGGCTGTGATCAAGGCCGTGCGTGGAGGCTGGCCTGAGCGCCGGCTGGTGATGGTCTATCAGCCGCATCGCTTCAGTCGCACCCGTGATCTGTATGACGATTTCGTTCAGGTACTGGGCGATGCCAACGTGCTGCTGCTGATGGAAGTCTATCCGGCCGGTGAAGAGCCGGTACCCGGGGCGGATAGCCGTCATCTGTGCCACAGCATTCGTCAGCGTGGCCAGCTCGACCCGATCTATGTCGAGCGCGGCAAGGATCTGGCGCCGGTGCTCAAACCTTTGCTGCGCGCCGGGGACATCCTGCTGTGTCAGGGCGCCGGCGATATAGGCGGTGTTGCCCCACAACTGTTGCAGAGTGCGCTGTTCAAGGCGAATCAGCCTGCAGCACAGAGGAAACCAGCATGAGCAGCTCGTTGAAATCGACGGTTGCACCGAGCGCTTTTGGTCGGGTTGCCGTTCTCTATGGCGGCAAGAGTGCCGAGCGTCCGGTTTCTCTGAAATCCGGTCAGGCCGTGCTTGAGGCTTTGCAGTCTGCCGGTGTCGATGCCTTCGGTATCGATGTGGGTGATGATCTGTTGCACAAGCTGGCTGCGGAAAAGATTGACCGGGCGTTTATCGTCCTGCACGGCCGCGGTGGCGAAGATGGCTCGATGCAGGGGCTGCTGGAATGTCTGGGTATTCCGTATACCGGCAGTGCAGTGCTGGCCTCGGCGTTGGCTATGTGCAAGCTGCGCACCAAGCAGGTCTGGCACAGTCTGGGGCTGTCAACTCCGCGCCATGCGGTGCTGGCCAGCGAGGCGGATTGTATGGCTGCTGCGCAGGCGCTGGGTTTTCCGCTGATCGTCAAGCCATCCCATGAAGGCTCAAGCATTGGCATGGCCAAAGTGAACAGCACCGCTGAGCTGGTGACAGCCTGGAAGAATGCATCACAGTACGATGCGGAAGTGCTGGTCGAGCAGTGGATCAATGGTCCCGAATTTACCGTTGCTGTGCTGCGCGGTCAGGTCCTGCCGCCCATCCGGCTGGGTACACCGCACACTTTCTATGATTACGATGCCAAGTATCTGGCCAATGATACCCAGTATCAGATTCCCTGCGGCCTGGATGCACAGAAGGAAGCCGAGCTGAAACAACTGACCGCCCGTGCTTGCGAGTCAGTGGGTATTCAGGGCTGGGCAAGGGTTGATGTGATGCAGGACGCTGCCGGGCGTTTCTGGTTGCTCGAAGTCAATACCGTGCCGGGCATGACTGATCATAGTCTGGTGCCAATGGCTGCCCGGGCTGCCGGGCTTGATTTCCAGCAGCTGGTGCTGTCGATTCTGGCTGACAGTCTGGAGCGGAGGGTCATGGGATGAGTAGCGCCACGCTGCGTTATCCGTCCGAGCCGCTGCGCGCGCCGGCACGCAACAAGCCAAGTCCGCGTGGTGCAAGTCGCATGGTGGTCAAGGAGCCGCGCAAGGTCAGTATGCCCAAGGCGGATTTTTCCGCACTCAAGCGCCTGCTCTGGCCAGTCCTGCTGGCGGGTCTGGCGTTGGCAACTTTCCAGCTGGCCGACAAGGTAGTGCCATTCGTAGATCGGCCGATCAGCAAGATCAATGTGCATGGCGAACTTAGCCCCGCCAACCAGCAGGTCATTCAGCAACTGCTGGCACCCTATGCCGGCACGAGTTTCTTTGCGGTGGATATGTTGTCGCTGCGCAGTGAGCTTGAGCAGATGCCCTGGATCTCCCGGGTTGAAGTGCGCCGCGTCTGGCCAGATCAGATCATGGTGTCTCTGGAAGAGCAGTTGCCGGTGGCCCGCTGGGGTGATGGCGCATTGCTGAATAACAGCGGCGAAGCCTTTACCCCGCGCGAACTGACCAATTATCAGGGCTTGCCTCTGCTGCAGGGGCCGCAGCGCGCTCAGGCGCAAGTCATGCAGCAGTATCAGATTCTCAGCCAGATGTTGCGTCCGCTTGGATTTTCCATCACCCGGCTGGAGTTGCGTGAACGTGGTAGCTGGTTTGTGTCCACTGCTCAGGGTGTCGAGCTGCTGCTGGGGCGCGATCATCTGGTGGAAAAGGTGCAGAACTTCGTGGCCATTTATAACAAGGCGCTCAAGGACAAGGTCGCCAATATCGCCAGTGTTGATATGCGCTATCCGAACGGTTTGGCGGTTGCCTGGCGGACGCCGCCGGTGCCCGCAGCAGCGTCTGCTGCAGCAGTGAATTGAGGAGAGGGGAACCATGGCACCTGTACACAGCAGCAAGATGATCGTTGGTCTGGATATCGGCACCTCCAAGGTGGTTGCGCTGGTTGGCGAACTCAACGCCGACGGAGAGCTGGAGATAGTCGGAATCGGCAGCCACCCCTCGCGCGGATTGAAGAAGGGTGTGGTGGTCAACATCGAGTCAACCGTGCAATCCATTCAGCGCGCGATTGATGAGGCCCAGCAGATGGCCGGCTGTCGCATTCATTCGGCATTTGTCGGGGTGGCCGGTAGCCATATCCGCAGCCTGAACTCCCATGGCATCGTAGCCATCCGCGACCGTGAAGTGAGTTTTGCCGATCTGGAGCGGGTACTGGACGCGGCGCAAGCCGTGGCAATTCCAGCCGATCAGCGGGTACTGCACACCTTGCCGCAGGATTATGTGATCGATAACCAGGAAGGCATCCGCGAGCCGCTGGGTATGTCCGGTGTTCGCCTGGAGGCCAAGGTCCATGTGGTGACCTGTGCGGTGAATGCTGCACAGAACGTCGAGAAGTGCGTACGGCGCTGCGGACTTGAGGTCGACGACATCATTCTGGAGCAGCTGGCATCTTCTTACTCGGTGCTGACTGACGATGAAAAAGAACTGGGCGTTTGCCTGGTCGATATCGGCGGCGGAACCACCGATATCGCGATCTTCACAGAAGGTGCGATACGTCACACTGCGGTGATTCCGATCGCTGGCGACCAGGTAACCAATGATATTGCCATGGCATTACGTACCCCAACCCAGTATGCCGAAGAGATCAAGATTCGGTATGCTTGTGCCCTAGCCAAACTGGCCGGTGCAGGGGAAACCATCAAGGTTCCCAGCGTAGGGGACCGGCCACCGCGGGAGCTGTCACGACAAGCTCTGGCTGAGGTGGTTGAGCCGCGTTATGACGAGCTTTTCACCCTCATTCAGGCCGAGCTGCGGCGCAGCGGCTACGAGGATCTGATTCCGGCTGGGATCGTCCTCACCGGTGGTACCGCCAAAATGGAAGGTGCTGTCGAGTTGGCCGAAGAGATCTTTCACATGCCGGTGCGCTTGGGAATTCCACACGGGGTCAAGGGATTGGCTGATGTCGTGCGCAACCCAATCTATTCGACCAGCGTAGGACTCCTTCTGTACGGGCTGCAAAAGCAGTCTGAAGGAGGCCCTGAAATTGCTGGGCAGTATGGTGAAGAACCCAAGACACCTGTTCTGGATCGGCTTAAACGCTGGGTTCAGGGCAATTTTTAACCGCGGATGCTGTAGGCTATAAAACTAAAAGAAAGGAGAGGGGCCATGTTCGAACTCGTAGACAATCTGCCACAAAGTGCAGTTATCAAAGTCGTCGGCGTGGGTGGCGGTGGTGGTAATGCCGTCAATCACATGATGCGTAGCAATATCGAAGGCGTTGAGTTCATTTGTGCCAACACCGATGCGCAGGCGTTGAAAAACGTCGGCGCACAACGAGTTCTGCAGCTCGGCTCCGCTGTTACCAAAGGTCTGGGTGCCGGCACCAATCCTGAAATTGGTCGTCAGGCTGCCATGGAAGACCGTGAGCGCATTGCTGAAATCCTCTCCGGCGCGGATATGGTGTTTATCGCAACCGGCATGGGTGGCGGTACCGGTACCGGTGCGGCACCGATCATCGCTCAAGTGGCCAAGGAAATGGGCATCCTCACCGTTGCCATTGTGACCCGGCCATTCCCTTTCGAGGGCAAAAAGCGCATGCAGGTGGCGGACGAGGGTATTCGTGCACTCTCCGAGTGCGTCGACTCTCTGATCACCATCCCCAATGAAAAACTGCTGACCATCCTCGGTAAAGACGCCAGCCTGCTGTCCGCCTTCGCCAAGGCCGATGATGTGCTGGCCGGTGCCGTGCGCGGCATCTCTGACATCATGCAGCGTCCGGGTCTGATGAACGTCGACTTCGCCGACGTCAAGACCGTGATGGGCGAAATGGGTATGGCCATGATGGGCACCGGCTGCGCCAGCGGCCCGAACCGTGCCCGTGAAGCGACCGAGGAAGCCATCCGCAATCCGCTGCTGGAAGATGTAAATCTGCAGGGCGCGCGCGGTATTCTGGTCAATATCACCGCCGGTCTGGATCTGTCGCTCGGCGAATACGGCGCGGTGGGTGAAATCATCGAGGCATTTGCCTCCGAGCACGCCACCGTCAAGGTCGGCGCGGTGATTGATCCGGAAATGCGCGACGAGTTGCACGTGACCGTGGTGGCCACGGGTCTGGGTCCGCGGATCGAGAAGCCGGTCAAGGTCGTCGACAACACCGTACATGTGCCATCACTTGCTGCCGTGAACCCGGTTTCCCAGCCTGCCGCTCGTCAGGAAGCCTCGGTCAATTACAAGGATTACGATCGCCCTACCGTGCAGCGTCAGAGTCACGCCGGTGCGGCTACTGCAGCCAAGCTGAATCCGCATGACGACATGGATTATCTGGATATTCCAGCCTTCCTGCGCCGTCAGGCAGATTAGTTTTGTCTATAGGCGGGTTAGGATCAATTGGTGTTCAGCAAAGGCCGGGTCTGCTATATTCGCGGCCATTGTTGATAACTTTTCTCAATTCGCTTGAATACGACTAAATCCATGATCAAACAGCGCACTTTGAAGAACATCATCCGGGCAACCGGTGTTGGCTTGCATTCGGGAGAGAAGGTTTACCTGACCCTCAAGCCAGCTCCGGCTGATACCGGTATCGTGTTCTGCCGGACCGATCTTGATCCCGTGGTGCAGATACCTGCGCGGGCAGGCAATGTTGGCAAGACCACCATGTCCACGACTCTGGTCAAGGGCGATGTCAAGGTGGACACGGTTGAACACCTGCTGTCCGCCATGGCGGGGCTGGGTATCGATAATGCCTACGTTGAGTTGTCGGCCTCTGAAGTGCCGATCATGGACGGCAGTGCGGGTCCTTTTGTGTTCCTGATTCAGTCGGCTGGCTTGCAGGAGCAGGATGTAGCGAAAAAGTTCATCCGCGTTCTGCGCGAAGTTACCGTCGAAGATGGAGACAAGAGCGCGACATTCGTGCCCTTTGATGGTTTCAAAGTGACCTTTACCATCGACTTTGATCACCCGGCTTTTGCAGGCAGAACGCAAACGGCCAGCGTTGACTTCTCTAGCACATCCTTTGTGAAGGAAGTCAGTCGTGCCCGTACGTTCGGTTTTATGCGCGACATCGAGTATCTGCGTTCACAGAACATGGCGCTCGGCGGTAGTGTCGACAATGCCATTGTTGTCGACGAGTTCAACGTCCTCAATGAGGACGGTCTGCGCTATGAAGACGAGTTTGTGAAGCACAAGATTCTCGACGCCATTGGCGATCTCTATCTGCTCGGCAACAGTTTGATCGGTGAGTTCCGCGGGGTTAAATCCGGGCACGAACTGAACAATCGTCTGTTGCGCCAGCTGATTGAGGAGAAAGATGCCTGGGAGGTCGTTACTTTTGAAGATGCCAGCCTGGCACCCATTTCATACGTACGTCCTCTGGCTGCAGGTTAATCTGCACAGATTCAGTAACACCCTCTCGTTTCAATCTTCAAGGCCACCCTCGGGTGGCCTTTTTTATGCCGGTTTTTTCAGGTCTACAGGATTGCCTTCGCGTACCCAGAACAGGGTGGCGCCAGCCACGGCGGCGGGCATCGCCAGCAGGTTTACCACCGGAATAAGCAGGACCAGATAAGTCATGCCGCCAAATCCCAGGCTTTGCCAGCGCTTCTCGCGCAGCCAGGCCAGCATTTCGTTCCAGCCCAGCTTGTGGTTGTCTGCCGGGAAGTCGATGTACTGGACAGCCATCATCCATACGCCGAAGACAATCCAGAGCGGCGTAGCGACAATGTTGATGCCAGGAATCAGCGACAGCAACAGCAGCGCAATTGCCCTGGGGAGAAAGTAGGCAAGCTTCCGGAGTTCGCGACTTATCGTGCGCGGCACCATTGCCAGCAGTTCGCTCCAGTTGAATGGAGGCGATAAGTCCGTGCCGCGCACGACGCCCTCTACTTTCTCCGACAGAAAGCCATTGAACGGCGCCGCCAGCAAGTTGGCCATCATGGTGAAGGTGAAGAACATGATGACCAGCACCAGCAGTGCGAACATTGGCCAGAGAACATATTCCAGAAAACTCAGCCAGTCAGGCAGGCTGGGCATGAAGGTGTCCAGCAACACATCAAACTGCTGCACGGCAACACTGATCAAGCCGATAAACAGCAGCAGATTGATCGAGAGTGGGAGCAGGACAAACAGCCGCAACCCAGGTTGTAAAACCAGCCTAAAGCCGGCGGTAAAGTAATCGGTTCCGCGCTGGGCAGGATGCATTTTGGGTCTCCAGGATCAAAAGGCCAAAAATACAGTCTTTTACGTCCCCTCGCATGCTCGGCTGATTCATCCAGCCTGAATTGCTGGCGCATTAGCGCAATTTGCTTTTCAGCCTTTGCGCACAAGCGGCGGCGAGTCGAAGCGGACGGCCTCGATACCACCAACCATCAGCGCCCGGATATTGCCGTGATCATTGCCTTCAGGTGTATTTAGCACGCTCTGATAGTGTTCGCCAAAGGCCAGCAGGGTTTCTTCGGCGCTCAGACCCTCCAGTTGTGCAAGGCCCAACAGTTTGCATGAGCCCTCATTTTGTCCTGCCTTGCTGGGCAGTGCGCCATTGATGAAGGCGGTAGGGGAATAGTCATAGTGCTGATGGATATAAGCCAGCGTCTGCTCAAACCGATAGGCAGGGTCGCGCAGTTTTAACTTGAAGTTCTGCAGGTCAGTCATGGGGTTTGTTCTTCTGAAAGGCATCCAGTTTTTCCGCAGAGGCTTCCTGTTGATAGCGCATTTTCCATTCGCTGTAAGGCATGCCGTAAATCTGTTCCCGGGCCTGTTCAGCTGACAGAGCAATGCCCAGGTCGTCTGCGGCAGATTTGTACCACTTGCCCAGGCAGTTCCGACAGAAGCCGGCGAGGTTCATCAGATCAATATTCTGCACGTCTGGTCTGGAGCGCAGGTGCTGGACCAGTGTGCGGAAGGCTGCTGCATCGAGTTTGATTCGGTCCTGCTCGGTCATGGTCAACCCCCTCTGTTATTCAGCGATGGCTGGCAAGCGTGATTGAAACGGATTCGGCAAACCGCAGTGCATGGGGTTTGTCGACTTCAACTTCGGCGTAACTGACGGACTGATTCTGCATCACCAGATCCAGTATTTCCTGAGTCAGTCGCTCCAGCAGCGCGAAGCGGTTGTCTTCGACGTGACGGATGATCGCCTTGGTAATGGTGCGGTAATTCAAGGCGTGATCGATGTCGTTGTCGCGTACTGCTTCGTCGGCCGGATAGAGTATGGTCAGGTTGATCAATACATCCTGCTTGTTGAGGATTTCCTCTTCCTTGATGCCGATAAACGTGCGCAAACGCAGGTCTTTCACGCGGATGCGAGCCATTCCCGGTTCTAGTCTGGGCATCTAGCGGCCTCGTCCGATCAGTTGCAGAAATTCATGGCGAGTGTTGCAGGACTCGCGGAATACGCCAAGCATTACCGAGGAGCTCATCACGGAATTCTGTTTTTCCACGCCGCGCATCATCATGCACATGTGCTGTGCTTCGATGACCACCGCGACGCCCGCAGCGTTGGTCACTTTTTGAATCGCGTCGGCTATCTGACGGGTGAGGTTTTCCTGGATCTGCAGTCGGCGCGCAAACATGTCGACTATTCGCGCGACCTTTGACAGCCCCAGCACCTTCCCGGTCGGGATGTACGCCACATGCGCTTTGCCTATGAAGGGCAGCAAATGATGCTCGCACAGTGAATACAGCTCTATGTCGCGCACAATCACCATTTCGTCATTATCAGACTCGAACAGTGCGCCGTTCACCACCTCGTCAAGGCTTTTGCTGTAGCCGTTGCACAGATACTGCATGGCTTTGGCGGCGCGTTTTGGAGTGTCCAGCAGGCCTTCCCTTTGTGGATTTTCGCCCAGTCCGACCAGTATTTGCTGGTAATGGTTTGTCAGCTCATTGTTCATTATTCGATCCTCGTGTCCCGGCTTATTTCAGATGGCGTCCGCCATTTACCGTCAGAGTGGTTCCGGTTACATATGGGTTGTCGAGCAGATAGCGAATGGCCTGGTAGATCACTTCTGGTCCGGGTTCGATACCCAATGCTGATTTGGCAAGGGTTGCAGCTTTGTATTGGGCATCATCGCCAGCCCGAAATTCGATCAACGCCGGTGCAATGCCGTTCACTTTAATCTGCGGTGCGTAGCTGGCGGCAAACGACAGGGTCAGGTTTTCCATTCCGGCTTTACTGGCGCTGTAGGCAATGTGTTTGCTGCTGCCCTTGCGCACCACGTCGTCGCTTATGTGCACTATGTCTGCCGACCTGGATTGTCTTAGCAGGTCCACACAGTGAAGGTTGATCAGGTAGGGTGCGAGCATGTGAATGTTGAGCATCTGCTGAAAGGTTTCAGCTTCATTTCCCGCTTCTTCCGGTAACCATGCCGAAGCGTTGTGCACGATGGCCCGCAGGCTACTGGTCGCCTCATGCAGCCGGCGGATGAAGTCGATGATGCCGTGGGCGTCGGTAAAGTCCGCAAACAACAGGGTTGCACCCAGCCTTTCCAATTCATCTACCCCGGGGCGCAGGGTTCTGTAGGTGGCAATCACCGCATGTCCTTCGGCCAGAAAGCGTTTTGCGCAATGCAGCCCTATTCGCTGGCTTGCGCCGCTTATCAGTATCGCGGAGTTGGCTGTGGGCATGCTGGAGACTCTGGCTGTTGATCATCGGTGCTCAAGTGCGACTTAAACTTATACCAAAGACCATGTTTGTACAACCATTGGGCGCGTGTGGGTAATGCGTTTTACGGTTTAAGGAGGGTAATAAATTGTTATTTAAAGGAAAATAATTTCATAGCGGTGCCCTTGGAGCGTAACAAGGCATGTACAGCATTGATATTTTCGTACAGTTATTGGGGTGGGCTGGCAGTCATGCTTGTCGTTCAGCCCGAGGCCTTCAGGTTGTTAGGATCGCGAATTACGGGCCTTGACTGCCTTCAGCAGCAGGCGCTGCGGATCACTGTGTCGACGTAAAAACGGGATTTCCCGTGCGCACAACGGGCATGCAGCATCGTGAAAGAGTGTGAGTGGCCATTGGATGTTCATGTCAAAACCAGCCATTCTGTACAAGGTTTGTCCAATCTATGCCGGGCATCTCTGGGTTACAATCCCTACTGAATCCAACTTTGATGTGTAGCCATGACAGACGTGAACGGTATTGCGGGCAGTATTTCAGGCGCTTTCAAGCAGGAAGAGCTGTTCCCTATTCGCGAAGTTTCCCGTCTGACCGGGGTCAATCCGGTCACCTTGCGGGCCTGGGAGCGCCGCTATGGACTGATCGTTCCCACGCGTACTGACAGCGGTCACCGACTCTACTCGCAGGCTGATATCGAAGCTGTGCGCAGTATTCTTGCCTGGATCGAGCGTGGCGTGGCTGTCAGCAAGGTTGGCAAGATTCTGGCTCGCAGCGATGCCGCCCGTTCCGTGGTGGTGAGCCGCAGCGAGGAAGTGGCCGGGACTGAGTGGGAGGACTGGCAGAATCAGTTCAGAGCGCGGGTCAGTGCTTTTGACGAGCAGGGCCTTGGGCGGCTCTATGGCCATGTTTTTTCTACCTACCCGCAAACTGTTGTTTTCCAGCAGGTTTTGATGCCGCTCTGGCAGGAAATGCTGGTGCGCAAGGACAGTTTTGGCCAAACCAGTGAATGGCTTTTTCTCGACAGTTTTTTGCGTGCGCGGGTCCTTTCACGCCTGCATCTCGGGCAGTCCCCCGCCGATCAACGCATTCTGCTGGTGGCCATACCCGGCCATTGCCATGAAGTTGAGTTGCTGGTGGCTGGCTTGCTGTTGGCCGGCAATGATCTGCAGATCAATGTGCTGGCATTGGGGCAGCCTTTGCTTGAATTGCCGCTGGTCTGTGAAAAGGTCAATCCTCTGGCATTGATTCTGTTTTCCAATCACGCACCTACGGATGAGATGTACCTTGGTCTGACCCGCCTTGCTCAGGGGCTTGAATGTCCTGTCGCATTCGCAGGGGAGGCTGCCGATCTGGCGGCGGACGCCCTGAGGGACTCTTCGATTGGATGTCTCGGTAGTGATGCTGCCAGCATGCGGCGGCGGCTTGAGCGGTTTCTGGCTGGCCACCTGGATACCTGATGCCAATTTCTGCGGTCCGTTAGCGCTGGTTTGTTCATGCGCTGGTCTGATTTCTTGTACAGAGTTTGACTAAATTCTTGCAAGACACCTCGAAAACCTATACAAAAGCTATACATAAAGTGTTCTTTTGTAGATTGAGGTGAATGTATGCCTGCTTACCGCGCTCCGCTTCGCGACATGAAGTTTGTTTTCGAAGAAGTCCTGAATGGCTATGAGGCTCTCCAGCAGCATGCTGATCACTCTGATTTCACGGCCGATTTGGGTGGTGCCATTCTCGAGGAAGCCGCCAAGCTTGCAGAAAATGTTCTGGCGCCGCTGAACTCCCCCGGCGACAAGCAGGGATGCACGTACGATCCGCAAACCAAGCGGGTGAAAACGCCAACGGGCTTTGCCGATGCTTACAAGCAATTTGCCGAGGGTGGCTGGACTGCTCTGGCCTGCACTACCGAGTTTGGCGGGCAGGGGCTGCCGCACGTGCTGAACATGATGGTCGAGGAAATGGTCTGCTCGGCGAATCTTTCGCTGGGTATGTATCCGGGGCTGACTCATGGTGCCATCAATGCCTTGACCCAGCACGGTGAAAGGAGCCTGCAAGAGCGCTTTTTGCCACACCTAATCAGCGGCCAGTGGACCGGTACCATGTGTCTTACCGAGCCCCAGTGTGGAACCGATCTTGGTTTGATTCGCACGCGTGCAGTGCCTCAGGCCGACGGCAGTTATGCCATCAGCGGGACCAAGATATGGATTACCGGCGGCGAACATGATCTGGCCGGAAACATTGTGCATTTGGTGCTGGCCAAGTTGCCTGGCGCGCCTGACAGTGTGAAAGGAATTTCCCTGTTTGTTGTGCCCAAGTTGCTCGAAGATGGTCTGCGCAATCCGGCTTTCTGCGGCGGCCTTGAGCACAAGATGGGGATCAAGGGCTCTGCTACCTGTGTGATGAACTTTGAAGGCGCTCAAGGATGGCTGGTAGGCGAACCCAATCAGGGTTTGCGCTGCATGTTCACCATGATGAATTCGGCTCGGTTGATGGTCGGTCTGCAAGGTCTTGGAATTGCTGAGGGGGCCTATCAGATCAGTCTTGGCTTTGCCCGGGAGCGCTTGCAGAGCCGCTCATTGTCGGGGCCCAAAGCAGCGGACAAACCGGCAGACCCGATCATTGTGCACCCAGATGTAAGGCGCAATCTGCTGCGCCAGAAAGCCATGATCGAAGGTTGCAGGGCGCTGGCCTACTTCACCGGTTTGCAGGCCGATGTGGCGCACAGTCATGACGATCCCGCTGTTCGCCAGCAGGCTGATGATCTGGTGCAGTTGCTCACGCCGGTGGTCAAATCTTTCCTCACGGAGGAGGGTTTCAATTGCGCCAATCACGGTCTGCAGGTTCTTGGCGGCTCCGGGTATACCGAGGACTGGGGTATCGAGCAATTGGTGCGTGACTCCCGCATTACCCTGATTTACGAAGGCACCAATGGCATTCAGGGGCTTGATCTGGTTGGGCGCAAGCTCGGGCTTGGGGGTGGGCGTGCGGTTCGCGGGTTCTTCTCGCTCGTCGAGAGCTGGCTCAAGGACAATGCTGGCGCCTTGCATGCGGCGGCAGTTACACGATCACTCAAGCAACTGCAGCAGGCCACCCTGTGGGTAGCGACTGAGGGGATGAAGGATCCCGAGCAGGCGGGCGCTGCAGCAACTCCGTATTTGCGCTTGTTTGCCCTGACCAGTCTGGGTTGGTTGTGGGCGCGCATGGCTTCGGTGGCCGGTGCGCGATTGCAGCACGACAGTGCTGAAACGGTTTTCTATGCCGCGAAGCTCAAAACGGCCGACTTCTATATGGCGCGCATTCTGGTGGAAACCGATGCGCTGCTGGCCGAAGTGCTGGCCGGCAAGTCCACGCTGATGGCCTTTGCTGAGGAAGAGTTTGCTGTCTGATTAAACCTTGCAGGCCTTCTGCATGTGCCGGCGCTCGTTGCCTCTGCGAGCGCAGGTTTTTTTTGCCGGCAATCAGGCTGAGCGCTGTTCCTGGTCCTGATTGCGCAAGCGATGTTGCTGGAAAATGAATTGCCTGAGGCGCTCATGGTGAGCGCTCGACGTTTGCTCAAAGCGAAATGCGGTCAACTGCTGATCGCTGTTGCGAACCCTGCGTCCCTTGAGCAGGATTGGCTCGTGCTGGTTTACGGGTAACCACAGGCAGAAGTGTTCGGGTAATTCCTGGCCTGCAGTGCTTTCAATTAACGCACCACCGGCAGACATTTCATGCAGACGGAAATCACTGTTCTGACCGTCGGCGTTGATCAGGCGCATCGGCTGCTCGAAGCGGACTCGCCAGGGGCGCTCGATCCGTCCGAGCTGAAAGATTTGTGGTGCGCCCAGTTCCAGGTGCAGTGCATGAAATTCGTCTTCAACCAGTTGCAGGGGAAAGCGCAGGTACTCGTCGCCAAAATGGGCATCCAGATGCAATGTGGCGTTTTTGCCAAGACTGGAGAGCAGGGCGTTGGCTGCAGGTCCGCCGTCCACGCGAAAAGCCGGGGACACTAACGCAGAGCTGCTCAGGCTTTTGCCGAGAATCTGCTGTATGTAGTCCCGCTCGTCATCACTTAGAAGAGGCTTTGCTTGCATGGTGGAATACTGGCGTAATTCGATTGATCAATAGCAAGGCAAGATTCGGGCCGGATAGAACGTATGAGGCGTGCGGTGTTCTGCTCACCCGCACGGTCCGGCCCGGCATCTATAGCCCTATTCGGCGCTATCTTTATCCAGTTCGCTGAGTGCTTCAGGTTGGTTTTTGAAGGCGCGGGCAAAAATTTCGCGATGACGTGCCATGTAAATGCCCAGTTCTTCCAGTTGCTCTTCGGAAAGCGAGGGCACGGCTTTGTGCAGGGCCTCGGACAGATTCTCTGCCAACTCGAGCATCTTGTCGTGACGATCAGCTTCTGCCTTATCCATGAACAAACGCTCTGGATCGCGACTGCTGCGGTAAACCACTTCGACGGCCATTCATCACCCCATACCTTTATCTGCAAGAAAGCACTGTCTGTCCGTACAGTGTACAGCCGCATATTGCTTCAGGCCAGCCTGTTTGCAGTGCTTCCCCTCGTAGGGGCTAAATCTGACGCTGGTCAGCAGGGGTATAACCGCTCTTGCCGTTTGGCCCCGATGCCGGGTTTGGCGCTGACCGTTGGTCGCAATCTGATGTGCAATGCGTCCATTTAAACTAGTTTCATGGAAGAAGTAATTTTCAATTTAGTCATGGGGTTAAGTTGATGAAACTAGAAATTACAAGAGCTTTTGGGGTGGTGGTGGCACTGGGGGTTCTGGTCGTCGCCGCAGCAGCCTGGAGCGAACCTTCGCTCTCGGTGATTTCTGCCGAGAAGGGGCGTGATTATTGCCCTGCTCCACTGGCGAGCGTTCAGGCGTCTGATTTGCGCGTCAGTCCCGATCTGATGTTGCTGATGTTCAGTCTGTCGCAGGCCAGAGTTCAGGGCTGAGCTGATGCTCATTCTGCGGGCTTGGCATGGCTGGCCAGTCGCTCCAGCGCCGCCCGCAGCTTGGGGTCGCTGATGGCTTCGGCGCTGTCCTGTAAGGCTCGGGCAGCATTCGGTGAAAGGCTGGGTTGGTGCCTGGCCGATTGCGCCGGAGCGGCGGGGGGGCGCACCTTGATGGTGATTCGTTGCAGGCCGGAAAATTCTGCCTGACTTTGCAGTTGCCGAAGCAGGCGTTTTTCCTGATAACGCAAGCGCGTCGCCCAGTGCCCGTCACTGACAATCAGCAGCAATTTACCTTCTTTCCAGACCGCTATCCGGCAATGCTCGCGGGCAATCGGCTCCAGCTGTTCGTCCAGCAGTTGCTGCAGGCGGGAAAGTCGCTGCGCTTCATCGAGCAGCGAGTGCAATGACCGCGCCTCGCGGAGCAGGGCAGCGGGAGCTTTGGCAGGTA
>JACCEA011732357.1_pt1 | contig 18456 bp, 18 predicted proteins | sample 7449851 | NCBI WGS metagenome assembly JACCEA01 (sample SAMN15323453, study PRJNA562643) | freshwater metagenome | isolation source: river surface water | place: USA:Blue River Watershed | collected 2017-08-18
TGGTCGTGATCCGTCTCGCACGCGGTGGCTCGAAGAAGCGCCCGTTCTACAGCATCGTGGTGGCCCCCAAGCAAGAGCGCCGCGATGGCCGCTTCATCGAGCGCGTGGGCTTCTACAACCCCGTGGCTTCCGGCAACGCCGAGTCCCTGCGCGTTGCGCTGGACCGCGTCGCCCACTGGACCGGCGTTGGCGCTCAACTGAGCCCCACCGTCGAGCGCCTGGTCAAGCAAGCGCAAAAGGCTGCTGCCTAAGCAGACGCCCATGACGACGCCGATGCCGGCCGACGCGATTGCCGTCGGTCGTATCGCTGGCGCGTTCGGGATCAAAGGCTGGATCAAGGTCCAGCCTTTTTCTTTGGACGCGTCCGCTTTGTTCGCCAGCAAGACCTGGTGGTTGAGCAGCGACACCCCCCGGCCGCAAGCGCTGCCGTCCGCCTTCCAGGTGTTGGCGCTTCGCGAGCAGGGCGACATGTTGGTGGCCCAAGTCGAAGGGGTGCTGGACCGCAACGCCGCCGAGGCGCTGCGCGGGGTCAACCTGCACGTGCCCCGCTCCGCGTTTCCGAAGACGCCGGACGGCGAGTTCTACTGGATCGACCTGATCGGATTGAGCGTGCTCAACCGCGAAGGGCAACCGGTTGGGACCGTGATCGGCTTGATCGACACCGGCCCCCATGCCGTGTTGCGCATCGCCCCGCCGGGCCTGGCCGCGCCCACGCCAGCGCAAGAGGTGCTGATTCCTTTCGTCTCGCGCTACGGCTGCGACGTGGACCTGGCCGCGGGCCGCATCTCCGTCGATTGGCAGTTGGACTGGCAAGACGCGGAGTGACGCGGTGCGCTTCGACCTGCTGACGCTGTTCCCGGAGTTGATCGCCCCGCACTTGGTGCACGGCATCAACCGCCGGGCTTTTGCCAGCGGTCAGGTCGACGTGAGGTGTTGGAACCCGCGGGACTATGCCGAGGACAACTACCGCCGGGTCGACGACCGGCCCTTTGGAGGCGGGCCCGGCATGGTGATGCTGGTCGAGCCTTTGGAGCGCGCGCTACAAGCGGCGCAAGCCGATCGAGGGGCGCCGGCGCCGGTGGTTCATTTCAGCCCGGCCGGGCAGCGCATGACCCAGGCCGAGGTGCGGGAATGGGCGGCCTCCGACGGCGCCATTTTGGTGTGCGGTCGCTACGAGGGCATCGACCAGCGCTTCATCGACCGTCACGTCACGCACGAAATCAGCCTGGGCGACTTCGTGCTCAGCGGGGGCGAGTTGCCCGCCCTGGCGCTGCTCGACGCCGTTGCGCGCTTGCAGCCTGGGGTGCTGGGCGACGCTGCCTCGCACCAACAGGACAGTTTCTCGGCGGGTTTGCTGGATTGCCCGCATTACAGCCGGCCCGAACGCCTGGGCGACGACGCCGTCCCGGACGTGCTGCTCAGTGGCCACCACGCCCACATCGAGCGTTGGCGGCGAGAGCAGTCGCTGCGGCTCAGCGCGGAGCGTCGGCCGGACCTGATCGAGGCCGCTCGCGAGGCGGGCCTGCTCAGCCGACAGGACGAGGCGTACCTCAGTCGCTTGCTGCAGGACTGACCTCGGGTATACTAGAAGGCTTTTCGATCCTCTACTGGGCCACTTTGAGAGCGCCAGCACGATCACACGGAGAAAACCATGGACTTGATCCAAACCCTCGAACAAGAAGAAATCGCCCGTCTGAACAAGACCATCCCGGCCTTCGCCCCCGGCGACACCGTGATCGTCAGCGTCAACGTGGTGGAAGGCACCCGCAAGCGCGTGCAGGCCTTTGAAGGCGTCGTGATCGCCAAGCGCAACCGCGGCCTGAACAGCAGCTTCATCGTGCGCAAGATCTCCAGCGGCGAAGGCGTGGAGCGCACGTTCCAGCTGTACAGCCCGCTGATCGCCTCGATCGAAGTCAAGCGCCGCGGCGATGTGCGCCGTGCCAAGCTGTACTACCTGCGCAGCCGCTCGGGCAAGAGCGCTCGCATCAAGGAAAAGCTGGCCTGATTCGCCGTCCGGCGATCGTGCCCCAGCACCTGCAAAGCCGCCCTCGGGCGGCTTTGTCGTTTTCACGCCCATGGTGGGTGGGCCCTATGCTGCGCGCCGTGACCGGAGCCCGACCCATCTTGAACCCCCGCGAGGTGCCGGTGTCCGGCATCGACGCGCACTTGCCCGCCTTGCCTGCCGAGCGTTTGGCCCCCGAGGCGCTGCGGCGCCACTGGGCGACCGTCCCCTTGGCCGCGCCCGAGCGGCCCGGCGATGGCAATCGCTTCCCCGGCCGCGCACCGCGCGCGGCGGCGGTTTTGGTGCCCTTGGTGCAGCGGGCGGGGGGGCTGTCGGTCTTGTTGACCCGCCGCACCGAGGCCTTGCGGGATCACGCCGGCCAGATCAGCTTTCCAGGCGGCAGCGTGGACCCCACCGATGCGAATGCCTGGGCCGCGGCCTTGCGCGAAGCCGAGGAAGAGATCGGGCTGGCCCGGCAATTCGTGGAGCCGCTGGGCCAACTGCCGGTGTACTCCACCGTGACGGCCTTCGAGGTCACCCCGTGTGTCGGGTTGGTGGCGCCCGGGTTCGAGTTGCGTTTGCAATCGGGCGAGGTGGACGAGGCCTTTGAGGTGCCGCTGCCCTACTTGATGAATCCGGCGCACCACCGCCGGCATCGCATGCAGTTCCTCGGCGTGGAGCGCGAGTTCTTGTCGATGCCCTGGCCCGACGATTCGGGCTACTTCATCTGGGGGGCCACCGCGGCCATGCTTCGCAACCTCTACCACCAGTTGTCGCAGGACCGAGCCGGGTTGGAGCCCGCCTCTATGATTTCCCCATGAACTTCTTTGCGGTGCTGTTTGCCTTGATGCTGGAGCAGCTCAAGCCGCTGCCGCACGGCAACGCCGTGCACCGTGGCGTGGTGGCTTGGTCCAAGTGGTGTGGGCGCAATTTCGACGCTGGGGCGCCGCACCACGCGACGGTCGTGTGGCTGGTCACCGTCATGGTGCCCACCGTGCTGGTCGCCGCGATTTACTGGTTGCTCGCGACGTATTCGGTGCTGGCGGCCTTGGCCTGGGACGTGGCGGTGCTCTACCTGACGCTGGGCTTCCGCCAGTTCAGCCACTACTTCACCGACATCCGTGACGCGTTGGAGCGCGGCGACGAACAGGCGGCGCGGCAGCACTTGGCGCAATGGCAGCACGTCGATGTGAGCGAGTTGCCACGCACCGAGCTGTTGCGCCATGCGATCGAGCATTCCTTGCTGGCGGCACATCGGCACGTGTTCGGCGTGTTCTTCTGGTTCGTGGTCCTGTCCACGCTGGGCTGCGGGCCTGCCGGGGCCGTGTTGTTCCGCCTGGCCGAGTTCGCGAGCCGGTACTGGGCGTTTCGCAGCACGACCTTGGACACGCCCATCCACGAGCGCCTGAACCGCTGGGCCGAGCAGGCCTTTGCTTGGATCGACCACGTGCCGGCGCGGCTCACGGCCACGGGCTTTGCCATCGTGGGGAACTTCGAGGAGGCGGTGAACGGCTGGCGCCGGGATGCGCACCTGTGGGCGCACGAGAACGAGGGCGTGATCCTGGCCGCGGCCGCGGGGGCTGTGGGGGTCCAACTGGGGGGCGCAGCCGCCCCAGGCATGACGCCCGACCGCAGCAAGACGCTCAACGCCGGCGCGCCATCGGGTGCGAATGCGGCCGTGGGCTCGACGCCCGGTGACGCGCCGCACAACGGTCATTTGGTGTCGGTGGTGCGGCTGGTGTGGCGTTCGGTGGTGCTGTGGATGCTCCTGCTCGCGCTGTTGACGCTGGCCAAGCTCATCGGCTGAGCCCTCAGCACGCACCCAAGAAAAAAAGGCCCCGCTGTGCGGGGCCTTGTCGTTTCAGCCTTCGAGCGTCACTTCAGGATGGTCTGTTGCATGAACAGAATCATCGCCAGTTGCTGGTAGTCGTTGTTCTCTTTGCGGGCGAAGCCATGGCCTTCGTTCTCGGCCCGCAGGTACCAGACGGGCGTGCCGAGTTCGCGCACCTTGGCCACGATCTGCTCGGCTTCGGTGTACGGCACGCGCGGGTCGTTCTTGCCTTGGATGACGAACAAGGGCTTCTTGATCTTGCTGGCGTTGGTCAGGGGCGAGATCCGTTCTTGGAACTCGCGCATGGCCGGATCGCGCTCGTCGCCGTACTCGACGCGGCGCAGGTCGCGCCGGTAGCTTTCGGTGTTGTTCAAGAAGGTGACGAAGTGGCTGATGCCCACGATGTCGATCGCCCCGGCGATGCGATCGCTGTAGTGCGTCGCGACGGCCAAGCTCATGTAGCCGCCGTAACTGCCACCGGCCACGATGACGCGGTCGGCATCCAGGTCGGGCTGGGTCTTGATCCAGTCGAGCAGGGCGCCGATGTCCTTGACCGAGTCCTCGCGCTTGAAGCCGTTGTCCAAGGTTACGAAGGTCTTGCCGAAGCCGGTCGAGCCGCGCACGTTGGGCTGGATGACGGCGATGCCCAGTTCCTGGATGAAGTACTGCCAGCGGCCCATGAAGCCGACCGTGGCTTGCGCCTCGGGGCCGCCGTGGATGCTGATGAGCACCGGGCGCTTGCCGGTGAAGCTGGCGGGCGGGCGGCTCAGCAGGCCGCTGATGCTCAGGCCATCAAAGCTCTTCCAGCGCACGATCTCGTGGTCGCGGTAGGTGCTGGGGTCCAGGCCGGCCGGCACCACCGCCTTCGTCCATTGCGCGTTCTCGCCCTTGGCGTTGAGCACGTGGATCTGGCTCGGGCCCTGGGCGCTGTTGACGCTGTAGGCCATCAACGGCAGCTTGGGGTGGAAGGCCGTGGTGCCGACCGAGCCGGCCGCCACCGTTTTTGGCGCCGGGACCTCTTTCCAGGTCTTGGTGTTCAGGAAGCGGATCTCGTCGCGGCCGTCCACGTTGGCTTGCAAGGCCATGGTTTTGCCGTCGGCGCTCATCGAGCCGCCGCTGATGTCCCAGGCGATGTGCGAGGTCAGGCGCTTCAGGGATTGGGTCTTCAAATCGAACAGGGCCAGCTCGCGGAACTCGCCGAACTTGTCGGTGGAGACGAAGAGCGAGCGACCGTCCTTGCTGAAACTGCCGCCGAAGTAAACCGCCTTCGCCTCGCTGCTGCCCGGCTGGGGCAGCAACTGCACGGGCTTGCCGGCATTGGGGCCGTCGAGGTCCATCAGCCACAGCTGGGACTCGTTGACGCTGATGTAGCGGGTCAGCGTCATGCGCTTGCCGTCGTCGCTGATGTCGCCACCGAACCAACCGCCACCTTCCAGTTCGACCAACTTGCGGCGCTCGACCACCGGGTCCTTGGCCTCGGGGTTCACGGCCCAGAAGGTGGTCATGACCTTGGCCCGCGTGCCGCCTTGGGCGGTGCGGTCGATGGGCACGCTGCCGTACACGATCTCGCCCTGCGGCTTGCGCCAGCCATTGAGGGCGTGGCGCTCGTCCGTCGGGGTCAGTTGCACCGCGGCGCCGCCGTCAAAGCCTTGGCGGTAAATCTGCGTCACTTCGTTGCCGCCGCTGGCCCGGCTGAACACGATGAAGCGGCCGGCCTTGGGTTCGTAGCTGCCGCCACCGGCGGGCTCAGGCCCCTGCGTGACGGGGGTCAGGGTGCCCAGTGCGGTGTCGAGTCGGAACAGCTGGGCGGTGCTGGCGCCGGCATCGCGGTGGCTGACCAGCATTTCGGCCCGGGTGGGGTGCCAATCGGAGAAGGCATGACCGCGGAACTCGGTGTAAGCCGCCACGCGCCGTGCCAGCGCCTGGGTGACGGGCGGAATGCCCTCGATGTGCAGGGCCGCCGGCGGCGTCACGAGCTCGGTCGATGGGGCTTGCGCGAATGCGGCACCGCTGGCCAAGAACAGGGCCAGCACCAGGGGGCGAATCAGAGGCTTCATGGGTCTTCACCGGGTTGGGAAAAGCGCGATTGTGGGCAGCGCCGCTCGCCGTGCCAAAAGTCCGCCTAGAACGGGCAAGGGCATTCCAGGTGCAGTTGCTGCCCCTGGGGGTGGGGCAGCGACAGCGCCTGCGCGTGCAGCAGCAAGCGTGGGGCGGGTCGCTCGGGGTCGTACAGCGCATCGCCCACGATGGGGTGCCCGATCGCCAGCAGGTGCACCCGCAGTTGGTGAGCCCGCCCGGTGAGGGGGGCCAAGGCAAGCCGGCTTTGCACGCCATCGAAGGCCAGGCGTTGCCAGGCGGTTTGGCTGGGTCGCCCGTGCACGGGGTCCACGAGCTGCCGGGGGCGGTTGGGCCAGTCGGCGGCCAGCGGCAGATCGATCAGGCCAGAGGCCCCCGGGTCGCCCCACACGACGGCGACGTAGTGCTTCTGCACCTGCCGTTGTTCGAACGCGCGCGACAAGGCCTGCTGCGCCGCCAAGTGCCGGGCGAACACCAGCAAGCCGGAGGTGGCCTGGTCCAAGCGGTGCACGACCAAGGCCCCTGGGTGCCGGGCCTGCACGCGTCCACTCGCGCAGTCTTGCTTGTCGGGCCCGCGGCCGGGCACCGAGAGCAAGCCGGCGGGCTTGTCGATCGCGATCAGGTCCTCGTCCAGGTGGACGATGGTGACCTCAGAAGGCATCCACCCAGCCCGATTGCAGGGCGCTTTGAGGGTTGGAGCCGGCCCGTTGCACGGTGTGCAGCGCGTCCTCGGTGGCCAGCCCAAGGCTCTTCAGCACACAGGCGGCGACGGTGCCAGTGCGGCCGATGCCGTGGGCGCAGTGCAGCAGCACCGACTCGCCGGCGCGCAGCGCCTGCGCCAGCTCGCGCACCCCGTCGGCAAACGCTTGGGCATCGGCGTGGAGGCCGAAGTCGGCCATGGGCAGGGCCTGCCAAGGGCAGGGCAACTGCTGATGCTGGATGGCGTGGGCGTAGGCGGGCGAGCCGGCTTCGACCTCGCGCCAGGGCGTGAGGCAGACGATGCGCGTCAGCGCGGCCGCGCGTGCCAGGGTGACGAAGTCCGACCAGGCTTCACGGCGACCGGGCATGGCGTGCAGCCACACGCGGCCGGGCACGCCGGCAGGCAAGGGCAGGGGGCGAAAACTCATGCGGGCATTGTCTCGGTGATCCAATGCGCCGTCATGAACGAACACGATCACCCGGCCGTGGCCCGCGTGGCCGCGGCCTTGCACGCGGCCGGGCACCCGCACGGGCCCCATTGGCTGCCCACCGGGGCCCACACCGCGGCCGAGGCCGCTGCCCAGCTCGGCGTGCCCTTGGGCGCCATCGCCAAGAGCGTGCTGATGCGCGCCGGCGACGGCGCGGTGTTGTGCATCACCGCGGGCGACCGCCGCGTGGCGGCCGACCGACTGCCGTCGACCCTGGGCCCGGTCCGCCGCGCCGATGCCGACACGGTGCGCCGTCACACCGGTTTTGCCATCGGGGGGGTGTCTCCGCTGGGCTTTGCGCCGGCCGAGGGCGCCAGCGCCCCCGTGCTGGTGATGGACGACAGCCTGTGGCGCTTCGAGCGCGTGTGGGCGGCCGCCGGGCACCCCCACGCGGTGTTTCCGGCCGCGCCGGACGAGTTGCTGCGCCTGAGCGGCGCCCAACGGGGCGACTTCAGCGATGCCGCAGGTTGAGTCGCCCTGCATCAACGTGTGCCGCATCGAGGCACGCAGCGGCCTGTGCGAAGGCTGCGCCCGCACCTTGGACGAGATTGCAGCCTGGGCACAAGCCAGCGACGCCGAGCGGCAGCGGGTGATCGACCAGTTGCCCCTGCGGCGCCGGCAGGCGGGCTGGCCCGCCACGGGCCCGCTTCTCGGGCCCCCAGGGGGAACGGTGTGAAGACCATTCGCTTTTACTTCGACCCGATTTCGCCCTACGCGGCGTTGGCGTTCTGGCGCCTGCCCGAGGCCTTGGTCGGCCGCAGCTACACCGTGGACTACGTGCCCATCTTGTTCGCGGCCTCGCTGAAGGCCCACGGGCACAAGGGGCCGGCGGAGATCGCCCCCAAACGCGCCTGGACCTACCGCCAGGTCGCGTGGCTGGCGCGGGAGCAGGGTGTGCCGCTGCGCATGCCCGCGGCCCATCCGTTCAACCCCTTGCCGCTGCTTCGCTTGGCCTGGGCCTGCGCGCCCGAGGGCCTGACGCCATCGCGGCGGGTCGTGGCGCGTTTGATGGCCCATGTGTGGCTGGCCGATGGCGCCGCGGTGGACGACGCCACGCGATGGGCTGCCTTGACGGCGGAACTGGCGCCGGCGCAGGCGCCCGACGGCGAGGTGGTGAAGCAACGCCTGCGGGCCGCCACCGACGAGGCCTTGGCGCGAGGCGTGTTCGGGGTGCCCACCTTCGAATTCGAGGGTCGCCTGTTCTGGGGCCAAGACAGCCTCCCGATGTTGGCGGCGGCGATGGACGGCGACGCGTGGTTCGACGGTCCGGCGTGGTCCGAGGCGGAAGCACTGCCGGTGGGGATTCAACGCAACAGGGAGCAGGGATGAGCAACAAGGTGTTCGACGTCGAGGCCCTGTGGGCCCTGGCCCGGTTGGGCGAGCCCAGCTTGAGCCCGGATGGCAGCGAGGTGGTGGCCAGCGTGACGCGCTACGACATGGAGAGCAACCAGTCGCGCAGCAGCCTTTACCGCTTCTCCACGCTGGGCCAAGAGCCGAAGCGCTTGACCGAGTGCGGCGACAAGGACGGCGCCCCCCAGTGGAGCCCCGACGGGGAGCACATCGCCTTCATCGCGCGGCGTGAGCAAGGCGGGATGAAGGACGACGAGCCCCAGCTTTACCTGCTGCCCACCGACGGAGGCGAGGCGCGGCGGGCCGGCCATGTGCCCACCGGGGTGGTGGCCTTTCGCTGGCTGCCTGACAGTCGGCGCATCGTGCTCGTGTCCTGGGTGTGGCCAGAGCACAAGACCATGGACGCCCAGGCGAAGGCCTTGAAATCGTTCAAAGAGCGCAAGGAAACGGCGTACGTCACCAGCGACACCCTGTACCGGCACTGGGACCACCATGTGCCCATGGGGCGCGTGCCGCACCTGCTGCTGCTGGACACGCGCAGCGGCAAGGTGAGCGACCTGTTCGCAGGCACGGGCTATGAACTGACGCGCACCGACCCCGGGCTGTCGCACTTTGCGGTGTCTCCCAGCGGCCGCAAGCTGGCCTTTGTTTTCGATCCGGCCCCGGAGAAGCGGGTGGAGAACTGCCACGCGCTGGCCGAGTTGGACTTGAAGTCCCAGGACATCCAGGTGCTCCTGCAAGACGAGGACTGGGACTTCGGCGCGCCGGCCTACAGCCACGCAGGCCAGCACCTGGCGTTCTTGGCGGCCCACCGGGGTTTGAAGCACACCATGCCCGAGCAACTGGCCGTGCTGGACACGCAGGGCCAGTGGGCCGTGCTCAGTGGCGAATGGGACCGCAGCGTGACCGCGCCCCTGCGCTGGGCCGACGACGACCTGTCCATCCGCTTTACGGCCGAGGACCAAGGCCGTCGCCACCTGTGGCGCTTCGACCTGAACAGCCGCCAGGCGCAGCGCGAGTTCGAGGGTGGCAACGCCACGGCCTTCGACGCCAAAGGCGGCGCCGTGGTGGTGCTGCACGACAGCGTGCAGTTCCCGGCGCGCCTGAGCGTGCTGACCACGGGCACGCCGCGGCGCATCGAGGCGATCAACGACCCCATCTTGGCGTCCCATGCCTTCGGCCGCCATCAAGAGGTGACGTTGAAGGGCGCCCAAGGCGACCCGGTGCAGATGTGGCTGATTTACCCGCCGGGCTTCAACCCGCGCAAGAAGCACCCGGTGATGCACGTCATCCACGGCGGACCTCACACGGCCTTTGGCGACAGCTGGCACTGGCGCTGGAACCACCAGGTCTTTGCCAACCAAGGCCACGTGGTGGCCTGCGTGAACTACCACGGCTCGTCGAGCTTCGGCCACGCCTTCCTCGACAGCATCACGCACCGCTGGGGCCAGTTGGAATTGCAAGACGTGGAGGCCGGCACCGACTGGTTGCTCCAGCAGCCCTGGGTGGATGCCAAGCGCATCACCGCCACGGGCGGCAGCTACGGCGGCTACATGGTCGCGTGGATGAACGGGCACGTGAAGCCTGGGCGCTACCAGGCCTACGTCTGCCACGCCGGCTGCTACGACTGGCAGGCCATGTTCGCCACCGATGGCTACACCTGGTTCCCGAAGGAGTTGGGGGCCAGCTACTGGGACGACCCCAAGCACGTGGCCTCGCAAAGCCCGCACACCTTTGCCAAGCACTTCCGCACGCCCACCTTGGTCATCCATGGGGCCATGGACTACCGCGTCCCCGACGCGCAAGGGCTGGCCTACTACAACACCCTCAAGGCACAGGGGGTGGATGCACGCTTGGTGTGGTTCCCCGACGAGAACCACTGGATCCTGAAGCCCCGCAACAGCCGACTTTGGTACGGCGAGTTCTTTGCGTGGCTGGCGCGGCACGTCGGCCCGACGGCATCGGGCAGAAAAAAAGCCAAGCCCTAGCGAACTGGACTTGGCTTGAAAGGGAGGGCTGCCAAGCCCTCCCGATCCTGCCGGGAATCGATCAGTGCCCGCTGGCCCCAGCGGCACCTAGGCCGGTTTCCGAGCGCACCTGTTGGGCGGCAAAGGCGTCACGCTCCTTGCGGGCTTGATGGCTGCGGTCCAAGACCGAAACCAGCCAGATGGTGACGAAGGCCAAGGTCATCGAGAACAGCGCGGGCGACTGGTAGGGGAACAGCGCCGAGCCCTTGGGGTTGCCCAGCGTGGCTTCCCACACCGAGGGGCTGACCACGGTCAGGCCCACCGAGCTGATCAAGCCCAGGAAGCCGCCCACGACCGCCCCTTTGGTGGTGCAGTCCTTCCACAGCACGCTCATGAAGAGCACGGGGAAGTTGGCGCTCGCGGCCACGGCGAAGGCCAGGCTCACCATGAAGGCGATGTTCTGCTTCTCGAAGGCGATGCCCAGCACGACGGCCACGACGCCCAGGGCCAAGGTGGTGATGCGCGAGACCTTCAGCTCCGAGGCGCTGTCGGCCTTGCCGTGCTTGATCAGGGTGGCGTAGATGTCGTGCGACACCGCCGAGGCGCCCGACAGGGTCAGGCCCGCCACCACGGCCAAGATGGTCGCGAAGGCCACGGCCGAGATGAAGCCGTAGAACACGTTGCCGCCCACCGTCTTGGCCACCAGCACCGCGGCCATGTTGGCCGTGCCGGCGCCGCCGCTGATCACGCCCTTGGTCGTGTCGGCCATGTCGGGGTTGGTCAGCACCAAGGTGATGGCGCCGAAGCCAATGATGAAGATCAGCACGTAGAAGTAGCCGATCCAGGTGGTGGCCCACAGCACGCTCTTGCGGGCTTCCTTGGCATCGGGCACCGTGAAGAAGCGCATCAGGATGTGGGGCAAGCCGGCGGTGCCGAACATCAGGGCCATGCCGAAGCTGATGGCCGAGATCGGGTCCTTGATGAAGCCGCCAGGGCCCATGATGGACAGGCCTGCTTTGCCCGCCTCTTCCGCCGTTTTGCCGCCGTGGGTGGCGATGTCGGTCTTGACCGACACGGCCTTGGCGAACAGGGCTTCGGGGCTGAAGCCGTACTGGGCCAGCACCATGATGGCCATGAAGGTCACGCCCGACAGCAGCAGCACGGCCTTGATGATCTGCACCCAGGTGGTGGCCGTCATGCCACCAAAGAGCACGTAGACCATCATCAAGGCGCCCACCAACACCACAGCGACCCAGTAGTCCAGGCCGAAGAGCAGCTTGATCAGCGAGCCAGCGCCCACCATCTGGGCGATCAGGTAGAACGCGACGACCACGAGCGTGCCGCTGGCGGCGAAGGCCCGGATGGGGCCCGCTTTGAAGCGGTAGCCGGCCACGTCGGCGAAGGTGAACTTGCCCAGGTTGCGCAGGCGCTCGGCCATCAAGAAGGTGATGATGGGCCAGCCCACCAAGAAGCCGATCGAATAAATCAGCCCGTCAAAGCCCGAGGCCATCACGGCCGCCGAGATGCCCAGGAACGAAGCGGCTGACATGTAGTCGCCCGCGATGGCCAGGCCGTTCTGAAAGCCCGTGATGCCGCCGCCGGCGGTGTAGAAGTCGGCGGCCGAGCGGGTGCGCGCAGCGGCCCATTTGGTGATCCACAGCGTGCCCACCACGAAGACGGCGAACATCGAGATCGCGGTCCAGTTGGTGGCTTGCTTGGCCGTCGTGCCCAGGTCGGCACCCGCGGCGACGGCGGCCCCGGCGCATGCCAAGCCGAGGAGGGTGGCAGCGATTGGTTTGGTCAGGGAGTTCATCGCGCAGCGTCCTTCAAGATGTCGTGCGTGAGGGCATCGAACTCGCGGTTGGCCTTGCGCACGTAAATCCCGGTGACCACGACCGTGAACACGATGACGCCCATGCCGATGGGCACGCCCAGCGAGGTCACGCCCGCGCCGAGGGGCTGGGCCAGGAAGGGCTTGTCGAAGGCGATCAGGGCGATGAAGCCGTAGTACACGGCGAGCATCAGGGCCGTGAGGGCGAAGCCCAGCGCATTGCGCTTGCGTTTGAGCTCAAGGTACTTCGGGTGGCGCTGAACGCGCTCAACGATGGGGTCTCTCACGGCGGTCTCCTGCATGGGTGGGGTGGTTGCGGGAAGACGTGGCCAGCGCCTCACCCTGCCTCGGCATTGTTTGGAGACGCCCTGACACCCAACTTACGCACGCCCCGCTTTTGCGAGCCTGTCACCTTGGGATTTGCCCGGGGGTGCAAATGGCACGGCAGTGGAACGCCTGGGGCATTCCCGCCCCCGTGGAGACCTCGGCGCGTGCCTACGATGGACGTCGTCCTCAGCCACTGCCGAGAGGGGTTCACCATGGATTGGTTCTTCAACCTTGTGCCCACGCTGCGCGCCCGGCTTTACGCCATCAGCACCGTCATGGGCCTTCTGATGGTGGCCCTGGTTCTCGTGATGGTCGACGGCATGGGCCGGCAGCTCGACGCGCTGAAGTCGGTCTATGCCGACCGGGTGGTGCCCCTGCGTCAATTGAAGGTGGTGGGCGATTCCTACGCCGTCAGCATCGTCGACACCTGCCACAAAGTTCGCAATGGCGTGGTGAGTTGGGAAGAAGGCAGCAAGGCGGTCACGGGCGCGCGCGAATTGCTCAACCGGGAATGGAAGCAGTTCGTGGGCCGCGAGTTGGCCCCGGACGAGCAAAAGCTCCTCCAGGAAATCGGGCCCCTGCGCGAATCGGCCGACCGGGTCGTCGACGAGATCCTGAAGGTGTTCGGGGAGCAAGACGAGCCGGCCCTGGTCAGCCTGATTTCTCGGCGCCTCTACCAAAAGATTGATCCGGTGTCCGACAAGGTCTCGGCCCTCGTGAACGTGCAGTTGGAAGTGGCCAAGGCCGAATACGAGGCGGGCATCGCCCGCTACCACCGCAATCAGCTGATTGCGTTTGTCGGTCTGGGTGTGGCTCTGGCTTTCGGCTTGGGGCTGTCGCTGCTGGTGTCCAACCGCATCCTGATGTCATTGGGCACCGAGCCGCGCGCTTTGCGCGAAGCCGTGGGGGCCATCGGCGAGCAGGACCTGACCCAGTCGTTGCGCGTGGCGCCCGGTGATGAGACGAGCGTGGCCGCCAACGTCAACCGCATGCAAGGTGCCCTGCGAGACATGGTGGGCTTGATTCGCGACGGCTCTCAGGAGTTGCGCCAGTCGGCCGAAGAGATCAGCTCCGGCAACATGGACCTGTCCAACCGCACGGAGCACACGGCCTCGTCCATGGCGGACGCCACCAGCCGCCTTCGCGAGGTGATCGATCGGGTGCGCGAGCGGGCCTCCAACCTCGGCCACGCGCGCAGCATGGTGAGCAACACCCGCGTGGTGGCCGAGCAGGCCGGCGTCCAGATGGGTGAAGTGACCCAGACCATGCAAGGCATCAATGAAAGCGCGCGCCGCATCGGCGACATCATCGGCACCATCGATGGCATCGCGTTCCAGACCAACATCCTGGCCTTGAACGCCGCGGTGGAGGCCGCCCGCGCCGGTGAGCAAGGGCGTGGCTTTGCCGTGGTGGCGGGCGAGGTGCGTGCCTTGGCCCAGCGCAGCGCTGAGGCGGCCAAAGAAATCAAGACCCTGATCGGGGCCAGCGTGGAAAGGGTGGACGCGGGGGCTCGCCAAGTGGATGGCACCGGCGGGACCCTGCAAAGCATGGTCAGCGACATCCAGAAGCTGGCCGAAATGGTCGGTCAGATCGCCGGCGAGGCCCAGCAGGACGACCAAGACATGGGCCAGGTGCTCGAGCGGCTCAACGCCGTTGACCAAGCCGTGCAGCAAAACGCCGCGCTGGTGGAGGAGATGGCCGCCTCCAGCCAGAGCCTCAACGACCAATCCGAGAAGCTGGCCCGCACCTGCGCGGGCTTCAAAACCTGATCAGTGCTTGCCGCCCGGCGGCATCAGCAGCCGGTCGGTGAAGGCGATGGCCATGGCGGACAGCAGGAAGGCGATGTGGATCAGCGTTTGCCACATCAGCACGTGCGGCTCGTAGTTGGCGGCGTTGATGAAGGTCTTCAGCAAGTGGATCGAGCTGATGCCGATGATGGCCGTGGCCAGCTTCACCTTCAGCACCGAGGCGTTCACGTGGCTCAGCCATTCCGGCTGGTCGGGGTGGCCGTCGAGGTTCAGGCGCGAGACGAAGGTTTCGTAGCCACCCACGATGACCATGATGAGCAGGTTGCTGATCATGACCACGTCGATCAGGCCCAGCACCACCAGCATCAAGATGGTTTCGTTCAGCTTGGTCAGCGGCTCGTAACCCACGATCACGCCCATGGCGTCCTTGATGGGCACCGCCTTGTAGCCAATGCTCTTGACCAGGGTCGCCAGGGCATCCTTGTTGCCCATCGCTGCCTCGATCAGGTGGACGAGCTCCGTCCAGAACTGGAAGACGTACACGGCTTGCGCCAGGATCAGGCCCAGGTACAGCGGGACTTGCAGCCAGCGGCTGGCGAAGATCAGGTTCGGGAGTTGCGGGCGCATGGTGGGGAAGCGAAGGGCAGGGCGGCGGATTCTAGGTAGTCACCCGGGGTTTTCGGGTAAGGCGACCGTCAGGCACGCTGACCACAATTCGCCGCAAAGCGGCAGCGCCGCCCCGCCCATCCACAGCTTGGAGATCCCCGCATGAACCACGCCGTCTATCCGCCCGCCGCCCAAGGCCGCATCCAAGGCATGGCCGCTTACGAGGCCCTGTGCCAAGAAGCGGCGACGGACTATGCGGGGTACTGGGCCCGCCTGGCCCGCGAGCTGCTGACCTGGCACAAGCCTTTCACGCAGGCCCTGAACGAGTCGCAGGCGCCGTTCTACAAGTGGTTCGAAGACGGGCAACTGAACGTCTCGTACAACTGCCTGGACCGCCATGTCAACGCCGGCAAGGGCGGCCGCACCGCCATCATTTTCGAAACCGACGACGGGCAGACCCGCCACGTCAGTTACGCCGAGCTGCTGGCCATCACCTGCCGCATGGCCAACGCGCTGAAGGCGCGCGGCGTGAAGAAGGGCGACCGCGTCGTCATCTACATGCCCATGTCGGTCGAGGGCATCGCTGCCATGCAGGCCTGCGCCCGCATTGGCGCCACGCACTCGGTGGTGTTCGGGGGTTTCTCGGCCCAAAGCCTGCGCGACCGCGTGCAAGACGCTGGCGCGGTGGCGCTGATCACCGCCGACGAGCAAATGCGCGGCGGCAAGGCCCTGCCCTTGAAAGCCATCGTCGACGAGGCCTTGGACGGCGGCAGCTGCCCCAGCCTGAAGGACGTGATCGTGTGGCGACGTACCGGCGGCAAGGTGGGCTGGGTGGAGGGTCGTGACCAATGGCTGCACGACCTGTTGCCGACCGTGGCCGATACCTGCGATCCGGAATGGGTGGACGCCGAGCACCCCTTGTTCTTGCTCTACACCTCGGGCTCCACCGGCAAGCCCAAGGGCGTGCAGCACAGCAGCGGCGGCTACCTGCTGCACGCCGCGCTCACCACCAGCTGGACCTTCGACCTGCAAGACAGCGACATCTTCTGGTGCACGGCCGACATCGGCTGGGTCACCGGCCACAGCTACATCGCCTACGGCCCGCTGGCCCTGGGCGGCACGCAGGTGGTGTTCGAAGGGGTGCCCACTTACCCGGACGCCAGCCGCTTCTGGCAAATGATCGCCAAGCACAAGGTCAGCATCTTCTACACGGCGCCCACGGCCATTCGCTCGTTGATCAAGGCGGCCGAAACCAACGACGCCGTGCACCCCAAGCACCACGACCTGAGCAGCCTGCGCATCTTGGGCAGCGTGGGCGAGCCCATCAACCCCGCGGCCTGGGAGTGGTACTTCCAGAACGTGGGGGGCGGGCGTTGCCCCATCGTCGACACCTTCTGGCAAACCGAAACCGGGGGCCACATGATCACGCCCCTGCCGGCCGTCACGCCCATGGTGCCCGGCAGCTGCACGCTGCCGTTCCCGGGCATCCAAGCCGCGATCGTGGACGAAATGGGCAACGACGTGCCCAATGGCACGGGCGGCATCTTGGTGGTCAAAAAGCCCTGGCCGAGCATGATCCGCACGATCTGGGGCGACCCCGAGCGCTTCAAGAAGAGCTACTACCCCGAGGAGCTCAAGGGCTACTACCTCGCCGGCGATGGCGCCATCCGCAGTGCCGATCGCGGTTACTTCACCATCACCGGGCGGATCGACGACGTGCTCAACGTCAGCGGCCACCGCTTGGGCACGATGGAGGTCGAGTCGGCTTTGGTGGCCCACACCGAGTTGGTGGCCGAGGCGGCCGTGGTCGGGCGTCCCGACGACCTGACGGGTGAGGCCATCTGTGCCTTCGTGGTGCTCAAGCGCGCGCGGCCCACGGGCGAAGAGGCCAAGGCCATCGCGAACGAACTGCGCAACTGGGTGGGCAAGGAGATCGGACCGATCGCCAAACCCAAGGAGATCCGCTTTGGCGACAACCTGCCCAAAACGCGCAGCGGCAAGATCATGCGCCGCCTGCTGCGCTCCCTGGCCAAGGGCGAGGCGGTGACGCAAGACACCAGCACGCTCGAGAACCCGGCCATCCTCGAGCAGCTCGCCCAACCCATCTGAGCGGCGCGGGCCGTCCAACAAAGGCAAGGGGCCCGAAGGGGCCCCTTTCTTTTGCCACTTAGGCCGGTGTCGTGCCTGGGCTCACTTCGTGGCCAGCACCCACTTGGCCAAGGTCTTGGCTTCGTCGGCGTTCACTTGGGCGTTGGGCGGCATGGCCATTTCGCTCCACACGCCCTTGCCGCCCTTGACGATCTTCTCGGCCAGCATGGCCTCAGCCTTCTTGTCCTTCGCGTACTTGGCGGCAACTTCTTTGAAGGATGGGCCGACGATCTTGCGGTCCACCGCATGGCAGGCCATGCAGTTCTTTTTCTGGGCCAGGGTCATGTCGGCGCGGGCGGCGGGCGAAAGGCTGGCGATGGCCGCGGCCACGAGGGCGGTGCGAGTGAGAAAACGCATGGTGTGGGAGGGTGAGTGGAAGGGTGGCGTGATTGTGAGCGAGGCTGGGGCTGACTGGGACTAAAGTCGGTGCACCTCGATTTGGAGACGCCGCCGTGCTGTTCGTGTTGCTTGCGCTGCTGTACCTGCTGCTGAAGTTCCTGGACGTGCCCTGGCTGGCGGCTTACAGCACGTGGTGGGTGTGTTTGCCCCTGGGCCTCGCCGCCGTGTGGTGGAGCTTGGCCGACAAGTACGGCTACACGCAGCGCAAGGCCATGGAGCGCATGGACGCCAAGAAGGAGGCCCGCCGCTTGCGCCAGATGGAGGCCATGGGCCGCGGACCCAAGCGCAAGTGATCGGGCTGGCCCTTCACTCGAAGCGATCGAGCACAGCGCCCGAGCTGGCGCTGCTGGCGTTGAACGCAAATTTGGCGAGCACGCCGCGGGTGTAACGGGGCGCGGGGCGCACCCAGGCCGCGCGGCGACTTGCCAGCTCGGCGTCGCTCACGTGCAGTTGGAGCAGCAGTTGGTGGGCGTCGATGGTGATGGTGTCGCCTTCGTTGACCAGCGCAATCGTGCCGCCCTCGAAGGCCTCGGGGGCCACGTGCCCCACCACCATGCCCCAGGTGCCGCCGCTGAAGCGGCCATCGGTGATCAGGCCCACGCTTTCGCCCAAGCCCTGCCCGATGAGCGCGCCCGTCGGCGCCAGCATTTCGGGCATGCCCGGGCCGCCTTTGGGACCCAGGTAGCGCAGCACCATCACGTCGCCGGCCTTGATGTGGCCACCCATGATGGCCGCCAGGGCCGACTGCTCGTCGTCGAACACGCGGGCCGGGCCGGTGATGACCGGGTTCTTGAGGCCCGTGATCTTGGCCACCGCGCCCTCGGGCGAGAGGTTGCCCTTGAGGATGGCGAGGTGGCCGTGTTCGTACATCGGGTTGCTGATCGGGCGGATCACGTCCTGGTCGGCGCGGGGCGTGTCGGGCACGTCCTTCAGGTTTTCGGCCACGGTTTTGCCGGTGATGGGCATGCAGTCACCGTGCAGCAA
>JACCEA011091697.1_pt1 | contig 18446 bp, 15 predicted proteins | sample 7449851 | NCBI WGS metagenome assembly JACCEA01 (sample SAMN15323453, study PRJNA562643) | freshwater metagenome | isolation source: river surface water | place: USA:Blue River Watershed | collected 2017-08-18
CGCTACAGGTAATATATGTTTCAGGTGCTTCACCATAATTTTTCTGCAGACGAATGTAATGAAAAGTTGCAATTCGGCTGCACCTTACTGTCAGGTACAGCCGAATTTTAGCAGTTATATAATTTTTCCGGGTTGAGGCGGCACTGTGCCGCTCGTTTTAGTAGTTCAGCAGCTTCTGCACTGCCTCGTCCAGGCGTTTATTCGCCATAAAGTTCTGTTCCAGCTCTATAGCGAACGGAACAGGCGTATCCAGGCTTGCGCAGCGCACCAGTGGCGCGTCCAGCATTTCAAAGCAGTGCTCGGCTATCCATGCCGCTAGTTCGCCGCCCAGTCCGCCGAAGAGGGTGTCTTCGTGCAGCAGCAATACCTTGCCGGTGCGCTCCACAGCCTCGCGTATGGCATCATAGTCGAGTGGCAGCAGGCTTCTCAGGTCCAATATATCGATAGATACATCCGGATGTGCCGCAGCATAGGCTGTAGCCCACTGCACGCCCATGCCATAGGTAATGATGCTGATATCCTCGCCCGCGGCAACATGGCGCGCCTTGCCTATCTCTACAGTATAATATTCATCAGGTACCAGACCGCTCACACTGCGGTATAGTCCTTTGTGCTCAAAGAACATCACAGGGTTCGGGTCTTGTATCGCCGCGTTCAGCAATCCCTTTGCATCAGCCGGGCTGGATGGGTAAACCACCTTCAATCCCGGCACGTGTGTGAACCAGGCTTCATTGCTCTGCGAGTGGAACGGTCCTGCACCCACGCCACCGCCCGTTGGCATACGCACCACCACATCGGCATTCTGCCCCCAGCGGTAGTGTATCTTGGCCAGGTTGTTCACTATCTGGTTAAAGCCTACCGTAACAAAGTCGGCAAACTGCATCTCCATCATGGCCTTGTAGCCTTTTATAGAAAGGCCCAACGCAGCGCCCACTATCGCGCTTTCGCATAGGGGGGTGTTGCGTACACGTTCTTTGCCATAGGTTGCTACAAATCCTTCAGTCACCTTAAATGCGCCTCCGTACTCCGCAATGTCCTGCCCCATCAATACCAGGTTGGGGTAGCGGTCCATGCTCTGTTTCAAGCCTTCGCTTATGGCCTGTATGAATTTTTTCTCGGTACCTGCACTCACAGGCGCTACAACCGCTTCTTTCAGAGGTGCGTAAACATCCGCCATTTCTTCGGCAGTGTCCGGTGTCACGGGTGGTGCCTCAAACCCTGTTGCCAGGCCGTTTTCTATTTCTTTCTGTATCGTTTCCCTGATGGCGGCTATTTTGGCATCATTCAGCACACCTTGTTCTTTCAGGTAGTTCTCAAAATTGGTCACGGGGTCTTTTTTGCCCCACTCTTCAAACAGTTCTTTTGGCACATACTTTACACCGCTCGCTTCTTCATGCCCGCGCATACGGAAGGTCATACACTCTATGAGTATAGGCTTTTGTTCTGCCAGACAGTAGGCGCGCGCCTTGGTGATCTCCCTATATACTTCCAGTATGTTGTTGCCGTCTATGGTGATGCCACGCATGCCATAACCTGCTGCGCGGTCGGCCAGTTGCTCGCATACAAACTGTTCGTTCACAGGCGTGCTCAGTCCGTAGCCATTGTTTTCTATAATGAATATCACAGGCAGTCCCCACACGGCAGCCACGTTCAGTGCTTCGTGAAAGTCGCCCTCACTTGTGCCGCCATCGCCGCTGAAGGCCATGGCTACCTTTTTTTCCTTCTTCAGTTTATGTGCCAGTGCCACACCGTCTGCAATCGCCAGTTGCGGACCCAGATGCGATATCATACCGCATATGTGGTACTCGTTGGCGCCAAAGTGGAACGACCGCTCCCTGCCCTTGCTGAATCCTTCTTTACGACCCTGCCATTGCATGAACAGTTTGTCGAATGGCATCTTGCGCACGGTGAACACACCCAGGTTACGGTGCAGGGGCATTACATATTCATCTTCGTCCAGCGCCATAGTGGCACCAACGGCTATCGCTTCTTGTCCTATACCGCTGAACCATTTACTGATCCGACCCTGACGCAGCAGCACCAGCATCTTCTCTTCTATCATACGCGGGCGCAGCAGTTCAGTATATAATTGCAGCAGCAGATCGTTGTCCAGGCCTTTCCGGTCGAATTGCATATTCTTGATTTGGGTGCAAAAGTAAGGTTGCACGGGCAATTAAGGGTTATTTTAGTACAATATGCCATGTGTGCCTTGGCGCGGCATACTACTTATCGGCTACCTTTGTCCCATGTCATTGCACGCCAATCAGCCTGCCGCCGCCGGAATTTATCTGCACATCCCCTTTTGCCGGCAGGCATGCGTGTACTGCAATTTCCACTTTTCTACCTCTTTACGATACAAAGACGATGTGCTGCGGGCAATGGCGCTTGAGATAGAGTTGCAGCGCAATTATCTGGGCGACACCCCCGTGCAGACGGTCTATTTCGGCGGCGGCACACCTTCCCTGCTCTCTGCCGATGAGATCAATCGCCTGTTCGATGTCATTCAGCGTACTTTTCGGGTAGACGATCTCAAAGAGGTGACACTGGAGGCCAACCCCGACGACCTGAATATCAATTACATCCGCTCGCTCAGGTCCACCCCGGTCAACAGGTTCAGCATAGGCATTCAGTCCTTTCGTCAGCCCGATCTGGACTATATGAAGCGCGCGCACAATGCGCAGCAGGCCGAAGCCGCCATAAAAGGAGCGCAGGATGTAGGATTCGATAAGCTGAGTATTGATCTTATCTATGGTGTGCCCGGCATGACCGACAACCATTGGAAGGAGAACCTGGACACGGTTCGTCAGCTACAGATCCCTCATTTCTCCGCATATGCACTCACTGTTGAGGAGCGTACCGCATTGCATCACGCTATAGCGCACAACAAGGCCGTGCCGGCCGATGCGGCTCAGGCTGCCGGCCAGTTCGGTATATTGATGGACACGGCCCGGGACATGGGGTACGAGCATTACGAGATATCCAACCTTGCCCTGCCCGGCCAATATGCCATCCACAATACCAACTACTGGCGCGGACTGCCGTACCTCGGCATTGGTCCATCGGCTCATTCTTTTGATGGGCGGCACCGCCGTGCATGGAATGTGTCTAATAATATTGCCTATACCAAGGCCCTGCTCGAAGACAAAAAGCCGTCGCGCGAAGAGGAGGTCCTCTCGCCGTTCGACCACCTGAACGAGTACATCATGACATCGCTCCGTACCCAATGGGGTTGCGATCTCGATCACATCGCCCGAAACCGGGATGAGACCACGGCAGGTTTGGTAGAAAAAAGTAGTCACCTATTTCAGGAAAAGCAGTGGATGGTGCAGAATGGCCGTGTACTGACGCTGACGGATCAGGGTAAGTATTTTGCCGATCGGATCGCCGGTGACATGTTCCTTTCTGAGGAAGATTGATAGCGACCATTTTGTTTGCAGTCTCAATGGGTATTTTATCATAGTATTGTCTTTTCTTTCGTCACTATTGTTGCATTCTGCTGATAATCAAACAGTTTTGAACACGTATATAAATTCAGTAAAACATGAATATGGTAAATGTGTTTGACGGATTGCCCGAAAACTGATAGTTTCGCCCCCTGAAAACAACTACTAATGAGCGACATCCGAAATAAGTGGAGCAAGGAAGAGATCAGGGAAATTTATGAAAGGCCGTTACTGCAATTGGTTCTTGATGCCGCAGCTGTGCACGGCAAGTACCACAAGTTGGGTGAGGTGCAGATCAGTAGCTTGCTGTCCATAAAAACAGGTGGTTGTTCCGAAGATTGTGCTTATTGTCCGCAGGCTGCACGTTTCAGTACAGGTATAGAGGTGCAGGCGCTCATGAAAGTTGATCAGGTGGTAGCTGCGGCCGAGAATGCCAAGGCCGGCGGTGCGTCCCGTTTCTGTATGGGGGCTGCCTGGCGCGAGGTTCGCGACAACCGCGACTTCGACCGCGTACTGGATATGGTTAAAGCGGTCAACAATGTTGGCCTTGAAGTATGCTGTACCCTCGGTATGCTTACACCTCAGCAGGCTGAGCGACTGGCAGATGCGGGTCTCTACGCCTACAACCACAATATCGATACCTCAGAAGAACACTACGGTGAAGTTATTACTACCCGCACTTACAACGACCGTCTCAATACGCTCAGCAATGTGCGCAATGCCGGCATATCGGTGTGCAGCGGCGGCATTATAGGTCTTGGCGAAACGCACGAAGACCGTATCGGTATGCTGTACACGCTGGCCAATCTGCCCCAGCATCCGGGGTCAGTGCCCATAAATGCGCTGGTGCCGGTAGAGGGTACGCCCCTTGGCGAGAATGATCGCGTACCGTTCGATGAGTTGGTGCGCATGGTGGCTACAGCCCGCATAGTAATGCCGCTGGCCGCTGTGCGGTTGTCTGCCGGTCGTTTGCAGATGTCCGTTGCGGAGCAGGCTATGTGCTTCCTGGCGGGTGCCAACTCCATTTTTGCAGGAGATAAGCTGCTTACCACGCCGAACCCAGAATACAATGCCGACATGGAAATGTTCCGCACATTGGGACTTTCTCCAAAGGCCGCTTTTGCAGACGGAAAGCCTGCTTCCCGTCAGAAAGCTGTGGAACATGAACACAATTGAGCAATACCTTAATGACAAACTGAACCAACGTGCCGATGCCGGCAACCTCCGTGTGTTGCCTCCGCATCAGCCCGGTGTCGACTTTCGTTCAAACGACTACCTGGGTCTGGCACTTTCAGGGCTGCTGCACGTTCCTCATGCTGTCGGCACAGGTGCCACCGGGTCACGGCTTATATCAGGCAACAGTGAGGCTACCGAGAAACTCGAAGCGCACATTGCTGCATTCCATCGGGCCGAAGCAGCGCTTTTGTTTAACTCCGGTTACGATGCCAACCTCGGTCTGCTGTCGGCCATAGCCGGCCGCCACACAACTTATATATACGACGAGCTGTGCCATGCAAGTATTCTCGACGGCATCAGGCTTGCTATCTGCAAAGGGAAATACCATTTCAGCCACAACGATGTCAACTCACTCGAAGGGTTGCTGCAAAAACATGCAGGTTCCGGTCAGGTCATTGTGGTGGTAGAGGCTGTTTACTCAATGGATGGAGACATCGCCCCGCTGTCGGCAATCGCCGACCTTTGCGACCGACACGGCGCGCAGCTCATTGTTGATGAGGCTCATGCTACCGGTGTCATCGGCAATAAAGGCGAAGGGTTGGTGTGTAGTCTCGGTCTGGCCCCTCGTGTTTTTGCGCGTGTGCATACCTACGGCAAGGCCATGGGTTGCCACGGCGCGGCGGTTGTGGGCAGCAGCATGCTATGTAGCTACCTCATCAACTTTGCACGTTCATTTGTTTATACAACGGCAATGCCTCCGCATTCGGTTCAGGCTATCGCCCGTGCATACGAATTGCTTATATCTGGTGGTGTTTCAAACCGGCCCTTGCTCCACCTCATTCAATATTTCAATACTAAGGTTGCTGCTGCGGGGCTTACCGGTTTCAATAATGCCGCCACACCCATCCGTGCCATGATCACCGGCGGCAACGACCGTACCCGCGCCCTGGCCGAAAGGCTGCAGAACGCAGGCTTCCTGGTCAATCCTATTCTACACCCCACAGTGCCCCTTGGTAGCGAGCGCCTACGCATCTGCCTCCATAGCTTCAATACAACACAACAGATCGACGATCTCATTAATCTACTTTCTGCATGAGAAACGACAATCCCGTTATAGCTATACTTGGTATCCATACCGGCATCGGTAAGACCATCACATCCGCGGTAATGACAGAGGCGCTCGGTGCCAATTACTGGAAGCCTGTTCAGGCCGGACTTGAAGAGCGCGATACCGACACCGTGAGCAGGCTCATCACTAATGGCCCTGCCCGGGTACACCACGAAGCAGTTCAGTTGAAGATGCCTGCATCACCCCACACCGCTGCTGCCGCTGAAGGCATCACCATCGATCATAAGTCCTTCCTTTTCCCGAAAGTAGATGCCCCGTTATTGGTTGAAACTGCTGGAGGGGTATTGTCGCCCATATCCCACAACGCTACCATGGCCGATTTTGTTGCTCATTTCCAATTGCCTGCAATACTTGTGTCGCAGAATTACCTCGGTAGCATCAATCATACGCTTGCAGCTATCGAGGTCATTCGTCATAGGGGCATACCATTGCTTGGTATTGTCATGAACGGAATACCCGATCCATCATCAGAGTCATTCATTGAGTCGTACACCGGTGTTCCCATTATTGCCCGTGTGCCGGCTTTTGTACAGTTGAATAACGATTCTATCGTAGCTTCCGCTAATGATCTGGATCCTCGATTTCTTTCGGGAATAGTCGCATAAAGTAATGATTCCTTTTTTGTCGAGTTCAGAAAACCGGCGTTCCACGGCATTTTTGGCCCTAAAGTGCAACTTTAATTATGCAGTCGGTATAAAAATGAAAGAAACTATCTGAAAGGGCAAGAAGTCATTAAAAGTCTTTATCGGTCACTGTTGCCTTGTAGTCGGCCGCCGTGCTGCTTCGCTCTCCATAGGTCCACACTGCCGTGCCCAGGAAGTTGGTAGTGCTTTTCCTGCGTCCGTGATGCCGGTACAAATCTATTCTTGAGAAGTTGCCCAATGTGTATCCTTTCTCCTTGTAGGTGCTCACGTGATCTGTTCCCTCTGTCCGTACGCCTATCACTACTTCCTCTTTAAAGCCCACCCAAAATGTATCTGCAAGGTCCGGCCTGTCAGTTCGTGCGCATACTACGTCCACCGTGTCCGATGCCATGTTTCTCAATTTGTAGGTAAGAACCGACTGCTTGCTGCCGCAGGCAGCAAGTACAACCAACAATGTGGCAATCAGATAATTTGACAATCTTTTCACTCATCGTAAAGATAGCGCAATTACATTTTCCATATGCATACCCGTAACTTGCACTATTATGAAACGCCTTGCACTTCTTTTTGTCCTTCTCACGGCCCTTTGCGTTACCGGGGCTTCCGGACAGGTGCGCCAAACACAGAAGAAAATGACAAAACAGCCCAAGATGAAAGTAGAGATCTGGTCCGACATGGTTTGTCCGTTTTGTTACATGGGCAAGCATCGTTTCGAAAAAGCACTGGCTCAGTTTGCCCACCGCGACGATGTAGAGGTCACTTGGCACAGTTTCCAGCTCTACCCGGGCATGAAGAAGATCACCACCAAAGAAAATGCCTTCCAGTACCTCGCCAGGGTCAAAGGCATCAGCCTCGAGCAGTCAATGCAGATGCATGCTTCGGTAGTGCAGATGGCGCAGTCCGACGGCTTGCAGTACAACTTTGATAAGACAATGGTTGCCAATTCCTACAATGCCCACCGCCTGTTGCAGATGGCAAAGAAGCACGGGCTTGGTGCTGAGGCGGAGGAAAACCTGTTCAAGGCTTATTTTACCGACGGCAAGGATATCGATGATATTCCCACGCTTACGTCCATCGGTGTTGCCATCGGTCTGGACAAAGCGGCGGTCGAAAAGATGCTCCACGGCACCGAATTTGCAGCTGAGGTCGCTGCCGATCTCAAGGAGGCTGATCAGATCGGTATCACCGGTGTGCCGTTCTTCGTGCTCGATCGCAAATATGCAGTTTCCGGTGCTCAGCCGGTCGACACATTTGTGGCTTCGTTGCAAAGAGCGCATGCCGGTTGGCAACAAAAGAAGTGATAACAAATATGTTGATATACAACGAATTGTGTAAATTTTGCATTTTGTTTGTTATTTGGCGCTTTATAGTATTTCTTTGTGTTATAAATTGAAAATATTTACCCATTAATTCCTTTAATGAAGCATCTGGTTGTTTTGTTGTGGAGTTTGGTCGGTTGTGCTTTGGCCTATTCTCAGGCGCCATCCGGAGATTTTTTATCCCGGATCGCAGCTGCAAAAACCGATTCGCAAAAGGTCGCGGTTTTTACCGCGGCGCTCGACCATTATGCCGATCGTAACCTCGATTCCGTTTCCTACTTCAAGGGGCAGGCGCTCTCACAGTTTGCCGGCCGCGGTCACGAGAAGGCTCGTGGCATGATCCTGCATCACATGGCGCTCGTCGACCGTACTCACGGGCGCATCAACAGCGCCATCAGCGGTCTTGAAGCTGCCTTGGCACTTTATCGTACTGCCGGCTACTCGCGTGGCATAGCCGATGTTCTGGGCGATATCGGCTCTATGGAGGCGGGAAAGGGTAACATCGATGTCGCCGCCCGATACATCGTATCAGCGTTAAAACTACAGGATAGCCTCGGCAACAAGGACGGTGCAATGGTCAGCTATATGAACCTTGCCAGCTTGTATCTCCAACAGAACGATACAGCCAGGGCGTCCCACTTTGTAGATGAGGCACTGAAATGTGCGGCGTCAATTCCTGTCAACGATCATGTCATTGGCCTTTACAATCTGCAGGGTGTCATTTATGCTATGGAAGGACGAAATGCGGAAGCACTCTCCACCTTTATGCACAGTCTCGAACTGAGCGACGGGCCTGCGTTTGTCACCGGTAGGGTAGAGTGCCTGTCCTATCTTGGTCAGTACTACCTTGATGCAGGCCAGCCGGAAAAGGCGATACGATTCCTCGATCAGGGACTGCAGCTCGCCACCCGTTACAACCGCCCCGAGCTACGGTCCAACATGTTGCTAACCCTTGCAGCCATCCTACAGACAAAAGACATCCCCGCAACTACAAGGTATCTTGATGAAGCCCTGCAGATCGCAGACAGTACGCATAATAAGGCGTTTATGGTCACTGTCTATGAGGCACAGGCCGCTTTCTACAAAGACATTGGTAAATACAAGGAGGCCTTGATCGCCACCGAACGCAAACAAAAGATCGCTGATAGTCTCTTCGCCATTTCCAAGTCTGTTGAACTATCAAATATCTCAGCAACCCACGAACTCGAAAAGTCCGACGAGCAAGTGCGCACTCTCGAGCTCGAAAGCCGCAGGAATGCGCGCCAGCGAAATCTCTTCATAGCCATCTCATTTGGCGTCGCGGCCTTGCTGGCAGTACTTTATTTCTATTACCGTCGCACCACCGCTCTCAACAGAAAGCTAAAGGAACATCAGGAAGAACTGAAGGAGCTTAACATCATGAAGGATAAGCTGTTCTCAATCATAGGGCACGACCTCCGCGGGCCTATTTCCGGTATTCCCACCGTGCTCGATATCTATGAAGACCCGCGTACCGATGAGGAAGAAAAGAAATTCCTGCTTGATAGTCTACGTGAGCACGCACGAGCTTCCTCCGAGATGCTCGATAAACTCCTTTTCTGGGGGCAATCATTGGTTAAAGGATTGCGGCTACAACAGACCGATGTGGACGTGAAGGATACCATCAGGCAGAGTATCGCACTCAAAAAGCTGGTAATAGATGAAAAGGGGATAAAGATCACCTGCAATGTCCCCAAGGGCTTGAAGATAAAGGTCGATGCCACACACTTCGACTTCATTATCCGTAATCTGTTTTCCAACGCCATCAAGTATTCGCACCTGGGTGGAAGTATCATTTTCGATACAGATACCACTACCCGCCCCGGCTACACCATTGTCACCGTTGCCGATAACGGTACCGGCATACCCGAAGCCATGCTGCCACGCGTCTTCAACCCCATGCGCAGTATGCCCGGCACCGCCGACGAAAAAGGCACCGGTATTGGTCTTATGCTGTGCAAAGAATTCACGGTACTCAATGGCGGCAACATATGGGTAGAGAGCGAATTCGGTAAGGGAACCACTTTCTTTATCGCCCTGCCCTCGGCTTAGACACTGCCCACGTTGCAAAAACCGTTATTTTTGAAATTCAATAAATGATCTCATTCTTATGAAGAAGGCCTTAATCGCACTGCTCTCATTGGCGCTCGTAGGTAGCTATGGCTGCAAAAAGACCAATCCTGCCCCGGCCAATACCGCCGGCGTTATGTTTGTCAACGGTTGTGCAGGGTCCCTGCCGGCCGTAGATGCACGCGTCGATAATGTGGCCATTTCCGGTGCGCTCAATATTGCCTTCCCTGCATACTCGGGTTACAAATACGTCAAGTCAGGCACGCCTGTCACACTGGGTTTCTTCCTCACCAATGTGGGCACGCCTGTCAGCAGCCAGTCGGTTACGCTGGAGACCAACGTTAGTTACTCCGCTTTTTGCGGTGGCCTCATCACCTCTCCTGCGTTCCTGCTGGTAAAGGACAACATGACGCCACCCGCCACCAACAAGGCGAAGATCCGTTTTGTGAACCTGTCTAAGGACAATCTCAAGATCACCGCCAATGCGCAGACCACCATCATAGGCACCGATATCACTGCGCTCGGATATACCGATTTCATCGAGGTATCGGCAGGTGGTTACGAACTTAAAGCCGGCGACCCGGCCGATATCAGCACGGTGGTGGCAACAGAGCCTACCACGCAGGTGCTCGCTGCCGGCAAGATATACACGCTCATACTCACCGGTTCCAAATCCGGCTCGGGCACTTCAGCACTGCGGCTTAAGCTGCTCAATAACAACTAACGGTTCCTGGTATGATACTTCCTGCTTGTCCCCGCTTCTGCGGGGACATTTTTTTATCCCCTTATCCGCTCATTTCATCTCCCCTCTTCTTATTTTATTAACACGGTCATACTGCCGCTTGGCCTACCTTTACAGGGCAAAAACTACCGCGTACGATCATTTATATATTTGTAAACAATATTCGTATTGCCCCGCCTGCTTTCCAAAGGTTATCCACAATAGTGTTAGTTTTTAAATGTTTCTTTCCGCAGTTCTTTTCAATAATTTAGCTATTCCTCACACTTAAGTTCTTTAACTGACAAATAATATTTTATCATGAGCGCCAGTCAAAATAAGGGCCTTGCTTTTGGCCGTCACTACACCCGCGATGGGGTTAGTCCTTACGACATGTTCGAGTACGATTACCGCACGTCGGTCATCCGCAACCCGAACGGCGAAAAGGTATTCGAGATGACCAATGTAGAGGTGCCGAAGCACTGGTCGCAGATAGCCACAGACATACTTGCACAAAAGTATTTCCGCAAGGCCGGTGTACCGCAGCCCGATGGCTCCACAGGTCGCGAGACTTCAGTTAAGCAGGTGGCCCATCGTCTGGCCGACTGCTGGCGCGCATGGGGGCAGCAATACGGCTACTTCGCAAGCGCCGGTGACGCTCAGGTGTTTTACGAAGAGCTCGTTTACAGCATCCTCTACCAGAGCTGCGCGCCCAACTCGCCGCAGTGGTTCAATACCGGTCTTTACAACAGCTACGGCATAGACGGCAAGGCGCAGGGTCACTACTATGTCGATCCAGCTACCGGCAAACTGGAGCGCTCTAAGAACGCCTACCAGCGCCCGCAGCCACACGCCTGCTTCATCCTCAGTGTCGATGACGACCTCGTTAACGAAGGCGGCATCATGGACCTATGGGTGCGCGAGGCGCGTATCTTCAAATACGGCTCCGGTGTGGGTACCAACTATTCCAACATCCGCGCCGATGGCGAAAAACTCTCTGGCGGTGGCACTTCCAGCGGCCTCATGAGCTTCCTCAAGATAGGCGACCGCGCTGCCGGTGCCATCAAGAGCGGCGGCACCACACGCCGTGCCGCCAAGATGGTCTGCCTCGATCTCGACCACCCCGAGATCACCGAGTTCATCAACTGGAAAGTTGAGGAAGAGAAGAAAGTGACAGCACTTATCGCGGCCGGCTACTCGTCCGACTACGAAGGCGAAGCCTACCGCACCGTGTCCGGACAGAACTCCAACAATTCTGTGCGCATACCCAACGAATTCTTCCGCAAGCTCGATGAGAATGCCGATTGGGAGATGACCGCACGCAGCACCGGCAAGGTCATGAAAACAGTGCCTGCCAAAGAACTTTGGGAAAAGATCGCCTACGCTGCATGGCGCTGCGCCGATCCCGGTACCCAATACAATACCACCATCAACGAGTGGCACACATGCCCTGCGGGTGGCCCCATCAGGGCGTCCAACCCTTGCAGCGAATACATGTTCATAGACAATACAGCCTGCAACCTCGCCTCGCTCAACCTCCGTCGCTTCTTTAACGAAGAGACAGGTGTGTTCGACGTAGAAGGTTTCGAGTACATGACCCGTTTGTGGACAGTGGTGCTCGAGATATCTGTGCTTATGGCGCAGTTCCCTTCGCCCGAGGTGGCACAGCTCAGCTACGACTACCGCACGCTGGGTCTTGGTTATGCCAACCTCGGCTCCATGCTTATGGTCAGCGGCATTGCCTACGATAGCGACGAGGCCCGCGGCATTGCGGGTGCCATCACCGCCATTATGAATGGCGTGGCCTACCGCACCAGTGCCGAGATGGCCCGCCACCTGGGCGCATTCCCGCGCTTTGCTGAGAACCGCGATGCCATGATGCGTGTGATGCGCAATCACCGCGCCGCCGCATACGATGCTTCTGAAGCCTACGAAGGCCTCGAGATAAAACCAATGGGCATCAACGCCAAATACTGTCCCGACTACCTGCTCAAGGCTGCTACCCGCGCCTGGGACGAGGCCGTGAAGATGGGCGAGCAGTATGGCTACCGCAACGCGCAGGCCACTGTTATTGCCCCCACAGGTACCATTGGCCTCGTTATGGATTGCGACACAACCGGCGTAGAGCCCGACTTTGCGCTGGTGAAGTTCAAGAAGCTTTCGGGTGGTGGTTACTTCAAGATCATCAATCAGTCCATACCTGCCGCGCTCACCAAGCTGGGTTATACACCCGAGCAGACCGATGCCATAGTGAAGTATGCCAAGGGCCACGGCACTTTTGCAGGTGCGCCCTTCATCAACCACCAGAGCCTCAGCGAAAAAGGCCTAATGGGGGAAGAGCTCAAGAAGCTCGATGCAGCAGTTGAAAGCGCATTCGAGGTGGGCTTCGTCTTCAACGTATATACGCTGGGCGAAGAGTGCCTGCAACGCCTGGGCTTCACTGCCGAACAATACTTCGCGCCCGATTTCAACCTCCTCAGCAGCCTCGGCTTCTCTGACGATGAGATCGATGCGGCTAACGACTATGTGTGTGGTACCATGACGGTAGAGGGGGCTCCGTTCCTCAAGCCCGAACATCTTCCTGTGTTCGACTGTGCCAACAAGTGCGGCAAGAAGGGCGAGCGCTACATCCATGCGCATGGCCACATCCGCATGATGGGGGCAGTGCAGCCGTTCATCAGTGGTGCCATCTCCAAGACCATCAACCTGCCCAACGAGGCATCTATCGACGAGATCAAGGATTGTTACTACCTCAGCTGGCAGCTGGGCCTCAAGGCCTGCGCACTCTACCGCGACGGGTCCAAACTCAGCCAGCCGCTCAGCAACAAAAGCGACAAGAAGAAGAAAGAAGAGACCGTTGAGGCGCCGGCCGATGCCAGCAACATCATAGACATGGCACAGCTCACTGTTGATGAACTGCTGGAAGAGGTGAACAAGCGCGTGCAGGCCAGCCCCGATACGCAGCTCAAACGCCAGCTCAGCCGCATCGTAGAGCGCAAGCAACTGCCCGCCAAGCGCCGAGGTTATACCATCAAGGGCAAGGTGGGCGGCCAGGCCATCTTCCTGCGCACCGGCGAATACAGCGATGGTACTCTCGGCGAGATCTTTGTGGATATGGCCAAGGAAGGCGCCACCATGCGTAGCCTGCTCAACAGCTTTGCCATTGCGGTATCAGTGGGCCTGCAGTACGGTGTGCCGCTGGAGGAGTATGTGGACAAATTCGCTTTCTCCCGCTTCGAGCCATCAGGCATCGTCGATCACCCCAACATCAAGAGTGCCACTTCAGTGCTCGACTATATCTTCCGTGTCCTTGCCTACGAATATCTGGACCGCGACGACCTAGTGCATGTGCCCGACCCCGAAAGGCGCACACATGCCCAGGAGATGGAAGACCGCCAGCAGGAACTATCTCAGGTGCGTGTCACTGCGCCGCAGAGCGCCCCGGTGCAGAAGCCTAAATCAGCATTGGCACCAACACCCGTTGCCGTTACCGCCGATATGAAGAAGCTGATGGGCACCAGCGCCGATGCGCCTGCCTGCCGCAACTGTGGCAACATCACCCTGCGCAACGGCACCTGCTATATGTGCCCCAACTGCGGCACCACCACAGGCTGCAGCTAACCAATACTCTGCTATATCATCCCCATAGCCCGCGACCACTGCCCACAACGCAGTGGTCGCTTTTTTTACCTTAGAAGAACTTTACACCCTGTTTGGCGTAGGCAAAGACTACGCCAAGCTGGGGATTTTAATAATTTTGGAAATATAATCTGGTAGTAATGATATATTCAATGGATTCATTCGAAATCTTGCAACTTAATACCTCTCATCAAAAAGATAACTTAGTGATAGATCGCTGCATGGTCAACAATTTATATTTATCTGCACTGACATTTTCAAAACCAGTGACAATAAATAATTCTATAATAGGTTATTTTGACGCTGTTGGGGTGAATTTTACGGGAGGTTTTATATTGAGAAATTGCATAGTATGCGATAGTGCTAGTTTTGATTCAGGTGGATTCAACTCAATCGGTAGTGAATTTGTTATTGAGAACAATATTTTTCGCGGTTTTGTAGATTTTTTTCATTCACAATTTGATGGGCCATTTATTTTTAAGAATAATATCGTTTTAGCTGAAAGTAATTTGTTGGGTCTTGAAGATGTATACTCAAAACCAGTATTTACTAGTTCGTGCAATGTGGAAGGGAACATCGGTAACTTAAATGCCAATGCAGTGCTCTAAATATTGTTTACCAGACATCAAAGATTGATGTGCAGCCCCACTCGTCCCCGTATGTAACGGGTATGCAGCGGTGTGGTTGGCGTTTCCCGTCTCCACCGAGTCTCTTTTGTTGCGCCTTGATGCTGAGCAATGACTCGGTGCATTCATGGTGTGCAGATGGTGATTATATACTAAACTTTAGTACCTTGATGTCGTTGAGCCCCTCGCAGAAAAAGCGACGATACTCAAATGCGAAGGACGCCGGTATTACACTATTTCTTTTCATACACTATGGACATAAGAAAAGACACCAGCTTTTTGATAAAGGCCGAGATAATTGAAATTTCCTTTGGAGTATACAATATGTGGCTGCTCTTTAACAACAAAATTACTATATCTACTGGCACAATTTTGGAGTATCGTCAGTCAGATGGAATGGTGTATACCTGGACCGGAATAGACGGGAGAGCACCTTTTTCGATGAACAGACTACTTGAGATTCCCGTGTCTTCGGCATTTGTTGAGGAGGTTGGCACGTTGCACATACATTTTGATAATGGTGACGAAATTGCATTTGTTGCTGTTGACGAACCCTGCGAGTCATTCATGCTTTCTTCACCTGATACCTTTCAAGTAATTAATCATTTAAACCAAGAGTATAAATGAGCAAGCCCCACTCGTACCCGTTTGTAACGGGTATGCGGTGGTGTGGCGTTTGTAACGCTTGTGTTTCACGTAGTCTCTCAAAACAGAAACCGTTCTCACAACGCATTCATTTTGCCTCAGCCCGGTTGGAATTTCCCCGTCAACTTTTTTCTATCATACCACCAAAAACGCAGTATCATAAAACTTTCTTTTGCCTGTTTTTGTTTATCGGTGTAACTTGAATAGAAGTTGAACAAAATGGGGGTAAGATAAAAATATGATGAATTAACATTATTTCTCACGGCGCGCAATAGTGGGAAGTTTTTGCGCAGTTTTGGGAAGCAATATGAAGCCAAGCTTCCCACCTCACCATTGATAATCAATGAAAATCCCCAGAATCTGCGCACTAAAAAAATCTGCGCAGAAAAATGCCGGTTGTTTTCATTTGCGCTAAACACCATCAATTATTATCGCGAGTGTAAAAGGAGGAACTGAAACATTGAGATTTGGAATTAGGGTGTTTGGAATTAGGAAAGCTCCTGGTGTCTGCTCCTGCCACCTGCCCCTGCCTTCTGCTCCTAAAACACTCCTCTCAAAATTGTATCTTTGACACATGAGTACTGTATTGCTTCATAAAGAGAATGGCGTAGGTTACATCACGCTCAACCGCCCCGATAAATACAACAGTTTCAACCGTGAAATGGCCATGGAGCTGCAAGAAGCCCTTGACGATTGTGCCAACGACGACGAGGTGCGCTGCATCTACCTCACGGGTGCCGGAAAGGGTTTTTGTTCGGGTCAGGACCTTGCGGAGGCTATCAACCCCACCCCCGAGGAGTTTGAGCGACTGGTGGCAGAGCATTACAATGCTACCATCCTGCGCATACGCAATGTAGAAAAGCCGGTAGTGGCCGCTGTGAACGGCGTAGCTGCCGGTGCCGGTGCCAACATAGCCCTGGCCTGCGACATAGTGCTGGCTGCGGCGGGAGCGTCATTCATACAGGCATTCAGCAAAATAGGCCTCATCCCCGATAGTGGCGGCACCTACTTCCTGCCGCGTCTGGTGGGTATGCAGCGCGCAGCCGCCCTCATGATGACCGGCGAAAAAGTAATGGCCGCCGATGCCGTGGCCATGGGCATGATCTACAAGTCATTTCCCGACGAGGTGTTTGAAGCCGAGGCAAAGAAAATGGCCACCATGCTGGCGCAGATGCCCACCCGTGGCATAGGCCTCACCAAGCGCCTGCTCAACAGCACCTTCAACCACAGCATAGAAGGACAGCTGGATATGGAGATGCGTACCCAGGTGATTGCCGGCAGCACGCACGACTTTAAAGAAGGGGTGCGGGCATTTCTGGAAAAGAGAAAACCCGTGTTCAAAGGCAAATAATAGAACAATATGAGAACCCTGCTGTTTATCCTATCTTTGCTGTGGGCGGCACATGCCGGCGCACAACCCCTCGGCGACATCAACAAGTACCTGCAACACCGCGGCGTGCATTCAGGTGCCAAAGACTATTACAACGAGGTGCGCAAGGCCGGGGTGGACAGTTTCACTACCCGCATTGCCGACAGTCTGCAGACCCGCAACAACGCTACCCGTCCTTTTTATATGTTGCTGGTGTCGCGCATGCTCATGTATGCCGATGCGGGTCTGGCCACCATGCTCTTTGACGACTGCTACAAAGTGCTGGAAAAACGACCCAACGAGCTGGTGGAGTTCCTGTACAACAGCAACAACCTGGTCTATACCGACTACCGCAACTACTGGGCAGGTGCCATTGTGGGCTACATAGGCAAGGAGCACCGCGGCGAAACGCTGGAATTCTTCGGAAAGCTGCGGCCCAAACTGATGAAGACCTGCAAAAAGCACAACAAGGCCAATATGACCGCCTTTCTGGATAGTATATCGGCAGGGCTGACCCCGCAATAAATGATATCCACACATGAGGGTGGATAAATATGTGCCCCGTTGCACTGTCTTTACCTGCGTGCTGTGAGATTACAGCTAATTTTGCAGCACGGCATGAAGCGTCTCTTTCTGATGGTCTTATGGGTATTGGCAGCGTCCGGTGCATTTGCACAGGGTGCCCCCGCCGACTATGGCATCAGCTACCTGGGCGACAGTGCCATTGTAGAGTGGTATGCACGCTACACCGCCGATAGTATGCTGGTGAACCACCCGATGGTGGCCAGTCCATACGTCATCAGCGATATACAGTCGCCGCATATATGGGTGTCTCAGACGGCCGACTTCTACCTGCTGCTCACGCTTTGTCTGCTGCTGGGACTTATCAGGTATATGGATACGCGCTATTTCATCAACCTGTGGCGCGCCTTCTGGAACCCCACACTCAGCAACAGGCAGTTAAAGGATCAGTTGCAGGGGGCGGGCCTGCCCAACTTCCTCATGAACCTGTTCTTCGCCTTTGCCGGCGGGGCATACATATATTATGTGGTGCGTTTTTTCACGCCACGCAGTTCGGGGGTCATTCCGCCGTCATTGCTCATCATTATGCTCATAACAGGTACGGGCATGATCTATATGACCAAGTATGCGGCCATCAGGTTCAGCGGCTGGGCGTTCAGGGTAGAGGGGATTACGGAGCACTATTTGTTTAATGTGTTCCTGATCAACAAGGTGCTGTCGGTGGCGTTGTTGCCGTTCATTATCATCCTGGCATTTGCCGATCATGGTTGGGCGCAGCATATAGTATTTGTGTCATTTGTGGCGGCCGGAATTCTGCTGCTCAACAGGTACTTCAGGTCGTGGCAGGTGTTTGGCTCGTTTTTCCAGTACAGCAAATTCCATTTTTTTATGTACCTTTGCGCCTCGGAATTATTGCCGCTGGCAGTATTGATGAAATTATTAGTGAAAGGATTGATGTTTTATTGATTCAATAACTGCTGAATAGAGTATTGTTCCTGTAAATACCCCAGATAATTCTTGAATATGGCGAAAGTTGCTCAAAAAAAGGGTGCTGAGAAAAAGGAAGTGAAGATCAGCCGTATATTAATTACGCAACCACGTCCCGAAACCGATAAGTCTCCCTACTTC
>JACCEA011824007.1_pt1 | contig 18443 bp, 16 predicted proteins | sample 7449851 | NCBI WGS metagenome assembly JACCEA01 (sample SAMN15323453, study PRJNA562643) | freshwater metagenome | isolation source: river surface water | place: USA:Blue River Watershed | collected 2017-08-18
GTCCTTCTCGCCCTTCTGCAGCGGCGCGCCCACGGTGTGCACGCAGGGGACGAACTCGCCGTCCACGCCCAGCACGTCGTACACGGCCTTGCCCATGCGGGTCATCAGCTTCATGTTGACCGCGACATAGGCGCTGTCGGAGAGCTCGACGCCGATGTGGGCGATGGGCGAGCCCAGGGGGCCCATGGAGAAGGGCACCACGTACATGGTGCGGCCGCGCATGCAGCCGTCGAACAGGGGCTGCAGGGTGGCGCGCATCTCGGCCGGGGCCATCCAGTTGTTGGTCGGGCCGGCCTCTTCCTTCTTCTCGGAGCAGATGAAGGTGCGGTCTTCCACGCGGGCGACGTCGGACGGGTCGGAGCAGGCCAGGTAGGAGTTGGCGCGCTTGGCGGGGTTCAGGCGCTTGAAGGTGCCGGCGTCCACCAGCTGCTGGCAGAGCTGGTCGTATTCGGCCTCGCTGCCGTCGCACCAGTGGATGGCGTCGGGCTTGCACAGCGCGGCCATGTCGGCCACCCAGGCGACCAGCTTGGCGTTGCGCACCCAGCTGGGGGCGTTGAGGGACAGGCCCTGCATCGCGGGAGAGTTCATGAAAAAAGCTCCTGAAGTTGAAAACCGGATTTCCCAAGGGCGACGGCCCCCCGCGAGTGGGCGGGGTGGGGCGTGACCCTTGGGAAATCGGGCTGCGGACGGGCTTCAGACGCCGATTCGGTCGGGGAATTGTAGGGAGCCCCCCCCGGATCGGCCTTCCGTTACACCGCGATTCCATGCAAAACTTGCATGACGTTATGCCGGCCGCATGAGGTCCGGGAAATGTGAGCGCCAAAGCATTCAGGGGACGGTGTCCGGCCCCGCCTGCGTCCGGAAAAGTCGGTCGGAAAAAGTGGGTCCGGAAAGGCGAACGGCCCGCGTCGCAACTGCGAACGCGGGCCGTCGGGTGGACCGTGCGGCAAGGCCGGCACCCCTTCGGGGGCAGCGGCCGGGACCTGGATCAGGCCATGTAGATGGCGATGAAGGCCAGCAGGAACATCAGCACCGCACCGGCGACCGGCAGGACGACGGGGACGCTGTGGACCACGTCCTCGATCGGGTCGTGGGGAATGTCGCTGGACGGGTTCTGGGGTTGGCTGGACATGCGGATCTCCTGTCTGGGGCCTCCCCACCGGGGAAGCGCAATGCCCGCGATTCTAACTTCCGCCCGGGGCCTGGCCGGAGCCCCGGAAAGACGCGGGGGAATGCCGTCGCAATTGATTGCTTCGAGGGGGTTCCCACCCGGGTTGCGTCACGCTATCGTCCGCGGCATCCGCAGCAGGAGGCTTCATGCCCAGGCGCTCGCTCGACATGCAGGTGCTGACCTCGCCGGGTCTCAAGGAGACGCCGGTGCTGGACCTGATGTGCTCCCATTTCGTGCTGACCCTCGCGGCGCGCCAGGGCGCCCGCTTCAACCTGCGCCGCGACCTCAACGGCCTGCTGGCCCTGGCCGGCCGCCACCTGGTGTGGCCTTTGCCGGTGCTGGCCCGCCTGCGCGAATTCCTCGTCCGCCGCTGCCAGGGCAACGAGTTCTGGCGCGGGCACGAGCCGCTCTCCGACCGTGAATTTCTCGAGCGGCATGGCACCTGGCGCGGGCCCTATGAGGAAGGGACGCTGTTCTTCTACCTCGACGAGTACGCCAAGGACCAGCCCAAGGACCTGCTCTCGGTGCTGGCCTCGACCGGCGACTGGCTCTTCCACGCGCTGAAGAAACAGTCGACCCTGGTCGAGAAGAACATCGACGCGCTCTCGCGCCTGCTGCAGCTTAATCGGGCCGAGCGCGCGCTCCTGCTCTATGGCACCCTGGCCCGCTACCAGCGGGACCTGCGCAGTTTGCTGGTCGAGTTCAAGGTGAACAACGCCCCCGAGGCCTACGCCACCCTCGCCGACCTCGCGGGCGTGCCCCCGGCCGAGATCGGCGAGGCGCTGCGCGCCGGCTCACGGCTGGACCGCATCGGCCTGGTGGAAAACCTCATCTCCGAGCACAACATCACCGACCTCGCCGATTTGATGAAGGTGAGCGAAAAGCTGCCCCCGGTGTTGATGCGCGAATACCGGGACCAGGCCGAGCTGATGGCGGTGTTCACCCGGCCCTCGGCCAAGAGCGCGCTGGCCCTGTCCGACTTCGACTTCGTGCGCGAGGACGCGCAGGTGCTGGCGGCCCTGCTTCGCAACGCGGTGGCGCGCAAGGAGGCGGGCGTGAACGTGCTGCTGTACGGCCCGCCCGGCACCGGCAAGACCGAGCTGGCCCGGGTGCTGGCCCAGGCCGCGGGCCTGGAATTGTTCGAGGTGGAATACGCCGACCGCGACGGCCACGCGCTCTCCGGCCGCGACCGCTACCGCTCGCTGCAGATCGCCCAGGTGTTCCTCAAGGGCAGCACCGAGTCGGCCCTGTTGTTCGACGAGGTGGAGGACGTGTTCCCCCCGATCAGTTCCGAGGCCGCGCAGCTCATGGCGCGGGCCGAGCAGGTGCCCCTGCCCACCGCCTCCGGCGTCGCCGGCAAGGCCTGGGTGAACCAGATCCTCGAGACCAATGCGGTGCCCACGATCTGGGTGACCAACCGCATCGAGCAGATCGACCCGGCCTTCCGCCGCCGCTTCGCCTACCACCTGGAGCTCAAGTCGCCGCCGCCGGGCGCGCGCGAGCAGCTGGTGCGGCGCTCGCTCGAGGGCGTGGCGGTGTCCGAGGGCCTGGTGGCCCGCCTGACCGGCCGCAAGGGGCTCACCCCGGCGCAGATCCGCACCGCGGTGCGCTTCGCCAAGCTGGCTCAGGAGGATGGCGAAGTGGGCCACGCGGAGCGCGAGTCTCTGGGCGGCGCGGACGATGCCGCAGGCCCGGCGGTTGGCATGAAGGCGCCGGACGCGCCCGGGTCTCGCGCGCCCGCGGCCGCCCGCATCGAGGACCTGATCGAGCGCCAGCTGCGCAACGCCGACCTGGCCCTGGGTCAGCGCGTCGCCACCGGTGAGCGCCCCGGCGTCACCACCTATGACCTCGAGATGCTGCATGTGGAGTCGCGCTTTCCGGTACCGCGCATCGTCGACGCGCTGCGCGCGCGGGGCCACGGCACGCTGTGCTTCCACGGCCCGCCGGGCACCGGCAAGACGGCGCTGGCCGAGCACATCGCCCGCGCGCTCGAGCGGCCGCTGATGGTGCGGCAGGCCAGCGACCTGCTGTCCAAGTTCGTCGGCGAGACCGAGCAGCGCATGGCCGCCATGTTCCGCGAGGCCGAGAGCGAGCAGGCGGTGCTGGTGCTGGACGAGGCGGACAGCTTCCTCCAGGACCGGCGCGGCGCGCAGCGGACCTACGAGGTTACCGAGGTCAACGAGATGCTGCAGCAGATGGAGCGCTTCGGCGGCGTGTTCATCTGCACCACCAACCTGATGGACCGCATCGACCCCGCGGCGCTGCGGCGCTTCACCTTCAAGATCCGTTTCCAGCCGCTCACCGCCGCCCAGCGCGAGCGCATGTTCGTGGTCGAGGCGCTGGCCGGTGACGCGGCCAGCCTCACCGATCGCCTGCGCGCCGGGTTGGCGCGTCTGGGCCAGTTGTGCCCCGGCGACTTCGCCGCCGTGAAGCGGCAGGTCACCCTCCTCGATGCGCAGTTCACGCCCGAGGAATTCCTCGAGCAGCTCGAGGCCGAGCACCGCATCAAGCCGGAAGTCCGCGAGGCGCGGCCGATCGGGTTCACCGGCTGAGGCTGGCTCAATCCGGCGCATGCAGCCCCTGCAGGAAGTCCGACAGTGCCTGCGTCGCCCGCCCCGCGCCCTGCTGCGGCAGCAGCACCCCGATCGGATCGAAGGGCAGGCGCTCGGGCAGGCGCAGGCTCACGATCTGGCCGGCATCGAGCTGCGGCCGCACCGAGCCCGCCGGGACCAGGGCCAGCGCCGGCTGGTCCCGCAGCAAGGCGGTGGTGAGCGCCGGGTTGCGGGTGATCACCTGCGCGCTCGGCGGCGGCGTCTCGAAGCGGGCCTCGACCAGGGCGTCGTAGCGGCTGCGGGCCAGGCTGCCCGAGGGCGCCGGCAGCCAGGTCTGCCGCGCGAGGTCGGCCCACTGCAGCTTGCGCTTGCGGGTGAGCGGGTGGTCCGGGGCGCAGATCACGATGAACTCGTCCTCCACCAGCGGGGTGAAGCCCCAGCCCTGGGGCACCACCGCCGGCTGGCGGCAGGCCACCATGTCCACCTCGCCCCGCGACACCCCGGCCAGCAGGCCGTCGATCTCGGCCTCCCGCAGCTGCACCTGGATGGCCGGGTGCCGCCGCTGGAAAGCCGGCAGCGAGGTGACCAGCAGGCCCAGCACCGCCGCCGACGAGGCGCCCAGGCGCACCAGGCCGGCGCCGCCGCTGTGGCGGGCGGCCACCGCCTCGGCGCCCGCCTGCAGGCCCTGGAGCAGCTGCTGCGCGATCGGCAGCAGGTCCTCGCAGGCCGGGGTGGGCCGCACGCCCCGGGCGTGGCGCTGGAACAGCGTCACCTCCAGCAGGCTCTCCAGGTCGGCCAGCAGGTGGGTGACCGCGGGCTGGGTGATGCCCATGGCCGCCGCGGTGCGCTGCAGGCTGCCCAGCTCGCACAGGCGCACCAGGGCCTGCAGGTGGCGAAAGCGCGCCCGCGCCATCAGCCGGTTGGCGAGCACGGTGGCGGAGACGGGAGCCGTGGCGCGGGGCATCTATTACCAATGCTTATAGGTCGGGGTTCGATTCTATGGGGCCACCCGCGCCTGCCCGCCCACAATGGCGGCACCGATAACGACACTGGAGACAAGCCATGCGCAATGCCCTGCCCCTGCAACGCCGCCACCTGCTGGCACTGGCCGCTTCCGCCGCTGCCGGCGGCGCCGGTCTCTCGCCCTTGGCCGCCCAGGCCCAGGCCTACCCGAACCGCCCGGTCAAGATCCTGGTGGGCGCGGTGGCCGGCGGCCCGTCCGACTTCATCGCCCGCATCTTTGCCGAGACCGTCGCCAGCAACGGCGTCGCCGGCAGCTTCGTCGTCGAGAACAAGCCCGGCGCCAGCAGCATGCTGGCCACCGAGGCCGCCGCCAAGTCGCCCGGCGACGGCTACACCCTGCTGTCTTCCGGCCCGGGGCCAGTCGCGGTGCAGCCGCACCTGATGGCCAAGCTGCCCTATGACCCGAACGCCCTGGTGCCCGTGGCCATGCCCGGCGCTGGCGCCTTCGTGCTGGTGGTGCATCCCTCGGTGCCGGCCAACAACGTCAAGGAGCTGCTGGCCCTGGCCAAGGCCAAGCCCGGCACCCTGACCTACGGCTCCGGCGGCAACGGCTCCTCCGGCCACCTGTGCACCGAGCTGTTCACGTCCATGGGCGGCGGCAAGATGACCCACATCCCCTACAAGGGTGACGGCCAGGCCATGGCCGACCTGCTCGGGGGCCAGATCCAGGTGATGTTCACCGCGCCCAACGTGGCCATGGCGAACGTGAAGGCCGGCAAGCTCAAGCTGCTCGCCGTGACCACCCCGTCGCGCGTGCCCACCATGGCCGATGTGCCCACCGTGGCCGAATCCGGCCTGCCCGGCTTCGAGTACATGGGCTGGATCGTCATCTTCGCCGCCCCCGGCACCCCCAAGCCGGTGGTGGACGCGCTCTCGGCCGCCTGGGCCAAGGGCCGCCGCGCGCCGGCGGTGCAGAACAAGCTGATCGAGCTGGGCATGGCCACGCCCGAGCCGCTGGCCAGCGCCGACGGCCCCGCGATCGCCGCCTTCGTGCGCAAGGAAAGCGAGCGCCTGGGCAAGGTGATCCGCGACACCGGCATCAAGACCGACCAGTAAGGGCCTCCCGAGATGAGCGCAGCGCTGGCCCCCACGCCTTTCCAGGACCTGGAGCCCCAGGCCTTTCGCCTGCCCAATGGCGTCGAGCTTCACGGGGTGCTCGGCGGCGAGGGCAAGCGCCTGGTCTTCATCCACGGGGCCATGGGCGACTGGCGCTCCTGGCAGCCGCAGTGGGACGCCTTCAGCGCGCGCTACGCCTGCCTCTCGTACAGCCGCCGCTACAGCTTCCCGAACCGCAATGACATGCCCTCGCCGCACCACTCGGCGCTGGACGAGGCCGAGGACCTGCGGCTCCTGCTGGACGAACTGGGCTGGGACCGGGTGATCCTGGTGGGCAGCTCCTACGGGGGCTTCACCGCGCTGGCGCTGGCGCTGGCCGACCCCGGCCGGGTCGAGGCCGTGGTGGCGGTGGAGCCGCCCATGATGCGTTACGCCCACCTCACCGAGGAAGGCAAGCGCGTGGCCGAGGCCTTCCGCATCGGCACCATCGAGCCGGCCAATGCGGCCTTCCGCCGCGGCGAGGATGAACTGGCCTCGCAGATCATGACCGGCGGCATCAACGGCGCCGCCTCGCCCAACAACGGCGGCGAGGCCATGCGCCGGCGGATGCAGAACATGCGGGCGATGAAGATGCTGGCGCTGTCCACCGACGAATTCCCGTGGATCGAGCCCGAGCGCCTGGCGGCCCTGCCCATGCCGGTGATGCTCATGTCCGGCGCCGACACGCCGCCGGTGCACCGGGCCATCTTCGACAACTTCAGCCCGGTCATGCCGCAGGCCGAGGTGCTGCGGGTGGCCGGCGCCGGCCACGGCGTGAGCCGCGACCAGAGCGACTTCTTCAACGAGCGGGTGCTGGACTTCCTGCGCCGCCGCTGCGGCTGACGCCTGCGGACCGACGACCCCGCGGCCGCGGGATATCCCGCCGGCCGCCAGGGGATCGTTGACCCAGGTCAAGCCGCGCCGCGAGGCGCCTGTCGTATGCTGTCTGAAGTCATATTGCCTATTCCGGGCAACTTTCAGACAGGAGCCGACATGACCCAGACCACCGCTGCTTCCCGCGACAAGCTGATGTCCGACCTGCGCGTCGTCATCGCCGATGCCGAGGAACTCCTCAAACTGACGGCCGGCCAGGCCGGCGACAAGGTCGCCGACCTGCGCGCCCGGATGCAGGAGCGCATGGCCAAGGCCAAGGACGAACTGGGCGACCTGCAGGCCGCCGCCATCGGCCAGGCCCGCGATGCGGCCAAGGCCACCGACCACTTCGTCCATGACCGTCCCTGGACCGCCGTCGGCATCGCCGCCGGGGTCGGCCTGATCGCCGGACTGCTGATCGGCCGCCGATGAGCGACCCCGCCGGCCGCAGCGCCGGCCTGCTGGCCTCCCTGCGCGGGCTGCTGCTCACCGGCCTGTCGCTGGCCGAGAACCGGCTCGCGCTCCTGTCCAACGAGCTCGAGGAGCAGAAGGTCCGCATCGTCCACGGCCTGGTGATGGCCGTGGCCGGCCTCTTCGTGCTGGGCGTGGGGTTGGTGCTGTTCTGCGGCTTCGTGCTGATGCTGTTCTGGGAGGGCTACCGCCTGCCCGCCCTGGCGGTCCTCACCGTGGGCTTCCTGGGCGCGGGCGCCTGGCTGCTGCTGCGGGCCAATCGCCGGCTTCGTACCGAGGGCGGCCCCTTCGCCGCCAGCGTGGCCGAGCTGCGTGCCGACCGCGCCGCGGCGGAGGCGGGCGAAGGCCCGGCGGCCTCATGAACCCGCTGCGACCCGTCGTGACCCTTCGATGACTGCGTCATGAGCCGCACCCTCGACGACATCCTGCGCCGACGCGTCCGTCTGCAGCTGGCCAGCGCGGCCCTGCGCGGGCAGGTGGCGGCCCATGCGGCCGACCTGTCCCGCCCGCTGTCCTGGGTGGACCGCGCGCAGGCCGGCCTGCGCCAGGCCCTGGCCCGTCCCGGCATCAGCGCGCTGGCGGCCGTCGCCGGCCTCGGCCTGGCCTACGCGCTTGGCCCGCGGCGCACGCTCGCGTGGGGCGTGAAGGGCCTGGCCGCCTGGCGCCTGTGGCGGAATCTTCGCGGGGGTGGGGCCTGATGCGCTTCCTCGCCCTGCGGCGTCTCCCTCGGGCCTGGCTGGCCGGTGCCATCGCCCTCGCGGCCTCTGGCGCGGTCGCCCAGTCCGTGCCGACGCTGCCCCTGTCCCAGCTGCCCGGTCCCTTGCGCGATGTCTGGAATCGCACCAAGCCGGAGATGAACGAGGCCAGCCGCTGCGCCGCAGCCTTCGACGCGGGCGACCCGGAAAAGATGGTGCTGCGCTGCTCCGTCTACATGCGGGTGGGCGGCGAGGCCGAACGCCGCGCCCTGCGCTATTGCGAGGAAAAGCGCGCCGAATTGCGCATCCGCGGCGCCTGCGCGATCGTCGTCGAATAGACCGGCCCTGCGGCCGGCCAGCCAGCGCCGGCTGCCTCGCTGGAGGTCCATCGCGCAGCGCGTGGCGCGCCCGCCGGGCCGGTTTTGCTTCAGCGGTAGAAGGCCTCGACCTGGCCCTTGAGCTTGATCATCAGCGGGTTGCCCTTGCGGTCCAGCGTCTTGCCGGCGGGCACGCGGATCCAGCCCTCGCTCACGCAATACTCCTCCACGTCATGCCGCTCCTTGCCGTTGAAGCGGATGCCCACGTCATGCTCGAACACCGCCGCCACGTAGTGCGGGCTGCGTGAATCGATGGACAGATGGTCGGGAAGCGGGGGACGGCTGGCGGTGTCGGTCATGGGGCGTGATTGTGCACAAGCCGGACCCCGGGTCCGCCCGATGGCCGGGGGCGGCTGCCTGGCAGGGGCCTCAGCGCGCGCCCGCCACCACCCGCAGCACTTCTTCGCCGTAGGCCTCGAGCTTCTTGGCGCCGATGCCGCTCACCCCGCCCAGGGCGTCCAGGCTTCGGGGCCCCAGGGCGGCGACGGCCGCCAGGGTGGCGTCCTGGAAGATCATGAAGGCCGGCAGATTGTGCGATTTGGCCACCTCCGCGCGCCAGGCGCGCAGGGCCTCGAAGCGGGCCTGGGCCTCGGGCGCGAGGTTGGCCACCAGGGCGCTGGCCACCGGCCGGTGCGCGCCGCTGCGGCGGCCCTTGCCCACTGGCGTGGCCACGCTCTCGCGCAGCAGCACCTGGCGCTCGCCGCGCAGCACCGGCCGTGAGTCGGCGGTGAGCTGCAGGGTGTTGAAGGCCTGCGAGTCCACCGCCAGCGCGCCGATGGCGATCAGCTGGCGCATCACCCCGCGCAGCTGCGCCTCGGAGAACGCGCTGCCCTTGCCGAAGGTGCTGGTCTTGTCGTGGCCGTACTGCTTGACCTTCTCGGTGGCCTTGCCACGGAGCACGTCCATGATGTGCCCGCCGCCGAAGCTGATGCCGCTCATCTCCTGCACCCGGTAGATGGTGGACAGCAGCATGCGCGCGGCCTCGGTGCCGTCCCACAGGTTCGGCGGGTTCAGGCAGTTGTCGCAATTGCCGCAGGGCTGGCTGGCCTCCCCGAAGTACCCGAGCAGGCGCACCCGCCGGCAGTCGGTGGCCTCGGCCAGCGCCAGCAGCGCATCGAGCTTGCCGCGCATGACCTGCTTGAAGTCCTCGTTGGCAGGGCTCTCGTCGATCATGCGCCGCTGGTTGACGACGTCCTGCAGGCCATAGGCCATCCAGGCCACCGCCGGCAGGCCGTCGCGGCCGGCACGGCCGGTCTCCTGGTAGTAGCCCTCGATGTTCTTGGGCATGTCCAGGTGGGCGACGAAGCGCACGTCGGGCTTGTCGATGCCCATGCCGAAGGCGATGGTCGCCACCATCACGATGCCGTCCTCGCGCAGGAAGCGGTCCTGGTGGCGCTGGCGCACCTCGGCGTCCAGCCCGGCGTGATAGGGCAGGGCGGCCAGGCCCTGGTCGGCCAGGGTCTGGGCGATTTCCTCGACCCGCTTGCGGGACTGGCAGTAGACGATGCCGGCCTCGCCGCCGTGCTCCATCTCGATGAAGCGCGTGAGCTGCAGCACCGGGTCCTTCTTCTCGACGATGGTGTAGCCGATGTTGGGCCGGTCGAAGCTGGAGACGAACTGGCGCGCCTCTTCGAGCTGCAGGCGCTCGACGATGTCCTGGCGGGTGAGGGCGTCGGCGGTGGCGGTGAGGGCGATGCGCGGCACGCCGGCGAAGCGCTCGTGCAGCACGGTGAGCGCGCGGTACTCGGGCCGGAAGTCATGGCCCCACTGGCTCACGCAGTGCGCCTCGTCGATCGCGAAGAGCGCGAGCTGCCCGCGCTCGTGCAGCGAGTCCAGCTGCGCAAGGAACCGCGGCGTGGTCACCCGCTCGGGCGCGGCATAGAGCAGCGTGATCTCGCCGCGCAGCAGACGCTTCTCGACCGCGTTCGCTTCCTCGCCGCTCAGCGTGGAGTTGAGGAAAGCGGCCTCGACGCCGGCCTCGTGCAGCGCGCCGACCTGGTCGTGCATCAGCGCGATCAGGGGCGAGACGACGACGGTGATGCCGTGGCCCGCGCGCTGGCGGGCGATGGCCGGGATCTGGTAGCACAGCGACTTGCCGCCGCCGGTGGGCATGAGCACCAGGGCGTCGCCGCCGGCACAGGCATGGTCGATGATGGCCGCCTGCGGGCCGCGGAACTGCTCGTAGCCGAAGACTTCGCGCAGGATGGCCAGCGGCTCGGCGCTGGCGTGGGAGGCGGCGGGGGACAGGGAGGCGAGGGCGGACAAGATACGGTCGATTGTCGCCGCAAGCGCTCGCTCGCCGTGCGCCGGCCTGCGAGATCGGGCTCGGCGGGTACCGTGCCGGCGCCCGCCTTTCTACAATCGGCCCATCATGAGTTCGTCCGCCTACACCCGCGGCCAGGCCCTGCCTGGCATCCTCGAGCGCCGCATCGCCATCATTGACGGCGCCATGGGCACCATGATCCAGCGCTTCAAGCTCACCGAGGCGCAGGTGCGGGGCGAACGCTTCCAGGGCCACGGCAAGGACCTGAAGAACAACAGCGACCTGCTCAACATCACCCGCCCGGACATCATCCGCGACATCCACGAGGCCTTCCTGGCCGCGGGCGCCGACATCATCGAGACCAACACCTTCGGCGCGACCACCATCGCCCAGGACGACTACGAGCTGGGCGCCCTGGCGCGCGAGCTCAACCTCGCTGGCGCCCGCATCGCCCGCGAGGCGGCCGACAAGTTTTCCACGCCGGACCATCCGCGCTTCGTCGCCGGCGCGCTCGGCCCCACGCCGCGCACCGCCAGCATCAGCCCCGACGTCAACGACCCGGGCGCGCGCAATGTCGACTTCGAGCAGCTGCGCGCGGCCTACTTCGAGCAGGCGAAGGCCCTGCTCGAGGGCGGGGTCGACCTGTTCCTGGTCGAGACCATCTTCGACACCCTCAACGCCAAGGCGGCGCTGTTCGCCATCGACGAGCTGTTCGAGCAGACCGGCGAGCGGCTGCCGCTCATCATCAGCGGCACGGTGACTGACGCCTCCGGTCGCATTCTCTCGGGCCAGACGGTGACCGCCTTCTGGTACAGCGTGCGCCACGCCCGGCCCCTGGCCGTCGGCCTCAACTGCGCCCTGGGTGCCGCCCTGATGCGGCCCTACATCCAGGAGCTCGCCAAGGTCGCCCCCGACACCTACATCAGCTGCTACCCCAACGCCGGCCTGCCCAACCCCATGAGCGAGACCGGCTTCGACGAGACGCCCGAGGTCACCGCCCGGCTGCTGCGCGAGTTCGCCGCCGAGGGGCTGATCAACATCGTCGGCGGCTGCTGCGGCACCACGCCCGAGCACATCGGCGCGATCCGCCAGGCGGTCTCGCCGCTGGCCACGCGCAGCCTGCAGCGCCCGTACTTCCAGCGCGACGCGGCCTGAGGGCGTCGGCCCGTTAAAATGCGCGCACTCAAGGAGCGTTGCAGCGGTGGCCCGGTTTTCCCGGCCCGGTCCCGTCAGGCTTGAGTCGACCCAACCGCGCTCACCTCGCTTTTTCGCCGCGCTGCCCCTGGCACCGGCCCCACTTCAGCAGGTGAGTCATGACGACCTCCCCTTCCGCCGCCGCATCTTCATCCGCCAGCGCTTCGGGCGCCACGGCCGTCGCGCCCATGCGCCTGGCTGGCCTCGAGCCGGTCACCCTCGGCGACCAGGCCCTCTTCATCAACATCGGTGAGCGCACCAACGTCACCGGCTCCAAGGCCTTCGCCCGCCTCATCCTGAACAACCAGTTCGAGGAGGCCCTGGCGGTGGCCCGCCAGCAGGTGGAGAACGGCGCCCAGGTGATCGACATCAACATGGACGAGGCCATGCTCGACAGCAAGGCGGCCATGGTGCGCTTCTTGAACCTGATCGCCAGCGAGCCCGACATCGCCCGCGTGCCGATCATGGTGGACAGCTCCAAGTGGGAGGTGATCGAGGCCGGCCTGCGCTGCATCCAGGGCAAGGCCATCGTCAACTCGATCAGCCTCAAGGAAGGCGTGGAGCAGTTCAAGCACCAGGCCACGCTGGTGAAGCGTTACGGCGCCGCGGCGGTGGTGATGGCCTTCGACGAGAAGGGCCAGGCCGACACCTTCCAGCGCAAGACCGAGATCTGCGAGCGGGCCTACCGCATCCTGGTGGACGAGGTGGGCTTCCCGCCCGAGGACATCATCTTCGATCCGAACATCTTCGCCATCGCGACCGGCATCGAGGAGCATGACAACTACGCGGTGGACTTCATCGAGGCCACCCGCTGGATCAAGCGGCATCTGCCTGGCGCCAAGGTCTCGGGCGGCGTCTCGAACGTGAGCTTCTCCTTCCGCGGCAACGACCCGGTGCGCGAGGCCATCCACACCGTCTTCCTGTACCACGCGATCCAGGCGGGCATGGACATGGGCATCGTCAACGCCGGCATGATCGGCGTGTACGACGAGCTCGAGCCGGAGCTGCGCGAGCGGGTCGAGGACGTGGTGCTCAATCGCCGTCCTGACGCCGGCGAGCGCCTGGTCGCGATCGCCGAGGACGCCAAGGGCGCGGCCAAGGACGAGGGCAAGAAGAACGAGTGGCGCCACGCCCCGGTGGCCCAGCGCCTGGCTCATGCTCTGGTGCATGGCATCACCGACTTCATCACCGAGGACACCGAGGAGGTCTACCGCGAGCTGCTCGCCAAGGGCGGCCGCCCCCTGCACGTGATCGAGGGCCCGCTGATGGACGGCATGAACATCGTGGGCGACCTGTTCGGCCAGGGCAAGATGTTCCTGCCCCAGGTGGTGAAGTCCGCGCGCGTGATGAAGCAGGCGGTGGCCCACCTCATTCCCTACATCGAGGAAGAAAAGCGCCAGCAGGAGGCCGCCGGCCAGGACGTGCGCGCCAAGGGCAAGATCGTCATCGCCACCGTCAAGGGCGACGTGCACGACATCGGCAAGAACATCGTCACCGTCGTCCTCCAGTGCAACAACTTCGAGGTGGTGAACATGGGGGTGATGGTCCCCTGCCACGAGATCCTGGCCCGGGCCAAGGTCGAGGGCGCGGACATCATCGGCCTGTCGGGCCTCATCACGCCCTCGCTCGAGGAAATGCAGTACGTCGCCGCCGAGATGCAGAAGGACGAGCATTTCCGCCTGCGCAAGATCCCGCTGCTGATTGGCGGCGCGACCACGAGCCGGGTGCACACCGCGGTCAAGATCGCGCCGCACTACGAAGGCCCGGTGGTCTACGTGCCCGACGCCTCGCGCTCGGTGGGGGTGGCCCAGAGCCTGCTGTCCGACCAGGCGACCAAGTACATCGCCGAGCTCAACGCCGACTACGACAAGGTGCGCGCCCAGCACGCCGGCAAGAAGCAGACGCCGCTGTGGCCGCTGGAGAAGGCCCGCGCCAACCGCACGCCCCTGGACTGGGCCGGTTACCAGCCGCCGGCGCCGAAGTTCATCGGCCGCCGCGTGTTCCGCAACTTCGACCTGGCCGAACTCGCGAAGTACATCGACTGGGGCCCCTTCTTCCAGACCTGGGACCTGGCCGGTCCCTTCCCCGCCATCCTCAAGGACGAGGTGGTGGGCACGGAGGCGGTGCGGGTCTATGCCGACGGACAGCGCATGCTCAAGCGCCTGATCGAGGGCCGCTGGCTCACCGCCAACGCGGTCATGGGCTTCTGGCCTGCCAACAGCGTGGGCGACGACATCGAGCTCTACACCGACGAGTCACGCAGCCAGGTGGCCATGACCTGGTGGGGCCTGCGCCAGCAGGCCGAGAAGCAGGCCGTCGACGGCGTGATGCGCCCGAGCCGCTGCCTGGCCGATTTCGTCGCACCGAAGTTCGACGCGGCCGGCAAGCCGACGGGCGCGGCCGACTACGTCGGCGTCTTCGCGGTCACCGCCGGCATTGGCGTGGACAAGAAGGAGCAGTACTTCCTGCAGGACCACGACGACTACTCGGCCATCATGCTCAAGGCCCTGGCCGACCGCCTGGCCGAGGCCTTCGCCGAGTGCCTGCACGAGCGGGTGCGCAAGGACCTGTGGGGTTATGCCGCTGGCGAGGCGCTGGACAACGAGGCGCTCATTGCCGAGAAGTACCAGGGCATCCGTCCCGCGCCCGGCTACCCGGCCTGCCCCGACCACAGCGCCAAGCGGGACATGTTCGACCTCCTGCAGCCGCAGGACATCGGCATGGGCCTCACCGAGAGCCTGGCCATGACCCCGGCCGCCAGCGTGAGCGGCTTCTACCTGAGCCACCCCGACAGCACCTACTTCAACGTGGGCCGGATTGGCGAGGACCAGCTGCAGGACCTGGCGCGTCGCCGGGGCGCGCAGCGGGAGGCGCTGGAGCGTCTGCTGGCGCCCAACCTCTGAGCGGGGGCGTCTCGGGCCGGGGGTAGCCCTCCGGCGCCGGTCGGCGCGAGCGCATCTGCCAGAGCCCGGCGGCGGCATCGAGAAAGAACGTGAACAGCAGCATCGGGACGATGCCGTAGTAGGTGCGCGAATCCAGCCGGCCGGCGTCCAGGTCCTCCCGGGCGGCAAAGAGGGTCATCGTGTCCGCGGCCATCGCGCCCAGCATCGCGAGCGCGGAGGCTCCGTCAGCCCAGTCCCGGTCACGCAGCAGGCGGTGGCGCAGGCGCGCTTCCGCTTCGTCGAGCCGCGCCCGGTACTCCTCCTGCCGGCCGATGAGGTGGGGCGCGCCCTGCGCGCACAGCGCCCGCTCCCGGTCGATCCGTCGCAGCAGGGCCTGGTCCTCCGCCGGGCCATGCACCCCCCAGCGGGCCACGCTGGGCGGGGGCTCCAGGTCGATGTGGGGCAAGAGCGTGCCCATCCAGGCGAAGCCGTGCTCGCGCTCACCGGGCAGGAGTGCTCCGGCCAGCAGTTGCAGGAAGGAGGCCCAGACGGCCGGCCCGATCCAGGTGTCCACCTCGGTGTCGGTGCCGGCCTTGCCGGACACCGCCCATTTCATGCAGCCACTGAGCAGGGGGGCCAGCGCCCCGCGGAAGGTGATGCGGTCCGTCGCGCGGAACAGGCAGGCCTGGAGTCCGGCATGCCAGGGCCGGTCCGCCGCGTCCGGCGCGCGCGGGTCGGGCACCAGGGCCTGTGCCGGTACCGGCACAGGCGCCGGAAGCTGCACCCGCACCTGGACCCGCGCCGCCGCAGGCCGGCGCGCAGGCGCCAGGTGCCAGCGAACCCGCTGGGCCTCGTCGGCCCGCGGGGCATGCTTGCCTTCCGGCGGTGTCTCGGGCCGGGGGGCCGCCTGGCGTGGCGGCGAGTTCGAGCGGCTGCGGCTGGGCGGCGTGTGCATGCAGGGGGTCCTTTCGGGGCCGAGAGAACTTCAGGCCGCGGCCAGCAGCGCCCGCCGGTATTGGACGGCTTCGGCCAGATGCGCGGGCGTCACCGTCTCGCTGCCCGCGAGGTCGGCGATGGTGCGGGCCACCCGCAGCGCGCGGTGCGTGGCCCGGCCGCTCCAGCCCAGGCGGGTGGCGGCGTTCTGGAGGAAGGCCCGGCCGGCTTCGTCGAGCCCGGCGTGGTGGAGCAGGGCCTCGCCGGCCAGTTCCTGGTTGGCCTGTCCCTGGCGGCCGAGCGCGCGCTGGCGGGCGGTCAGGCAGCGGCCGCGCACCTCGGCGCTGGTCTCACCCGGTTCGCGGGCCAGCAGCGCGTCGGGCGGCAGGGCCGGCACCTCCACCTGCAGGTCGATCCGGTCGAGCAGGGGGCCGCTGACCCGTGACTGGTAGCGCGCGACCTGGTCCGGGCTGCAGCGGCAGGTGCGCTTGGCATGGCCGCGCCAGCCGCAGGGGCAGGGGTTCATCGCCGCCACCAGCTGGAAGCGGGCCGGAAAGCAGGTGCTGCGCGCCGCCCGGGCGATGGTGATGCGCCCGGTCTCCAGCGGCTCGCGCAGGGCCTCGAGGGCGCTGCGGGGAAATTCGGGGAGTTCGTCGAGGAACAGCACGCCGTGGTGCGCCAGGGTGATCTCGCCCGGCCGCGGCGGCGAGCCGCCGCCGACCAGGGCCACCGCGCTGGCCGAGTGGTGGGGGCTGCTGCGGGGGCGCTGGCCCCAGGCGCCGGGGTCGAAGCGGCCGCACAGGCTGGCGATGGCGGCGACCTCGAGCGCCTGGTCCAGGTCCAGCGGCGGCAGCAGCCCGGGCAGGCGCTCGGCCAGCATGGACTTGCCGGTGCCGGGCGGGCCGACCAGCAGCAGGCCGTGGCCGCCGGCGGCGGCGATCTCGAGCGCGCGCCGGGCGCCGGCCTGGCCGCGGACTTCGGCCAGGTCCGGCCCCGGGGCGGCGGCCGGCGGCGTCTGGGGAAGGACCCGGCACCAGCCGGCATCGTCCGGCGGCGGGTCTTCGGTTGCGGCGGCCGGGTCCGGGCCGATGACCGAGTCCACGCCCGCACCCGAGTCCGCGTCCGCGTCCGGATGCTCGGTCGCGGTCCTGGCCGTGCGGGCGACCACCTGGAATCGGCCCACCACATCCATCAGGTGCCGGGCCCGCCAGACCCGGGCACCCGGCACCAGGGCGGCCTCCTCGGCGCTGCCCGGGGGCAGGACCAGGGCCGCCAGATCCTGGGGATGGGCCTCCCGTGATTCCTGGGCCAAAGCCAGGCTCATGGCCAGTGCCCCCCGTATTGGCCGAAGATCTCCCGAGAGTGAGAGCTCACCTGCAAACTCGTGGGCAGCGATCGCCGCGGGGTCGAGCTGGCCGTTGGCCAGGAGGATGCCGACCGCGATGGGGAGGTCGAAGCGGCCCGAATCCTTGGGCAGGTCGGCCGGCGCGAGGTTGACCGTGATGCGGCGGTTGTGGGGAAAGTCGAGCCCGCAGGTCAGCAAGGCCGAGCGCACCCGCTCCCGGGATTCCTTGACCTCGGTGTCGGCCAGACCGACCAGGTGGAAGGCGGGCAGGCCCGGCGCGAGGTGGACCTCGACCGTCACCGGCCGGGCCTGCAGGCCCAGCAACGCACGGCTTCGCACCAACGCCAGGCTCATCGCCATCCCTCCCCGGTGCGGGGCATGCTAGCAAGCGATGTAGCGAATTGTGCGTGGACGCACCCAAGTGGTGCGTTTTGGGCGACAGACCGGTCTCGCGCACTTCGCGGAGGCCTGCGTCGCCCGTGCGTAAGAGGAGAGAGGCCATCCGGGCCGGGTGGCATGCCTTCTGCTTAGAGCCCTGGCACCTTGTTCATTGTTGAAGCGTCCACGGAGAAACCCCATGAAGTTCAAGTCCACCCTGTTGCTGTCCGCCCTGGCCCTGGGGGCCGTCGCCGCCCAGGCTCAAACCGCCGCCCCGGCCGCTCCGACCGCGAAGGCGCCGGAGCCCGACTTCACCCTCGCCTACAACGTCGGTGCGGTGTCTGACTACCGCTATCGCGGCATTTCCCAGACCCGCCTGAAGCCTGCCATCCAGGGCGGCGCCGACTTCGCGCACAAGAGCGGCTTCTACCTGGGCGCCTGGGCCACCAACATCAAGTGGATCAAGGACAACAGCAGCGCCGGCTACCCCGTTGAAGGCCCGGTCGAAATCGACCTGTACGGCGGCTACAAGTTCGCCGCCGGCGCCGGCATCACCATGGATGTGGGAGCACTGAGCTACCAGTACGCGGGCAACAGCCTCAAGAGCACCAACGGCGGCGGCGCCTATGGCAATGCCACCACCAACGAGGTTTACGCAGCGGCCTCCTACAGCGTGGCCACCTTCAAGTACTCGCACGGCCTCGGCAACCTGTTCGGTAACCTGAACAGCAAGGGCAGCCAGTACTTTGACCTGAGCGCCAACTTCGACCTCGGCGCCGGCTTCACCCTGACCCCACATGTGGGCCGGCAGATCGTCAACCGCTCGCCGTCGCTCAGCTACACCGACTACTCGGTGACCTTGGCCAAGGACCTGGGCAATGGCTTTTCCCTGTCGGCCATGGCCGTGACCACCAACGCCAAAACCGGCCCGGGCCTCTACACCTGGGGCGGCAAGGACGTCGGCAAGTCCGGCGCCGTGCTCGGCGTCAAGTACACCTTCTGATACCAGAGAGGCACCCATGAAACTGGTCACCGCCATCATCAAGCCCTTCAAGCTGGACGAGGTGCGCGAAGCGCTCTCGGGCATCGGCGTGCAGGGCATCACCGTCACCGAGGTCAAGGGCTTCGGCCGCCAGAAGGGCCACACCGAGCTCTATCGCGGCGCCGAGTACGTCGTCGACTTCCTGCCCA
>JACCEA011782364.1_pt1 | contig 18439 bp, 22 predicted proteins | sample 7449851 | NCBI WGS metagenome assembly JACCEA01 (sample SAMN15323453, study PRJNA562643) | freshwater metagenome | isolation source: river surface water | place: USA:Blue River Watershed | collected 2017-08-18
AATAAGAATGAATATGTACGATGTGGTGATGTTTGTGATTTGATTTCTTCAATCTAGTTATTTCAATCTCCAATTACGATTATTCGGAAGATGTTGCTACAGTGGCTGCGCTTGTTGTAGTTTAACGAAAAAATTAAGTTGGTGTCATCGCGGAACAAACTTCGATCTCAAAATGACAATCGTTAATTATGCTCTCCGTCAATGCCATTTGGGAGAGTTACAACTTCAGTCAACATTGCACCTTCAAAATAGTTTCCTGGATAGTACGAGTCTACGGCGAATTCTAGTTGTACAACATCTCCTGACACAGAAAACATAGTGAAGCCCTGGTTGCGGGAAGATCTTCCGCCTGCTTCTTGAGGCACCAATCTAGAAGTAAAACAGAATGACCAGGGGAGATCGAGAAGATTTCATTTGTTTACTTGTAACACAGAAGGGCATTTCCTCCAAGCGAAGCAACATGAGAACGTGCAATTGCATTCACTTCAGACAAAAGCAAATAGAAGAAAGATCCCAAAGAAGCTTCATTCCTAACTGTCCACGCATCCTTAATAAAATGCAATTGGATTGGACCGAGATATCGTTTCACTCTATATAAAATTGAAATTAACATAAACCGGTTGATTGAAAGTTTATACAAATACCTGGTCCCTGGAATACCAGGAAGAGGAGAAAGTAAAACTTGACCAAGTGAAGCGCTGATACTACCACTGGACTTTCGAAGTATTTGCATCGCATTTGGAGATGTGGCAAGTTTGTGTTCAGACACTAAACATGAATGATTATCATGGAGAGGGATTAAACTTTACCCAACTTACCTACAAATAGCTTGTTCTCTGGACCATTATATGATGGCGGATTGATCACTCGAATTGATGGGTCGCTATGGAGCTGGAATTGCTGACAATAATTTATATCAGGGCGATATGGCACTGGAGAAGCATTTCCGGTTTGTGGATTTGCTGATGAAGATCCGCTTTGTGCAGAAATCATTGTTGAAGATCGGAACGGTCTCGGACTAGAGGAAATAAATGTATTTCTCACCTGCTCCGATGTAAGAGATACCTCGTCAATTGTCTCCAATCTGGAGGTACTCTTATAAGAACCTATTGCAATATCTTCTTCCACATGACTCTCTGATTGATCACCAGCTACTGCGTAACTATCACCAGAGCTATTAGAATTTGCTCTATTCCTCGTCACACTTTTGTCAGAAAATGTGTGATCAAAGGATTGCGAGCGAGAATGTCCAGGGCGACCAACGCTGCGAGGGGAAAAAATAAATAATCTCCTAGTAGTAAACAACGAAACACTCACATAGGACTTGATGCATGCGCTTTGCTGCTTATTGAGGTAATGGTATTATCGAATTGGATTATGCAATCTAGTTTCGGAACAATCCAACCCCCTCCTTTTGTACTGTTGTGAGTCACATCATTGCATTCACCTTGTGCGCCGTCTAATCCACAATTGATAGACAACTGACGAGACCGAACCATCTTATTTGGCGATACATGGTGTACCTACGAAATATAATGAACGACAATCAAAACTGTCACAAACGAAACACCCACCATAGCTGTGAGAAGAAGTTCAATTTGGCCATCTTCAATAACATTGACATCTTCGGTCAAACTTAGTACGTGACAAGGAACCATGGTGCGAACGGTCAAGCACAGCTTTAAGTATGCTTCTTGGAATATTTTGTCGAGCACTGAACTCAAATCAATTCCATTTTTTTGTAATGTAGCTATTTAGGAAATACGTAATGGTGTTGTAAAACTCAAATCTAGGATCTCACCTCGCTGGTGGTCAATGAACTTTCCTCTCCTCAAAACTGTGACTTGACGACCCAAACCGATAAGAGAATCGTTTCCACCCGGGACAACCTGCACAAATGATTAATCACTGCATAAAACGAATCAAAAACTACTTCAAAAAACTAACACTTACAGAGAGATTTACCAAATCAAAACCACGTGGGCTTACCCAATCTCTCAAAACTACATTTAGATCAGCATCAGTTTCTTCGTCAATTTCCAAAATGAAAGGCATTTTAAGATCCTTATATATTACTCTCTTTTGTTTCTTTTTGCCATCTTTTACACTCACTCTTACAGTACTAGTATTCGTTCGCGATGATTCTTTTAGTTTAATTTGCTTTATTGTGCGTTTAGCCCTACTTTCATTTTCTTGAGTACCATCTGATCTTTTGCTTCCAAAAGAAGTAGATCTTGCTCTCCCAGATGCAAGACCATCAATGCCATCGTCTCCTTTATTTCCCTTGTCATCACCCAGTTCTAACGCTGAGCTACCGTCACTGCTTTCGGAATCGGAGCTCGATGAGGGACTTTCAAGACTACTGCTATCTCCACCAGATGAATCATCGGAAGAAGAACTGGATGATGAGGAAGATGACGATGAAGATGCGGAGCTTCTGGATCTGAGCGAGTTCTGATCATCATCGCTATCTTCATCTTTTTGTTTTGAGCTAGTGTTTCGATTTTGTGGCTCTGTAACAACTACAACCCCTGGACCAGTATCTTCCGATTTGTCCGCAAAGTTATCTTCGGCGGATGAGGGATTCAGCATTTCTCGATTTATTGCGATAAGCTGCTCTATTTCCCTCTGAAGATTATTTAAACGATGATCATTATCAAATTTGGTACTGCTCGATGCATTAAAGTGGTTGGTAGCACCTCCATTATTGCTTGTACTTGTAGTTCTGCCAAACTGGATATTTGACGGAGGAGGCAACGACTCTAAATACACTGCCGTGCAAAATGCTGTGGCAATAACAACTTCGTTGCTAACATGGAGTTTGCAACTATAGCCAAAAGCAGCATTCATGCCTAGTACTTTCAGTTTGAGCATAATCTGCCGTTGTATGTCATATTCCAAGAATGGCAACATTTCAGATATCTTAACAGCATCTGCTTCACCACTTGCAGGCTTCCGCACACGACAAACTTTGCTTTCCAACAGTCTACCCTTGCCACGGACCAAAAGACCTAGAGGCAACTCCGTTGTGCTAAGAATATTTTCCGGGACCCATTTCCGCTTACACAACAAGCATGGCACCAAACGCATGAAAGCAAACGGTGCAGTGTTATGATTATAAGGGACATGTGAGGAGCTGCACTGACCTCTTGACTTCTTTTTAAAAATAAAGGGTTTTGAAAACCCATTATTAGATTTCAGCGTTGTGGATTTCGAAGCTTGAGCCTCCGATTGGTCATCATTGGTATGGTTGGAGGCATCAAACGAGCTTCCTCGTTGATTATGACGATCTGCCCCTGATGGAAAATTATCAGCACTTGCGGGAGTGCGAGTACTAGGATTGCGGCTTGGAGAAGAAAATTCCTCAGATTCCAGCGGAATTGGCGAAAATGGTTCGGTAGAAACGTTGATCGAATTTCTTCGAGATGGAGTGGCTTGGGAGGAAAGAGATGGATCTAGTGGGGGCAAGTTGTTAGGTGCGATAGGGTGAACAGACCCTTTAACATTCGCAGCTGTGCCCATTGCACTGAGAATACACACATCTCCATGAATTGTACACATTTCCTTGTATCCAATTATGTACCTACAACATAAAGTCTTTGCGTGAGATTTTATCTCTTCTCTCAATTCCTTCCACCACTCTTCTCTAGTATCTTCTTCACTAATTGTTGCTTCAGGTTTGCCAAGATATTTCACTGAACGAGAAAGAACTAGCCCACCAAGCTTAATATGTACATGCGAAGGAAAACTTGTCAATGTGATCAGCTGAATTTCATTGTGAAAAATATTGGAATTCTCTGCTGCACCAGTTGTTCCTAATCTATCAATCGCTGAAATATATTCTGCTTTCATTCTCGGCATACTTTCTCGCACATTTTTTTCTATCCCAAATGAAAATGGCATCAATTGGGTGGCAGTGATTGTATTGTCATCCACTGCCCTGAGAAGAAAGTATGGATCAGCTTTGGAAGTAGTTGAACCACGCACTAATTTCGGGGCCAGTATTTCAGCATTATCTTTACTAATTACTGCTGTTTTACCAATAGTTTTGAGAAGATTTTGCCATTCCATGATACCAGAAGTAATAAAATTGTATCGAACTCTTGGGATTTCAGCGTGTTTATCTCCACTTACATCAATTCGAAGTAGTCGGCATGCTGTTCCGTAAGCACGTGCAATTATACCAGAAGCACCTTCTGTATCCAGATGAAACGAATACCCCAATACAGCATTACCTCCCAATTCGAAGACCTTTTTCCCCAGCTTTCGACGAACCTCGGCACTCAAGGTATATAATGTTTTCATTCTATTATCATTCGATGCCTTGTTTCCCTGCAAGAAATAATCTTTCCAACTATTTTCTGCGTCGTCTTGAATCACTAATTCATCAACAAACCCAATTATTTCTTGAACAAAATAATTTCGGGGTGACACAGTGGAGCTGTAAAAGAACTGTATCCCGGCGGAGGAATCAAGGAACGGATTTTCATTACTTATAAATTGAAGTTTCACTGTAATATAAAGAGAACCACGTATACCTCGTGCAGTATCAAACAATGGAAACCAACCAGAGATGACCAAATCTTTTTCAAAACCATATGTGGTCCGCATGATAAGTGGATTTAAATCAATGTAAGCCACCCCAATAAGTTCCGATGAATATAAATCATGGTCCATGCACCGCAACTCAAGGGGTTCGTCTTGCATTATGGAATCATCAACATAGTCAAACTGGAATTCCTCGCCCCACACCGGGTTTAGACTGCGTCGGCAAGTGAGCGTACGAGCACTATGCTTCTCCAGTTTGATTTCAACATATGCATCAGTGGAGGACTCTGCTGCCGCATTTCTATCCATGGGAGGGAGATCTCTTCCCTTTTCGATTCTGATTTTCACATTCGAAGGCATAGCAAACCTGGTCCTAGGAAATATCGTATTATGTATATCAAATTTTCTTCTACAATATTATACTACAATACGGAATCGCTGAAATCTGTAGATAGATGTTGTTTTTTGTTTTGTTTTCGCACTTTAATTCAGTTACAGCGGTTTTGCCTACCGGTAGATAGATGTAGATGATGTAGATAGATGCATAATACAATACTAGTCATGGCCTAAATATGTAAGGTGACCCTTAATTAAAAGTGGTCAAAAATAGTTTATAGAGGAAATTCACTTTTTCGGGGGTATTAATATGTTATCCACAAAAAAATAAAATTTGTGGATAACATATTAATACCCCCGAAAGGGCGAATTTCCTCTATAAACTATTTTTGACCACTTTTACATAAGTTATTTAGGCCATGACTAGAATACTAAAAGGCCTAAGTAATATAGAATAATAATACCTATGGTATATAAAATATCTCTTAACATGTATTTAGTATTGTGAAAACATGTCAATCAGCATAGTTAACTACATTCGAATATTATATTATAATGAACATAGGCAGATAGGTATGTAATAACGTTAAGTACTTTCAAGAGTAATATTTTGCTGCAATATAATTCAGATCTGGGATCCAAAACAGATTAGAATGATTATTTATTAGACTAGTCACTATGAACATGTCAACACAATCCATATTTATTAAAATTTGCAAAAAGGAAATAAATTACACAACCTGAGTTTCACCTACTGAATGCGATGATGGTAGTGAATCCCATAGCGATGGCGCTTTTGCATTGAAAAAACATCTTATCTTCTCCATTGAATCATTGGATATGCCTGGAATTTTTAGAACTTCGCGGGAGCATTCAATCAACCTTGCAACACTGCTGAAATATTGAACGATTAGGCTACAATCCGACTCAGGGATTTCCAGTTCCGAAAAGCATTGCTTCAAAATAGATAGAGCCATCTCAGAGGAAAAATAATCTCTGCGGGTAATTTCGATGAACATTGCCTGCTTTTCAAACTTTGCCTTATCATTCATCATATCATAAAGATTGTTGATAAGATTTACTGCCTCTTGAACTGATGGAACATGAAACAATCTCATCATCCCCCCCGGAACTCCCAATTGAAAATTCAGCCATTCAGTGTTATTAATATCCCCAATAACAATCAATGACGAATTTTTAAACTGTTGTTGTGTCGATTCCAATCTTTCCAAAAATTCTTTTTGAGAATTCCAAAGCTCATCCACAAATATAATCACAATAGAAAGGGATGGGGAGCAGTCGTTGAATCTAATAATACATAATGTAATAATATATTCAATGGTCAATTTTCTGAGCAAATCCGGATCGACTAGACATACATTAGATCAGGCTGAATAGTAGTGCTATAGCGAATACTTCCGCTATTTAGTCCAACTATCAGATCTGATATGGTGGTGAAGACTCGTACTAAAAAACACTAACAGCGAACATACCCGATCCTCTCAACCTTGCATTTACAATCAAGGGCATTATAACAGTGCACTGGTTAGCAGATATGAGAAAATTGATGCCACAATGATTCCATATTTTGAGCCGATATTTAAGTTATTCCGTGGTAATTATCAATCTCACCAAGTTCCACGTCACATCAAATTGCATTTATAGTTAATAGTTATCCACAGTGGTGAAAAGAGGACCATAATATTATATATTTATATGAGCTTCCATTTCTAATTTTTATCTGAAAGTTATATGATGTGGATTAATATGAATGTGGAATGTGGAATTCATGTATTGTACCGTCGGTCGTCGGTATAAAACGGTACTTCTACATAATTGTCATCATGACATGATGTGATTGTGATACCAGGATAATGTCCAAAGATTGGGAATAATGAATGAATGTGTCTTGCTGCTCTGCTGCGCTGCCTGCTGCTCTGCTGGCTGCTTCCTTCCGCCCGCCAAAAAATCGCACCCAGCAGGCGAGAGCAGCAGAACAACCCAGCAGAAGCAGCAGCACAGCCACGCGCAACATGCTCTCGAACATGTGTGCTTCTTCCTGCTCCTCCCACCCACGCGCAACGGCAGCATGCTGCTCGGCGCGGCGCTGTGGGCCAACAACATGCACAATTTTTTTCTTCACCGATGCACCGATGTATATAATTCATTTAGGCCTTAATTGATCTATCAGAGCTCTTCCCTGTTTGACGACCCTTTCACTTTTGTGACTATACTGAGTGAAATACTGGATCAATAGCATTATGTTGTATCGTAGATTTATGTTATGATAGTAATGGAAGTGATTGGCTAAAGTACTTCTGACTAGGGTAATAAATAATATAATGTCCTCTATATATTCTCTATGATTTCTCTGGTCCATTCGCGCTGCTCTACAAAATCAGGTTCATTCATCAGAGAATATATCGCACAGCATTGTGGAGAGCACATTGCATCAGCAGCAGGGATTGTATCGCTCTGGTCGATCGGAGTTTTTAACCTTCTATTTGCATGGTTTCCATTGAAGTGTGTTATTACTGATATTTTTCCCATCATCTGTCAGAGGTAAATTATTAGCGCGAACTCCACTGGGTGCACGCTTGTGATGAGAATTATTAGGATTATGGAAAGCGAACAATAGCTTTTTGTTTGGATGTAAACTCTCCATCAGTTCAAAGCTTGATTCAAGCTGTGCGATTAAATCATCGTTAGAAAACCATCCGTCTCTATTTATGCCACATTCAATAAAAAACTATGAAACTCTGAACTGTTTCATCCCCACAAGATATGAATCCTGCATGGACAGATGAACCCTGACATCATCCAGTACAAAACATTTGTCTTTGGTTTCAAATGACGTTTTCTGCCCTCCATCCATATCATTGGTGCTCCATCATTAGCGTAGAAAGTACACTCATCATGATTTATATACACTACTTGACGATATTTTTCAACTTCTGATTGAGAATCTGCCATACGTACGAGTTCGTTTCGAGATTGCCTTTTTGGCAGCTTTCCTGCATCTTTTTAGACCAGCCATCGACGACACGAAATACCAGGAGCAAATATTGGTAATATTTAATAACGCTAATAATTTTCTCGTTGCAGCTGTCATAAATATTTACCTAATTAGACCCTAAATGCCTGCCAAATTCGTCTACCCTAAAATCATAAAATTTGGGGGTGGTTTATATATTACTAATTCGCAAGATAATATGTATCACAAATCAAATAGAAATCAAAAGTTGAATACTGCGCAATCGAGATGGGGATAATCCCCGAACGAATAAGATATCAATAGGCAAAAAATTACATAAACCTCCCCCAACCGCGAGCATACATTTCTTCCACTGCCAAAGTATCTTCAAAACTATTACACCACCCTTGAACGCTTTACAATAAAACAGGAGTGCTATCACTTGTGATTTCGAAGGAGTCAATTTTGATTCCACATGTAGCAGCTTCCACTGTTATCTCGAAAGATGTTGATAAAATACCACATATCCTTCAATAACCATCAATATAGGTATCCTGAGAACATGGACATTGAATAATCTTGCCATAAATCCAAAAGAGCCACTCTGCCTGTTCATTCCAGAGTGCAGATACACCAATTATCGCCTGCAATCCCCTACAAACTGTTGAAATAGGGTGAATTGTTCAGAATTGTCCGATAAATCACTTTGCTACATCAAGCTAAAGTTGTGGCCAAAACGATGAACCGCTGCGATGGGCAGTATATCGTTTGAATTTTCCTTCAGGAATAGGAAGCCGAAGTACAAAAACTATTCAGAAGAGGAATTTCGCGACAGGTCGCCGATGAGCGATTGAATTTTGACATTAAATAAAAATGTTGGTCGCGCTTTCTCACTCAAACTCGCGAATATTTCAAAAAAGCGTCATGTATGTTTGTTTTTCATTTTCATTTTTGTTCCTCCACAATAAAATAATGATGATGAAAATGAATGAACAGCAATTTTCATGTCTCTAAATAAAATAGACACATAGGACTAAATGTTCCATCGAAAATCCGAAATTCCAGGAAAATCGACACAAATGAATTCTAATTTCGATCCGCATTTGGCTGGCCGTGGGCTGGCGCTCTGCAATTCAAACCACCACCAGCATTTCTAATTGTACTGTTATTGATCTTCATCCCATCTATAATCCGCATCAGATCGGCTCAATTCAGTTGTTATATACATTTCTTAGTTGGGATCGTGAAATGGCTGACTCATACGAAATTCCATCCCTAGATGACATAAATGGTAATGAGCGATTGGTCGGTTCGCGTATCTCCGTCTACTGGGATGGTGATGACGCATTTTATCCATGTCGCGTTGTGAATTATGATAAGTCCCAGGATCGCCATACAGTTCTATATGAGAATGATGCATCCGGGGTAAGATATTCGGAAGATCTCAAAAAATCGACTTGGAAAATATGGAAAGGTACTGATGAGGATTACATGAAAATACTGCAAGAACAAGTAAGTTCAATTTTTATTCAACTTCGCAACAAGTAGTATGATAGTCTTGTATTTGTGATGTATTGATTTTTCAAACACTCTTTCAAAATGTTACGTTGCGTTTATAGTGTGCTCTTGTTTGTTCAACAGGCTGTCGCTAAGGGCGTTGATGTGATGGTCGTAGCAGATCCTAACAATCCAGAGTCTTCCAAGAGTAAAGCTGTGTCTTCTAAGAAGAGCAAGATTCCAACCTACTCTGTGATGGTATTGGAAGCTGTAATCAATCTTAATGAGCGTGAAGGTTCTTCCTTGCAAGCAATTCGGAAGTATATCCTTCAGCACTATGATATCCGTCAACACCAAACTGCCAGTTTTCATAACCTTACTTTAAAAGCTGTTAATAAGGCTGTTGCCGTAAACGAATTGGAAAAATTCAAACATTCCTTTCGATTGTCTCAAGCCGAAAAGGATCGTAGAAAAGAAGCTGAGAAACGAGCTTGGCAAGCTTTGCAACGATCTTTGCAACCACCGGTGAGCAAATGATGGCTTTTCTTTATACTCTTTTCGTAATTGTTTTTTGATTTTAGAAATTTAATCATAGCAATAGTAAAGGAGACAGCAGAAAAGATGGATCGAAAGATGTTTCGTTGAGCCGAAAAATGACTCCATTTGTCATCGATAATATGTCTCTAAATGCTGTTGCGCAAGCTCACAACAAATCAGTGAGAAAAGAATTACTAGATTTTCGTAATAAGCGTGATAAATTTTTGAGGAAAAGGTTGCATTTGTTGCGCCCTTTTTTGCCTGAAAAGGTACAGTAGTTGTTCTTGTAACTGAGTATTTCCAACACAATACTTTTGTTTTCAGGATTATTTCATGAGAAGAGATCTAGAGGAAGTACAACGTAAGGCAGAGCGTAAGGCTACTAAAAAGTCTCAAGAAGATGCGTCAGCTGCTGGTGCATTTCACAGCAACTCAAATGAAGGAAAATTAGAGACGTCCATGGACGTGGAGGTACCAACAGCAGTATCTGAGTTTGACGATACAGCTCAGGAGGCTAGACATGATGAAAATGAGGACGAGTCTAATTTAAGTGACATAAACGGTCTATTCCGCGGTTTCCCAGAGGGCATCAATGGTGATCTCGACACAAGCATCGTTGTACAACCCGTTGTCCCTTGTGAACAAGCGTTGCAGCAAATCGTAAATGGTTTCGAAAATAATGAAGTTGTAAAAGTTGAAACAATGAAGTCCAATGAACAACCCACCTTGTATGGTTGTGATGAGGATAATGCTATTATTATGGAAGCAGCTCAGACTGACTCTTCTGCATTGCCTTTGTTGCTTACCTCCAAAAATCGTTTTGCTTCTGAGGTTGATGATGACGAAGAGATTGATGAAACCAAGTTGTTCTACTCTACGTTGGAAGGTATTGTCAATATTGAAAAGCCCTCCATTCTTCAGGCGGATCTCCATGACCATCAAGTGGTTGGGATTAGCTGGATGGTTCATATGTTCAAAAATGGCATGCCAATGATACTTGGTGACCAAATGGGTTTAGGAAAGACGCTACAAACGATAGGATTCTTGAGCTACCTGCACGAAAAAATGAACAAGAAGGGTCCTCATCTGGTAGTGGTCCCATTGTCTGTTTTATCTAACTGGCTTTCTGAAATTGAACGATTTTGTCCTTCATTTCGAGCTGTTCGTTTTCATGGCCCTAAATCGGAGCGCGATCGTATTAAGGAAGAAGAGATGAGTGATTTGAAAGAATTTGATATTGTTGTGACGACGTTTGAAATTTTAGTTTCGGAAATAAATTTCTTTCGCAGAAAATATGTTTGGACGACTGTCATTGTTGATGAAGGTCATCGCTTGAAGAATGAAAAGAGCCAGTTGAGCGAAAAACTTCGTTGTGTTCCTTGTATTTCGAAGATCCTGTTAACTGGAACTCCTTTGCAAAATAACTTGCACGAACTCTGGGCATTATTATTTTATTTAGTGCCGGATGTTTTTACCTCATCTGAACCATTTGATCAAGGCTTCGATCTCGTACGTGGAGTCATTGATAATGTTGTATTGCGAAAAGCGAGAAAGATGTTAAGTGTCTTCATGTTGCGTCGTGTAAAAGAGCAAGTAGATATTAAATTGCCCAGTCGAAAAGAGGTGACATTATTGGTTAATCTTACAACTCAACAAATCGATTTGTACAAACAAATTTTATGTGGTTTAGACGCTAGTACAATTGAAGTTGTCATGCGTGAAGGTGCCAAAGATGTTACAAAAACTGCCATAGCTGTTGGTGACGTTCCGAATGGCACAAGCAGTGGTAACAGTGCATCTGAGGACATGGAAGACCAAAATATTACTATGTTAATAAAGACTACGAGTACAAAATCTACCAAGTCGGTGAAGGAAGAAGGGGGTGGAAGTGGAAATGATTCTGATTGGCGAAAATTGATGAATATTTTATTGCAGTTGCGTAAGATTTGTAATCACACTTACTTGTTACCTCACGTTGCTCCGGATCCATATGAAGCTACTGAAGATATTGTCACAGGTTCTGGTAAATTATTGATGTTGGATCGGATGTTGCCTCCACTACGAGCAGATGGGCATCGCGTATTGATCTTCAGTCAATTTACGAGTATGCTTGATATTTTGGAGGATTATTGTGAGCTCCGCGATTATCCTTTTGTAAGATTAGATGGTGAGACAAATCGTGTCAAACGTCGTTTGGATGTTCGTCGTTTCAACGCCCCAAATAGTCCTTTATTCATCTTTTTGATCTCCACCCGCGCAGGAGGATTGGGTTTAAATTTAGCATCTGCCGATACAGTAATCCTTTATGACTCTGATTGGTTAGAATCGATTAATATTGTTGTTTCAACTTTTAACTATGATTTTTCTCAACAGGAATCCGCAGGTTGACTTACAAGCAATGGAACGTGTGCATCGAATTGGACAAACGAAGCCTGTCCGTGTATTTCGCCTCGTTTGTCGCGGCTCGGTAGAAGAGCGCATGATCAGTCGTGCGGAGAAAAAGCTTTTCCTCAATGCAATGGTTGCGGAAATAGATCCGGACGAGCAGCTAAATGAACACGGTCAAAAGGGTGGAGGAGAGATAATGGAGGCGCTGGGTGTGGGTGGGGCAACTATGTCGAAAGCAGAACTTGCCTCGTTAATTCGGTTCGGTGCAAATGCCGTATTTGATTCGGCATCATCATCTTCTAATAATAATATTTCTGAAGATGAATTGTATCAATTGCTAGAACGTGATGGTCGTGACAAAACCATGGAACCGATCATCACTGCGGAGGCCGTCAGAAATTCTGAGGATGATACCGCTTTTAACAAGGCCCAGCAGCAGATCAAAGAACGCATGGAAACTTTGCAGGAGGTTGATTTGCGCCAGTTAGGCAACATGGTATTTACAAAAAAGAAATCCGATCGAAAGTCTTCGATCGGAAGCAATAGCGCTGCGGTTAATGCATTGTTGACCGGAAATGAAACGGCTTCATCATTGATAATCAGCGAAAAGAGGCAGAGCAAGAAGCGCATTGTCATGATCGATGGGAAGGGCACTGGTTATGGTGGTGCCGTCCCAGTTCTTGCCAGTACGATAGAAGCAGAAGTGGTCAATAACGGCGACGATGATGAGCCAGTATTTAAAGCTAGAGGAAGACAATGGGTTCATCGCCATTTTTGCACCCTTTGTGGCAAGGTTGAGAATGATGATCCTGACGCAAAGGCGGTGGGAGCTTCTGTTTTCAAGAGCGAAAACGTTATTGGTGCAACACCCGCCTCTATCAAAAAACAAAACAAGGTGCAAGTTGTCTCCCCTGCACCAGTTGTTGATGTATCTGGCCCTCCTGCATTTACAAAATGCGCACACTGCCCTTTCATCTTTCATAGTTATTGTGGTGAGAAATTTAATCTCTTTAATACAAAGGGATCATCTGGGATGTATATCTGTCCTCACCATCGTTGCGTTGACTGTAATCGCTCCACCGCTTCTGCTGGTGGTTTACTTTTTCGTTGTGCGGGGTGTCTCACTGCCTATTGTGAGGATTGCTTACCTCAGGATGAAATCGATAGCGTTGGACGTTGTAAACCGTTAGAAGCATTTGGATATAACTCAAAGCAAGCATATTATATTAAGTGTCCAACTTGCTGTTCGATTGAAGGCTTCAAGCCTCTTGGTGTCTTAGGCGATCAGCCAGTCTGTGGTATCGACGAAATCGAGGAACCTTCCACTGATCTGGATGTTCCCACTGAAAGTGCTGCCACAACCACAGAGGCGTTGGATGACCCCGCCAACAAGATGAAACATGTAATCCGTATTCAATGGGATGAAATCCTTCCGCCTCCTCCACCGCCACCCCCTGAATCAAAAAGTAAGAAGAATAAAGGTAAAAAGAGGAAGGTGGCGGATGGAGATGCCGCATATGACGAAGAAGAAGAGAATGAAGATTATTTTCAAACACCTAAGAAATCTAAAGGAGTCAGTGGAAAGGGAAAAGCATCTGCTGCCAAGCCAAATGGGAAAAAAGATCAGAAAGATTTGAAAGATGAATCTGATGAGGAAGAAATCGGCGAAAGCGTATCTGCGAAATATACTCCTTCCAAAGGAAAGAAGAAGAAGCTAGACGAGATGGGTATGAGCATCAAATTTTTCCTTATTTGTTTTAACTTGTTGTAATTCGTTTGATTTTAGAAGATGATACATTGCCCGTTGTGAATCACCCGAAGGTTATGGCTGGTTGCAACTTGTCGAAGGGGCTTGCAGTGCTGAATACTCACGAGAGTCTCCGTGAGTTGTTGTCTATGACCAGTCCGGATAACTTAGATGTAAATCAAGAATTCGCGGTTATTGTAGCCAAGATTGATGCAGGTAATGTTCAATGGATGAATCATGAAATTTTGTTTTAACACTCTTGGTATTGAAGGACGCTATCGCTCCACAAATCAGTATGTCAATGATGTGAGGTACATAATTGGCGGTAAAGTTTTGAAAAAGGTTGTATCAACTCTTGGTGGAGATAAAGCTGCAAAGGAAAAGGCAACTACTCTAGGAAACCATTTATTGGTCTTTTTGAAAGATGTTCTTGAACCAAAATTGCAGTTATAGGTTGCCGTTTAGTTGAATGTATATGTAATAGTTTCATTGGTTGGTAATAATTGTACATGCGCTGTGTCTTCAATAAAAATTATGATAACTCTAGGTGATTATACTACACGTGTGAAAATTGGTTTTCCTTATCACACATAATTGAAAAGATCGACTTTTGCAAGCATATAACTTTCTTAATAAGATCCATCGAAAAGAATGTCTATTTCAACCCATAAACTCGACTGGTACTTTCAATTGTCTTCTTGTATATAAAACAATTACACTGTGCTTTTTCACTATGTTGCATCGCACAACCTTTACAAATTCGCAGTAGTTCAAAGGGAAAACTCCGAGTGACTTTTTCTTCTTTTCCACAAATTGTGCAACAGTTACCAGAACATGTATGGTCAACATTGTCTGTAGCAGAACTCTGGAGAGATTCCTGTCAACATAGATGTCATGGCAAAATAAAGAAATGGAAGAAGTCTACCATACCCTCTTCTGAGAGATTTCCTTGAATGCTTGAGTCAATGAATGCAACGCACTATCACAAATATCAATTGTTGTGAAAATATCTAGCGGCGGTCGATAGTCTAGGGTAAGCTTTTTATATTTTTCTTGACTCAAGCAAAGTTGTCTTCTCAACCCATCATTTGTACTTCGCTCTTGAGAAAGTGCTTCTAGCGCTGCATTTGAGTACTCTTGCATTTGATTTTTGAAATCCCCCAATTTCTTTTGTTCTAATTTTAGTTGGAACTCCATATTAACCAATTGATTTTTGAGATGGGGCTCGAGAGCTGTATGGGAGAGTTTATCATACAACGAAGGTTGATCCTTTTGCTGATTGAGTGAGATTCCAGGCGGAGCATCGGGGGTCTGCAGCTGTGAAAACTGCATTCAAATAGGAGGGATGTCACACTTGGTATATTTTACCTCATTAAAAAAGGTCATGAGACGCTTATCATTTGCCATCCCAGCTGCAAGTTGGCCATTCTTCAGATTACAAAGAAGTTTCCTCAATCATAGAGTACAGTCGATTCAACTTGATGAAGTAACGAACCTGATTGACGATTGTTAATGATGCCTTTCCATTATTAACTAAGAACTTGACTGATTCGAAGTGGCCATTTTCAACAGCCCACATCAACGGCGTATAGCCATACTATATCAGAATGAATAAATCAAAAGTCATTAGTCCTCACTTGGGTACAATTACCTCAACATCAACGGCATCGATTTCAGCACCAGCTTTAAGCAAATAATCCAATATCTCTACACCATTATTAGCAGCAGCATGCATCAAGGGAGTGTAATTTCGCTATTCAGTTATTATCCAACAATGATATAAATTCACAATCAAATTATGCTTACTCTGTTTTTAGGGTTGACCTCAGCGGAACATTTTTCAATGAGATACTCAACAACTTCAAGACAATCATGATCTACAGCCCACATGAGCGGTGCGCAGCCTGTCTTTGAGGTGTAGTAGATGGTAAAAACAGTCAGATTTTCAGGTTAAGGGCTAAATCGTTGCGCTCACTTTGTCTTTGAAATTTACGTCTGCTCCAAGATTGACGAGATACTCAACAACTTGAACATCACCACTCCATGAGGCCCACATCAATGCTGTTTGGTTCTAAAGTAATCATGAATAAAATTAAAGATAAGTAACAATTCTTTTTGTATGAGTTACTTTTTCATACTTCACATCGACATTTTCGAATTTGTATGCAGAAATAATGCGGCGAATCTGGTCTATATTTCCGTTTCTCGCAGCATCATGAAGCTCTTTGATTTTATTCCCCTCATTCATACTATGCATGATCGGAAATGGATTCATAAGAATTACTTTACCATTTACTTTACCACTTTACTTTACTCTCCTCATCAGAAAAAGGACGCCACAACGGCCGCAAGAGGGCGCGAAATGATGAGATTCCTGGTAGCGGCTTATTTAGGTCCTTCACTTTCTGTGGCCGTTTCATCGTTGGGTCGAGACACCGGATACCAAAAAATATTACTTAGTATATATTGAAATCCAAATATATTCAAAATGGGACCAAAAAAGCAAAAGAAATCCAAGGCTGAATTAGAAGAAGAGCGTCTTGCTCGAGAAGAAGAAGAAAGGAAAGCCCGAGCAGCCGAAGAAAAGCGTTTAGCCGAAGAGCGGGAAAAGAAGCGACAAGAAGAAGCTCGAATCGCAGCAGAATTGAAAATAATCCGCGAAGCGGATTTGGATAGATGGAAGGGAGAATATGAAGATTTTATTGATGAATTAAAAGTTAAGCATCTGCAATTACTTGCAGAAGAGAAGAGCGAGGTCAGGAGGAAGCAATCTTCTTTCGTTTTAATTTTGCTCTAATAATTCTTCTCTACAGAATGAGCGCATTGAATGGTCAAGATATAAAGAGCCAAGTGACGAGATTGACGCGACATTGGAACGAGATATGAATACTTTCATTACGTTGACGCGCGAGAACACTACTAATGACATGAAAGAGAGTATCGAAGTGATAAAGCATATTGAAAAACTCTCTTCAACGGTTGAAGATGTGTGGAGTAATAGTTTGGCCAACAAAGATTATCCCATGCAGGAGCGCGCATACAATAATCTTCACATTCTTCGAGATATGATTTTAGAAAAACTCGATCAAGCGACAATTCCAATGATTCGCTTCGCAGAGAAACATCTCAATGATCGCGTGGAGTTAAATTGTGAAGAAGTTGCAAAAGAAGTGTCCATTGGATTATGGGCTACATTCAGTGATATCAAACCAATACGTAAGTCTGTGCAACTGGAAGCAATGGGAATTCAATTAGATATTCCGAAGCAAGTTCTGCAGCAACACGAACGTTACGTTTATCGCGTTATTCGTCTTCCTATCGTTACCTACAATCTTGATTCTTATATGCACAGCAAAGGACACCATATGGTGACGCTTGAACACAATAACCATCATCACCTCAATCGTCACAGTCATCATCACCATAGCCATCACATGAATCGTAGTCCCAGTCTTCATTCTGCTCACCCCGCTCACAATGCATTTGGTGCTGGTCGTCACCACCACAGTGACATGTTGCGTAGAAAGAGCAAAGATTCCGTTCCTTTGTTGGACATACAAGGTACTCCGGATGGCGTTGTAGCACCCGTTTCAGAAGCAGCTCTGCATGATGGTGAGGCTCACCCACTTGGAGATGAGGATAAGCCAAAGTCTGCAGTCGCACCATCCTTGTCTCCTGAACAACAAGCGGCTTTGAACAGTAAATATGTCGTCGGAGATCTCGTCTACTTTGATATTTTATATGCACCGGCGCAACCTTTTAATTTGCGGGCAAAGAAATGGCTAATTCGTGATAATAGCTCAAATTCCACTGCCATTCGCAAGGCGTCTTACCCATCTTCTGTGGCTTGTCGTATGTTCATTAAGGTTCCTGACCATATTTCTCTGAGTGATGATTTGCGAATCGCTGTTTGGAATGAAGATCACCAAGATTGGGTTGAAGATGGAATTACTGACTACCAGTATAGTGAAGCAACACGAATTGTCCAATTTTATGTTACTACTACTGGTATTTTCGCTTTGGTAAAACGCAGACTTATTGATATGCCACTAAAGAAGTGGTCCCTTTATCCCGTTCTCGATAAGCCTGTTAACCGTTTCATGCATTATCGCTACAATGATGCTATGCATGGCGGTAACATGATCCAAAATTTGCCTGCCATAGCTGATGCCAATATCGGAGATTCATCGGAAGAACAGAAGAAGGACGGAGATACCAGAGCCGCTCTTGGTGAAGCAGCAGACGGAAATACGACAACCACTGTTCCAACTGAAGGAGCTGTGACAGCTGACGGTGGCACTCCTCAACTAGCATCGGATGAACAAAAGGATAAACTGATAGAACTGTCAGCATCCAATCGAGCCGCAGAAACCGGAAACAGTATTGTCAATACTGCAGCATTGATGAATGCA